>Ga0315332_10001375_pt1 | contig 12832 bp, 9 predicted proteins | sample M110034915metaG_FD_203455 | JGI IMG/M metagenome (GOLD analysis project Ga0315332, IMG submission 203455) | Ammonia-oxidizing marine archaeal communities from Monterey Bay, California, United States - M1 100m 34915 | ecosystem: Environmental > Aquatic > Marine > Intertidal zone | place: USA...
TTGTCCAGCAGCACCGTAAGCGAGCAGCATGCAGGCGGCGGTGTATGTCTCCGTCGGCTGGATTGGGTCGAGGAACAGCAGTGCGCGCCGCACTGTGGGGTGCTCAGCGTCGACGCCGCACTTCAGTAATGCGTAGGTGCACAGAGCCGTTTTTCCGCCGCGAAATCGTCCCCATTGTCCCCAGGTTCCGTCTCGATATTGGCCGCTGATGAGCGCCTCGACACCGTTGGCAATCGCCTTATCGATGTCAGGCTTTAGCTTCAGTTCATCTGGATGGATATCAGCTTGGGCTACTAGCCCAGAGCAGCACCACAGCGCGAGAATGCGAGCAAAAACACGGCGCATCATTATGGAAGACTGTAATGCGGGAAGGCGATTTCGTCGTGATTGCTTGGCAGCAGATGTCAAACATTGTCAGGACGCGGCTTGTTGATGGGGAGGGGGCTGCGGGGAAGCAGGCGTCCTGTGCACATCGCCCGCGTGCAGATATCTGATCTGCGCGGCGGGCGATGGTGATGCTCAACTGTGTTGTAGAGCGTGTTCCCTGCAGAGCGCACGCTCTGCAGCGGCACTTTGTCGATTGCTCAGGACTTCAGCTTCTTCGCTAATGCTTCAAGCCGGTCCAGCGTGCCCGTCGTGCCATCGATGATTTGTTCGATTCGGCCAACGGTGGTTTCAGCCCGCTTGCGTTTCGCTTCGTCGGCCTTGCTGTCTTCGGCTTCCGCCTGATAGCGAGCCAAGAAAACTTTCATCTCCTCGATGCGCTTCAGATGGCGTGTCTTTACGCGCTCGTAGGAGTGAGCAAAGGCCTCTTTGTCGTTGTTGCTCTTGGCGGCGTCGATCAGCATGTCGTCGACCCATGTTTCACATGAAGCACCTTTTGGCAGGCGCTTGCCAGCCTTGAATGCTTCATAGACTGCCACGCATGCTTCCATCTTGTCTTCGGCCGTGGCTTCTCGGCCGCGAGCTGACTTGGAGAGTTCCGTCATCTCCAGCACGAATAGCATCTGCTCGGCTTTGGTCTTTGCTTCGCCGGCGAGTCCAGCGTCTGCGAACTGCTCCTTGGCTTCTTGTGCGGTCAGCTTGCCAAGTCCTAGTTTGGATATATACCAAGCCGCTGGGTCGACCTTCTTCCCGGCTGCAGCGTCTGCTGAAAGCTTCGCGTATTCCGTTGAAGCCGCCACCACGTTTTGCATTGAGAATAGGTCGCGCGGGACACTCTTCGTGATGGCGTTTGCATCGCTGTCGAGGATGGCCATCGATGGGAAGCCGCGGAACTCATAGGTCCGTAGCAGTTGATCGTCTTTGCGACCTTCAATTTTGGTCATGACGGCTGCGAACAAGATCGCATTGTCTTTGCCCCAGGATTGGAAGTCTTTGCTGGCGAACACACGGTTCTCCAGGCTCTTGCATGGGCCTCAAGGAGCGTAGGTGCGCGTGAAGTAAGCAAAGATTGGCTTGCCGGTCTTCTTTGATTGCTCCTTTGCCAAGTCGAAGTCGGTAATCCAGCCGCCACCCGTGAACCACTCGTGGGTCTGCATGTCGGCGTAATTCGCCGCCATCTTGTCTTGGTCGTAGGTTCGTTGCGCAAGTAACTGTGGAGCGAGCGCAGTGGCTAACGAAATGAGCGCGATGCCCTGTCTGGTTAGTAGGTTCATGGTTGCTTGTGTGGGGAGCCGACGCATCGGCTGGGAGAGGCTATCTTAAGGTAGTTGGTGCCTCGAATCCTAGCGCGATGATGCCGATCGGTTATAGGTGTTAGCCTGCGGTCGCATGGGGGCTTGGTGGCATTCAGTGCGGTGGCCTGCTGAATATATATACCCGTTGATGTTGCGTGCTCTCACTGCGTGGGTAGGTGGAGGTTACCAATCGACGATTGGAGTGTTGCGGGCATGCGAGGGGCGAGCGTGATTCGTCGAGGCGTGGCCGTTGAAGTGGAGCTTTTGACTGGTTGGCCAGTCGAGTCTTGCTGCTTGGGTGTGGCGGACCAGCGAACCGGACCAGAATCATGGTGACTCAACCTCTCTGAATCTCACTTGTCGCGCCAGCTCCTTCAAACTGAATGACTCGACACACACGTGGTGGTGTGCGAATGTGATCCTGTGCATAACCGTCCTGTATGGCTTTGTCTCGTTGTGGCATGCGTTGGCCTGGCCGCGATCCCGCTGACGGCTCAGTCTAAAAAGCCCGCGAAGAAGAAGGGCTATACCTACGTCATCCCCTTTGACAAGATTCCGCCATCGCCAGCACTCACTGCGACTGAGGCCCTCGGGTCGTTTGAGCTTGATGACGACTTCGAGATTTCCGTCGCTGCTAGTGATCCGATGATCGAGAGCCCGGTTGCCATTCGATTTGATGGTGACGGCCGCATGTGGGTTGTTGAGATGCGTGCCTACATGCTTGATGCCGATGCTGGAGGGGAAGAGGAACCTATCGGTCGCATTTCAATATTGACCGACACCAATCAAGATGGGGTGTTTGATGACTACAAGGTGTTCATGGACGGCTTGGTTCTGCCTCGCGCGATTGCCTTGTACAAACAGGGCATTTTGTACGGGGGGCATCGCAAGCTCTACTACGTCGAAAACGTCAACGACTCGGCCGGTGAAGTGACAGTCATCGACGAGAACTACACGCAGAAACAAAACGTTGAGCATCGGTCTAACGGACTGCTGCGCGGCCTAGATAATTGGATCTACAACGTGAAGTCCGATGCGCGCTATCGAGAAATTGATGGCGAGTGGGTCAAGGAGATCACGAGCTACCGCGGGCAATGGGGCTTGTCACAGGACGATTTTGGCCGCCTCTACTACAACGAGAATTGGTTTGGCATGAAGGCCGACCAGTTGTTGCCCAACACTCTGATGCGCAATCCGAACTCGTTTTTGAAGATGGGCGATACGGCGATGCTTTCGTATCGGGATAAAGTGTTCCCGGCCCGCATCACGCCTGGTGTTAATCGGGGTGGCGAGGGAGCCATCGACGACAAGGGCTACTTAACGGCGGTGACGGCTGCGTGCGGTCCGGTGGTCTATCGTGGTGATCAGTTTGCTGACAAATATCGCCATACGGCATTCTTCTGTGAGCCGTCGGCTCACTTTGTGCGCATGCTCAATTTGACCGAGGAGCACGGGTTGGTCGCCGGCAAGCACGCGCTCACGAATAGGGAGTTCTTGGCGTCTACGGATGAACGGTTTCGCCCTGTGAACTTGTGCAATGCGCCTGATGGCAGTCTGTTTTTGGTGGATCTCTACCACGGCATTGTTCAGCACAAGGCGTATCTCACCCGCTATCTGCGTGAGCATGTTGAACATCGGGATCTAGCAAGTCATCCGCGATTGGGTCGTATCTATCGGATTCGGTATCGGCACAAAGCGCTTGGTGAGCAACCGCGTATGTTGCGTAAGAAATCTAGTGATCTGGTTGCTGACCTTGCACATCCGAATGGTTGGTGGCGTGATACTGCCCAGCAGTTGCTCATCGATCGCGAGGATCACTCGATCGTGCCTGCGTTAAACTCGCTTGCCGCTAATCAGCGGCAGTCGCTGGGGCAAATACACGCGCTGTGGACATTGGAAGGACTGGGGGCCGTTAACTACACCGCCATCGCTGGAGCTTTGCAGTCGGATGATCGGCGAGTCCTTGAGATGGCCATCCGACTTTCTGAACAGTTATTCGATTCGGATGAGCTAGCACGGTTGATGCCCAGGATGTCAGAGCTCGCAAAGAGTAAAGACATCGTGATACTGAGAGAGTTGGCAGCCAGTCTAGGTCGCTTCCCTGGCGACGAGTCGCTCGAATTGCTTGCGCAGATCTTGCGCGCGAACATCCAGCGTAAGTACTTCCGCGAAGTGGCAATTCATGGTCTTTCTGGTCGAGAGGCCAGATTTGCGCAGTTGCTTGGAGACGATTTTCGCGATGAGAAGTTCCTTCGCTACTTACAGCACTGCCAGAGTGTCAAGACAACGGCAGTGTCTCACCCGATGCCTCGTGATAAGGGGCATCTCGCATCCTTCGAGCGTGGCGAGCAGGTGTTCATTATGAATTGCATGGCTTGCCACGGTGTCGATGGCAAGGGTTTGCCGATGTTGGGGCCGCCTCTGGTTGGTTCCGAATGGACGACTGGCTCGACGTCACGTCTAGCAGCAATCTTGCTGCAGGGCATGATGGGGCCAATCGAGGTAGACGGGAAGCAGTATGTGCCTGCAGCCGCGATGCCGGGGTTGAAGCAGAATGAAGCTATTAGCGATGCACAGTTGGCGGATGTCGCGACGTTTGTGCGCTATGCCTGGGGCAATAAGAAGAGCGCTGTTAAACCCGAGCACTTCTCTAGTGTCCGTACCTTGCTGAAGGATCGAGATACCGCCTTTACTGCCGAGGAATTGCGCAAGCGATTCCCTAGGTAGTCTCGAGCAGACCGCTTCGGCATATTTACGGATGTCTTGTTCGGGGAGTTGCAGCGACTCCCGGCTTGTGTGCCAGGTGGTTGTCCGCAGTCATTCGCGATGTGGCCCGGTCAACTGTCGGGGCTAGTTGTGGCTTAGATATTCGAATCGCGCCAGATAGCTGTCGATGGATAAGAACCACTGGAGTGGATGTTCTGATTTTCCCGCTTTAGCTGCTGCTTGATGTTGGGTCGCGGCGCGCGCGTAGACCGTGGCACCATGGTTCTTAATGATCTCGGTGATTGCTGCGTTGTCCTTTGCTGCGCAGGCAGCGACGTAGGTCTGACCAATCTCAAAGAGCTGTGCGTTGGCTTTGGTTGCGAGCCGTTTCTCGAATCGTCTAAGTCGCTTGTCTAGTGAGTTGCCGAATTTTCCTCGCGCCCGGTCGATCATTTGAGACATCGTGAAAATGTCCCCCGTGTCGGCGACATGTGTGATGCACTCGAGTTGCCAATCGGCTTCAACCTCGACGACTACTTTCAAGTAGTCGCGCACGAACTTGTCCATTTTGGATTTGGCTTTGGCCGTATCTAGGAGTTGTTTTGCGCCTATGTAGTTGTCAAACGCAAGTGCGTGATATGCGTCTTGTAGGCTCTTGTCGGTGATGTCAGCGAGGCCAATGCCGGGTGGCATGAACAGCTCCCCGGTGCTTGCTTGGCAAGGATGCACGATGCTCTTATTGCGGCCGTAGGTGCTGGTGTAGCAGTTGCCGAAGCGTCCGCAGCCGACCTTGTTGCGCTGCATGGAATACAGTGGGCCGGTGTGGCCGCCGCCATAGCTCAGGGCATGTAGGTAGTTGCGGCCGTTAGACCCGCCGCCAGCGCCTTCGCTAGTGCCGCTGGTTCCAAAGCGTCTAAGGCGATGAGTGAAGCCTTTCTTGCCTGGTAAGTTGTTCCAGTGGCCGGACGCGTTGCCGTCGACGCGATCCTTCGAGTGATCGCGTGTTGCCGCGCAAGCGAGCACGTCGGTTTCCCAGCAGAGCACGCCCATGAGGCATCGGATCTCGTTGGCATAGAGCACAAACTCGGCTTCTTCGAGATCGATCTTGCGTGCTTTTTGGGCGTTGCGAATCAGGATTCCGTTTGCTTCGCGCGGCGCTACTGAGCTGGCGACGGACATCGTCCGGTGCAGGTGGTCGAGGTGCTGCTCGTAGTTGCGCGCTTTCGAGAGCGGTGGCATTGGGATTCCAGTCGGCGCTTTCTTGCCGGTTGTTGGGTCCATGCCGAAGCCGAGAGCTTCTCGCACTTCGTTGCGGTAACCGTTGAACTCGTTCATGCGCTTCAACTGTTTGTTTGAAGCTTTGGTAGAAAGTTCGGTTAGATCGGGCAGCAGCAACTTGCCAACGTTGGTTGCCGGGATCAGGAAATGCTGCTGAAAGTGGAGTTGCGTCGAAGGGCGCAAGATGTAGTTGCTCCATACACGGCGGACGTGCGCAACTTCGCGCATTTCGTCGTCGGTAAGAGAGCGTAATCGTCGGTGGTAGGCGTTACGGATCGACTCGTCGAGTATCTTGCTGTAGTCGCGCTCGAGCACGTCTAGCTTGTCGTCGATGGCTTGCTCGAGTTTGAGCCAAGCAGTTGCATCGGCAAGTGCGATGCGGAACCACTTGCGTCGACTTGCAGGCTCGGCACCGTCTGCGTCCGTGCTTGTTAGCGCGGCTATGGCATCGCGAGGTGTGAGTCTCGTTTGCGCGTTAGCGCTCGGGCTCTGGGCAGCTAGTGAGCTGGTCAGAATGCCAGCTACCAGAAATGTGTTGAGGGTATGGATCACGACTCCTACTTGCGTTTGCCCTCAAGCACGACTTCAGCGAGGCCGACTGGTAGTCCTGGTTTGCCACCGCGACTAACGACCTTCAAGGTAATGGTGTTGACCCTGACGGTCTTTGGCAGTTTCCATTCGGTTGCAGCGAGCGGGTTCGGATGCATGTCGATTCTGAATGGTCGCTTGCCATTGCACGACACTTCGAGTTGGCGAATAATCCCCATGCGGTTGATGTCGTCGCGCTTTTGGAGTGGTTGCGTCATGATCAACCAGCGAGTCTTAATGCTGTCGTCGAACTCAAGAGTGAGTGTCGGTGCTTTGTCTGTGGGTTCGCAGAGCCAGTGAGTGTGGTTTAATCCATCGGCCGCTTTTGCTGCTTCTTGCCGTTTGCCCTGGGTGCTCGCGGTCGCCTTGAACTTTTGGCCTTTGATCTGGTTGCTCTTCTGCATGGTTGCCAGGCCTTGCATCCACGGTTCGATCACATCGCGAATCTTGACTTCCATGGGCTTGGATTCGAGCGTGATGGTCTTGTCGATCTTTCCTGGCGGGGCGTCCGCGGGCATTGCAATAATGCGTGCTCTGATCGTGTGTGTGCCGTGAGGTAGTGCCGGATGGCGGTGAATGAAGGTCTCGAACTTAGTCCACGCTTTGGTTGGGTCCGAAGCGAGTTGGCCTAACACCCGATCGCCCATTAGGTACTCAACGCGCAGGATTCGTAGGCCGTGCTCGGTGTGTGTGTCGAGCAGGAACTTTCCGAAGTTCTGGATGTAGATGATCAGCGGTTGCTGGCCCGCGGCACGAAGTTCGATGTCGTCACCAGGTTCGCCAGCAGCGAATAGGTGTCGTGAGTGACCGGCTCCGGCTCCGGCGCCGGTCATTGGCCCGGTGATGGTGGCGCGGCGCAAGAACAGTAGTGCAAAGCACGTGTCATACGGCTGGCCCCAACCGCCGTTCTTTTGGCGGGCGAGCACCGCCTTGGCGCCATCCACATACCACCAGTGTTCACCAAATTGCTCTCGTCGCGTCAGTCCACCGACGCGCTCCATGCCGTAAAGATAGTAGAGCAACCACTTGCCGCTGCGGCTCTGGGGCTTTTGGTCGCTTTTGACGCTGAAGTTTACGTCGAGCCATGACAGGCCGGCCTCCATTGCTCGTGTGAACTCTTTACGTGCTTTGCCGCGTAGCTTTTTACCTAGTCCGATTTCGCAAATCTTCAGGATCGAGATGCCGGCCGTGGTCATGGTGCCGGTTGCATTGTTTGCAGTCTTTGAATCTTTGGCGCGATACTGGAAGCCGGCGACTTCCCGTTGCGATACTCCGGTTCTGCCGGTGATTGCAACCTTCGCCATATGCAGCGCTTCTTGGTGGGCCATCGTGCCCTTCGCCAAATTTTCCCACACCTTTGGTGGGATCTTTAGTCCGGCTTTGTTCGCTGACCATAGTCCTAGTGCCGCATACTGCGTGTTAGATAGGTCGGGTGCGCTGTGTGGATAGCCGTAGGCGCCGTGCTTGTGTTGGTATCGAATCATGATCGCAAGCAACTCACGCATGCGAGACTTGTGATTCGGATCCGCAGTTGCGCCGTATGCAAGTAGCATGCAACCGACCGAGTAGGTTCGGTTCGGCGTGACGCCGTCGAGGAATGCGAATGCGCGCTGTAGCGATGGGTGGCTGATTGGCACTCCGCATTTTAGAAGCGCGTATGCACAGAGTGCGGTTTGGCCGCCAACGTGATCACCGCTTACTCCCCATGAACCGTCGCGGATTTGTGCGTTGAATAGTGTCTCGACGCCGGCGCTGATGGCTTGGTCGATGCGTGGCTTAAGCTTGATCTCATCCGGGTGGATTTGTTGCGCCGGAAGTATTGCTGATGCTGTGATGCTGATCGCGCCTGTGACAAGCAGAAGGAGCGGCCGAAACTTGCACATACGCATGGCTATCAGCATACACGTCTGCCATGCATTATTGGTGCTGTTGGTGTCGCACATCTGGGGTCGAACTACAAAATTTAGACCGATTCACTGGTTCGGTGGGTTGTGGGTGTCTGGCGTGGCAGTTCTGGCGGACTGTGGTTGCGCAGCACTGTCTGCTTGGTTGGTGGTTGACTGTGATTCTAGACTATCCATGTGGTGGGCTCTGGGTCTTGCTACCGTATCTGCGCGGCCGCTTCATCGGAGCGCTCCATCGCCTACTGCTGCGTGTCTACCCCTAAGTGTTTGTTACTGTCATGATGCCGACTCTCATTCGAGCCTCTGTCTTGGTTGCCTCTGCCATCTCGTTGTCTTCGGTCTCTTGTGCGCAAGGGCCGTGGTCTAAGGTTGAGCTGCCAGGTAGTCACCCTGAGGTTTTTGCGCTCGCAGTGCATGGGGCTAATCAGGAACTGTTCATTGGTACCGGCGGCTTGCCCAATGGGCGTGCCGACGCTGTCGGTATTCTTTGGTCAAAAGATCACGGCACACATGTCCAACCGCGGGCGGATGGGTTCCGCGACTCCCGTTTTGACCTGCTGATTCGTTCGCTGCATAGCTGTGAAGGGTTGCTAGTCGCCGCCAGCGCAGATGGGCCCTATTTTTCTGAGGATGAGGGCGCGACTTGGCAGAAGCGAGCAGAGGGGCTTCCCGTTGTCCGGCAGACTTCTATGCGCAGCGCAAATGCTCTGACGTCTCTGGACGGTGTTATCTTCTGCGGTACTCCGCAAGGTATCTATCGCACGTCCGACGCAGGGCGGCATTGGGTCGCGTCTAGTTCAGGCCTGTCGAAGCTCGATGTTAGAGCATTGACGCGGTTGGGGTCGGCGTTGTTCGCCTCTACGGATGGCGGTGGCGTGTGTCGCTCAACGGATGGGGGGCGTAGTTGGCAGCATGCCAGCGAAGGTATTCCTTCAGGTCTGCGATCGCGCGCAATCATTGCTGCCGATGGCGTTGTGCTCGCAGGCACGACTCAAGGCACCTTTCGCAGTGTGGATCAGGGGGCTACTTGGTCTCCAGCGCTTGCACGCGCGAACGCCAGGTCATTTGCCGCTACCGATGGCTTGATGGCAATTGGTGCGTTCCGGGGCGCTGGATCTATTTATGTCAGTCAAGATCGAGGCGAGCAGTGGTTTGACGTCAGTGCCAACCTGCCGCGGGGCGGCATCGGCGTGTGGGCTATGGCGTTCGACGACCAATACCTCTATGCGGCAATCAACCGTCAAGGGCTTTGGCGCATCCCGCATGCAGAACTGAAGAGTTTGGCGAAGCCGGCTAATGCAGCGAAACCTAGCACTGTTGGTATGGGGGCACAGAAGCCGTCGGCATCACCTGATTCGTTGCTGGCTTTGCTGGATGATAATCACGATGGAGCGCTCTCCGCAGCAGAGATTGATAATGCCGGAGCGGCGTTGCGGACGCTCGATAAGAATGGTGATGGCCGTCTGAGTAGTGACGAACTCGGCAAGACCTCACCTCGCAAGCAGAAAGGCGCTACCGCGAGCAGGGGCCGGGGCGGCGCAAACAACCGCAGTCGCCAAGGCAATGGGGGTGTTCGCGCGAACTTGCTTGCGCTTGACGCCGACGGTGACGGTGAGTTGACTCGAGCCGAAGTTCCAGGGCGCATGCAGCGGATCTTTGATCGTGCTGATACCGATAAAAACGGCGTCTTGAATAAGGCTGAAATCGATAGGTTTGCGCAGCAAGTTGGGCCGGGTCGCGGCCGCTAGCGATCGTTGATGGCGGCAGTCTGAATCCAGTGCGAGGCGCTGGTGCATGACGCCTTGTTGATCAATGCGTGTTGCACACTTTGCGCGTAGTTTGACACCATAGATCAGGCCGGTGGCTATTGGCATAGTGCTGAGGCTGTAACGAGTGTCTGTGCAGTTGCCTGGCGAGATCTAGCATGGTGGGATGCTGCGGTTGGTTGACCGCAGTTGCCGAAGTGGTGGTCGTGGTGGATTGCTCCGGTGTGTGTTCGCGCGTATTGTGTTGGGATGGCTGGAGGCGGTAATAAGCGCGGCAAGTCCAACAAGGGGGATTCCGGCGAAAAGCCGAGCTTCGGCAGCTTTAAGGACCTGCTGCGGTCTCAGGGCGGCGAGCCTGAACCAAGCACTCCCGACGAGGATCGCGGCTGGACACTAGAGTCGGCTGATGGACGCAGTATTGATGAAGTTGGCATGGAGTCGAACCGTGGGCGCATCCAGAGTCGGCCCGCTGCGTTTGGGCCGATGGAGCATGGCCCACCTTGTTACGCTGACGACGACTCGGAAGAGTTGCGCTTGCTCTCGACATTCCGTGTCCGCACGGTTTTTCCTGACGACGTCAAGCAGGAGGTTGATCAGTTGCCTGACGATCCGGACCCCAAGGACTTTGAAGGCCGACTTGATTTGCGAGAGGAGACAATCTTCACGATCGATGGTGATGACGCCAAAGATTATGACGATGCAATCGGCATTAAGGAGATGGGCAACGGCAACACTGAGATCAGTGTGCACATTGCGGACGTTAGTCACTACGTGCGGCCAGGCACCAAGCTTGATGACGAAGCTCTGACCCGTGGCACCAGTGTGTATCTACCTGATCAGGTGGTGCCGATGCTGCCCGAGAAGCTGTCGAACAATCTATGTTCGCTTGTGCCGAATCGTGACCGGTTAGCTCATTCGGTATACATGGAGTTCACGCCCGAGGGCCAGCGAGTGGCTTCGCGCGTGCATAAGAGCGTTATCCGCAGCGTGCATCGGTGCACCTATCGCATCGTTCAAGAATTGCTTGATGGGGTCGACAGCGAAGAAACGCGCGCGATCGAGTACCTATCGTCAGATCTGAAGCTGTTTCGCGATTGGACAAGGCGTCAGCAAAAGATTCGCGACGAACGTGGTTCCTTGCGGATGGATTCTAGCGAACGCAAGTTTGTCTTTAATGACGCACATGAGGTGGACGCGATCGTCGACTCGGAAAAATACTTTTCCCAGACACTGATTGAGGAAACAGCGTTGGCCGCAAACCAGGCTGTTGGCGATCTTTTTCGTAAGCGTGGGTTGCCAACGATCTACCGGGTGCATCCTGAGAAGGATCTAGAAGAGATCGCTGGTGTTGCCAAAATGCTCCTCAAGCATGGGTTGCGCGTGCCTGACAAGGATCGATTGACTGGCCGCGACATCGGTCGCTTGATCACGATTGCGCGGCGCAAGTCGAACTGCGAAGCGTTGGTCGCGCGTATCATGGGGTTGATTGACCGGGCCGTCTACGAGGTCAAGGACCATGAGAATGTTGCCAAGCACTTTGGCCTCGTACGCGAAGCGTACCTGCACTTTACATCACCGATCAGGCGCTATCCGGACCTGATCGTCCATCGTTGGCTGTATGAGATCGAAAGTCGAGGCATAAGCGCCGAGAGTGAATTGCGTACGCCAGATCTGCTTAACGATCTGAATGAAAAGGCACAGCACAGCACTCTGCAGGCAGATATCGCGGAGATGGCAGAGAAGGCTGTCGGCGACTTAAAGGTTTGTCAGTTCGTTGAGCCACATCTTGGCGAAGAGCACGATGCCAAAGTTGTGCGAGTGGCTCTCTATGGCATCGAAGTGCGATTGCCGCGCTTCAATATCACGGGGTTCCTCCCAACGAGAGACATTGGTGATCGGCCAAAGATCAATGGGCCGACGCTGCAAATCAGTTCGGGCCGGAAGTTGTTCTCGTTCACCGAGGGCTATGCGATTCGCGTGAAGATCAAAGAGGTCGACTTCCTCAAACTCCAGGTGTTCCTGGAGTTGGCATCGCAGCGATCCGTTTAGTGGCCAGCTAAGATCAAGCAGAACGTGCGGCTAGCGGGGCGGTCACTCCACCCTGTCGAGTCCGGTGCGCGGCAGTTGCTAGGTTGCTGATCTATGTGATGATTGAGCGAATCGGGCGTGCTGACTCGACCCCTGTCAGCCGCATGTCTAAGCCCTGGAAGCGCTGACTCAGCCTGCTGTGATCGATGCCTAACTGATGCAGGATCGTCGCGTGAAGATCGCGAACGTGCACAATGTCATCGACGGCGTGGTAGCCAAGTTCGTCGGTTGCGCCGTGGCTTGTGCCGCCACGGATGCCGCCCCCAGCAAGGAAGTATGAGAACCCTCGAATGTGATGGTCGCGCCCGCTTCCCTGTGCCATCGGCGTGCGGCCAAATTCACCGCCCCATAACACCAGTGTGTCGTCGAGCATGCCACGCCGTTTCAGATCGTGGATTAGAGCCGCGCTTGCACGGTCAACCTCATCTGCGGTGATGTCGATTGCGCGTTTGATCCCGCCGTGGTGATCCCAGGCGCGATGGTAGACCTGGATGAAGCGAACGCCCCGTTCCGCCAGCCGTCGTGCCAGTAAGCAATTGGATGCGAATGAGCCATCCTGGCCAGTGACACCGTAAAGATCTAGCACTTCACGAGGTTCGTCGGACAGGTCGGAGAGTTCGGGGACCGACGCTTGCATGCGGAAGGCCATTTCAAACTGCGCGATGCGAGTCGTAATCTCTGGGTCGCTGACGGCCTGATCGTGTAGCCGGTTGAGTTGTTTGATTGCATCAACGGCTTCTCGTTGCTGTTGGCGCGTGACGCCAGCGGGGTTCTGCACGTAGAGCACAGGGTCGCCCTTGCTGCGAAACTCGACCCCTTGGAA
>Ga0315332_10001377_pt1 | contig 12824 bp, 9 predicted proteins | sample M110034915metaG_FD_203455 | JGI IMG/M metagenome (GOLD analysis project Ga0315332, IMG submission 203455) | Ammonia-oxidizing marine archaeal communities from Monterey Bay, California, United States - M1 100m 34915 | ecosystem: Environmental > Aquatic > Marine > Intertidal zone | place: USA...
ACCGAACAGGTCACCCAGTTTGGGTTTGTAATCCCAAAGATCTATATGGCTGGGTCCACCACTCATGAATAAGTAAATGACCCTCTTCGCTTTGGCTGTGTGATGAGGAAGTCCCTGCAGTGGTTCGGCAGCGGTTCCGAATTCAGTTTGGATTAGTCCCGCCATAGCCGCTGTGCCGAGGCCCAGAGCTGATTTTCCAAATAGCTGCCTGCGAGTCATTAGTAGTGCGTGTTCACGGCTAGGATCTTTGGTGTTCATCGTTCAGTTATTTCAATTTAGGTTTCTCGTGCGTGTTTAGTAAATTAATATGGCGGGGTCGCTTGCTAAAATAGTGACCGCAATTAGCGTCCACACGGCGTGGTCAGTGGGGTCTAGTTCATCATTTTGCTCAGCATCACCGATTGCCAGCAAAGCCCGAGTGTCATCTTTGTTTCCCCCGTAATGGGTGCGTAGATTGTCAAGCAATTGTGCAATCGCTCGTTGCTCTACTGTAGATGCTTCTCGGCTGGCCAATAATTTAAATAGGAGATTAACTCGTGCTGGATCTGATTCCGCCTCTAGCAACAGTCGTTCTGCTAGAACACGTCCCATTTCAACTCTCTGTGTTTCGTTAAGCAGCCCCAAAGACTGAAGCCCAGTATTTGTTCGCTGTCGCTGGACGCAACTGGATTCGCGATCTGGGGCATCGAATAATGTCATCATGGGGTGGGGGCTAGTTCGTTTCCAGTAGACATACAGACTGCGGCGGTATAGTAGCTCACCCTTATCACGAACGTATTGTTTGGTGTTGCTGCCCGGATGTGCTAACGCCTTCCACATCCCGTCGGGCTGGTAAGGTTTTACCCCTGCACCACCCATATGTGGACTTAGTAATCCGCTTGCCCATAGCCCGATATCTCTAAGGACTTCTGCATCTAGACGGTAGCTTGGTCCACGAGCAAATAGTCGGTTTTCCGGGTCTTCGATGGATTTCCGCCAATTGGACTCTTGCATAAAAGTACGACTGTGGACCATCAGACGCAGCATTTCCTTCAGGTTCCAATCGTTTTGGCGAAAATCAACAGCAAGCCAATCGAGTAATTCTGGATGCGTGGGTTGTTGTCCTTGTAGACCAAAGTCTTCCGGCGTACGCACCAGCGGATCTCCAAAGACTCGAGCCCAAATTCGGTTTACCAGTACTCGCGTAACGACTGGGTGGTCCGCAGCGGTAAGCCACTGCGCCAATCCCAACCGATTTCGTGGGGCGTCCGTGGGCATTTGGCCCATTACATTCAGAACGTTTGCTTGCAACGATTTTCCCTGTGGGCGATCATATTCGCCACGTTGCAGAACACGGGTTTCACGTGGCTTGGTGAGGTCTTTAGTGACCAGTGTCGTCGTAAATGACGTCTTCGCCTGACCCATTCGCTGGTGCAGATCAACAGCCCGTTGATAAAGGTCGAGCTTGGCAAAGGGGCTTTCCGCAGTAACGATGATTTCCAATTTTGAATCACGCGATCCGGTTTCCCATTGTTTTGCCAAAGCAGCGGGTAAGCTGATTGTATTACCCATTAATTTAGTGGCTTGGGCAATAATGTCAGCTTGTTCCTTTTCAAGTTGATTCCAAGCTAGCCATGCATTTCGATCCGCGGGTGCTTTCAATATAGGTGGATATGTGTATGAATTACCGTCGAGCGGATTTTCCGCCGTGCTGTTGAAGAACGCCATTAACTGGTAGTACTCGGTCTGCGTGATTGGGTCATACTTATGTGAATGGCAACGCGAGCACGTAAGTGTCATTCCCAGTAGGACGGTTCCCAACGTTTCGGTACGATCAAAATTATTCTTTGCTTGAAACTCGGCAGCGATCGCTCCCCCCTCGGCGGTGCTGGGGTTGAGTCGCACAAATCCTGTTGCCACGCGTTGACCTAACGTAGGGTCGTCCAGTAAGTCCCCAGCTAGTTGCCACTGAATAAACTGATCCATCGGTAAGTTGTCGTTCAATGCACCCACAACCCAGTCTCGATAAGGGAAAATGCCTCTTTGATTATCTAAATGCAATCCATGTGTGTCTCCATAGCGAACGGCATCGAGCCAATACCGCGCCTGATGCTCTCCATAACGCGGATTAGCAAGTAGCGTTTCGACAAGTTTTGAATAGGCCTGCGGACTTTCGTCTTGAATATATGATTCTAAAACATCCAAATCTGGTGGAAGACCGGTCAATACTAATGAGACCCGACGCGCGAGGGTCGCACGATCGGCTTGCGGAGCAAAGTTAACCTTAGATGATTTAAATCCATCTTTAATAAAAGCATCAATTGTTTCACTGCGGGTGGCGCGGCGGTTCGATTTGGGGACGACTTTGACCGGGACCTCAAATGCCCAATGCTTCGTATATACGCCCCCTTCCTCTAACCAGCGAGTCAGCATGTCACGTTCTGCTGTCGTCAATTGCTTTTCCGCATCTACGGGAGGCATTGGGTCACCTTTCGAGTGCAAACGCAATAACATGCCACTGTTCTTGGGCTGTGCCTGATCGATCGCACGATACCCGCCGCGATCAGCTGTAGCCGTGGCCTCGCTGTCGAGTCGTATTAAATCTGGGTCGTGGGAGTCGGGGCCGTGACAAACGAAGCACTTATTTGAAAGGATTGGTAATACGTCACGGGAAAAGTTAACTGGTCGGGAAAGGTTAACGGCCTCGGCCGATAGCGGCAGAATGGCACAGAACAAAGTCAAAACAAAAATTCTATATTTCCAAATCATCATTGCCTGGAGGGTAAAAGAAGGAACTGAACTAAAACGCACGGGGCGTTGACAAATTATTTTAGGTCATTTTGAATTCGGCTGCATCTATGGCTATTTTGCCTTTCGAAATTCAAGTATCGAGTTTCCGAGCGCGTTTCCAATTAAAAAATAGCTTTCAGCATTGCCAAACCAATGGTGACCATGACCAATATTAGGAGATTGTTCTTTGGGGCGGGCAAAAGGTGTGGTTTTGACAAAAACAGCATTTGGAGTTTTATTCGCGGCAGTTTTCTGGGCATTACGAATTGCCAGCATGTTGTCCGATACGTCTTCTCCACCATTGCCCAACTCACCAATCACTACCGGTAAGTCTTGAGTGTCGAGTTCGTTTCGAACATCCTTGATGAGATTCATTAGATTTTGTTCGTACTCTGCTCTTGCTTCTTCGTTATACATATCATTCCAGCCTTGAAACCAGACGAACCCCTGTAGTTTGTAATTTTTATTGAGCTCAGGGAAATCGACCGATATCTGATCTAAACCCTGTTTGATTTCAGACATCATCTGTAGGTAATACTTGCCGACCTCACCTCCGCTGGAAGGTGGACGGAAATCTTTGTAGATACTCTTACCACCCCAGGCTGTCTTAATCAGTAGCACTGGTTGTTTGATCGCCTTCCCTAGCACATGGCCAAATTGAAACTCAGGGCCAATGTGGTGTTTACCATCGTACCCAGTGAAACCTACCGAAAGTCCACCCCGCTTAATGCCTGCTGGTGTTACATATCGCACGAAGACATCATCGCGTACGACAAAATCCCCTTGGTCGTTTTTAATGTGGGCGTACAACTCATTCGTTTTGGGGTTTTGCATTACTTGGTTGAGAGTCCCTTTGCCAGAATTGTAGTGCATCGGATGATCCAAATCGACAACGCCTTGACCCTGCATGTTGGACTGTCCGGCGAGTATGAAAACTTGTGTTTTCTGGGATAGTGCGGTTCGAGGCACAACAGCGACAGTCAACAGTACGCTCATTGTCAAAACTAATATTCGCATTTATTACTCCTTGTTGGGGGGCGTGCTTCGGCATGGGAACTAGAATAACGGGACATTATGGAAATAGAAGAGACCTAATCCTCAACCCAGAATCCAGCTATTGACGCTCATATTTAGAATTGATTATAACACAGCTAACTTCTATAGCGGATGCACAAACCTAATTCCAAAGATTCCCCATGAACACACAACGCCGGAATCTCCTCAAAACGTCAGTTGGCATGCTCTCCTGCTCATTGCCCATGTGGCTAAGTATGCGATCACAGGTTTCAGCATCTGCAGCGATTCGCTTTCGTCCTGGTAGCGGGAAAGCGAAAAAATGTATTGTCGTCTATTGCTGGGGGGGCATGAGTCATCATGAAACGTTTGACCCAAAGATGACTGCTTCGGCGGACGTGCGAGGCCTATTTGGAACCATTCAAACCAATATCGCTGGCTACCACATGAGTGAGCACATCCCGTTGATGGCCCAGCAGACGGATAAACTCGCCATCATACGTTCCATCCATCATTCGGACTCCGCTCACGGTCGTGGTATGTACTGGAACATGACCGGTCACAAGCCGCCTCGTACCGGCAATATTCCACCGTTACGAGAAGATTGGCCGTCGTTGGCAGCGACTGTTAGCGCTTTTCGAGACGCCCCGCGTGGAGTGCCCAAGGCTGTTCGCTTACCTTATCCAATGGTTGACAACGGTACTTTACAAGCTGGGGAATACGGAGGATTTCTGGGAATCAACTATGACCCAGTCGTCATCCGCACTCCCGCCGGCAAAGCTTGGGGCGGTGTCTCGCGAACCTTGGGTAGTGAAGTACTAGACTTAGGCGAAGAGAAGGATTTGCCACAACTGCAGCGGCGCAGTCAACTCCTGTCACGTCTCGAAGACCCTCGGAAACGAGAATTAGCTTTTCAGAGTTTTGACCATTTCCAAGAACTGGCAACTGATATGCTGATTAATGGTAAAGTTCGTTCTGCCTACAATCTGGACAATGAACCGGCTAAAGTCCGCGAGCGATATGGAGATCACATTGGCGGACAAAGTTTGTTGTTAGCTCGGCGATTGATTGAAGCCGGCGTACCCATTGCACAGGTTACTTGTAGTGCTGGGGATCTTAACGGTGGAAAAGGAGATATGTGGGATACGCATTCGGATAACTTCAATCGTTTAAAAAATAATTTACTTCCTGTCTGGGACCAAGGTTGTAGCGCTTTATTAAACGATTTACAAGATCGCGGCATGCTTGACGAAACGTTGGTGGTTTTTCTTACGGAATTCGGGCGTACCCCCAAAATCAATGGCTCCGCTGGTCGTGACCATTATCCTAATGTCTATTCCGTCGCATTAGCTGGGGGGGGCATCCGAGGAGGACGTATCTATGGTAGCAGCGATACCAATGGAGCGTACCCGCGGAATAACCCTTGTACACCAGCCGATTTACACGCCACCATATTTAATGCGTTGGGAATCCATCATAACAGTGAGATCTATGATCCACTTGGTCGCCCGTTGGCGGTGTGCGAAGGTGAACCGCTACCGTTGCTTTAGTCAGGGGTGTGGTTACGCAAAGATAGATCAGCTTTGTGTTATCGAAGGATCATCACACGACCGCCGCTAGTAACCACGGTTTGCCCAGTCATAAAACTTGATTCCTCACTCAGTAAAAAGCGTGCTACCGAAGCTAGTTCCCCTTTATCTCTCTGAGTTTACCGTGCGCAATACAAATATGATCGATTGCCGCCGTGGAATCTGTTACGTTTTAGGTACCTGATTGGCGGAACGGAATGCACCAACTCCCCAAATGCCGGTTGTAAATCCACGGCAGTTAATGGCTCCGGAGATCACATCACCGGCATCTCCGCTGATAGAACGGCTACCGCAATGCGAACGACTTAGATTTCCCGACTTTACTTTCCCACCGGCGATCACGTAGGAACCTCTCTCTTTTATTTTAACGGTATAGCTGATAATAACTTGTCCACCGCCAAAAGTCGCTTCGCTGTGTTGAAAGAGGACGACATCAGCCGCGACTTCATTTTTTAGATGGACATCCATTGTGTTGGGCGACGTAAATGTTGTTGCCACGACAGTTTTTGCTTTGGATTGCCCCTGTGACTGTTTATTCATATTCATCAACATCCAGAAAATCAAAAGCGTGCCTAGCGGTATACCGAACGCTGTGGGCGCGTTGAAGTCGATTTCTGCCAGAATGGCAATAGCTAGCTGGATTACTTCGATACTCACGTTACTGTTCCATTGGCAAAAGCCACATATTTAACTAACCCTATTCTATACCTTTGCGTAAAGTTGGTTCAAAGAATAATGGCGGGTTCACCCCAATCGGCGGTTTGTTGTTCAGGCTATTTGCTGAGGCGCAGTAGTTGGCGGCTCCGAATCACAGGCGAAATTTCCTCGCCATGTGTCAGTTTTGGATTTAGATCGGCGCCCAACTGCGCCGGTGATTTTCCCATCCATTCGCTGTGGCGACCCTCCACGCCAATAGTCAGGCTGTGCGGATCAAACGTGAAGGTTGCGAAGACGGAATCGCGATAGGGGCAGGTATAGGCGATCCATGGATATTTGTCATGGATTTCTTTTGGGTAGCTATCGTGTTGGTATGATCCACCAACCCATTGATACGAAGCTGAATTGACATGCATGTAGGTCACGTTTTTTACACGCAGTACGTCGTCAATATGCGAGTGCCCGTTGATAACCAGAATAATCTTGTCCGCGGCGGACGATAAAATCGTCTGGATTTCCTCAGCGTTATCGACTGCCCAGGCACCTGCCAGTGGTTGGTGACAAACGACCATGATCGGGCCCGCCAGTGTAGCCAGTTGTTCTTTGAGCCATACGACCTGCTCCTTGCCGACATACGACACGTAGCCACCTTTATGAGTTGGGGAACCGCTGTCATTGCCATCTAGAACAAGTAGGTTGAGACCTTCGATCGATTGCGCGTAATAACGTTTTGGCATGCCCCAGACGTCAAGGCATTGCTGCTTGGTATGTCCTCCGTCGGTATCATGATTTCCAATGACATGTAGTGTCTGCTCATGTGCCTTGTTAAAGAGTTGAATTACCTTGCTATTCTTCGTATTGGGGTAAGCAAAATCTCCTAACTGCAGGAGGGCATCCGGCTGAACGGTTTGCATTTGTTTCACGAAGGCCTGGACACGTTCAACGCCATCGTGCATCACGTCGTGATGTAAATCAGCAATCACGCCAATGCGGACTGGTTTGTTCAAATTACGAAGCGCGGCGGTCGAGGCATGCGGCACTGTGAGCGCAACGGTGGTGGCGGTGGCGTAAATAAAATTGCGACGAGTAATGGTTTTGTCAAATGGATTCGATGAAAGTAAATCGTTCATTGTTTACCTCTGATTCAGTAAGTGTTTGAGACGGTCGATTTCTTGCTGATTCAGTGACCAGGAGTTGGTCTCTGCCAATTTTGAAAGGGTGAGGGTTTCGGTAGAGATGCTGTCTAATTCGTTCTCAACGTGTTTAATCCGAATCACGATCTTTCCTTGATAGGTTAGGATCGTTTGATTGGACGTATTGGTTTTGGTTTCTTTATCGACGGGCTCAAATGTGATGTTAGGAAGGATATCCCACATTTGATGGATGGGCATGTTGTCATTGACGCCTCGGAGTCCAGCGAATTGAACTTCTTCATCAAACAGGATTTCAAAAACCAGTAGTCTTTGTCCTGCGTGCAGGTGGGATGTAACGGTTTCACATCCCAGAGATAACAGCAGTGGTGCTGAAAGCAGTAGCAGTAGCGGTAGCGAGTGGAGTCCGAATTTCATCTGCGTGTGTTCCGTGGTGTTTCTTCAGACGTGGGTAAGCACCCCCCCCTCGTTTACTGTCTGGTCGGGGATTAGCACAAAGCGTAAATGTCGACAGGAAACCTTATTGACTAAAGCACTTATTCTTTTTTTAGGGTGAGATGCCAAACTTTGCTGAGTTCTTTGATGTTGACCACTTTCCAACCGGGGTTGGCTTTTTCTGCCTTGATCTTGGCTTGCGCCGCTGTGGGACACGAAGATTTTGAAACGGACGTCGTTCGCTGAGAAAGGAACACATTCGATGTCACCTCTGCGTCGACCTTAGTATTCGGTGTCCCGGCAAAGACAATAACTCCAACAAAAACCAGCATAACAAATCTAGTTATCGGACGCATGGGATTCTCTTTTGTTTTTTGGGGGGGTAATTCAACTTAATCGATAAGTTAATGACAATCTTGATTTGGCATGTAATAACAACCATTTTACCCTCCTGTGCGACACCACGTCAAAGGAAAAATATTTCGAAGCAGCGATACGCGGCAACTTGCATTTCGTGGTTCGTTTTCATTCTGATAAATTGTTGTGAGCTAAACGATATTCATACGATTGTTCTTTGCGGCATCGATTGATAACCGTGGTTTCCTCGATAGGCTCTCCCATTGTCCAATACACTAGATTTGAACAGTCTAGATAAGTAATGTCCTTTGCATAGAACTTACCAAGGTAGCCATGACTTCTTATGTATCTAACCAACTCAAGGAATCTGCCTTCGTCCACTTGATTTCGGACGATATATTCATGTGGCCACGTTTTTGCATACGTTTTTGCAAAAATCCAAACTGACTCATTGATGAAGCTTAGTAGAGTGTTTGGTAGGTTAGTCATCCTTAATCCTTATCGTTGGCTAGTAACCGTACAGGCAGGTCGTGAATTACAACACATCTCGTTGCCGCTTATACGCACATCAATTATAATTCCCAGAACAAGATATTTTACACTCGGAAATGTCGTTCCGGCAAATGCCTCGATTCCGCGAGCGCAAACAAAAGGACCGTAATGTCTAACCTGAAAACAATCACCACTGCCCTGACCCTTTTGGTTATTGCCGCGGTCCCCTGTTTGGCCGTCAAACGACCTAATATTCTCTATATCATGTCCGATGATCATGCAGCAGACGGAATTTCTGCCTATGGAAGCCGACTCGCTAAAATAGCGCCCACTCCAAATATTGATCGGCTAGCCAAAGAAGGGGCGCTGTTTACCAACGCCTTTTGTACCAATTCAATTTGCTCACCGTCACGCGCCTGTGTTTTGACCGGCCAATACAACCACGTCAACGGTGCCTTTGACCTCGGCGGTCGAGTCCTTCCGGGTAAGCAAATGCTGGCCATCGAAATGGGCAAAGCCGGTTATCATACTGCCATGATTGGCAAATGGCACCTAAAAGTCGAACCAGCCGATTTTCAGTATTACTGCGTCTTGCCCGGTCAGGGTAAATACCATAACCCCGAATTCCGTGTTCGTGGCACAAATCCCTGGGGTAAGAATCTGGTTAAATTCGAAGGCAAACACTCCACCGATGCAATTACAGACCTAACCCTTGACTGGCTACAGTCAGGTTGGGATCAGGATAAACCGTTTTTTCTGATGCACCACTACAAGGCACCTCATGACTACTTCGACAACGCACCTCGTTATGAATCGTATCTTGCCGATGTGAATATCCCAGAACCGGCGACACTATGGAAACGCGGTGCCCAGTTCGGGTCAATCGCCACCCGTGGGGCGGATGATGAACTGATCCCCCACATTGGCACGTCGATTGGTTCACGCAACCCCCGCCGGTCTTATCTTCGTGACCTGCCCTCCCGCTACCCAAACGAATTTCCTCCGAATTTCGACTCGGCGAATCACACTTACGAAGAAAATACACGACTCGCCTATAACGCTTACCTAAAAAAATATCTGCGTTGCGTCAAAGGGGTCGATGACAATCTCGGTCGCTTGTTCAAGTATCTTGAGGACTCTGGGCAACTAGACAATACCGTGATTATCTATACCGGTGATCAGGGCTTTATGCTCGGGGAACATGACTACCAGGATAAGCGTTGGATGTACGAAGAATCCCAGCGTATGCCGTTTCTGGTTCGCTACCCCAAAACCGTAAAGGCAGGTCAGCGGTTTGACACGATCATCGAGAATGTCGACTATGGAGCAACCATGCTCGATTTCGCGGCCGCTGAGATACCCGATTCGGTTCAAGGTCGGTCCTTTAAAATGCTATTGGAAACTGGTAAGGAAGCAGATGACTGGAAACAGGCCGCCTACTACCGCTATTGGATGCATATGGCGCACCATGACAATCCGGCCCATTTAGGTATCCGCACTAAAACCCATAAGCTTATTTACTATTATGGATGTAATTATGACGGTGGATATCAAACCCCGCCGGGCTGGGAACTATATGACCTCGTTGCCGACCCTCATGAAACACAGAACCTATACCACGATCCGATTAACGCAGGCTTAGTCACAGACTTGAAACGACAACTTGCCGAAACCCGTGTGCGGGTGGGGGATGACGGCTCGCACTATCCAGCATGCGAGTTGATAGTTCAGCAGTTTTGGGACTATGATAAAACGGACCAGAATGACGCGCGGGAGATTTCACATCAGTACCTCCATCGCCGATTGGCAGAACTGAAAGCCGGTATTCGTAACGTACAGACTTATCGAGGAAACAATAAGTGACCCGCGCAAAACGCATCAGTCGCCTATGGGTGGCATTGACATTCGTCGGGATGATGTTTCCGTTGTTGCAGACGAACGGCCGTGCGGATGACGTCGAGCCGGCACTTTCTTTGGCCGACACGAATCGGCTATTTACACTCAAGGTCCTTCCGCTGCTGAAGAAGAAATGTTTTCCTTGTCATGGCGATGATGAAAATGATATTCGTGGAGATTATAATTTGCGGACACGTAGTGGTATGCTTGCCGGTGGTGAATCGGGTGAGCCCTCCCTCGTCCCTGGTAACCCTGGAGCAAGCCCACTCTATCAGGCAGTGCTTTGGGAGGGATCCGAGATGCCTCCTAAAGAGAACGATCGACTCACCAAACAGGAAACAGAGTACATTCGCAAATGGATCGTCGCCAACGCACTATGGCCTGATGCGGAAGCACAACTACAAATCAAAAAGCGTGAATGGCAGGTTCGTGAAAACGAAGATGGGATTATTGTCGATACCAGTGGCGGACTATCTGACGACTGGACCTATCGCCGATACGATCCAACAGCTATCTGGGCATTTCAGCCGCTCAGCCAGATCGACGTCTCCGGTGCTAAAGTTTCCGGACAAAACCCAATTGATTTTCTTATCGACCGGAAACTAGACCAAAATGATCTCGCGGGCGCACCAGAGGCAGATTTTCGAACGCTTATTCGCCGTGTAACCTACGACCTGTCCGGGCTCCCACCAAGTCCCTATGAAGTCTTTATATTTCGTCAGGCTTGGGAAAAGGATCCTCGGCAGGCATGGCAGGCATTAATTGATCGTCTTATCGATAGCCCGCAATACGGCGAACGACAGGCGCAACACTGGCTCGATGTGGTTCGCTATGCCGACACGGCCGGGTTCTCCAATGACTATGAACGATCCAACGCTTGGCGGTACCGTGATTATGTCATCCGGTCGTTCAATCAGGACAAACCGTTTAATGAATTTGTGTTGGAGCAGATCGCTGGTGATGAACTGCGACCGAGCGACGCAGAATCGCTGATTGCCACTGGTCTGCTCCGCATGGGACCATGGGGAACGGCGATGCTGCCCAAAGCTGAAGCGAGACAGATTTATTTGGATGACCTAACCCATAACGTCGGACAGATTTTTCTGGGTATGCCGATGCGCTGTTGTAAATGTCACGATCATAAGTTCGATCCCATTCCAACGCGGGACTATTACAGTATGTACGCTGCGTTTGCGTCCACTCAGCCAGCCGAAATGAAGGCGGAGTTTTTACCCGAGGAAAATCGAAACGGATTCGGGCCTAAGCAGAAACTTGTTGAAGATCTGTTAGCCTACGCCAGAAGTAAATTGGCCATAGTCGATAAGAAACAAGAAGATGCTGCGAAGAAGTGGTATGCGGAACACTCTCTTCCTTATAAAGATGAAGGCGCCCGCAAGAAAGACCCCGAGGATAAGAAACCACCGCGGCATGTCGGTCTAACGCCAGCAGAACGTGGTATCAAGAAAGTGCGTGAACAGGATGTCTGGATCTGGGAACGTCGCCTGCAACGATATCAGCCGATGGTCCAGTCGATCTATAACGGACCACCGGGCAATTTTGTAAACAGTCGCAACTTGCGGTTGCCGAACAAGATGGATCCGAAGTGGTTGCCGGAAAACTCGATTCTTGGTGGTGGTGCGTTGACAGCACCACTGAACCCGGTGGGGCCCGGCGTGCTCAGCGCGGCGATTCTCGCTATGGAACATGAGGGGGAAGCTCCTTGGCGGATAACAGATGCGGTTCAGGGAAGACGTCTCGAGCTGGCACGATGGATCGCTAGCGATGACAACCCACTTACGGCGCGCGTTATTGTCAATCGAGTATGGCAGTCCCATTTTGGAAAAGGATTAGTACAGACACCGAACAATTTTGGAGCGAAAGGTCGTCGACCAACACATCCTGAACTTTTAGATTGGCTGACGGTCGACTTCATTAAGAACGGCTGGAAGTTGAAGCGACTACACCAGCTAATTCTCTCGTCCAACGTCTATCGCCGTTCACACCAGTCCACCGAGTCTGCGAAAATCGCTAAGGTCGATTCTAACAATGATCTTCTTTCCGTCTTTCCGCCTCGTCGCCTGACGGCGGAGGAACTTAGAGACAGTATTCTGGTGGCCAGCGGTGAACTCAATCCAGAAATGGGAGGTGTCCCGGTGATGCCTGAGATGAACATGGAAGTTGCGCTGCAGCCTCGGATGATTCAGTTCTCGATTGCCCCCGCTCACCAACCATCACGAACTCCGGCGGAACGCAACCGCCGTACTATATATACCTATCGGGTTCGTGGTCAGGCTGACCCTTTTCTGAAGATTATGAATCTGCCGAACCCGAATGAATCGTGCGACATGCGTGATTCCGCATCCGTTGCTCCGCAGGCGTTCACGCTGCTCAACAGCGATATGATCACCGACCGGGCCATCGCATTCGCGTTGCGTTTGAAGGCGGAGCAGAAACAAAAGCCGGG
>Ga0315332_10001382_pt1 | contig 12793 bp, 8 predicted proteins | sample M110034915metaG_FD_203455 | JGI IMG/M metagenome (GOLD analysis project Ga0315332, IMG submission 203455) | Ammonia-oxidizing marine archaeal communities from Monterey Bay, California, United States - M1 100m 34915 | ecosystem: Environmental > Aquatic > Marine > Intertidal zone | place: USA...
CCGATGTCTGGGAAACTGTTAACGGCGCATGGGCATACGCCGATGGGAAACTGGTTCAGTCAGCAGTGACAAGTTTTGCCACGATGGTCAGCAAAGAAACTCATCCTCGTGACTTCGATGTGCACCTGCGTTACCGACCGCTCAGTCCCGGTACATACCGGTCCATAGGGTTTAGCTTCGACTACCAGGACAAGGGGCAGTCGCAGGACGTTTACACTGCCACCGGGGACAGTCGTCAGAGTGTGCAGGCTTTTCATCGCGCGGGCGGCAAACAGGTTTATCCGAAAGAAGGAATCGTCACCGCAGATCTAAACGTCGGTGAAGAAGCGGTGCTGGACGTTTCGGTTCAGGGCTCAAAACTCACAATCGATCTGAATGGCACACGTAAGCTGGATTACGTCATGCCGGTGGAACGGCGTGACGGTCGGTTTGCGTTGTGGGTCCATCAGGGGACGGCCGAGTTTCTGGAGCTGAAGATCACCGCGCAGGTGGATTCCATTGAAACACTGGAGCAACGCAAACGTGATTCCGATCACGCGATCCAGCTGGCTCAGGCAAACTTACATCTTGCCCGTGGAGAAGCGAATTCGATTCGTTTACGGCTGGCAGCGGATATCGCAGCACACCTCAGGGACGACAAGCAATCTGCGAAGGACAGTGCCCGTACAGCATCTGCCGCGGAACTTGCCGTGGCGGTGCTGCAGGCGGAAGTTGAAGTTCTGAAGGCCCGCTACTCAGATGAGAAACGTGCCGCTGCCACAGCAAAGCTGGCGACCGCGCACGCAGCAGCGATGAATCCGACGGAAGCCTACACGGCCATCGGCGAGCAGTTCCCGAAGACCAGCACCGGCCGACGCAGTGCCCTGGCGGAATGGATCACCAGATCAGACAATCCGAGAACGGCACGAGTGGCAGCGAACCATCTCTGGGGACGCCATTTCGGACAGCCGCTGGTGGCCACTCCCGAAAATTTCGGACTGAATGGGCGCAAGCCCACACATCCGCAGCTGCTGAACTGGCTGGCCGCGCAACTGGTTCACAACGACTGGAAAATGAAGCCGCTGCACAAACAGATCGTTCTGTCTGCGACATACCGAATGGCCAGTACGGCGGTTGTCGGTGGTGGCGCTCAGAAACGTGATTCAGAAAATCAGTTTCTGTGGCGGATGAATTCACGCCGGATGGAAGCGGAAGTCGTACGGGACAGCACTCTGTTTCTGGCATCGCGGCTGGACATGACGATGGGAGGTCCGGAGATCGCAGAAACGGACGGCGAGAAAACCCTGCGTCGCAGTCTGTATTTTCGCAATACGCCCAACGAAAAAATGGCCATGCTGGAAGTCTTTGACGTGGCCGATCCGAATTCCTGTTATCGCCGCAAGGAAAGTGTCGTGCCGCATCAGGCTCTGGCCATGATGAACAGTGGCCTGACACTGGACAGCGCACGCGCCATTGCCGAACAGATTGCGGATGAGGACGATTTTGTAACTGCTGCATTTGAAACTGTCTTGTCGCGACGTCCAACCGATGAAGAAGCCGTCCGCTGTCGGGCATTTCTGTCCGAACACTATGATGTACTGCAGGATGTCCCCGCGCAGCCATTCGCTGAGGGAGGTTCCGCGAAGCAGGATCCTTCGACAGATCCAGGCATGCGTGCCAGAGAAAATCTGGTCCATGTTCTGTTTTTGCATAATGACTTTGTGACCATAAGATAGGCGGCTTCCCCTGCAGCCCGGAGACGCAATGACCGAATCATCGAATCACATTGCCGGTGGCAATCACCGTCGTCAGTTCATGGCTGACACTGGTCTTGGTTTTACCGGTCTGGCTCTGGGTGCCATGCTGCACCGCGACGGCATCGGCGCGGAAGCCACAGCGTCCCTGACACTCCGGACACATTTCGCACCCAAAGCGAAAAGTGTGATCTGGTTCTTCATGAATGGCGGGACCAGTCACCTGGAATCCTTTGACCACAAGCCCGCCCTGAACATTCACGCCGGCAAGACGATTGAAGAAACTCCGTTCATGTCGGAGGTTCTGGATTCGCCGTTTTATCGCAAGAACGTACGGGACTTTGCCGGTAAGCCGCGAGATCTGATGGCGCAGGTTTATCCGCTGCAGGTTGGTTTTAAACGTCGTGGTGAAAGCGGGATCGAAGTCAGCGACTGGTGGCCTCATGTCGGCAGCTGTATCGATGACATTGCCGTGGTCCGTTCCATGTGGACCACCGACAACGACCATGCCGCCCAGTTGCAGTTTCACACGGGGCGACACATTTTTGACGGTTTTTTTCCATCGATTGGTTCATGGGTGCATTACGGACTGGGCAGCCTGAATGAAAACCTGCCGCAGTTTGTGGTGATGGGGCCACCGCCCGGTGACTGCTGTGGTGGCGTTGGTGCTCATGACGGCAGTTATCTTGGCCCTCAGCATGCGGGAGTGCAGATGGCACTGGATCCTCGGAATCCACTGCCGTTTGGGACACCAGGCGAGAAAATCGGCGTCCGCGAACGCCGTGACCAGTTGGATCTGCTGCGTGATCTGAACCAGCTGACCGCCGCTTGGTATCCGGATGATCAGCGACTGACGGCCCGGATCAAAGCATACGAGCTGGCGTTTCGCATGCAGATGTCGGTTCCTGGAATTGTCGACCTGTCCCATGAAACCAGCGCGACTCAGGCGGCGTACGGTCTGGACAACAAGGCCACCAAAGGTATGGGGCGTCAGGCCCTCGTGGCTCGGCGACTGGTGCAGCAGGGTGTCCGCTTTGTTCAGATTTACGACGGCGGCGGGGGCGGAGGCGGCTGGGATGCTCATACCAAGCTGAAAGACAATCACACACGTAACTGCGGTCGCGTTGATAAGCCTATTGCGGCGTTGTTGAAAGATCTAAAACAACGCGGACTCCTGGACGAAACTTTGGTTGTGTGGGCAACTGAATTCGGGCGAACGCCAGGTTCCGAAAAATCTGATGGACGCGATCATCATCCCTACGGTTTCTCTGTGTGGATGGCAGGCGGTGGGTTAAAAGGTGGTATTGCCCACGGTGCGACCGACGAACTGGGGTTCCACGCGGTGGAAGATCGACACTACGTCACTGACATTCATGCAACGGTGCTGCATCAGCTGGGGCTGGATCCGCGGCGACTGGAAGTACCAGGGCACAAGCGACTGGAAATTGACCTCGGCAAACCTATCGACGCCATCATCGCGTAATTCGTTTCCCCATGTCCCCGGAACGTGATCGCGCCGGCCGTACCGCGGCCGTTCGGCGCAATGACACGAAACACTATCTATTTTGGAAATGGGACAATCCACCGGTTTGTTGAACGGTGTGGGTCCACTCTGGCGACAAGGCTTCCTGCTTGATCAAAACTGCGACACGAAACATATTGCTCCAGGTCTTGCCCGCCCGCTCCTGTTTCAGTTTCTTCTGTTGGTCGAGTACAGTCACGGATCATGGTATTCGCCGGAGCCTGCGAGGGAAGCCCGGAGGGTACTTATGCCTCGCTCCGTCCACCGTCCCGGTTTCACAACAAATTTCCTTGCGCCCCTTCCTGTCCAGCCGGTGTTCTCCCTGTCAGCTGGTCAGGCCATGCGCATCTATTGGTTGCTGACTACCGGTCCGTGCCATTGTTATCAACTGTGTTTAAAATGATCACCACAACAATCACGCGGGATCGTGTGGTCGATACTTCAATTCCTGATTTGTCCATCAGCTGACCATTTTTGCCCCCGCGCACTCCACAGCTCGACTGTGCGGCCCCGCAATTCGACGCTCGTGCGTCAAATGATGAAGAAACCATAAATGTCTCAGTCAAAACCCGACACCTGCGACCTCGGACGGATTACGTGCAGCCTGCGAGGATCCGTCGTCGCAGGCAGCTGGCAGACCTGTATGTTGAAATACACGGCCGGCTTTTCGGGAATCGATGACACAGGGTCGTTGAAAATCGTTACCCGCTATGCCACTGATTCGGGAATACCGCAGTTCGACGATCCTGCGGCGCCGAACTACACCACCGTCGTCGCGTCCAACGGCGCTCATTTGCAGCTTCGCTACGATGTCAAGGACTTTCGTCGCCCGTGGGGGCGAACGATTCACCTCAAGGTGCTGCAGGGATATCTGCGGAAGGGCGATGTCATCACGCTGACTATCGGTGACACATCGGGCGGTTCTTCCGGATGGCGAATGCAGACGTTTGCGGAGGACACGTTCGAACTGAAGACACTGGTGGATCGCTATGCGACTTATGTCTACGAAGAACTGCCGAAGTCGCCGACGTTCAAAGTCGTGGCGGGTAAACCGGTTCGGCTTGTGGCTGTCGCTCCCAGTCAGGCGATTCCTGGTAAGAAAATTCCTGTGCGATGGAAGCTGGAAGATGTCTGGGGGAATCCTGTCGGTCGGTCAAGGCGCATGAGTCACTCGGGCCTGCCCGAGTCGATTCACCGTATTAAAGTGACGGACGAGGTGACCGGACTTTGGGCGGAGACCAATCCCGTGTATGTGTCTGCGGATGCTGTTCCACGATACTGGGCTGACCTGCACGGGCAGAGTGAAGAGACGATCGGAACGAATTCTATTGAACGCTACTTTCGGTTTGCGCGGGACAGCGCCTTTGTTGACGCCTGCGGACATCAGGGAAACGATTTTCAGATCACAGACGCTTTCTGGCAGACCATCAATGACACCACGGCGCGATTCAATCAGCCGGGAAAGTTCGTGACCTTTCCTGGCTGGGAATGGAGCGGCAATACCGCGCTTGGCGGCGATCGCAATGTCTTCTTTAAAGAAGAAGGCGGTGCAATCGGTCGCAGCAGCAGAGCGCTTGTTGAGCCCACTGAGTCGGCCGGCAGTTGCTGTCCAGCGGTTGAGAATCTGTTCGATCGTATGGAGCAGGAACAGCAGCATTGCGACGTGATGCTGGTGCCGCATGTCGGTGGACGCTATGCGGACCTGGCACGGCATCACGCTGGACTGGAACCGGTTGTTGAGGTGCATTCAGCGTGGGGTACGTTTGAATGGGTGCTGGACGATGCATTCTCACGCGGCTATCGGGTGGGCATTGTAGCTAATTCAGACGGGCACAAGGGACGTCCGGGCGCCAGTTATCCGGGGGCGGGGAAGTTTGGCAGCTATGGAGGCCTGACTGCTGTGCTGTCCGACACGCTGGACCGGAACGCCGTTTGGGCCGCCTATCAGCAACGCCGTGTTTACGCGACGACCGGCGCTCGTATCCTGCTGGATGTACAAACAGCCGCGGGCCATTCCATGGGCGAAGTTGTCCGCATTGGTAATGACGAATCGCTGGGACTGTCGGTGACAGTTGCCGGCACGGCGCCTTTGGAACGTGTCGAGGTGCGAAACGGAATGCGTGTCCTCAAAACACTGAGAACGTATTCGAAGAGTGACCTGACAAACCGCATCAAAGTGCTGTGGCAGGGTGCTCAGGTGCGCGGCCGCGGACGTCAGGTTAACTGGGATGGCAGCCTGAGTCTGGACGTTGCGCGCATTGATGCGTTCCAGACGATCAACTTCTGGAACCCCGAAAAAAACTGTGAACAGCTCAGTCGGCAGAAACTCAGGTGGGAGTCAGTCACGACAGGAGGCGTTGCCGGAGTGATCCTGGATCTGAACCGGCTTTCCGGCAGTCTGCATGTCGAAACCAGTCAGCGAAGCCTGAACTCGGACATTTCGAAGCTGGGAGTCCGGGGCCGCTCGTACAGTGCCGGCGGCATCGGAAAACAGATTTCGGCGTGTCGGCTTCCCCCCGCCGGTGGTACCCGCGACATCAGCACGACGGTTCGTATTGACCCGAAAGATCTGTGCCAGGGTGACAACCCAATCTACATTTGTGTCGTCCAGGAAGACGGTCATATGGCGTGGTCGAGTCCGATTTATGCAGTTATGTGACTTTTAATACGGAACATTACCCTTGATTGTCACGCGCAGGCCACGGCGGCGATTGGGGTAGTAGTCCCACAGCGCGTAGTGTTGAACACATCGGTTGTCCCAGAAAGCGACAGAGTCAGCCTGCCACTGAAAACGGCATTGAAATTCCGGTTTCGCAATGTGTTCAAAAAGCAACCGCAGCATAAAGTCACTTTCCTGCGGCGTCAGTTCCACAATGCGCGTTGTGAAGATGCGATTAACAAATAAGGCTTTGCGACCGCTGACCGGGTGCGTGCGGACCACCGGATGCTCAGATTTAGGATACGTCCTGTCCTCTTCCGCCGTTTCTGCATAGCGGCCACGATAGGCATTTTCTCCGTCGTGCAGTGCTGTTAATCCATCAAGGAATTTCTGCATAGACGAAGAAAGCGTTTCGAATGCTGCATACATGTTCGCGAACAGTGTGTCGCCGCCCACTGAGGGGACTTCAATCATACGCAGAATTGTGCCCAGTGGTGGTTCGCGATCACACGTCACGTCTGAGTGCCAGTCTTCGCCGGCAATGCGCTCCGAATTTTCATCGGTGAAAAGTTCCATGATTTCAGGATGTCCGTCCACAAGGCGTGGCCAGGCCGGATGCAGATGTAACTCGCCGAAGCAGCGACCCAGACTCTTGTGCTGCTCGTACGTCAGTTCTTGATCGCGAAAAAACAGGACACCGTATTCGGCAAGCGCGTTTGTCAGCAATTCCGTCGTTGCGTTGTCGAGCGGCCGGGCAAGATCCATTCCGCGAACAAGCGCACCGCAGCCAGGCGTCATGCGGATGAATTCAGGGGCAGCTTCCATGTTTTCTTCTCAGAGTGATGTTCGTTTGTCTTCGGCAACACCAATGTTACAGTCTTCTTAACTCAGTTTGCATCAGGCCACGCCGGAATTGCTTTGCTCATGGCACTCAGATTCAACAAGCAGTGGATGCTGCCCGCCGGCCCCGTGCTGGCTGTGGTTGCCGGGATTTGGCTGAGATCGAGAGGGCTGGAAGCCCCGGCCTGCTGCTGTGCCGGGGTCACAGTGCTGTGCGGTATCTGGTGGATGTTTGAGTCCATCCCGCTGCCGGCGACCGGGCTTGTGCCATTCGCCGTCTTTCCCCTCGCTGGTGTTCTGGATCATCGAGAGATTGCACATGCGTATGGTCATACGCTCATCCTGCTGATGCTGGCCGGGTCGATGTTGTCAGCCGCGATGGAAAAGAGTGGTGCTCATCGCCGAATTGCGCTGGGTATGGTGCGGCTCATCGGCACTGACGCTCGTCGACTGATTCTTGGATTCCTGGTGACGGCTGCGGTTCTCAGCATGTGGGTTTCGAACACCGCTACTGTTCTTATGCTGTTGCCTGTAGCCCTCGCTGTTCTTGACCAGGCGCCTGATCGGTCACGACATGCGCCGCCGTTACTGCTGGCTGTTGCATACGGTGCCGCCGTAGGTGGCAGCGGTACTCCCATCGGCACACCTCCGAATCTGATCATGATCGATAATTATCGTGAGGCCACCGGCATTGAGATCGGTTTTCCGGAGTGGATGCGAATGGGACTGCCGGCCACTGTTCTGATGTTACCGGTTGTCTGGCTGTGGCTGTCGAGAGGGCTTTCAGGACAAAAGGAACGATTGTCAGTTCCCGATCCCGGTGGCTGGCAGCCGGATCAGAAACGTGTTCTGATCATTTTCGGTTTGACAGCGTTTGCCTGGATGACACGTACGGCGCCGTTCGGCGGATGGAGTGAATGGCTTCAGCTGGCCGGACAAGCGGGCGACAGCACGGTGGCGCTGGCGGCCGTTGTTACGTTGTTCATAGTGCCGTCCGGTTCTGACGACGGTACGCGCTTGCTGGACTGGGAAACGGCGAACCGGATTCCCTGGGGCCTGTTTTCCATTATCGGTGGCGGAGTCGCAATCGGCATGGCGTTCCGGGAAACGGATCTGAGTGCCGCCACCGGAAGAGAACTGCTGCCGCTGGCCGCACTACCGTTGCCGATCATGATCTTTTGCCTGTGTCTGTTCGCAACGTTTTTTACAGAATTTGCAACAAACACTGCCGTCGCCGGCATTCTGATGCCCGTCATGGCAGCTGTCGCCACGTCCGCCGATGTAAGTCCGATGCTGGTCATGATTCCGGTGACACTGGGCCTGAACTGGTCCTTTATGCTGCCAGCGGCAACCGTGACCAATGCGATGATCTACGGTACAGGTGAAGTCACGATTCAGAGAATGATGCGTGAAGGATTCGTGCTGAATCTGATCGGGGCCGTTCTGGTTTCAACGGTCTGCTATCTGACACTTTCGTGACCGCAGAGCACTTCGAGCCTGACAAGCCGTTGTGAGTTCAGGAACTCATAAATCTGGAGTGGTTGGTGTCAGAGAACTGCCAGCGTGTCCTGGTCTCGGGCACGGCGTGCAGAGAGCCCGGTGGTAGGGCAACATCGTTACACGCTGACTTGTGGCCGCGCAGAATTCTTTTCAATAGAAGTCTTGTCGCGGCCTGTACCATGATGTTGGTTTCCGGGAATGACGGCCGAAACACTTCGCCGAAGCCTGCAATTCTTTCACTGTACAGAATGCAGTTGTAAAGCTGAAGAGGCCCTTTCAAAGTCTGAGAACACCGTAGGATACAGCGGCATTGAATTTGCGGTATGCGCGACTGCGATGTATTTCGATGTTCGCAGTCGTAGAGTCAATTTTTGGTTTCGCTATTCAAATTATTTTGTGTGTCAATTTGACGATTATCCTGGCAGTGAGATTAAATGCTGAGGACGAATATGACTCTGAACAGGATTGGCGGTATCGGGCACTTCTGCAGATTAATGGTATTCAGAACGAAGATGTTCTGAGGCGGGTACTTTCTGAATTTAACCGGGTCCGGCGGCAATGTCGGATTCCTCCGGTATGGCTAAAATGATGGTTGTGTCTGGTATTCTGGCGAGTCAGATTACCCTGGGCGAGATGTGGTGCAGATCTCAGAGGCTTACTCGGTGATTCGTGACGATACAAGGCGGGCTGTTCCTGTGTCTCAGGAACTGGTCTCGCGCCAGGCGGTCTGGATTCGACCGAATTCAGGCATTCGGTGTCGTCGAAATTACTCCCTGATATCCTGTGAAGCTTCAGCCGAACATGTTCTATCGACAACACGCCAGGAACCCGAGTAAATGATTGATTGCAGGAGGCTGATGTTATTATTTGCCATTCAGCTGTCCGCCAGCGTGGCGGCGAATGACTGTCCCACAACGAGTGACTGGCCGCAGTTTCGTGGGCACCGCGCTTCCGGCGTGGCGGACGGTCGGCGTTTACCGGTCGAATGGGATCTGGAAACCGAAACGAATATTCGATGGCAGACTGAGATTCCTGGCATGGGACATGCCAGTCCTATTGTCTGTCGGGGATGTGTCTACATCGTGTCGGCTTCGACGGATGTTCAGAAGGACAGCCTTCGTGTCGGTCTGTATGGCGATATTGAATCGGTACAGGACGACAACTCATATACGTGGACGCTGTATTGTCTGTCAGCCGGTTCCGGGAAGATTTGTTGGGCTCGCACAGTCTACGAGGGCCGACCACAAATCAAACGTCATACGAAAGCCACACATGCCAATTCAACACCAGCTACCAATGGCCGGCAGTTGTTCATCCAGCTGGGGTCTGAGGGACTTTATTGTTATGACCTGTGCGGTCGGTTCATGTGGAAGAATAATGCCGGCCAGCTCGATTCCGGATACTACAAGGTTCCGGCGGCACAGTGGGGATTCGGCAGTTCGCCGATCGCATTCCGGAATCTGGTGATCGTACAGTGCGATGTACAGAAGGATTCCTTTATGGCGGCATACAATGTGGAAGACGGCCGCGAGGTGTGGCGCGTCCCGCGCGACGATGTTCCCACATGGAGCACGCCTACGATTCACGACAATGGAAGGCGGCCCGTACTAATTGCCAATGGTCATAAACATGCCGGAGGTTACGACGCGATGACGGGACAGGAACTGTGGCGACTCAGCGGCGGCGGAGATATTCCCGTACCGACACCGATTGTCGCACACGGCCTGGTTTTTCTGAGCAGCGCTCATGGAGCAAAGAAGCATCTGGGTGCGATCCGAACGTCGGCCCGCGGCAAGTTGTCGCCGGATTTGTCAAAGAGTATCGAAGATAAACGGGTCGCCTGGTACGAGTCGCGGGACGCGACTTATATGCAGACGCCCATCGTTTATGGTGACTATCTGTATGCCTGCCGAGATAATGGTGTGCTGAGTTGTTACAACGCAAAAACGGGAAAACGACTCTATCGGCAGCGGCTTGGAAACGGGGGAGTCGGGTTCACTGCATCACCGGTTGCCGGCGACGGGAAGCTGTACTTCACAAGTGAAATGGGCGACGTGTTTGTCGTACGCAGCGGCGCGGAGTTCGAATTACTGTCAAAGAATTCGATGGGCGAAATCTGTATGGCAACGCCGGCCATTTCTGACGGCATGCTCATCGTGCGAGGAAAAAGTCGAATCTATGGGATCGGAGAGCCAGGGGATGCCCCGATTGTCCACAACGAAAGTGACTCGGCCCGATACCCGAATACCCAGCCACATTCGCCAAAGCGGCAATTCAGGCTGATTGCGCCAGGGAATTTGCTGAAAAGAATCCGGCTGTTGCGCAAACGCCGGATTTCGCGATGACGGGACATGAGTATTGGGACGTCGCTGCCGGAATTGAACTGGCTGAATTATTCCGACGAGTATTTCTGCAGCGTCCTGCTAAGACTTGCCGCGATGACAGCGAAGGTTCTTGTGGAAACTTAACCATGTTTTTCTTTGAGTAAGAAGCTGCCCGGTTCCGAAAGAAGTTTGCTGCCACGCTGCTGACGGTGTACCGATTGCCCGGGTTCGGACATCTTCGCCAACACGACCGAACGAGTCTGAATCGTGCTGGAAAGGCGGCCGTATTCGAACACGTGTCACCCGCAGAACGTTTGCAAAATTCGGCCAGCTGTTAATTATCACCGACATGCATCGGCATCGGGACACTGCATCTCTTGAACTTGCGATTGTTCCATATACATTGAGTTGCAGTGCTGAAATCAATACGACGATCAGTTATCCGTCCAACATAGACGACGCATTAATGAACATGCAAGTCCTGTATTCGCTGCTGGCTGCGGCCCTTCTGGCAACAAGTCTTCGTGCTGAGACCAAGCCCAATATCATAGTCATCGTGGCAGATGATTTGGGCTATGCGGATCTGAGTTTCCTGCCTCAGTCGCCCAGGGACGTTAGCACTCCGGCGCTGGATCAGTTGGCGAGCGAAGGTACTTATTTCAGCAATGCCTGCGCCACCAGTCCGATCTGCAGTCCCTCGCGTTGTGGCTTAATCACGGGACGCTACCAGCAGCGATGGGGGAACTACTGGTATGGCCAGGGCGGACTTCCGGACGAAGAAGTGACTTTGCCGCAGGTGCTTTCGAAACTGGGATACTCGACGAAAAAGATCGGCAAGACGCATCTGAATGGTGGTCCGGCCCAGCATCCTCTCGACCATGGATTTGATGAATTCGTGGGCTTTATCCACCACACCTGGGATTACATCCGCCTCAGTGAGAAAGACCTCGCTGCCTATCGGCACCGCGCCGACGGAAAACCACTTGGGATTCTCAATGTCGGTCCGCTCGAACGAGACAAAGGACAGACCGCGTCTTATGACGATGGATTCACCACTGAGATCTTTACTGATGAAGCGTTGAAGACGATCATTGCGGGCCAGCACACTGAAATACCATTCTTTGTTCAGTTGGAGTACAACGCCGTTCACATGCCGACCTATGTCGCGGATCCTGAATACGCGAAAAAGGCTGGCTACGAACAGCCGGAGTGGGACCGAGGTGCCGACAAGTGGGAATTTCCCTTCTGGGATCCTCGAGAGATCAGCTGGAAAGATTGGCACAGGAAATGGGGTCACCTGGGTGAAGTGGATCCACTTGGGCGAAAACGCTATTTGGCGAACCTCATGGCTCTTGATGATGGCGTTGGCCGAATTCTGCAATCGTTAACGGATACAGGCCAGCGCGACGATACCATCGTCGTGTTTCTGTCAGACAACGGTGGCACCATCAACACTTACTCAAACAACGCGCCGCTGCGCGGATATAAGTATATGTTTGGCGAAGGCGGCGTCCGCATTCCAATCATCATTTCGTGGCCCGGGCATGTGCCGCAGGGACAGAAGCGTCATGGACTGGCATCCGGGATGGATGTGTTTCCAACAGTCGTCGACCTGGCGGGAGGCGTGTTGCCGGAGAACCTCGATGGAAAGAGTCTTGTCCCAGGTCTCCATGATGTCGCCGCGGATTCAGGGCACGATTACCTCTGCTTTGCGGACGGAAAGAGAACCTGGAGTGTCCGACAGGGCGATTGGAAACTGATTAACTCGCCAGGCTGGACTCATCCGAATTATCAGTTGGACGAAGCGAATGTCGCACATCCGGCCGAAGATTATGTTTATCCCGACGGGCTGGTCCTGTTCGACCTCAGGAATGACATTGGTGAGACACGGGACGTTTCTTCCAGCGAACCTGACCGTGTGAAAAACATGACAGCGCTTTATGAGGCCTGGCGGGGCGAGATGGGTAAGCCGGTTTCCGGTAAGGTTCGACCAGTGAAGAAACAGGAGCAGCCTGGTATACGGGATAGCGGGATAGACCGACGACCGGAAATCGGCCGTGCGAATTAATCGGTTTGGCAGTCGCACGACGTGTGCGGGGCGTAATGCTGCAGCTATCATGAACTTTGTGAGCCAACTAAATGACCTGACGCCTGCGAATGCAATTGCGGGTGAGCTTCATGTAAGTGATGAATACCATGAAATGCAATTCCAAAG
>Ga0315332_10001392_pt1 | contig 12749 bp, 8 predicted proteins | sample M110034915metaG_FD_203455 | JGI IMG/M metagenome (GOLD analysis project Ga0315332, IMG submission 203455) | Ammonia-oxidizing marine archaeal communities from Monterey Bay, California, United States - M1 100m 34915 | ecosystem: Environmental > Aquatic > Marine > Intertidal zone | place: USA...
GAGGCAAAATCTTCGGATTCAGCAGAGTTGTCTTCGGACTCAGCAGAGTTGTCCTCGGAATCAGCAGAGTTGTCCTCGGAGTTTGGTTGTCATGGGGTGATTCCATAAGAACCCGGGACTTCGGGAGTCCAGAGGTTGGGTCAGCCACACCGGATTGCGGTAACATGGGCTCGAGCTTGAACACACCACGTGGCAACGCGTTTTGAATAGGTTGGGATTGAGTGGTGGGTGGTAGCCGCTTTAATCGGTGGGTCTGCCGTCTGGTTGAATCAGATGTTTGCGCTAGGGTGGTTGGTTGCAGGGCAAGTGTTGCAAGAACGAGCAGGCAAGGCTTAGCGCAACGGGACAACCCGCGTACTGTTTTGCACGCGAGGGATGCTTTGACGTTCAGTGTGTCTGGAATGACCACGAGTGGATTATTTCACCATGAAGGTGTGGCTACTGATGCGAAGGTCCAACATGTTTTCATTCATTCGGCGAATCATGTCGGGAGTGCTGTGAATCTGACGCATGAAATAGATCGGCTCAGTACGACTTCTCATGCGTACGCTGAGTCGATAGGTACCACGCTTTGACATCGCCGCAGCTGGGATATGGTATTTAGGCGTGCGATGGTCCAATGCCGGGATCGAGTGTGCTTCCATTCGGATCAGCGGTGGATGGTTGAGGACGCTAACCGGGATGTTCGCTGGGCGGAGTAAAGTCAGTTGGTCGATGCTGAAGTTAAGGGGCAGTGCGACTTCGCGGTCCGTCCCACGCACGTTGTTGATCAGGAACTTGGTTTGCAGATTAAAGAGATCTTTGTCGCGAGGAATTCGACCTTTAGCAACATCGACCGAGTGCATGTCAGCGAGGTCACCGTTGCTATCAAGGTAACCACTTTCCCAAACACGACATCCGTCTGGGTCGATCAGGGCGACGTTCAGCCAGAGTTGGGGCTGTGCTCCGAGTGACCCTGACGGCAAGTTGTGTCCCTCACTGGTATTGGTAACACGGTAACCAATTTTGAGCGGTTGGCCTGCTTTGGGGTTTCGGTAAAAGATGGGACCTTTGATGTCTACACTGGCTTCCAGTGTCATGGTTGCGTTGCCACGCTTTTGGGCCAGCTTCTGAAGATTCGCATCGATGATGCGTCGGCCGTCGATGCGATCGTCCACGTTATTCCACGGTTTTGGAAATTGGCTTTCGGGCGGACTGAGATCTTCGAATTGCTTGGTGCCCCAGCCCGCGCGGTAATCGAATTTCAACCACTCGCGTGGGCTGTATTGCATGGCATCGTGGTTGATGGGAAAAACGCCAGGGTGAGCGATTGAGTATCCCGGGCCCCAGAACGTGTGGTTCGAGTGCTTGCGCGGTTTGCCATAAGGTTTCCCATTGAGCTCGGCCGCGTGTGCCCAGTCATATCCGTCTGGTTTCCCCGGAACGGCACCCATGTGACATTGTTGGCAAGTGACTCCCTTTTTGGACGCTGGGCTGTGTCGGTACTGAGCGTGCACCACCTCAAGCCAGATGCCAGGATGAACAGCGACCTGATGACAGGAGGTGCAGACATCGCTGTTGGTCAATGGCTTGAAAAAGTAACTTGATCGATGAATCGGTTGACCCGGGCCGGATTGGTGGGGGCTCGTTTTGAGCTTGTATTGTTCTGCGTCCTCGATTGCGTGTGCTAGCCCAGCACCGTTGGAACCGCCGCCGATAGGTTGGTAGATGTCACCTGGTTCGATGCGGCGGTCACCATTACTTCGCCCATAATGCTCACGGATTCGGTGGCAGGATATACACGTGACACCTTCGCGGACCACTTGTGGGGCATCAAGCACGCTTGCGCTGCGAGGGAGCTTTAGCTGCGTTGCAACTGGCGAGTGGCAGCGTACGCAAAAGCTTCCAACAGTTCCCCGCGTGTAGTCGATCATCGCTTGTTCAAAACGCTGATACATGGGCGAAATGGTTGCATAGGCATGTGCACTGGCTCGCCACTCGTCATATTGTGTTGGGTGGCATTTGCGGCACGATTCAGCCGACGGATAGCAGGTCTCTGTCCACAACCCGACATGCGGATCATCAGATTTCTCAGACTCTTTAGGTTTTGCGGCGGGGGTTGGAGCAAGTAGGTCCAGTGGGTCTGCCGCATCTAGTGGGTCAGTACTATCCAGCGGGGCTAGTAGGTCATCCAACGGATCCGAGGAACCGGCTGGTGGATCTAGCAGTAACGAGTCAGGGTCAGAGGGGCGTTGTGCCAGTATGCCGTTGCTGGATGGGGGTGAGGCTGGAGGCAGTCTTCGAAGCAGGTTCAAAGCCTCTTGGTCTGTGAAAATGGATTTTTGCTCGCCATTTTTCGCTGTACCTGGCTCCCCGTCGCTGGTTTCTGACTGCTGCAGCGCAGCCGCCACTCTTGCACTCCACTGAGCGGCGATTCGTTTTGGAATACTGCGTTTTATACTGCCTTCGGCTCGCTTCTGAGGTGCTTGGGCTAAGAGGCCTGTTGGCAACAGAGCAAGAAGGCAAAACGCAATCCGTGCGACGGACAGATCTGACATGGAATTCTAGCGGAGCAGGTTAAAAATGCTTACCGTGTGCGTGGTACACCTTTTTTAATCCATCGACACAGGAGGATCGCTAGAACGCTCCTAATGCGATAGCTGAGCAAACCCTATGCGACCGTTAAGGTTTACGGTTCTGTGCTGGCGTTGCTGCTCCGAGCGGGGCGGCAAATGCGAGAATTTCAGCAGACTTGGCCGTTACCCTCTAAATTTGCTCAAGTTCCGGGCCCCTGGGGAAATCGTAAGGTAGGATTTAGTGGACTGTTTGCATTGTTCGGTTTGAGCCGGCTGCGGGTATGTTCAACACGCCTCGTGTGCGCGTGCTCCGAACGTGTCAGATGCATTGGCTGACAGAATGACTGAAACTCAAGATCCGAGCTACTATCGCTGCCCCGTGCATGAAGATCATGCCGAGGCGGTGCTATGCAGTCGCCGGCGTCGATTAAAAGTTCTCGTGCAGGAGACGTCGATCGATGGATTCACTGTGTTGGTCAGACCCCAAGACGCGGACCGGCTGGCAATTGGACGCCCCTGGGTGCTCGAGTACGGCGGGGCAAGGGTGGAAGTCCACGGCCAATGGTTCTTTAATTCTCCCGACGGGCACGTGCAGATGGGGTTACGACGGCTCCGTGATCTGACTAAGCCGGAAGTTTCTTCTGGGTCTGTTTTGTACCGTTGGAAGCCAGCCTCGATTCACGACCTCGGGTTCTCAGGTGTAATCTACAGCGGTTTGCTGTTGGCTGTTTTTCTTGTTCTTGCCATGCCCGGTATCGGTGATGCACTGGGCACCGCGCCCAGAATCGAATCTGGAGTTCTATGGCTTTGGTCAGGAATAGGTGATCTGCTGCGAGGAATCAGATAAGCCACGGCACCAAAGACTTTCGAATCTCGAACCTCATCGCGTCCTGACGCAGGGCTGACGACACCACAGCAGAACCTGCAACAACGGATCTAACTACCCGCACAAGCAGCCACTTCCGAGCCCGTTGCTGAGTACCTGCCGGGGGCAGATATTGATGAAACACTCTATGCACGTTTGGCTAGGGACGGTCACCTTGAGCTCAATGTACCCCAGTGAAGAGCCCGCTACCAAGTCTGTCTCGGTTGCGACTGGCCTGCTGCGTAGATCGACTCAGGTCACGTTATTTATGCTGAGGTATCGTGAACAAAGTGATTTGAACAGGCAGCGTCGAGCTTGTTGCATCAGTACCACAGACTGCTTCCTGCAAGCCCGTGTCCTGTGAGCCAGTGACCTGCAAACGCGTGTCCTGTAAGCCAGTGACCTTCACCGGACCGTCTGCCTACTTGCTGGGGACTAAACGAGAAAAGCAGACTCAAGACTCAGATTTTTGATTGGACGCGTGGGTTTGCTGCGTTTGCATCTTTTCGCGGACGGTGGTAAGCATCATTTGGACAACCGCTTCGAACGTGAGGCCGTCACTATGAATGATGACGGCGTCGTCGGCTGGTCGAAGTGAGCCCTGTGGCCGTTCACGATCTTCGGCATCTCGGCGATTCTGCGTCTCAAGAATTCGTTCCAAGGGAATGGGACGCCCAAGTTCGGCAAGTTGTTGGTGCCGCCTTTGGGCTCGTTCGGCTGGTGATGCGGTAAGGAAAATTTTGCATTCAGCATGGGGGAACACGTCAGTACCCTGATCCCGGCCCTCGGTAACGATATTCTGACTCTCTGCAATGCGTCGCTGCTGCTCCGACAATGCTTCTCGAATCTCCGTAACGTCGGCAACATGCTTGATTGAGTCGGTGACGATTGGCGAGCGTATTTCCTGCGTGACGTCGTCATCGTTGAGCAGAACTCTGTCGGCTTTCCATTCGATGGTGGACGTTTGTGCGTATGAGATCAGAAGTGCTTTGTCAGAGAAGTCAATCTGCTTTCGGATGGCTCCCAGAGTGATCGCCCGATACATCGCACCTGTGTCTAGAAAGCTGAAGCCAAGGGTGTCCGCGAGTTGGCGCGCTATCGTACTTTTGCCAGCACCCGCCGGTCCATCAATGGTCACAATCATTTTGTTGGCTTCGAGCGAGAAGATTCCTGTATCAATTCGTCGATATTCGTTGACAGGTCCCGCAATGCCCGGTCAATCGAATCCCGTGAAGCAGGAGCATCCACAATCTTCGTGGTTGAATCAAGATGGGAAGGTGGGGTTTCCTTTGCCTGTGAGCCGGTGCGGAATCGTTTGACGTAAAACTGATCCGTCAGAAACTTCAGTGTTTGCTTAATCTTCTCTGCTTGGGGTTGTGTTGCCGATCCAAAAGGGCGTGCATCAAACTCAGCAAGCACTTCCGCCGGTGTTTGTGATGCATCACGCGTGATGTCGATACGGAACAGTTGGTCAAGCGTACGCGCATAAAAGTCGATGGAGGGACGCATGATTTTGCGTTCCCGCTTGTTTTGCATCCGTCGTTTGATCCATTTCGGCACTGGCACCCGAAACAAAACCACTGCGAACAGCGTGAGAATGAAACCAAAGATGGCAGCTGGAACAGAAAAGATAGCGGTCTTGCTGTCATTTCCTGACAGTAGGGATCCATTACGCACTTTTTGCACGGTGGTGCTAAGCCACGCCACAAATCTGTCATAGGAACTGTTCATCGGTGTGATGCCTCGCCCCATCAATGATGTTTCCTGGCGAGTTCGGTCCATATCGACAACGTAGTCGTCCCACACGTTTTGTGCTACGTCGAGAACTTGCGTGACCCGACTGGTTTGGTTGGTGCTCGCGTTGGACGAAGGTGTTGGGTCGAGTCGAAGCCAGTATTGCTGCGAATCCGGTTGTCCGAAAATGTTGCGATTGGGATCCAGTTGCCCACGATCAATGAGTGCCTCAACCCACGCATGTGCGTGTAGTTGTCGGGCGACATACTGTTGGGAAATATCGTTGTACTCGTCGGTCTTGTATCCCACGACAATCCGAGCCGGAATTCCTTGGCTGCGAAGCATCATGACTAAGGCAGCGGCAAAGTACTGGCAGTGCCCGCGCTTGTCTATCGACAGAAACTGCTCGAGGGGATCAAGTCCGGGAACAGATTTCGCACTCAGATCGAGCGTGTACGAAAAATCTGGGGACAAGGCGAGGTAACGCTCGAGCTTTTTTGCGATCGCATAGTCGGTGAGATCGGGATTTTTGGCTCTGTCGCTATAGGGCTTGGAAAGCAAAGCTGCGCTCGGGATCGCGTCAATGTCGTAATCAAGCAGGATCGACTCGTAGTCCTCGATCTGGCTTTCCGTCAGTGCCGATTCCTCGGACGTACGGCTGATTCGCCTAGGCTGCAAAGCTGAATCGCCGATCGCAAAGCGAGCAAGCAAATCGGTTTGAAGACCGTCTTTGAAAGCATGGCTTGCAAATTCGTAATGGATGCGTGGGTACTGCTTCAGCAGGGCATCGGATTTTCGCACCAACGTCCAGCGATCGGGTAGATGTGCTACTTTTCGATTAAAACCCACTCGGTGGTACGGTGCGGGAGCGAACAATGATGGTGATCGCATGTCACTGCACGTCACATCAAACTCAGTTATGTCGTAGAAGTTCGTATCAGATGTCCTGCTTGGATTCCATTCCGACGGTAGCGGTTGCCCGCTTGCCATGCGGCCCATGGGGACGGCTTTCCAGTAAGCAGAGTTCACGCCGCGTCGACTCGGCAGCACGTCGTAACGTTCCAGCACCTTTCCTCGGAAGTACAAGTCGCCCAAAATTTTGTAGGGCTTGCCCGTTTTGGTGTCTGTGATCTTGGTTCTCAATGCAATCACCGGGCTTTGTTGCATTTTGCCAATCTGCTTCAGATTCACCTGGTCGTTGAATCCAACCAGTGCGTTTCCTCTACTTGCATCGCGTGATGCATTGGTCGTTCGCGGCAAGAGGTAGAAAAAGACCGCCGCCAACAAAATCACCGAGGGTCCTACACTCAGAAGCGCCACAACAGGCATGCGTCCAGCAGAAGTCGCTAATGACTGCGCAGCATCGTTGGATGTGACGATGATGCTCTTTTCAGTTACCGAAGCCTGTTTACCCTTCGGCTGGGGGCGATCAGCGTTAGGGCCTTCAAGACTACTAAGCCCCTCGGATGCAGACACTACTGCCAAAAGAGACAGTGCGAAGGCTGCTATCAGGCAAAGCGGAATCATCAAGATCCCGAAACCAATGGTGTTGCCGAAGACGGCAGCAACAATAAGGTCGAGGAGACAGAAAACACCTAGTTGTTCAAAGATACGTCGGTTCTTTTTCTGCAGCATCAAAATTGCTTGAACCATGACTAACAGTTCGGCAACAGCTACCAAGGTCGTATCGGTGTTAGCGGCAACGCCGCCGTCCACCGATTTCAGCGGCAGCAGAATGTCGGCGGTGCAGTACACCGCCGTTACCGCCATCGCTGCGTACGCGATGATCGGTGGCAGCGAAAACAACCGTAGCCAATCAACAAAAATGTAGCCAAATACTGCGAAAAAGATCGCGATGAGTGGCGTGGTGTGATTCTCACTGGACAATACGAGCACTAACCCGCCCAAGCCCGTCAGCAGAGCAAAGTATAGCTTCAGCCGTTCGTAAATCTTGTGATTGACGTTTTGTGACGTCTGTGGAAGTGATGACGTAGGGTCACTCATGAGTCACGTTGCTCCGTCGGGTCGGTTAACGTGTCACGCGCGTCTCGTGCCGATTGGCTGTCAACGCCGGATAATTGCGTGACGGTTTCTGCGGATGCGTGTTCAAGCTCAGAGGGTGTTTGGTCCGGATGTATCGGTGTGGAACGGTTAGTTGAATTTGATACTTCTTTGCGAGGGGATGCCACCCATTGATCGAGCTCACGACCGCTGACATTGATCCATCGAAAGCTACCTGTACGCATCCATGGCTCACAACATCTGCGCAAGGCATCGTTTTCTGCGGTGGCCTCTTCCAAAGATCGAGGACTGATGATCAACAGGTCCTGCCCGCGTCCAACGATCTGTGTCGACTTCGTGATGGCTGCTTGCACATCTGGAGTTGGTGAGTGTTCCAGTTCGGATAGTAACTCAAGCATGCTGCGTTTGCCGGCGGTTGATCCTCCACCAATCACCGCGCTCGATGCCGTACCGGCACACGCGAGAACCATTCGATTGGAAGGTGACGACGACAACTGGGTCAAGAAGGTAGCGGACAAGCTGATCGCTAGTTCAACGTTCTCGTCTGATTCCGGGTCAGCGCAAAATGCATCGACCACAATGCAAGTGTCGAATCGCCGCTGCTGTTCAAATTGGCGTACTGCTGGTTCGCCCAAGCGAGCGGTGGTGCGCCAGTGGATCCATTTGCGACTGTCGCCCGTCTGCCACTCTCGAAGCCCAAAAAAATCGCCTTCCACCGACCCACTCTGTCGCGCAGTGGTTGTTTCACCACCGCTTCGGCTCGCCAATCGCGTTTGCCAACGTCTTCGAAGCTTGAGAAGAGACGGAAAGACGTATAGCTCAGCAGTGGCATCACCGTATTGGCGTGAACTGAACAACGAAAAGGGGAATGTGGTCATCAACGCAATCGGCCCGAATCGGTAAAGACCACGTTTGGTGAACAAGCAATCGCAGTAACTGATCAGAGTTTGCTCGGGATTCAGCCTTCCCACACCACTGATGGCTACACTTTTGGCGTTGCCGGAGAGTGATTCGATTTCGTCTTCAGCGCGTAACGTCCAAATAGCGATCAAGCGGCTTACATTCGTGAAGCGATAACGCACCCGAAACGGTTTACCGGCGAACGCTTCACGCGGGAAGCGGCGACGAATCCCAACGCACTCAGCTGATTTGCGGGACCAACGCCATTGCATTACCAAGGCACCAAAAATCAGGCCGGCCAGGATCAACAGCAGATTTGAGGTGCGATATGCCCCCCCGAACATCGCGAATGCACCAACGAACAGGAAGTGGAACCCCAGTTTCGTGAGGCGATGTTTCCTTTGCGTGTCGCTCTGGGGTGTCGCTGGCAAACACTTCTCCTTAGGTGTTCAAGCTGTTGTTGGGTGGACAAAGACTGAATTGACAATCACAGAGCATTGTCAATGATGATTAAATAGGTACTGGAATTTGTTGGATGACGTCTGATAACTCGGACTCGACTTCACTTCGGTTCGCGCCCTGGAAGATGCCGCGAGGCAAAATGCGGTGCGCAAGGCAAGGAATGGAAAGCACCTTCACGTCATCGGGTGTGACATAGTCGCGACCCTCTGTGATCGCTCGGGCTTGGCATCCACGATAAAAACTGAGGGCTCCGCGTGTACTGACGCCCACCTGAAAACCTTCATGTTGCCGCGTTGCTTCCACAATATTAAGCAGGTAGTCAACTAACGTTTCATCGAAAGTCACCTCACGAGCCGTGTGTTGGGCTGCCAGTAGCGCGTCCGTGGTGACCACCGGTTTCAGTTGGTCAACTGGTTCCCCGTCGCGGTGCGTCTGCAGCACGGTCCGTTCGATCTCCCGCTTGGGATATCCAATGGAGGTTCGCAGCAGGAAACGGTCCAGTTGGCTCTCCGGTAGCGTGTAAGTACCCTCGTATTCAAAAGGATTTTGTGTTGCAACAACGATGAACGGTTGTGGCAATTCGTGCGTAGCTCCGTCGACAGAAACACGACCCTCACTCATGGCTTCAAGCAAGGCGGATTGGGTACGAGGCGGGGCGCGATTGACCTCGTCTGCCAGAACCACATTCGCGAAGATTGGCCCCGGGCTGAATTCAAACTCGCGGGTGTCACTGCGGTAAATCACACTGCCCGTGATGTCACTTGGCAAAAGGTCCGGTGTGAATTGAAGCCGTGCGAAGTACCCTTCGATACTCTGCGACATCGCTTTGGCTGCAAGGGTTTTGCCAACGCCCGGAACGTCTTCCAATAACACATGCTCACCGGCAAGCAAGCAGGTTACCAACAGTTGAACGATTTCCGGTTTACCAAGTACCACACTCTCAATGTTACTTTGCAGCAAACGCGAGGTTTCAAACGCATCCTGCGACATGATCAAATCGAGCCTGTTCGAGTAGGTAGAGGAGTCGGTGAAATGAGGGCCACAGTTCGCACTGCACGCGTCGCGGTCATTGCTGCCGAGACTCATATCGTATCGAGTGAAGGACGCTGGTTCTATTGGGGGATGCTAAGGACGGAAACGTCGGACGGCCGAAGTAACTTTGCAAATGAGCTTCGAGAATCCCCGCCAAGAAAACCACGTCCTGAATGCATTTTATCAATGTTTTCTGTAACGAAACCGCTTTTTTGCGGGTTACAGACATTCTGGTCCAAAAAAATGAAAATGAGGTTGCCGCACCTTCGCAACCGGTTGCCTGCTGTGATGAAAAAATTCAGCGGACTGTACCCGGCGTGCCAGCAAACCTCTCCGAGCCGCAGACAGGTCCCAAAACAGCGTTTTGACGCGCAGGCTAGGGGGTCGCAGTTCAGGGGGTGCGGTGTACCGGGGGGGGAGTCTTTGCTTCGCAAAAGCTTCTGTATCTGTCGCAAGTGGTGAGCGGACGAACTGGTCCTGCAGAAGTACGGCGTTGTTAAAGCGGCCCCGTTCTCAACGGCGGAATTTGAGCCACCGTCGTATCAGACTCGCAACTCGTAGCGTCAGACGGGTGCGATTGAATTGGTCACCCAGTTTTCTCAACGCCTCTGCATGGGTTGGATAGGGGTGGATGGTGCTGGCGATTCCTTTGAGTCCGATGCCATGTTTCATTGCGACGGTAAGTTCGCTAATCAAGTCACCTGCTTGGGGTGAGACGATCGTAGCGCCAAGAATGGTGTCCTTGCCTCGCGGAACGATCACACGAACGAATCCCTCGGTCTCACTTTCGAGGATCGAGCGGTCCACGTCCGAAAAACGAACTTCATAGCAGTCCGTCAGGATGTTTTGAGATTCAGCTTCTCTGGGATACATGCCCACGTGTGCGACCTCCGGTGAGGTGTACGTCGCCCACGGAATCAACAGCGAGCTCACTTTCTGTCGCCCGAGGAATAGTGCATTCTGTATCACGACTCTTGCCATGAAGTCAGCTGCGTGCGTGAATTGGTAACGTGATGTGACGTCACCTGCGGCATAAATATTTTGGTTCGTGGTTTGTAGTTTGTCGTTGACCGTAATTCCACTGGTGGGGTCATAATCAATCCCCGCTTTCTCCAGTCCCATGCCATTCACGTTTGGTGCACGGCCGACGGCACTCAGAATTGCATCACAATCGATTTCACGTTCGCCGTGTTTGTCTTTGATTAACACCACTTTGTGATGACCATCCTGAGACAGGCCGACAATCTGAGTGCTTGTGCAAATTTGCACTCCGTCACGCTTCAGCGATTCACCTACGAGGGAGGACGCATCGGCTTCTTCACGAGGCAAGATACGTTCCGAGCGTTCTAGCTGAGTGACATGCGACCCGAACTGCGCGAAGACTTGTGCAAGTTCACACCCAATGGGACCGCCGCCGATCACAACCATCCGCGGCGGCAGTTCAGTGAGAGAAAACACCGTTTCGTTGGTCAGCACATCTGTTTCTTCGTAACCGGGAATGTCGATTTTGGCCGCTCGCGCTCCACTGCAGATCACCGCTTTGCTAAAGCAAAGTTTGGTATCACCCACCTTGATTTCGCTGCCACTGATGAATTGGCCGTGTCCCATGAAAACGTCAATCCCGGCCGCACGGAAACGTTCGGCTGAGTCATGCGGACTGATCTCTGCACGTAGCTTGCGAAGCCGTGCCATGATTTGTGGGAATTGGACTTCTGGCTCCCCGGACAGTCGAACGCCCAGCGATTCGGCTCGGCGCAGACTTTGCACGAAGCGGCCAACACTTAGCAGTGCCTTGGATGGCACACAGCCCACATTCAAGCAATCACCGCCCAGAAGCTCTCGCTCGATCAAGGCAACCTTGGCGCCAAGTCCCGCCGCACCCATGGCCGAAACCAGACCTGCAGTCCCACCGCCAATGACAACCAGGTTGTATCGCCCACTGGAAGTTGGGTTTTGCCAATCCTTGGGGTGTACATTGGATTCCAATGCTTGATTGAATTCGTCGTAGGGCTGCAGTTGGGCGAGCTTGGACATGTTGGGATACCGGCAGGGTAGGGACGAATTCAGCAGAAAATTTCAGAACGTGAAGCTGCGGGCGACGCTCAGCGGCTTGAGGGTGTTGCCCCTCGACCGATCCACTTCATGACCAGTTTGACGAGTAGTGGAAAAATGCCTAGCAATGCGAAAGCAATGAAAAGCTGGAGCAATTGATGGGGTGACAACACCGCTGCGGCACCCTGTTCTGCAAGTTGGCTCAGGTTAGGCACACTGGACCCCGCGTAAACGTAGACCGCCGTGCCTGGCAGCATGCCGAGTTGACTGACCCACCAGTATGTTCGCGTTGAAAGAGGCGTTAGCCCCATGACCAGATTGATTACAAAAAAGGGAACCACAGGAATCAATCGCAAGGTGAACAAGTAAAAAGCACCCTCGCTCTCAAGGTGCTTGTTGAAGGTTTGCAAGCGGTCGCCAAACTTTTGTTCAATGCTGCCCCGCAACAGGTAGCGACTGGTAAGAAAAGAAATGGTTGCGCCAGCCGTGGACGCAAAACTGACCAGCACAAGTGTCGGAGCAAACCCAAAGTACCAGCCGTACAGAAGTGTCAGTGGCGCCGCTCCAGGAAGAGACAAACCTGTCACAAGTACGTAAATACAGAATGCGGCTCCAAAAACTAACACTGGGGACTGTTGCTGGAATTCTCGGAGCTGGTTTTCCTGAGTGGCCAAATAATCCAGCTGCAAGTACTCACCAAACTGCCACGCTAACCCTGCGGCGATGGCGGCAACGACCATCAGTATGAACAGTTTGCGGTACTTTCGCCAAACTGACTGTGACGCGACATCCAAGGCTGTGGCATTCTCTGCATTTTCAGCACCAGGCAGGACGCGATGATCAGCGTCACCGGCTGTATTGTTTGGGCTGTTGGCAGCTTCGGGGCGGTTGGGTGTTCCCTGGGTCATGCGGGCCTGTTGGGGCGTTGGCTGGTTCTTGGCTACTTCAATGAGACTTGCGAAACTGCGGCCCGAACTTCGATGACTCTGCGACTGAACCAGTTTCCTGAGAGGTGTTGAGATCGTACCATCCGGCAATCGTGCAGTCACGGGAAATTGTGGGTTACTTGCATGCATCAAGCAGGAAAGTAATCGACCGGTATGTTGCAGGGCAAGTGATGACTTTAG
>Ga0315332_10001401_pt1 | contig 12733 bp, 12 predicted proteins | sample M110034915metaG_FD_203455 | JGI IMG/M metagenome (GOLD analysis project Ga0315332, IMG submission 203455) | Ammonia-oxidizing marine archaeal communities from Monterey Bay, California, United States - M1 100m 34915 | ecosystem: Environmental > Aquatic > Marine > Intertidal zone | place: USA...
ACACGGATTATCTCGCACAATGGCCGTTCATCGAAACGTTCCTGCCGCGCATCGAGATCGGATCGTTCAATATCCAGCGTTACCAGCCCGGCGATCATTTCCAGCGGGTCCATACAGAACGGGCGTCGCTGTCGGGGCTGCACCGGGTTTTTGCCTGGATGACATATCTGAACGATGTGGAAGACGGCGGTGCGACCTATTTTCCCCATTACGATCTGGCGGTTCAGCCCGCGGCAGGCAAGACGCTGATCTGGCCGGCCGAATGGACCCATGCCCATGCAGGTCAGGTTTTGAACAGCGGTGTGAAATATATCGTCACGGGCTGGATGCATTTTCCGTTCACATCCGAGTGACCGGCATGCGCGAGGCGCATTTTTCCGGCGGGCCGTTTAACCTTGGCCGATCCATTCGTCGATCAGTCGCCGGGCGATTGAATCGGATCGCGGCCGTTGGGCGATACCGGCGGCGCCATCGGCGAGTTCCGCGCGCGTAAACCACTGCAGGTCTTCAAGCTCATCATCGCATTTGACGTAATCGTCCGACAGCGCGTCGGCGAAATAGCCGAGCATCAGCGAGGACGGGAACGGCCATGGCTGGGATGAATGGTAGCGGATGTTGGTGATCGGGACGCCGGCTTCTTCCATCACCTCGCGGGCAACCGCCTGTTCGAGGCTTTCGCCCGGCTCGACAAAGCCGGCGAGGGTCGAATACATGCCGGGCATCCATTCCGCCTTGCGCCCGAGGAGCGCGCGTTCGTCTTTTTGCACCAGCATGATGACCGCGGGATCGGTGCGCGGAAAATGCTCCGCGCCGCAATCTTGGTTCAGGCATTTGCGCAGGTGACCGGCTTCCTGGCTTTCGGTCGGGCTGCCGCAGACGCCGCAGAACATGTGCCCCGAATGCCAGTGCATGATGCCTTTTGCATAGGCAAGGATCGACGCCTCGGTCTTATCGAGAACGGCGCCGACCGAGCGCAGGTCGACGAATTCGCCGTCGGCGCGCAGCTCGTTGGCCTCGTGCGCCTCAAGCGGCGAAATATCGATGGCGAAATGGGCGATGTCGTTGCGAATACCGAGCAGAACATTGGTCGTCGACATTTCGATCAGCGCCCGGGTCTCTGCGGTCGGCATCATAATACCGCGCGGCTCCGGGCCGTTCTCGATAAGATTGCGCGACCGCCAGACGGGAATCACCATGGTGTGATCGGCATGGTATTGCGCATCGAGCCACGAATCGTCCTTGCGCAGATGCGACACCCGGTCGAGCACCGCATTGGCATAATGATTGTGTGATTTCATGGGGCTATAAGTCGCATACAAGCGCAAAACGTGCAATTGGCGACATATATCCGGGAATTCTTCGCTCCAGCCGCCAGACTCCGTTTGGTCCGCGCGCCGGACCTGATATACTGCCCCCGGGAGGCTGGCGGCGGACGGATTGCTCGCCAACCCGGTCAGATCCGGAAGGAAGCAGCCGTAACGAGATTTACCCGGGTCGCCTCACCAGTCTCCCACCTGCTGAATTCCCGCCGCCTCCCGTTTGCGTGGTGTTGGCCAAACCGGAGAAATCCGAACCGGAGAAATCAAAGCCTGTAATGGCCGAAGCTGCAGACACCCAGGATACCCAGCCGTACCGCGTTCTTGCCCGTAAATACCGGCCAAGCGATTTCACTTCGCTGATCGGCCAGGAAGCGATGGTCCAGACGCTGTCCAACGCCATCGCGTCGGGCCGGTTGGCGCATGCGTTTATCCTGACCGGTGTACGCGGTGTCGGCAAAACCACCACGGCCCGCATCATCGCGCGTGCGCTGAACTGCACCGGCGCCGACGGCACCGGAGAGCCCACGGCCGAGCCCTGCGGCGTCTGCGAAAACTGCGTCTCGATTGCCGAGGACCGGCATGTCGACGTCATGGAAATGGACGCCGCCAGCCGCACCGGGGTCGACGATATCCGCGAGCTGATCGACGGCGTGCTCTACCGCCCGGTATCGGCACGCTACAAGATCTACATCATCGATGAAGTGCACATGTTGTCGCGCAATGCGTTCAATGCGTTGCTCAAGACGCTGGAAGAACCGCCCGAACACGTGAAGTTTATTTTCGCGACCACGGAGATTCGCCGCGTGCCGGTGACCGTGCTGTCGCGCTGTCAGCGCTTCGATCTGCGCCGGGTGAAATTCGATGTGCTGGTCAATCATTTCGCCGGGATTGCAGAATCCGAAGGCGCCAATATTGCGCGCGGCGCCATTGGCCTCATCGCCCGCGCCGCCGACGGTTCGGTCCGTGACGGGCTTTCACTGCTCGACCAGGCGATGGCGCATAGCGGCCCCGAGACCGAAATTACCGAAGACATCGTGCGCGATATGCTCGGCGTTGCCGAACGCGTGCAGGTGTTCGATCTGTTCGAACAGTTGATGAAGGGCGATATCGCCGACGCGCTGGAACGATTCGATTCGATGTATCACGCCGGGGCTGACCCGGTGGCGATATTGCAGGACCTGGCCGAACTGACGCACTGGCTGACCCGGCTGAAGGCCGCCCCCGAAGCGGCGGAAGCCACCCCGACGTCCGATCTCGATCTTGACCGCGGGCGCGACGTGTCGTCCCGTCTGCCAATGTCGGCCCTGGCCCGGGCCTGGCAGATGCTGCTCAAGGGCCTTTCCGAGGTCCGGTCTGCGCCGTCGGCGGCCCAGGCCGCGGAAATGGTGCTGGTCCGTATCGCCTATGCCGCGGAACTGCCGTCCCCGGCGGAAGCGATTGCCGGTCTCAACAAGGCCGCACCCGCGCAACCTCCTGCGCAATCTCCTGCGCCCTCGCCGGCGACACCGCCGGCCCCTGCGCCCACCGGCGGGTCTGCTGACGCGGTAGCCGATGCGCCGCCCGAACCCGCGCCCGAACCAGCAACCGTAACCAAACCCGCGCCCACCGCCGCCGCCGAACCGGTTGAGCAGGTATCGTCTGCGTCACCGCAACCCAGTTCACTGTCCGAATTGCCGCCCGAATTGCGGTCCGAATTATCATCTGAATCGTCATCCGTGCCGACAGCGCAGACCGGTGCTGCCGCGCTGGCGCTCCAGACCGAAATTGACCCCCCCGGTGGTGACGATGCCGGCATCCCGGCGACCTTCGAAGACATGGTTGCGCTGTTCGCCGCCAATGGTGAGCCGCTGTTGCATGCCTATCTGGTGAACAACGTCCATCTGGTGAAATTCGAGATCGGCAAGATTTCGCTGCGGGTTTCCGACGACTGCCCGCGCGATCTTCTCCAGTCTCTCAGCCGGTGCCTGAACGACTGGACCGGCCGTGCGTGGTTTATAGAGGCGAGCGACGAAGAAGGTGCCGCGACCCTGCAGCAGCTGCGCGACGACGAGGTTGAAGCGCGGCGCCAGAAGGCGATCTCCCATCCGCTGGTGCAGCAGGCACTGGGCGCTTTCCCCGGCGCAAAGGTGGATGAAGTCCGCAGCGTCGCCGACCGCGATGCCGAAGATGTCGATGCTGCTGGTCTGGATGTCCCACCGGTTGAGGCAGGCGAGCTTGGCTTCGATCCTGAATATTTCGATCCGGACGATTTCGACCCCGACCGGTTCGATCCCGACAATACCGACGAGGATTTCATATGAAAAATTTCGGCAACCTGATGAAGCAGGCCCAGGAAATGCAGACCAAGATGCAGGAAATGCAGGACCGCATGGCCGAGGTAGAGGTCCCGGGAATGGCCGGTGGCGGCATGGTGACGGTCATGATGAATGGCAAGGGTGAAATGCGCAGCGTCAAGATCGACCCGTCATTGTTCAACGGCGAAGACGCCGAGGTTGTCGAAGACCTGATCGTTGCCGCCTGCAACGATGCCAAGGCCAAGGCCGAGGCCTATTCGCAGGAAGAAATGTCAAAGATCACGGGCGGGCTCAACCTGCCGCCGGGCATGAAGATGCCTTTTTGATAAAATGACACAAACTGGCATCGGCGCCACGGCAAGAACATAAATCTCCATGTCGTCTCCTGAAATCGAACGCCTCATCCAGTTGCTGGCGAAGTTGCCGGGTCTTGGCCCGCGCTCCGCGCGACGGGCGGCATTGCATCTCATCAAGCGCAAGGACGGCCTGCTGGAACCGCTGGCAACGGCGATGGCGCAGGCGGCCGAATCGGTCCGCACCTGCGTTACCTGCGGCAATCTCGATGCGACCGACCCGTGCGGTGTCTGTGCCGACGACCGGCGTGACCGGGGGGTTATCTGCGTGGTCGAGGATGTCGCCGATTTGTGGGCGCTGGAACGCACGGCCAGTCACAAGGGCGTCTATCATGTTATCGGCGGCACCCTGTCGGCGCTCGACGGGCGCGGGCCGGAAGATCTGAATATCTCGACGTTGCTGTCGCGGGTCGCCGCCGGCGAGGTCTCCGAGATCATCCTTGCCACCTCTGCCACAGTCGAAGGCCAGACCACCGGCCACTACATTTCCGACCGGCTCGAAGATATCGGCAGCGAACGCGGTGCCGGGCCCAACATCACCCGGCTTGCCCATGGCGTGCCGGTGGGCGGCGAACTGGACTATCTCGACGACGGGACGTTGTCCGCTGCGCTCAAGGCCCGGCGCCCAGTTTGATATATAAAAACGTTATATATCAATAAACTAACGACAAGTTTGCATTTGTAAAACACAAGTTAATCGATCCTTAGGGTGCGTGGTTCACGATGGGGTATCGTCCTAACGAAGTACCGAACCAGATGACTCAAATTCAGGCAATCGATCCCGCGCCGGCGACGGCCGATGACCCGGCTGAAATCTGGGTGCAATGTCTGCAGGGCACGAATATCGACGTGAACACGCTGCTCGCGACGGATTACCTGAATCATTTCAACGAAGTGATCATGCTGATCGAAATGCTGCCCGACATGCTCGAAGACGTGCTGGCGTGGGAACGCAAAAGCTATCAGCAGCATTTCGCCGATAGTGAATTCAAAGACAAAAACCTCGCTGTTGAAGCCTATGACTTCGCGCCGGAACGCGTGCTGTCACAGTTCGAAGCGCTGGTGGCCTGTCTCGATGGTCATCTGTGGAAAACTCAGAACCGCCTTCGCGATCTCGACCCGGAGGTCCCGAGCGAGGTTCTCGCCGACGACATCGCCACCGCGGTGGAAAAACTGCACCGCCTTGTCGGGATGATCAGCTGCGTCGTCAACGGCAGCGGCGCCGAAGTCACCGCGGAAGAAGTCGCCGCCCCCAGCGATACCGGCGGCAATAGCGCCCAGGACGAAATCGACGCGATGTTCTAGGCGGCTCTTCAGCCGTCCTCCAATGTCATTTCGGCATTGCGCCGCATGGCGGCAATCATCGATGCGCCGAGCAGGAAATTCCGCGCCTTTTCCGGATCGGTCGAAACCTCGCGCAGGTTTGCCATATTTGCCGCCCGCGCTTCCGGGTCGGTGGCTTCCAGCCGTTTCTTGTTGGCGATGGTCTGTTCCTGCACGAATTCGACCGCATAGGTGCGCCGCTGCTTGTCGTACAGATCCATCAGGGACTCGTCCGCATCGCCCGCGATCACCTCGACCAGCTTGTCCGACAGGTTGACCGCGTCCTGGATGCCGCCGTTCAGCCCCATGCCGCCGATCGAATTGTTCACATGCGCTGAATCACCGGCCAGCAATACGCGGCCGAGCCGGAACGTCGACGCGACGCGCTGATGTACGTTGTAGAGATTGCGGTGCACGATGTCGTAATCGCTGTCGCGCTTGAAGAATTTCTGCATCTGGCCCTGGACAAAATCATCCGCCAGCAGGGCGTCCTCGTCGGCTTCCGGATCGGCGGGGAACACCAGCCGCCACAGGCCGGGCGGGCCGTCGGCGGCGACCTTGAAGCAGTTGCACCATTCGTCGGGGTCGGCGATGTAATTGCGAAACGACATGCCGCGCTCGGCTTGGAAATCGAACGGGGTCGACAGCACCAGGAACCGTTCCGCCCAGGTGAAGCCCTCAAAATCGATGCCCGCGGATTTGCGCACCACGCTGCGCCCGCCATCGGCGCCGATCAGCCAGTCGGCCTCGAACACCTTTTCACCGTCCGGCGTATCGGCGCGGACTGTCACATCGGTCTCGGTCTGTTCCAGTGACGTTGTCCGGTGGTTGAACAGCACCGTCGCGGTGTCCTGCTGCTGCAGCCGGGCGAGAAATATTTTGGCCAGCTTGAACTGTTCGCATTGCACGACGAACGGAAATTTCGTGTCGTCGGCCAATAACGCATGGTCGAACACGGCAACCTTTTCGCCGGTCGGCCGGTCCCAGAATTCGAACTTCTCGGCGACCAGTCCCTGTTCGATAACGTCGTCGATCACGCCCAGCCCGTTGAGCACCTCCAGTGTTGCAGGGTGCGTCGTGGCGGCGCGCGGATCGTCCTGCAGCTCGCTGTTTTCATCCAGCACGATAACGCTGATTCCGCGCCGTGCCAGCGCATAGGCGCAAATCAGGCCGACCGGCCCGCCGCCGGAAATCAGAACCTGGCTTTTCGTCATCAAAGATACTCCTCTTGAGGCGTCGACTATTTCGGCGCAATAGATACCGTCGTCACCACGGCGTGCCTAGTTGTAATCCTGTTAAAAAACACTCACCGCCAATTCACAAAGAACACCTAGTTCACCAAGATGAAGATCTCTTTGTGTTCTTGGCGACCTTTGTGCCTTGGTGATCGCCGGATTTCCCGTTATGGGCGTTTTCGTAATGCAGCCGCAGCAGGTCGATGCCGTAATCGTTGCCGTTCGGGGTGCGCACGATGGTGTGGACATGGAATTTCGCGGGTGCGTCATTGGTCAGGAACACACCGGCATGATGGTCGAATTCGATAAACGTCACCGGGCTCTGGATGCGGTAATAGAATGCGCTGTCTTCCGCGGTGCCGCCGATCCAGCAGAAATGCGTGTCCGCCAGATGGCGTTCCACGTCTTCCATGCGCGCGGCGCGCGGCCCGTCGGGCAGGGTAACCAGATAGGCATCGACCAGGTCGAGCAGGTCGCGCTGCTGGGTCTTTGTCATGGTGTCGGCGCGCAGGCCTTCGTAAGGAACAATTCGGTTGTCCTGATAGGCGCCGCCGAGATGCAGGTTGTCGGCGAAATGGCGGCGGCCCTCGGGCAGGTTGCCGCCCATCATCGAATGGGCGACGATGGCGGTGTTGCGCTGGCCGTTATCGAACGCGTGCATCAGCGCCAGCCCGCCGCGTTCCTCGTCTTCGAACAGCCGCACATTGCCGTACTTGCCGGTATCGTCATACATCGGCTCGGCCCCCATGAAGGCCGGGGTCAGCACCATCTGGTCGCCGATCATAAAACAGTTCAGGCACAGATGATGGCCGAACAGCTGCCAGCCCCATGGCCTGTCATGCGACGGCTCACCGAATAGGCAGAAGATGAAGCTCCATTCGCTGAGCACCAGCGGCGCGCCGACCAGTTCGCCGAGGAAGCCGTTCAGTCGCATCACGTCGCGTGACATCTCGTAGCCCTTTGCGCCCAGACTGACCCGCACGACGTCCATCACCGTTTCGCGCAGCGCCATCGGATGTTCGTCCAGCCGCAGCCCGTGGGTCTCGACATACAGTTCCGTGTTCTGCCAGTTGCGCCATTGGTCGCTGTCGACCGGGAAGTGCATCGCCTCTTTCTGCGCCGGGGTCATTGCCGCCATCAGCACATCGACCGCGTCGACCACGGCGGCCGTCGGCGCGCCTTCGGGCTTCAGCGAAAACAGACCCGGGGTTGCCGCACCGTCGGTGGTGACGCCGCGAAATCTTTTTTCCCACATGCGCCGCCAGTTGCCGAACAATCCCTGCGGCCGTTCGCCCTGCATGCGCAATTCGGTATGCACCCGTGCGGTCATGTGCGGGTCGCGTTTGGCAGTGGGCAGATAGGAACGGAAATCCGGAACGGTCATCGCGGCAGGCTTTCGACTGGGAGTGCGTCTATCTTACGGGGATTGGGGCACCCGATGTAGGGGGAAAACAGCGGGTTGGATCTGGTCGCCGGCCAGGGCCGATCATTTCAAAATTCTCTGCGCCACGATTACGTCAAGCCTGCCTCGATCCCAGGGGTGCAGAAGCGTGAAGTGGTGGGCGAACGGCGGCCCAGCAAAAAGTTCAAGACCGGCTTCGCGAAGATTTCCGAAAAAGCTGTTAATTGGCAATGCGGCGCGCTCAATAACCGCGCGTGCACACCCAAAGAAGCGAAAAAAGTATGCGCTTCCGGCCTGAAAAAGAATTCAAAGACAAACATGTGTGTCAGCACCAAATAGCACGCGCCGGCTTACGCCGCTTTTTGCCGTCCCTGGCGATAGGTCAGACCCTGTTTCCAGTCTGAATCCTTTGGGATCATGCCTTCGTATGAGGTAAGGTCGCCAAGCGCGACAGACCGCCCAGCGGCTCGGGTGGCGATGGCGGGTTTGCCGTTCTGGAAATCCCGGGCGGCGGCGATCATGACGTGACGGAACCGGGCGACCGCACCGTCGCTGACGCCGAGGTAATCATGGGTGCGGTTGGCGATGGCCCCCATGGATTCCCACATTGCCATATCCTGCGCCGGGATGCCGTAGATGCCGGTAAAGTCGCCGTTTTTCATAGCGTCGCGGTCCTGCAGGAAGTTGTTTTCCAGCGTGCGGATCTTGCGGAAGTTCTCGTCGATATCGACGCCGATTTCGGCACCGCAGAACTTGCGCCATTCGTCCTGTTCGATGCCCTTCGTCTCATGGAATGCGATCCAGTAGAACATCGTGTTGCCGTCATCCATGGGGATCAGCATCTGCGCCAGACGATACTGGTCGTTCGGCGGTATGATCACCGTGAACGGGGCGACGAACAGGGTGCAGCGGATATAGTCGTTGATTTCGGGGTCGATGATCGGCGTGCGGACGGCGGCGTAGTGAAAGCCGAAATCGGTTTTCTCCAACCGGATGCGCGGGGCCTTGTCGCGCGACGGGCGCGGCCAGCTTGTCGCCGTCGCCTTGGCGCGATCGACCTCCGCCGGCGGCATGTTGGTGGAATGCAGGCTGGACGAATGCGCGGAATCGATCGAGCCTTCGAGCACCTGCGCCCAGTTGCACGCCGTATGAATTTTGACGATGGAAATCTTGTCGTTCGGGCAGTGGGCCCAGGGCGGGGGTTCGAACGCGGCGATATTGTCGGCATCGCCCATCCACAGCCAGACTAAACCGCCGGATTCCCGAGTCGGATAGGATTTGAGCTTCGCCTCGGCTTTGAGGGCGTCGCCGGCACTGGGCTCCGACGGCATGTCCATCACGTTGCCGTTCACGTCGAATTTCCAGCCGTGATACAGGCAGCGCAGGCCGCAATCCTCGTTGCGCCCGAAGACGAGCGACGCGCCGCGGTGGCGGCAGAACTCGTCGATCGCGCCCAGTTTTCCTTCCGAATTGCGGAATACCACCAGGTCTTCGCCGAGCAGGCGGACCCGGGCGGGCTTGCCGTCGACTTCGGCTACTTCTTCGGACATGCAGGCCGGGATCCAGTGGTTGCGCATGATGCCACCCATCGCGGTCGCACCTTCGACGCGGCACAAAAGATCGTTTTCTTCGGCGGTAATCATGATGTGTCTCCCCGGCAATCTGCCTGTGTTTCGTATCTTCTTAGGATGCAAAGAATATACTTTGGAAACTAAGAATATTGATCCTGGTTGTCAAGTCGGACTACACTGGGCGCTGGACTATCCGGGAACGCATCATGGCGGACAGAAAACTGAAACTCGGGATTGCCGGGCTGGGCCGTGGGTTCACGGTAATGCAGCCGACGCTGGCGCTGGACCCGCGGCTTGAGATCGTCGCCGCGGTGGATACGCGTTCCGCGGCGCTTGACCGGTTCGCGGCCGATTTCGGCGGCACCGCCTATGACAGTGTGGACGCGATGTGCAGCGATGCTGATATCGAGGCGGTCTATGTCGCGACGCCGCATCAGTTTCATGCCGACCACACCGAAATCGCGGCCCGCGCTGGGAAACACATCCTGGTCGAAAAACCGATGGCGCTGACCATTGAAGACTGTACCCGGATGATCGATGCCGCAGCGGCGGCGGGGGTTCATCTCGTCGTCGGGCACAGCCACAGCTTTGATGCACCGATTCTCGAAGCGCGCCGGCTGATCGCTTCGGGCATCTATGGCGCGCCGCGGATGATCACCGGGATGAACTATACCGATTTCATCTACCGGCCGCGGCGGCCCGAAGAGCTCGATACCGCGCGGGGCGGCGGTGTGGTGTTCAGTCAGGCAGCGCACCAGGTCGATATCGCCCGGCTGCTCGGCGGCGGGCTCGTTGAGACGGTTTATGCGTCGACCGGCTCTTACGATCCAGACCGGGCGACCGAGGGGGCCTATACCGCGATCCTGAAATTTTCCGGCGGTGCGGTCGCGAACCTGACCTATTCCGGGTACGGGCGGTTCGATTCGGACGAATTCACCGGCTGGCGCGCCGAATCCGGTGAGGTGAAGAACCCCGATAATTACGGCGCCGCCCGCCGCGTCCTGGCCGACCTCGGCAGCACCGCGGCGGAAGCCGCGCTCAAGGCCGACCGCGCCTATGGCGGGCCCGGCGGGGCCGGTGTGCCGAAAACCGCACCGGCCGGCAAACTCCACGAACATTTCGGATTGTTCGTCGTCAGTTGCGAGCGCGGCGATATCCGCCCGCAGCCCGACGGCGTGCAGGTCTATGCCGACGACGCGAAGGCATTTACGCCACTGCCGGCCCCCGGCGTACCGCGTAGCGAGGTGATCGACGAGCTGTATGATGCCATCGTCGACGGCGTGGCGCCGGCCCATTCCGGCGCCTGGGGCCGCGCAACGCTGGAAGTCTGCCGTGCCGTGATCCAGTCGGCGACGGAAGGCCGCGAGGTGCGGCTCGAACACCAGGTCGCGGTCGGGGGAGATGTGTGATGGCAGGGACAGATACACAGGCGATTCTCCGCCACTGGCAGGATGCCGTGCCCGACGACCGGCTGGCCCATCTGATCCGCGATGCCGGGCGCAGCCTCGGCCATCGGCTTGCGCCGCTGCTGGCGGAGCATGACATCCCGTTCGGCCACTGGGTGTTCCTGCGTGTGCTATGGGACCGCGACGGGCTGACCCAGAAGGAATTGAGCGACGCCGTGGGAGTCACCGAGCCGACCACTTTCGCCGCCGTGAAAGCATTGATCGCCAAGGGCTATATCACCCGGCGTCATAATCCCGGGAACAAGCGCAAGTTCTATGTGTATCTGACGCCGGAAGGGGCGGCGCTGCGCGACGTGCTGGTGCCGCTCGCCGAAGAAGTGAACCGCATTGCGGTCGACGGCGTTCCGCCCGAACATCTAGGCATCCTGCGCGAAACGCTGTTGAAGATGATTGCCAACCTGGCGGACGAAAAACCTATTTGAGCTTCGCGTCGAGCCGGTCGCGCTGCGCGCACGGCATACAGCACCAGCCCGCCGCCGATCACGACGATCAGCAGACCGAGGATAAAGACACCGCGTTCGGGGTCGGTCGCAAAGGTATAAACCGATGTCAGGACACCCGACCGCACCAGGAACGTGCCGAGCAGCGACATGCCGAAGGCGATGATGGCCAGCAGGATGGTCCAGCTTTTTAGCGTATCCCGCCGCTCGACCACGAGCGCCGAGTGCAACAGCGCGGTACCGACCAGCCACGGCGGGAGGGACGCGTTTTCAACCGGGTCCCAGAACCACCAGCCGCCCCAGCCAAGCTTGTAATAGGCCCACCAGCTGCCGAGCGCGATGCCGATGGTCAGTGCCGTCCAGGCAACCAGTGTCCAGGGCCGCACCCAGCGCGCCCAGGCGGGGTCGACCCGGCCTTCAATCAGGGCGGCGATGGCGAACGAAAACGCCATAGAAAACCCGACATAGCCGAGATAGAGAAACGGCGGATGAAACGCGAGGCTCGGATCCTGCAGCAGCGGGTTCAGCCCCTTGCCTTAGAACGGCGCGCGGTCGAGGCGCAGAAACGGGTTCGACGTATACAGCAGAAAGGCGAGAAACCCGATGCCGATCAGTCCCTGGATGGCGCGCACGCGCGCACGCAGGCCTGCCGGCAGGTTACGGCCGAATACCGCAACCATCAGCCCGAACAGGAACTGGCCGCGCGCCGCCGGAACCGCGACACCCATCAATGTGGAATCGTTTCTGTAGGCACCGATCAGCGGCAACTTGCCCTGCACAACCGACAGCATCAGGGCCAGCACGATCGCGTAATGACCAATCTCGGCAATCACTTGGCATACCCCGGCTTGGTTGCGGGGTCAGCGCCCGTTTTGTGGACGGTATTTTTGCCGTCACCGGGTTTCCATTGGCCGGATTTCTTGAGAGCTGCCGCAACTTCGGGCGGCATATAGTTTTCGTCATGCTTGGCGAGGACTTCGTCGGCGCGGAAGCTGCCATCGGGCAGCATGCGGCCTTCAACGACGACACCCTGACCTTCGCGGAATAGATCGGGGATGATTCCCTTATAGGCAACCTTCACCTCATGGGTGAGGTCGGTGACGAAGAAATTGTGGGTCAGCCCGTCCGATGCCTTGTGCCAGCTCTTTTCCTTGACCAGTCCGCCGACACGCAGGCGGCGGTCTTTGGGGAGGTCTGCCTTGGTCGCGATATCGGTCGGCGTATGGAAGAATACGATATTGTCTTCGAATGCGGTCAGCACGAGGGCGGCTGCCGTGGCGAGCATCAATCCGCCGAGGAATACAACAGTGAGGCGGCGGCGCTTGCGCGT
>Ga0315332_10001404_pt1 | contig 12729 bp, 13 predicted proteins | sample M110034915metaG_FD_203455 | JGI IMG/M metagenome (GOLD analysis project Ga0315332, IMG submission 203455) | Ammonia-oxidizing marine archaeal communities from Monterey Bay, California, United States - M1 100m 34915 | ecosystem: Environmental > Aquatic > Marine > Intertidal zone | place: USA...
CCGGGATCATGTCCTGGAGCGGGGCGTCGACCCCGACAATCTCGAACTGGTCTACAACGGCATCGACCCCCAGCTCTTCAAACCGAGTCCTCGAAACGAAGCGTTGCTGGCAACCCACGACCTCGACGGTCATTTCACGGTCGCGTACGTCGGAACTCTCGGACTCGCCCACGGCCTGACCTTGCTCGTGGACGTCGCCGACCGCATGAAGCATCGAGAGCGACTCCGTTTCGTCCTGATCGGTGACGGTGCCGACCGCGAGAAGCTCGAAGCCGAAATCGCGCGCCGGCAACTCGACAACATCGTGCTGCTCGGACTCCAGCCGCGTGAGGCGATGCCGGACTGGATTGCGTCGATCGACCTTCTGCTCGTACTGCTCCGCGATCTCCCGGTCTTCGAGACCGTGATCCCCTCCAAAATCTTCGAATTCCTCGCTCAGGAACGCCCCGTCGTGCTCGCCGCCAAGGGCGAAATCCGACGACTGATGCAGGAAGCCAACGGAGCGCTCGTCATAGACCCCGAGGCCGAAGATCAGATGGTGGCTGCCATCGAGGAGGTGATGAACGACCCGGAGACCGCGCGACAACGGGCGGTGTCGGGACGCGAGTGGGTCGAGGGCGGTTTTCTTCGCGACGACCTCGCCCGTCGAATGGCCACTTTCCTCGAACGAGTGATTCAGCGTTAAGCAAGCTCGGCGAACCTAACCTCGTACCTCAACGGCACAGTCCCTAATTTTGTGGAGCAGCGTCTTGTAGCTGATGCCAAGACGCACAGCCGCCTGCTTTCGGTTCCACCCGGTCTGCTCCAGCATATGCTCGATGGCCTCTCGCTCGACCTCGAGTGCGAACCTGCGCCCGACCTCGCGCAGCGGCATGTCTCCCGCGGTCTCTTCGATCTCTTCGAGCAGGGCGTCGAGTTCTTCCCGACGCGCGCTCCGGCTGGTCCGCACCCGTGTGATCTCCGAGAGAATCGAGTCCTCACTCTCGAGCACGACCACCCTCTTGATCATATTCTCGAGTTCCCGCACGTTGCCCGGGAAGGGATAGGCGTTCATCGCCTCGATCAGGCGCTGGGAAAGGCCCGAGCGAGGGCGCTCGTAGAGCGCCGTATACCGTGCCAGGAAGGTCTCTACGAGGAGCGGGACCTCCTCTCGACGATCCCTCAGAGGAGGAATCTCGATCGCCACGACATTCAGGCGAAAATAGAGATCTTCCCGGAAGTCTCCCGCCGCGACCATCTCGATCAGCGATCGATTGGTCGCGCAAACGACGCGGACGTCGACCCGAACCTCCCGGTTGCCTCCGAGACGTGTGAACTCTGCGTCCTGCAGCACCTGGAGCAGCTTCGCTTGCAATGAAGGACACATCTCTCCGATCTCGTCGAGGAAGATCGAACCTCCACTGGCAAGCTCAAATTTCCCCTGCTTACGACCATTCGCGCCCGTAAAGGCGCCCTTTTCGTAGCCGAAGAGCTCACTCTCCAATAGATCCGTCGGCAAGGCCGCGCAGTTGACCTTGACGAAGGGGCCATTCGAGCGCGTCGAGACGGCGTGCACCTCCCTGGCCACGACTTCCTTGCCCGCCCCACTCTCTCCCTGGATCAAGACCGTCACGTCCGTATCGCCGATCTGCTCCACGACGGATCGAATCTCTCGCATCGCCGGACTCACCCAGACCGTCTGTGCAATCTCCACGCCCGGAGAGCGTGAAGTACCCCGCCGCCCCCTCGCGCTGTGAAGACCGAGGCGGTCGAGTGCAGCATCGAGTTCTGCCTCCTCAAAAGGCTTCGTCAGATAGTCCGCCGCCCCCAACTGCATCGCCTGAACGATCGTGCTGGCCTTCCCCACGACCGAAACCATCAGGACCGGCACGTCGGGCCAGGTCTCACGAATCCGACCGAGCGCCGCCAGCCCATCCGTGCCCGGCATCATCACGTCGAGCAGAATCACGTCGGGGTCCGCTCCGCTCTCCAGCAGATTCAGCGCGCGCCCGCCGTCATCACAGGTATCCACATCAAAGCCGCGCGTCTCGAAGAGCGTCGCGAGATAAGCCCGCATCCCCTCGGCATCATCGACGATCAGAGCCCGCGGAGACCGCGGCCTCTCTTCTTCTTCCAGCCGTCTATCCGAGGCGCGACTACCGTTCGTCACCACTGAATCAGTCCTCTCCGCCGGCTCGCGTTGCAGGCACGCGAGGCAGAGAGAAGCAGAAGCGTGCTCCTCCGAGTTCACCGGCGCCGACCCGAATCGAGCCGCCGTGGGCTTCGATGATGCGTCGACAGATCGCCAGGCCAATACCAAGCCCTTGAACCTCACCCGCCCCTTCGCCGCGGACGAAGGGCTCGAAGAGGCGCTCTCGGTCCTCCGAAGGAATGCCCGATCCGTCGTCCTCGACTACGACCTCGACGTGGCGGCACCCCGCCATCAAGATCTCTCGGGTCTCCACGCGGATCACGCCCGAGAGCCGGCCGTAACGAATCGCGTTGGTCATCATGTTGGTCAACACCTGCTCGATGCGGCGGGCGTCGATCGGAAGAGGACTCTCGTCCGAGCGCAGGCTCACTTCGAGCTTCGTTCCGCGCTCTTCGAGCATGGGCAGTAGTGCTTCGAGCGAACCTTCGATCGTGCCACGAAGGTCGCCCGGCTCCGGATCGACGACGAACGGGGTCTGCGCGCGCGGGTCCGTGTCCAGCAGATCTCCTACAAAATCATCCAATCGACGGCAGGCTTTGAGGCTCTCCTCGACGAAGCGATGCTGGTCGTCGCTCAGCTCCCCGTGGATGGGATTCAGAAGCAGACGGGCAAAGCCCGAGATCACGGTGATCGGCGTACGGAGCTCATGGCCGACGAGATGAATCAGTTCCGCCCGAGAACGCGCATGTTGCGCAAGCTGCGACTCGAGCAGCTCGATGCGCAATCGAGCCGCGTCCAACCGACGGGACGAAGCATCCTCTCCCGGCGGATACGACCTCGCATCATCGGCCTGATTGTCTTGGTCCAAATGCCCTCCCGGCACGCGCTCCGGTAGTCCCGGGAGACGCTCGGCGTGGTAGAATTCGCGTCGACGAGCGAACGCCGGAAGCGCCGACACGCTTGTGCATTCATCGGCTTTGCGGGAAGTCTCCTTGACGGGATTTCCATACACACATTCCCATCGGATCGCTCCTTCGGTGGAACGCAGGCGAGCCGCACTTAAACCGCAGCATCGACTCGCACGTCTAGACGTCGCGTCGGCAACCGCACGGAGAGGAGGTCGGATCAGCGTTGGCGGCGCAACCTTCGAAGACCGGCACCCGCGATCGGGATCCGAAGCCGGACCCCGAGACCCGGGCCCGCGCAGAGACGCTGATCGAGGAACTCCGCCGACACGACGGCCTCTACTATCAGTCGGACGCACCTGAGCTTTCCGACGCCGCGTACGACCGGTTGCGACGAGAACTCGTGGAGATCGAGGAGCGATACCCGAGTCTAGTCCGACCGGACTCACCGACTCGGCGCGTCGGTGCACCTCCCGCTGAAGGCTTCGCCACCGCCGCTCACCGCAGTCCCATGCTGTCACTGGACAACGCGATGAACGCCGACGAAATGCGGGCCTTCGACACACGCATCCGGCGTCTACTCGACCAGGACGATGAAGAAGCCCCGGCCGGCGGGCCCGTCGAGTTCGTCGCCGAGCCAAAGCTCGACGGCTCGGGGATCGAACTGATCTACCGCGCGGGGCGCTTCGCCCAGGGACTCACGCGGGGCGACGGCCAGACCGGCGAAGACGTGACCCCCAACCTGCTCCACGTGCCCTCAATCCCCAAACAGCTGACGACGCAAACCCCTGCGCCCATCTGCTCGGTGCGAGGCGAGATCGTACTCCCCCTCGCCGCCTTCGAGGAACTGAACCGAGCCCGAGAGGCGCGCTCCCTTCGGCCCTTCGAGAACCCGCGCAATGCCGCGGCGGGGAGCTTGCGACAAATTCATGACATCGACTACGACCGCCTCGGTCGCCTCGAGTTTCGCGCCTACGCGCTCGAAGAGGGCCGGCCTCCCTCCCTCGAGCGACAGTCGGAGACTCTCGCCCTGCTCGCGGACTGGGGCTTCGTCGTGAGCCCGGAGGTCGAGGTCTGTCCAGGGGTCGAAGAGGCGATTCGCTACCACGGGCGATTGCTCGGCGAACGTGGCGGGCTCCCCGTCGAAATCGACGGCACCGTCTTCAAGGTCGACCATCTGGCCGAGCAGGATCGCCTCGGCACGCTCGCCCGCGCGCCCCGCTGGGCGATTGCGTTCAAGTTCCCAGCGGAGCAGGCGGAAACCGTCCTCGAAGCGATCGAGTTCCAGGTCGGCCGCACGGGAGCCCTGACCCCCGTCGCCCGTCTACGACCCGTTCGCGTCGGAGGTGTGACCGTCTCGAACGCATCCCTCCACAATCAGGACGAGATCGACCGCAAGGATATCCGCGTCGGCGACCGCATCGTGATCCAGCGTGCGGGCGACGTGATCCCACAGGTCGTGCGCGTACGGATCGACCGCCGGCAGGAGGCCTGGAGCGAGGGCCGTACACTCACTCGCTGCACCCTGCCCGCTCTCTGTCCCGCATGTGGCTCGGAGACGGTCCGCCTCGAGGGGGAAGCCGCCACCCGCTGCGCCAACCTCGATTGCCCCGCTCAGCTCAAGAATAACCTGCGACACCTCGCGGGCCGCAGCGCGCTCGATGTGGATGGGTTAGGCGAGAAGCTCGTCGACCAGCTCGTTGAAGCGGGCCTCGTCGCTCGCCTTTCCGACATCTTCACCCTCGAGGAGGAAGCCCTCGTCGGGCTTGAGCGGATGGGCGCGAAATCCGCCGCAAACCTCGTTGCGGCGCTGCGGCGCGCGAGAGCGACAACCTTGCAGCGGCTGATGATCGCGCTGGGGATACGCCACGTCGGCACGACGGTAGCCGATTTATTGGCGACCCATTTCGGCACGCTCGAAGCCTTGATGAACGCACAGAGCGAGGCCATCGCCGCAATCGAGGGGGTGGGTCCGACAATCGCCGAGAGCGTGAGCCGGTTCATGACCGACCCGGGGAATCGTCGTGAAATAGAACGCCTGCTCGAACTCGGAGTCGCCATCGAAGTCTCCCCGCTTGGCGACGAAGCTGCACAGAGCCGTTTTCTAGACGGATTCACCTTCGTACTGACCGGAACGCTTTCGGCTCCGCGAGGCGAGTTCAAGCAAAGGATCGAGGCGGCTGGGGGCAAGGTCACGGGCTCGGTCTCCCGCAAGACGAGCTACGTCGTGGCAGGCGAGGCGCCCGGCAGCAAGGTCGAGAAGGCCTCGAGCCTCGGCGTCGAGGTCCTCGACGAGGCCGGCCTCGAAACGTTGCTGGCCGGTCGCTGAAACGTCCCAGGACGACCAGAGGCCGCTCTCAACCCACGCGAACGAACCGAAGTGTGGCCTCCAGCGGACCCGTCCCGCGCCCGACCAGGACATCGCGTTGCCGCTCCTGATGGAAGGTGGGAAAGAACGGTGCGCGCTCCACCTCCCAGTCGAGTGCCTCGGGCAATTCGACGCGTACCCGCACGTCTTCCTCCTCGCAGCTCGCCAGCACCCCCCCCGTGACACGTTCGAGCCGCCAGCCAGGCACGATCGGCCAACGGCTGACAATGGCGGTTCCCTCCCGGTCAACCCGGTCGACGACGACCAGCGCCCCGTCCTCGAGAGCGACGCGACGTGCGTGTGAAGCCGCCGCGCGTCCCCAACCGGTCACCCGACCCGACACGGCACCGGACGCCTCATAAACGATGCGATCCACGCGCGCTCGGCCGCCCACACGATGTGCCGCCCACAGCTCCGATTGCTCGCGCGCATCCAGTTCAAGGGTGGCATGGCTGGCGGTCGCACGCGCCTGGTCGCGGCGTCGTCCCGGCTGGTACTCGAACACACCCGTATCTCCCACGAAGCCCTGCCCGCCAACGGCAAGCTCCAACGCGAGCGCATCGCAATGCGCATGTCCCGGCTGATGGGCTGGGCGAGGCCCCTCCAGAGAGACGATGACGTCGAAGCCGTCTCGAACCAACCGCGCATAGCCGGACTCCGCGAGCCATCCGGAGCGCGGATTCGTTCTTTCGCACGCCACTTCGAGCGTCCGCGCATAGTCGAAGAGCGAGGCGGGTTCGCAGGCTACCCCCCAGGCGGAGTCCGCGAAGAGCGCAATCCGACCGTCCGGTCGCGTGTAGAGTGCCAGGGCACTGAGCATACGCGCCGCCACGTCGCGTAGCAGAGCGACGAACTCCGGTGTCGCTCGGGGACTGGCCTGCGCCAGATTCAGCAGATCCAGGACGTTCTCCAGGATCAGCGAGTGGTACATCGGGCTCCGCTCTTCGTGCCCCCCATCGGCGTGGACTTGCAACGCGAGTTCCGCCGCCAATGCCGGGATCTGGGCCCGCCAAACGTCGGCCTGCCCGCCTTCGAATAACAAGCCCGCCCAGACCACTCCAATCCGATTCGACAAGAGGTGATTCGCCTGTAGCCGGTGTTCGAGACTCCGCGACAAGGACTCGGCCTGATCCGCGAGGGCGAGACACATCGACTCCCGCAAACCCGGCTCACCGGGCAACGCCTCCGGCGTCAGTAGCAACTTCCCCCACGCCAGCAGACGCAACGAGGTCGGATGAGGGTCCCAGCCGGCTCCGAGGCGAGGCTGCTGGATCCAGTCGTTCACCAGCCGAGCACGCTCGACCGGCGTGAAGGCCTCGTGTCGCAGAAAAGCGTGCTCGTTCAGGTGGTACTCGAAGAGCGGTCCGTATTGCGAGGCCCGCCAGTCGATCCCGGAAGGTCCCAACGCATGCCGGCGACCAAGCAGTTCTACGGCGAGCGGGGCTCTCGAAACACGGATATGTCGCGGGGGGCCCAGAAAGGACGTGCAGCGAACCTCAGCCAGGCGAGGCGACTTTTCCGCCGCGAGCTGAACCGGCGGACGTGCCCCGAAGAACATATGACGAAGCTGAGCAAGCGCCTGCGGCGGACGCAGACGCAGCAGCGTCCGGGTGACGGTCGGCAGCCGCGAAGCCAGCCCGAGCAGTGCACGGAACCGGCTCACTCTTCCTCCTGTGGCGGCGAGGGCTCTTGGGCTGCTGCTTCCCGAAGTTCCAAGGCCCGGGCATACAAGACGCGCCGCGCCCGCCCCGTCTCTCCCGCGAACTGCGCAGACACATCCTTGACGGATCGCCCCGAAGCGAGCCCCTCCGCCAACGCCCGGTCGACCGCCTCATCGGTCCAACGGCTCGTTCGCTGGGCCTCGACTTCGCTGGCCCCACCGATCACCAGGGTGCACTCGCCGCGGGGGGGTTCCGCCCGAAGCCGCCCTGCGAGCTCCGAGACCGGTGCGCGAAGGACCTCCTCGTGTCGCTTCGTGAGTTCCCTCGCAAGGCAAGCCCGACGCTCGCCGACCCATTGTCCGATCTCCTCGAGGGTCGCCGCGACGCGACGCGGAGACTCGAAGAGGACGATCGTCTCTGGTCGGCCCACCTGAGCCTCCAATAGGCGTCGTCGCGCGCCCGCCTTGCGGGGCAGGAATCCCAAGAAGAGGACCCGCTCCGTCCCAAGCCCTGAGACGGTCAGGGCGCCCAAGAGAGCGGAAGCGCCCGGCACCGCCTCCACGCGGTGGCCTGCCTCGAGCGCAGCGCTCACCACACGTTCGCCAGGATCTGAAACGAGCGGAGTGCCTGCATCCGATACGAGCGCGACATCCCGCCCGGCTTCGAGCGCCTCGAGCACCTGCGCCACCCGGCCGGCCTCGTTGTGTGCGTGGAGCGAGGTTGGCCGCTGGGAGATCTCGAAATGGTCGAGCAGCACCCGCGTGCGTCGCGTGTCCTCGGCGAGAACCCAATCCGCTTCGCGCAGCACACGCAGTGCCCGGAGGGTCACGTCCTCGAGGTTACCGATCGGTGTCGCGACGATGTGGAGCGTTCCCATCCCTATCCTGCGGGCCCCGTAACGAGTCCCGACTTGCAGCGGCCCGCTCTTCACTGGCAGTGCCGTTCGGAGACTCCGATGACGAGACGTCGACAGATCCTAGGGCGCGAGGGCGAGGAGTTTGCTGCCCGCTATCTCGAATCGCGAGGATATCAGATCATCGCCCGCAACGTCCGTGCTGGACGGGTCGAGATCGATCTCGTCGCCCGCGCTCCCGGGAGACTTGTCTTCGCCGAGGTCAAATCGCGGCGCGCGACGCCGGACGATGGGTTCGGCACCCATGGGCGCGCGGCAGAGGCCGTCGACGAGCGCAAGCAGCGGCGGATCCGGCGCGGCGCTCTAGCCTGGCTCGACGCACGTCCCGAGCTGCGACGGCGCGGCGTGAGGATCCGCTTCGACGTCCTCACCTGCCTTCTCCATGATCGCCTCGACAGCTCCGACGCCCCCCACGCCCAGCGTCGGGGCGAATCAGAAGCCCGAAACCAGACCAGCGCGCCCGGCAAGGGGACGCGCTGGTCGATCGAACATTGGCGGGCCGCCTTCTAGGCAGAGCCCACGGGTCACTCTGGGGAAAAGCCTCAGCCGGACCCTTCCTCGGTCGCGTCTGTCTTTTCCGCTTCACCCGCTTCACCCGCTTCCGCCGATTCATCGGCCGCAGCCTCCTCGGCGGCCGCTGCAGCAGCCTGCTCGGCCTCCTGCTTGCTCTTCTGAGAGGCTCGATCGGCTTCTTCGGCGCGGAGCGTCTTCATTCGTGCGGCCTTCTCGGCGGCCTTCGCCTTCTTCAAGGCCTTGCCCTTGAGTTTCGGGCTGCCGGCCTCTTCACTCACCTCGGCAGGGGTTTCGACCGCTTCGGGGGCGGCCTCCTCTACCGTGCTCGCTTCGGAGAGCGCTTCGGCCTCCTCCTGTGAAACCAGCCCCGAGAGATCGCGCACCTTGCTATGCAGCCGCGCCTTCTTACCCGACAGGTCCCGGAGATAATAGAGCCGGGACCGGCGAACGTAGCCGCGCGCCTTGATCTCGACCTTGGTGACCAGAGGCGACTGCACGGGAAAGATTCGTTCCACGCCCACGCCGCTCGAGATCTTACGGACGGTGAAGGTCTCCCCCACACCTCCGCCTCGGCGACGAATCACCAGGCCTTGGAAGACCTGGATGCGCTCCTTGTCTCCCTCGCGCACGCGCACGTGAACGGCCACCGTATCCCCCACTTTGAAGGGGGGCAGGTCTCGTCTCAGGGTCTCGTTCTCGATGAAGTCCAGGGTTCGCATCGTTCTCTTTATCCTTCGATCCTAGGTTCCCCGTCGGCCACAGAGGGCGGTGCCTTCTCGTGGACCTGGGCCCTCCCGGATCCGTTTGATCCGCCTCGGTCCTCATGATCTCGGGGTCGTGTCTGTCGCGCGGGTGATCCCATGATCACGCCGCAGAGGTCTACTCGTTCTGTTCGTCGTCCGGGCAAGGCGTGGCCAGCAGGTCTGGCCGACGATCTCTTGTTGTGCGCAGCGCTTGCTCGCGACGCCACTCCTCGATCGATCCATGGTCTCCGGACCGCAGGACCTCGGGCACTCCCGTGCCCCGATAAACCGGCGGCCGAGTATACTGCGGTCCCTCGAGAACGCCCGTCCCTTGGAAGGATTCGGTCTCGACCGAGGCCGGATTGCCCAGCACGCCCGGCAGCAGCCGGACCAGCCCCTCCACCAGGACCATGGCGGGGACTTCGCCCCCAGACACCACGTAGTCGCCGATCGAGAGCTCCTCGTCCACGGACAGGTCCAGAACCCGCTGATCGACGCCCTCGTAGCGCCCACAGACCAGGAGCAGCGGCGGTCCAGACGCGAATCGCCCGAGCCCCGCCTGATCCAACCGGCGGCCCTGCGGCGAGAGATAGACCACCCGGGCCCGACGTTCTGGCCCCTTGGGCCCCGCCAACGCCTCGATCGCAGGGATCAAGGGCTCTGGGGTCATGACCATGCCCGGGCCTCCTCCGTAGGGCGTGTCGTCGACCGAGCGATGTCGGTCGGTCGCCCAGCCCCGTAGGTCGTGAGCCTCGATTCGCGCCCTCCCCGACCGGCGCGCCTGGCCAACGAAGGCCGTCTCGAGAAAGGCCCCGAAGAGGTCCGGAAAGATCGTGAGGATGTCGACCTCGAGCATGAGACACCTCCTCAGATCGGCTCGAGCAGCCCCGGTAGATCGACCACGACGATCCGGCGCGCTTCGAGGTCGACCTCCTTCATCAAAGCCGAGGCCGTGGGCAGCAACCTTCGCACTCCCTCCTCGTCCTCGACCAGGAGCACGTCGTGCGCCCCGGTCTCCCAGATCTCTCGAACGGTCCCCAAGCGCAGCGCTGCTTCGCTCTCGACCCGGCATCCAATCAGCTGGTACCAGTAAAACTCGCCGTCGGGCAGCGGATCGAGGATCTCGGGAGGGGCCATCACGAGCAGGCCCAGAAGCGGCTGGACCGCGTCCCTCCGCTCCACTCCGGCCAGCCGCAGCCGCACCTCTCCGGCCCGCGCGAATCCCCCTTCCAGCACTTCTTTTCGACGCGCCTCGGGGTCTTCGAGCCGACGACCCAACCAAACCGCGTCGGCCCCGAGCAGCGCCTGCGGCGAGTCTCCGGCGACTCGCACCCGCAGCTCTCCCTTGAGTCCATGGGCTCCCACGACTTCGCCGAGCACGATGCGTGCAACGGGCAGAGTCGAAGGGGGAGTCGGTCGAGGCGACATCGTCATGGTCGCTCGGGCGGCAGTTTCACCCTGGGAGGGCGAACGACCCCAAGCTCAGTCGACGATGTCGAGGCGAGTATCGGCGCCATCCGCGGTCGCGTTGAGAATCGCGCGCAGCGCCTTCGCGACACGACCCTGTCGACCGATCACGCGTCCCCGGTCCCCATCCGCCGTCTCGAGTTCGATCAGGCCTCCGTCGTCTTCGACGATGACGTTGACCTCTTCGGGATTGCTCACGATGCCCTTGGCGAGGAAATCCACCAGCTCTGCTGAGTCTGCTCCGCGTTCAGCCATTGGCGGCCACCGGCGCAACATTGCCCTCACGCTTCACGCGGTTCACGAGGCTCTTCACCGTATCGGAGACCTGCGCCCCCTTGCCCAGCCAAGCCTGAATCCCGTCCAGATTCAGATTCAGCGCGGCCGGATCGACTCGCGGATCGTAGGTGCCGAGGTACTCGAGCGGACGACCGTCGCGCTGTTTCCGCTCGTCGATTGCCATCACTCGATAGAACGGGCGCTTCTTCGACCCCATCCGCGTCAATCGGATCTTGACCATGTCGTCTTCAGGACCTCTCGTGGCGCCGCCGCGGGCCCTTGTCGGGAGCGCGTACGGGCGATGCTCGGATACTCGACCGGGTTCAGACTGGGCACGCGATCGAAAAGCGGCCTCGACTCTACCGACCCGGACTGAATTTTGCCTTGCCGTTCATGGCTGCGCACTGTCCGGGGGACAGGCAGGACCGGCCTAAGCAGGCGCGCAACTTAGGGAAATCCCTCGCCCGGGTCAACGCTAGAAAGACCCTGCCTGCGAACGGGCGCCCTGGCCGGCCCTGGCCCATTAGCGACGAGTGAGCCCGAGCCGCCTCTGCTCCTTCGCCTCGAAGCAGTCCGAGCAGGAATACTGCTCCTGATGCGCCTTCTGGAGCCGGTCGTATTCTCGATCGAGGGCCACCCGGCGGACGGAGTTCACGAGGTCCCCACAGAAGTCGCAACGGCGGCCCGGTTTCGTGCTCTCGAGCGTGGCGGAAGTCGGGGAAGAGGTCGACGGATGCGGCATGGTACGGCCTTCGGTGGAGGAGCGGAGGAGGCCCGATCCTAGCCCCGCCGAGCGTAGCCGACCTGGAAGCGAAGCTCTCGCGGCGCCTCTGCGCCGAAGCGATCGGCCAGCCGCTCGAGCAACTCCGTCTTGCGCAATTGAAGTTGTTGGGCCCAGACCGGGCTCTCCACCTGGAGTTCGAGGACCCCCGCACGGATCCCAAGCGGACGGCAATGGGCCGCGACCTGGGGCCCCACGATGTCCTCCCATTGCACCCCAATTCGGTGGGCCAGCGCGACGCCGTCGAGGCCGAGATCCCCGAGGACTTTCCCGACGAGCCCCCCGACCGACTGCATCTGACCCTTCCGGCGCCGCCCAGGCGGTCTACGACGCGCCGCCATCAATCCGCACCGTCACGATGGTCGCGAAAGACCATCCCGGTCGGGATCTTCGGGTAGAAGAACGTCGACTTCTGGGGCATGACCTCCCCTTCCCCCGTCGCCCGGAAGACATCATCTGGAGCCATGGGGTTCAGATAGAGCGCGACGGTGCCGCGGCCCTCGCGGACCTCCTGCCCGGCGCGCAGGGCGCTCTTGGGGAATCCCAGCGCACCGCCGCGAATCGCCTCGGTATCGAGCCCGAAGACCGGCGCCAGCACTTCGCGCTCGATGACCCGCACCATCAACTCGTCCTTCAGCGGCTCGGACCGATGGACGACCAAGGTCGTCGTATCCTCCGCCTCCGCCAAAAAGGCCGGCTGGCCTGCCAGCGGGGCCAGCTGCTCGGCGAGCAGCGCCTCGACACGGTCCAGCGCAACCGCAGGAAGCGTTCGGATCGTCCAACCCGGCAGCCGCTCGCGCCAGGCGGCGAGTGAGGGCGCGGGGACCTCCCGAACGACCCGATGGATCGGCAGCAGCAGACTCCCCGGAGAGTAGGCATTCGCGAAATACGCGATCGTGGAATGCCAGGGGGCCCGCGGCTCGCTCGCCTCCGCCGACATCCGCTGGCGCCGATACTCGAGCGCCGTCTCA
>Ga0315332_10001411_pt1 | contig 12702 bp, 7 predicted proteins | sample M110034915metaG_FD_203455 | JGI IMG/M metagenome (GOLD analysis project Ga0315332, IMG submission 203455) | Ammonia-oxidizing marine archaeal communities from Monterey Bay, California, United States - M1 100m 34915 | ecosystem: Environmental > Aquatic > Marine > Intertidal zone | place: USA...
CGCGCGCGTCAAAGCCTCCCCTTCGACGGTCCAATCGTCCGCGCATTCCTCTTGGCCATCGAGGGAATTCGCCCGCACCCAGGTGCTGTCCCGATGCTCGATCACCGACTCGATGCGCGCCTTGCCGAGACCCTGGACGAGCACCTTCAGGCGACCGTCCGGCATCCGCATCCGACGCATGACCATCGCGACCGTACCGACGCGATAGAGATCATCGGGATCGGGATCGGCTGTCTCCGGATTACGCTGCGCGACGAGCAGAACGAGGCGATCGCCCGCCATCGCATCCTCGATCGCTGCAATCGAACGCTCCCGCGCGACGAAAAGGGGGAGCACCATATAGGGAAACACCACGAACTCGCGCAGCGCGAGTACGGGGAGCTCCTCGGGAAGGGCGTCAGCCAGGGGCCTGCAATCCATAGGATTGTTAACGGCCGGCCGGGGGGCGACTTTAGACAACAGGACCGAGACGGGATTTCGAGTTGCAACCCAACGCAAAAACGGCAGGAAACCCGCAATTCAGGCGCGAATACGCAAGGAGCCTCTTTAATCCACCGGGCGGAAACGGCGACCGGAGACGCGGAGGAGCAGGGGGCGACGGCGCGCGTTCCCACTCGGATGCATCGTCAAGACACCCGATGCGCCCGGGTAGGCTCGAGTCTCGAGGAGGCCCTGCCTGACCGCCGCGCGGTCGCTCCGCCCCGCCGAAAGTTGCACGAGCAATAAATTCGTCGCGTCGAAGGCCTCCGCGGCGTAGGTCTCGGGGTCGACCCCAAAGGTCTGGCGGTAGCCCTCGACGAACTCGGACACGAAGCGAAGATCGCTCTCGAGATGAAACGGGGCGCTGATGACCGCGCCCGACACATGCTGGCGCCCCACGCGCAGCAGTTCGTCGTCGAGCCAGTCGCTACTCCCGAGCAGACCGACGTCTCGAATCTCGTGGAATGCCAGCCCCGGCGCGATGAGCGCGATCTTCTCTGCCGCATCGGGCACGAAGAGGACGTCGAAGTCGACGATCGGAGGGAGCGGCGCCTGCTCGGGGCCCATGACCGCGTAGGCAGCCTCACGCAGCAGCGCAGCATCCTCTGGTTCGAGCCTTCTCGCCGATCGCAACAATGCGCTGCGTTCCTCGAGTGCCGCGCGCTCACGATCCGTCAGGAAGCGGTATCCGATCATGCCACGAATCGCAGCGGAAAAGTCGACGTCCTCCGGGTCGTAGCTCGAAACCGCCACCATCTTGCCGCCTCGCGCGGTGACTGCCTCCCAATAGAGCTTCCGCATCCCCCGCCCATAGCGATTCCGCGGATAGAGCACGGCGAAGCGCTCCGCGTCCAAAGCATCGAAGGCGTGGTTGACCAACACACCGACCTCATCCACCGGGGTCGTGCGCGTACGGAAGGCCTGGGGACGGTCTTCCGCCAGGTCCTCGCGTGTCGACAACGCGATCAGGGGAACGCCCAATGCGTCCGCAGCATCGGCCGCGGCGCGCGACTCCTGACTGAAGATTGGGCCGACGACGGCGACGAGCGAGGGGTCCCCCGCAAGCTCTCGGACCGCCTCTGCCGCCGCCACCGGATCACCCGCGGAGTCTCTGACCACGAGGCGTAGGTCGCTGGGACGCAGGGTTGGAGGCCTCCGAATGCCCTGCGCGAAAGCGTCTGGCTTCCCGGCTCCCGAGCGCGATGGCCGCGAGCCCGCGAAGAGGTCTGTCGCCAACAGGATTCCGCGCAGGCTCTGCTGCCCATACCAGGCGAAATCGCCCGAAAGCGGAAGGACCACGCCGATCGTACCGCGTGCGCCGTCCGTCCTCGGGCTCGGCCGGCCCAGCAGCGCACGCAGGGGCGGGAGTTCGGCTTCGGCCTCGGCGATCTCCGCCAGGAGCATCAGCCGCGCCTGCAGCCTGCGAAGTTCGACGCGGTCTCGCTCGCTCCGGCCGAAGGCGGCCGCAGCCTCGAGACGCTGCTCCGCGAGTTCGAGTCGCCCCGCGTCCAGCGCGCGCCGGCCGAGTTCAAGCGCCACCCCCGCGGCCGGCGACCGACCGCGCAGTCTCGCGACCATCTGCTCCAGGTCCGCCTCCGTGACCCGAGCAATCAGCTCCGCAATGTCTCGGTCGACAGCCTCCAGCCGCAAGGCCAATCGATCCTGCACGGCGAGATCGGCTACCGCTTCCCGGGACTCCGCGACGAGCACCGCGCGGAGCGACGAGAGCTGCTCCAGACGTTCCATCGCGGACTCAGCGAGCGCGATGCGTAGACGGAGTGCTGCCCGCTGATCGTCCAGGGACAAACGGTCCAGTTCGAGGGGCATGATCCAGCCCCGAGCCGCCCCCCGGCGATCGCGAGCGTATTCGAGCTGGGCGAGCTTCAACCGAGCCGGGGCGGCCCGATCGCTCTCGGGTCGGCGAGCCAGGATCCAGCCGAGCCACCGCATGCCCTCGTCCGTCCGTCCCGCCGCCAGCGCGAGCTGCGAAAGCTGCTCCGCAGCGTCATCGGCAAGCGGACTGCTGGGATAGGTCTCGAGGAAGACTTCCAACGAGGCCACGGCCCCATTCGCGTCCGCCGGCAAACGCGCCATCGCAGCTTCGTAGGCCGCGCGCTGCTCTCTTGGCACGCTCGACGCGTTCAAGCCCGGGAACATCGAACATCCCGACATCAGCAGGACCAGGCCAACCACCAGGGGCGAGACCCCTCCGCGCCCCACTCCGCTCGCCTTCCGTCTCAGGCTCCGCATGCTTCCCCCCGAACGGAGCTGCCTCCGCCGGACCGAGTCTACTCCGGCCATAGCGAATAAGGCACCCGCGCTCTCCAGTCGGCGAACGGGTCGGGCCGCTGCGCGGACACGACACGGGTGCATTCAGAAGAGCGACGTCAACTTATCCAGAAAGCCCTTCGTCGTCGGCGAGACCTCGTGGCCGGACTGAGCAGCGAACTCCTTGAGCAGCTCACGCTGACGCCCGTTCAGCTTGGTCGGAACCTCGACGAAGACCCGCACGTAGAGGTCGCCGCGAAGCTTCATCAACTGTGCGGGATCGACCCTCGGCTGCAGCGGCGGCAGGCCCTTCCCTCGCAGGCGCAACACACGACCAGACTGGGTCCCTTCCGGGATCTGAAGCTTCACTTTCCCGTCGAGCGTGGGGACCTCGATCTCGGCGCCAAGCGCGGCCTGCACGAAGGGGACGGGGACTTCGATATGCAGATCCGTTCCGTCCCTTTCGAACAAGGGGTGGCCTCGCATGACCATGACCACATAGAGGTCGCCGGACTCGCCCCCCGCGATACCCGCCTCTCCTTCGCCGGAGACACGTAACCGGGCGCCCTCTTCGACCCCCGGCGGTACCTTCACCTGGATCGTTTGCTGTCCCTCGACGCGACCCGCCCCGCGGCAATGTGTGCATGGGTTGTCGATGACCTCGCCGGCTCCGCCGCATGCCTCACAAGGTCGATTGACCCGGAAGAAGCCCTGCTGGAAGACCAGCTGTCCCGTCCCCTCGCAGCGACCACAACGGGCAGGCTTCGCCCCTTCAGCGGCACCCGAGCCACGACAAGGCTCACAGCGCTTCATCTTCGGGATCTGGAGGCTCGGCTCACAGCCCCTCAGAACGTCGTCGAGATCGATCTCCAGGTTGTAACGCAGGTCCGCCCCGCGCTGGCCCCGACCCCGCCGACTGCCGCCACGTCCGCCGCCGCCGCCGCCGAAGATGTCGCCAAAGAGATCGTTGAAGAGATCCCCGAAATTCCCGAGGTCGCCGAAATCAGCCCCAGGCTGGCCCCCGCCACCAGGCCCACCGACGCCGGCATGACCGAATCGGTCGTAGCGAGCCCGCTTTTCGCCGTCCGAGAGGACGGCATAGGCTTCTGAGACTTCCTTGAAGCGCTCTTCGGCCGCCGGATCATCGGGATTCCGGTCCGGATGACACTCCAATGCGAGCTTGCGGTAAGCCTTTTTGAGGTTTGCCTCCGAGGCACCCCGCTCGACCCCGAGGAGGTCGTAGTAGTCCCGCTTGCTCACGCCTATCCCCGCTTTCCTGACATCGCATCCGACCCCGCTCGGGCCAGATCCCCTCGGCGATACACCAACCCCCGCGGGCACCCAAGACAACTGGGTGGGAAAGCTCGTCACCGACCGGGTCGCTGTCAACCCGACCCTCTGGATCAGTCGCCGGTCGGCTCCGTTTTCGCGTCCGCGCCCGCTTCCTCAGTCGCGAGGGTCGCGTAGAGCTTCTCTGTCAAGACGTAGGATAGATTCGCAAGTTCCTCGACGGCGAACTCCAGGGCGTCGAATTGCTCCCCTTCGAGCAGCCCCCGAGTCTTCTCGATCTGGGCGTTCAGCTCCGCCGCGTCCTGGTCGTCGACGTCCTCGGAGAACTCCTCGAGAGCCTTGGTGGCGGAATAGATCAGCCCATCGGCCCTGTTCTGCAGTTCGACCCGGACCCGCAGCATCCCATCGGCCGCACCGTGCCCCTCGGCTTCGGTCACGAGCCGCTCGACTTCCGCCTCCGAGAGGCCGCTCGACGCGGTCAACTCGATCGACTGGCCCTTTCCGGTCCCAAGGTCCTTTGCCGAGACGTTCACGACCCCATCGGTATCGATCGCAAAGGTCACCTCGATCTGCGGAACGCCTCGCGGAGCCGGAGGGATCCCGACCAATTCGAAACGCCCGAGTGTCATGTTGTCGCTCGCCATCTCACGCTCCCCCTGCAACACATGCACGCGGACCACGTCCTGGTGGTCTTCCGTCGTCGAGAAGACCTGGCTGCGGGTGCAAGGAATCGTCGTGTTCTTGGCCAGGATCTTGGTCGCGACCCCACCCTGAGTCTCAACACCGAGCGAGAGCGGAGTCACATCGAGCAGGAGAACCTCGTCGACCTCGCCCGTCAGAACGCCGCCCTGAATGCCCGCACCCGCCGCGACGACCTCGTCCGCATTCACTCCAACCATGGGAGGTCGGCCGAAGATCTCCTCCACCTTCCGCTGCACCAGGGGCATCCGCGTCATGCCGCCCACCAGGACGACTTCGTCGATCTCATCCTTCGAGAGCCCTGCATCGGCAAGCGCCGTCGCACACGGCTCTTCGAGCCGCCTCACCATGTCCGAGACCAGCCCTTCGAGGTCGTCTCGGGTCATCGAGTGCACGAGGTGCTTCGGACCCGCCGCGTCGGCACAGATGAAAGGCAGGTTGATATCGGTCTCTTCCGCGCTCGAGAGCTCGTGTTTGGCTCTCTCCGATGCTTCCCGGAGTCGCTGAAGTGCCATCGGGTCCCCCCGGAGGTCGACGTCATTCTCTTTCTCGAACGTCGACGCGAGCGCATCGACGATCAAGTTGTCGAAGTCTTCGCCACCCAGGAAGGTATCTCCGTTCGTACTGAGCACCTGAAAGACACCGTCGCCCAGCTCCAGGATCGAAACGTCGAAAGTGCCGCCGCCCAGATCGAAGACGACGATCTTGCGGTCCTGGTCCTGATCGATCCCATAAGCCAGCGCCGCCGCCGTCGGCTCGTTGATGATCCGGAGCACCTCGAGACCCGCGATCCGGCCCGCCTCCTTCGTCGCCTGTCGCTGCGCGTCGTTGAAGTAGGCCGGAACCGTGATCACTGCCTGATCGACGGATTCACCCAGGAACTCGGAGGCCGTCTCTCGCATTCGGGCGAGGACCGTCGCAGCGATTTCCTGGGGTGAGCAGACACGTCCATCAATCTCGACCCAGGCGTCGCCATTCTCGGCGCCGACGATCTCGAAGGAAGCGACCTTCGCGAAGGCCTGAACCTCTTCCGCATCGAGCTTGCGACCAATCAGGCGCTTGCAGGCAAAGAGCGTTCGACTCGGATTCGTGATCGCCTGGCGCTTGGCGATCTGGCCCACCAGCTTCTCACCGCTCTCGGTATAGGCGACCATCGACGGCGTCGTCCGGGCACCCTCGGAGTTGCAGATCACCTCCGCCCGGTCGCCCTGCATGACCGAAACGCAACTGTTGGTCGTGCCGAGATCGATCCCGATAACCTTGCCCATGAAGCCCTGCCCCTCTTTCCCGATCAAGATCGACCGAGTCGCTCGGGCAGCGCCAAGCTATCGATCTTCTGATGATTGCCCCTCGGACTCCATCGATCCGGCCTCTTGGGCCGTCGGCTCCCGGGAGACGAGGACCCGCGCCGGACGCACCATCCGGTCATGGATCACGTAGCCCTTCTGGAGCACCTGGAGGACCGTATTCGCTTGCACCTCGCCGTTCGGGATCTGCCCCATCGCCTCGTGCACGGCCGGGTCAAAGGCCAGTCCCTCGGCCTGGATCTCTTGGACGCTGTGCTTGGCGAGCGCTCCGAGAACCTCGCGGTGCACCAACTCCACGCCATTCAGGATTCCCTCGACCTCTGGTCCCGCATTCTGCGCCCCGTGTTCAAGGGCTCGTTCCAGATCATCGACCGCCGAAAGGAGATCCTTGACGAGATTCTGGTGGCCGAATTTGAGGCTCTCCTGCTTCTCCTTGAGGCTTCGGCGGCGAAAATTCTCAAACTCGGCCTGCAGCCGCAGGTGCGCTTCCGTCCGCTCGTCGCATTCCTTGACCTTCTCATCGTGGAGGCTCTTGAGTTCCTGCAACTCGCCCGAGAGCAGCTCGATCGTCAGCTTGTCCGGGGAAGCCGCATCCCGCTCCGCCGCTTCCGCCGCAGAGCGCTCGGACTCACTCGCTTCCAGCGACTCGGTCGCCTCGCGCAGCGCAGCCTTCATCTCGTCGCTGGCCGCAATTTCCGGACCCTCCACTTCACTGGGGTCCCCAACCAATCCGAGCTGCTCGTCTTCAGGCAAATCACTCATTCCGAAATCATCCATTTCGCGGGTCGATCGTCCGATCGAGAAAGCGGGTTGAGACCCATCGTCTCTCGCGAGCCCAAATGGCCCTGCGCGACCATTTCTAGTCACGGCTCAGCCTCACGCAAGCAGCTTGCGGGTCACGAGCTCCGAACAGTAGTGGAGGACGGGGATGATCCGAGCATAATCCATGCGCTGGGGTCCGATGACCCCGAGCACGCCAAGGGATTCCCGCTCCTCACCGGCGCCGCTCGAGCGACCATAGGGGACGGCGACCAGCGCACATTCCCGAAGCGTCGGCTCTCCGAGCTCGACGCCGAGCGACATCGCGAGCGCGACGCCTTGCTCGCCCGAGTCCGCATCTCCCAACTCCCTGACCAACTCGAGCAGCCGACCATTGGTCTCAAGCGCCGCGAATAGACCACGGATCCGCTCGGGGTCGGAAAACTCGGGTTGATCGAGCAGCGCGAGGCGTGTCGCGATGACCAGGTCGTCTTCTCCCAGGGCATTGGAGGCTTCGCAGGCCGCCAGCCCCAGCGAGCAGGCACGTTCAAGAAGGGCATCGGCCTCCCCTCGCAGACCCTCCTGCTCCCGCTCGAGCAGGCCGCGCAGGCCCGCCAGTGTTCGGCCATCCACGCGCTCGGCCAACACGCCCCGCACCCGGTCCAGTTCGCGGGACGAAATGGGCGCCACCCCCTGCAGCATCCGCTCGATGACACCGCCGTTCTCCGCCACGAGCACCGCGAGCACCCGACCCTCCGAGACCGGCACGAGGTGGATCGTTCGAAGGCGGAGATGCTCCACACGCGGGGCGACGACGAAGCCCAGCTGACGGGTGTGCGCCGAGAGCAGATGAGAAGCCTGATGGGGGGTCTCCCCCGCCTCCACACCGTCGAATTCACGATCGAGCAGGCGCTGGTGATGGGGGCCAAGCGCGCCGACCTCGAGCAGGTGTTCCACAAAGACACGCAGACCGAGCGCTGTCGGCACCCGACCCGCTGAAGCGTGGGCCTTGTCGGTCAAGCCGCGCTCATGCAACTCGGCGAGCGTATTCCGAATGCTGGCGGGCGATAACGACGTCGGCATCAGGTGAGAAAGCGCGGTCGATGCCACCGCACCCGCCTGACCCACATAGGCGGCTACGAGCGCTCGGAGCACCATCGCCTGCCGCTCCGTGAGCTCCGGCGGGGAGTTGGATTCGCTGATTCCAGCCTTTCGAAGAGGAGCTGAACCCGCCATGGTCACCTCGCGCCGCGGGAGCGGCTCGCCCGCGCTCGCGGATTGCGAAGGGATACCCCTCCCCGCCGGGGGCGTCAAACCGCCCCGCCCTCCTCCGCCCCTACGAACTCGGCCGCCACGCTATCCGCGAAGAGCCTTCCCGACGCAGAGAGCCGCAGATCTCCCCCAGCCTCCTCCAAGAGCCAGCCACGACCGACCATCGCCTCGATTTGCGGCGAGAAGAACCGACGGGGGTCCCCGCCAAACTCAGCCTCGAAGCGCCGCGCGCTCAGCCCCTCGCGCTGGCGAAGAGCGAGGAAGACCGCTTCTCCCCTCGCAGTGGCCGCGTCGATTCGCTCCTCTTGACCACAACGCGCGGGCTCGCGCTCGGCGGCGAGTCGCCACGCAGCAAGCTCACGCGGGTTTGCTCGGCGGGCCCCGTGCGGATGGACGCTCGTGCGGGCTTCGGTCGAGTGCGCTCCCATCCCGAGACCGAGGACCGCCTGACGCTGCCAATAGCGCGCATTATGTCGCGCTCGGAATCCTGGCCGCGCATAGCTCGAAATTTCGTAGCGCTCGTACCCCTCCGACTCCATCCGCGCCTCGATCCGACCAATCATATCGGCCGCCCGATCTTCGTCGCACGGCGTCATGCGCCCCTCCGCGAGGGCTCGACCGAAGGGCGTCCCCGGTTCCCAGGTGAGCTCGTAGGTCGACACGTGCTCGGGCCCGAAGCGGAGCAGCGCATCGAGGTCCCGGTCGAGCGCCGCCTCATCCTGTCCCGGAGCCGCAAAGATCAGGTCGATCGAGAGGTTGTCGAAGCCGACGCCACGTGCCAACGCGAGGGTGGTCTCGACCACCTCGACTCGGTGAGCACGACCCAATCTCTTCAACTGCGCGTCGTCGAAGGACTGCACGCCGATCGAAAGGCGGTTCACGCCTGCCTCTCGGAACGCCGGCAGTCGCGATTCTTCGAGCGTACCGGGGTTCAGCTCCAGGGTGACTTCGACTTCGCGTTCCCGAGACGGAAAAGCCGCATCCACGGCTTCCTTCAAGAATTGGATCGAGCCTGGTTGGAAGAGCGACGGGGTGCCGCCCCCCAGGTAGAGACTCGCAAGGGTGCGGCCCGCAAAATCGCCCTTCCGAGCCGAGAGCTCACGGCACAACACCGCAACATAATCGGCCTCGATCACGGACTCGAGCCGCCTCGCCGCGACGACCGCGAAATCGCAGTAGGGACAAATCCGTTCGCAGAACGGAAGATGGAGATAGACGCCCACGGCGCCGTCGTCGACGTCGATCTCGGCCTCCGCTCCCGTTCGCGCTTCCATCGCGGGACCCTAGCGCTGCCCTCGCGCAGGCCGCGAGCGACGCCGAGTCGGCTCCGTTACCCTCGGCGCACTTTGACCCGGAATCCGACTGCTCCTGCCGCTTCGATGCCCGACCCGAAGGCTTCGACCCTCCATCAGATCCTCCCCAACGGTCTCACGATCCTGCTCCGAGAGAGCCGCCGCGCTCCCGTCGTCGAGTTGCAGATCTGGGCCGGCGTGGGCAGCGCGGACGAACGCCCGGGAGAAGAGGGGCTCGCGCATTTTCACGAGCACATGCTCTTCAAAGGGACGAATCGCCGGGGCGTCGGCGAAGTCGCCGGAGACATCGAGGGTCTCGGTGGGCACATCAACGCGTACACCTCTTTCGATCAAACCGTCTATCACGCCACCTTACCCGCGGCCTCATGGAAAGATGGGCTCGACGTACTGGTCGACGCGGTCCGGTTCTCGACCTTCGACGATGCCGAGGTCGCCCGGGAGCGAGAAGTGGTCCTCGAGGAGATCCGCCGCTCCGACGACACTCCCGGACACGTACTCGGTGATCTCGCCTTCCGCGAGAGCTTTCGGACGCACCCCTATGGCGCCCCGATCCTTGGCCCCGCAAGCAACGTTGGGCGCTTTGAACGCCCGCAGGTCCGCCGCTTCTTCGAACGCTGGTACACGCCCGACAACCTGATGGTGGTGGCCGTCGGCGACTTCGACCGGCAGGAGGTCGCGCAGGAGATCGAAGCCCTCTTTCGTGATGCCCAGCGCGGCGACGCCACCCGGACCCGACCCCAGGAACCGCCCATGGAGGGTCTCCGCGTCGCCGTCCTGCGCCGCCCCTTCGAGGGCCATCGCGTCGATCTGTCCTGGCCGGCCGCGAGTTTTCGAGAGCCCGCGGCGATCCATCTGGATCTGCTCGCGTACGTGCTCGGAGAGTGCGAGTCGAGCCGACTGATCCAGCGCGTGCGCGAAACCGAAGGGCTCGTCGACCGGATCGACGCGGGAGCCTATACGCCGCTCGACCGCGGCCTTTTCTCGATCGGCTTCGAGACCGACGCCGAACGACTGCTCGAAGCCACGGCTCGGGTCGTGGAAGAAACGGATCGACTCCGCCGCGAACGCGTCTCCGAGGCCGAGCTCGAGCGGGCGCGGGTCAACTTTCTCGCCAGCGAGCAATTCGAGCGGGAGAGCGTCTCCGGACTCGCCTCCCGCGTCGGCAGTTACGAATCCATGGGCGAGGGTTGGCAATACGAGGGCGAAGCACTCGAGCGCCTGCGGTCGGCCACGCCAGATGACCTCCGGGCCGCCGCGGAGCATTACCTGGACCCAAAAGGGCTCACCCTTGCAGCGCTCCTGCCCGAATCGACGGACGCGGCGCTTGACGGCGACACGCTCCGCGCCGCGGTCGAGCGGGGCTTTGCCACGGCGCGCAGCAAGCGGCCGGAAGCGGCGGCGGAAGAAAACGCCGCCGCCCTCTCCCCTCCCCTTGCGACGAGCGGTCCACCGCTCGTTTTCGGACCTCTCCGCACTTCCGCAGACGGTGCTGGCGAGCGCCTCGACGCGACCCTGCCCAACGGGCTCCGGCTCCACGTGCTGCGACGTCCGGAAGTGCCGATTGCCTCGCTCCGCCTGGCCTGCCCGGGCGGCCTGCTCTCCGAAACCCGAGCGACTTCGGGCGTCACGCGATTCCTCAGTGCGATGTGGACGAGGGGCACCGGGTCGCTGTCGGCTTTGGAATTCGCACGCCAAACCGAGGGGATGGCAGCCGAGGTCGACGGTTTCTCCGGCCGTAACTCCGTCGGCATCACCCTCGATAGCCTGAGCGAGAGCCTCGATTCGGCCCTGCCCCTCTTCGCCGAGGCTTTGCTCGACCCTCGATACGACCCCGATGAGATCGAACGTGAGCGTCGAGAAACCCTTGCTGCCCTCGAGCGCCGAGAGGACCGCCTCGGGCAGCGTGCCTTCCAACTCTTTGCCCAGACCGAGTTCGAGGAGCACCCCTACTCGCTCACGATCCTCGGCGAGCGCGAATCCATCGAGGGCTTCGACGAGTCGAGCCTGCGGCGCCACTCGGCACGTCTGCTCCGCGCCGACGGTGCCGCGCTGAGCGTCGTCGGGGACATCGACCCCGAGAAGCTCGGCCGCCAGATCCTGGATCTTTTTGGCGAGATGGGTCGCTCGGGAGCCGGCTTCGATCCCCCGCTCGTCCCCGCCCGCGGCCCGGGCGTGCGCGAATCTTCTCTCTCCAAGGACCGCGCCCAAGCCCATCTCGTCGTCGGCTTCCGGGGCCTGACCCTGGACGATCCTGACCGACACGCCCTCGAATTGATCTCCCAACTCCTGGCAGGACAAGGCGGACGCCTTTTCCTAGAACTCCGAGACCGGCAGAGCCTCGCGTACACGGTCTCTGCCTCCAGCGTAGAGGGGGTCGCACCCGGCTATTTCTCGCTTTATATCGCGACGGCACCCGACAAGCTCGAGCGCGCGCGTGCCGGCATTTTCGAGGAGATCGACCGGCTGGTCTGCGCCGCTCCGCCGCCCGAAGAACTCGAACGTGCGATCCGCTTCGGCGCCGGCAGCTTCGCAATCGATGCACAGCGCAATCACGCACGGGCCGCACATATCGCGCTCGACTCGATCTATGACCTGGGTGCTGACCACTCTGATGAATACCCGAACCGCCTCGCGGCAGTCTCCCCAGAAGATGTCCTGAGGGTCGCGCAGCGTGTCCTTCGAACCGATGCCTGCACCATCAGCTCGGTCCATCCCTAGCCCCTCGTCCGACTTTGCCCGGGACCCGGACTTCACCTCGCGCTTCGGACGGTTTGCCAGCACGCACCCCCGCCTCAATCAGAACGCCCCCAGGCAACTAGGGCCTGAGGGCGTCTCGAGTGCATCATTCATCCAGCGTCAGCGCTCGAGGCGTCGCTTCCCTGTTTGACCCAGCCGAACGACACTCGTTTCTGATCGAGTCGTAGTGGGTGTGAACCGAGTTCGGATGTCGCCTTCGGCGGCATCCTCTGCGTGAGCGCGAGAAACGACTCCTCACGGAAGCCCTAGACGGACCGCGCGCGTCGAAGATTCCATCGGGAGCATGCCCGAGAATCAAGCTGCAGGGCCGAGAGCGCCAAAGGAGTATTGGCGCTCATCGGCCGTGCAACTGGTTCGGCTCCCCCCCTTCCCAAGAAGGAAGCCAAGTCGTCGTGTGCCTGCGGAGCCGAAAGGCCGAAATCCCCTTGAAAGCTGTCTGGAGGAGAGCAGGATGCCTCGTTTCCAAACTCTCCAACTTTCGTACGGCCCCGCTTACACTCAACGTGAGGGGATAATATACCGACCCACTGTCTTTGTGGAATTTTTTTGACACTTTT
>Ga0315332_10001413_pt1 | contig 12699 bp, 10 predicted proteins | sample M110034915metaG_FD_203455 | JGI IMG/M metagenome (GOLD analysis project Ga0315332, IMG submission 203455) | Ammonia-oxidizing marine archaeal communities from Monterey Bay, California, United States - M1 100m 34915 | ecosystem: Environmental > Aquatic > Marine > Intertidal zone | place: USA...
CTTGATTTGAACACGACGGTAGTAACGGTTCTGGTTAACTTTAAGTCTTCCAAGACCTTGATCTGTACCTTCAGCGAATGGGTTTGCAACAAGACCATATCTTGTCTTAAATCCAATTTTTGGCTGGAAGGTGTTTTCTCCTACCGCACGAACCATCTGTAGAGGCACGTAAGGACAATAGAACAGTCCAGCGTCATAAGGAGAAGATCCTTTGTATCCAACAACGTAGTACTGGTTAGCAGCAACGTTTGCAGAATAAGGGTCGATGTAAACACGGTACTTACCGAGAAGAACACCAGCAAATGTATTGCCTGTGTCATCAACGTTAAGGTTAGCGTTAAGAGCAGGTGTATAGTCTAGTACTCCAGCCATAGACAGTGCAGAAGCAACGTCGGCAGAACACATAACCACATTACCCTTTCCACGACGAGTTCTTTGTGCGATTGCGTTAGCATCACGCTCGATTTGGAAGAGGAGACCTTTAAACTTCTCAACGGACCAACGACCATTACTGTCGATGTCTAAGTCGAAGACACCTGAAGTAGCAGTGTTAGCAGCAGCACCTTGCTCGGCAACCTTGTAGATAGTACGGATAACTTCACGGTTAATTTCCGCAAGGATCTCTGTACTTAGGATGTTAGCAAGTTCTGCTTCAGCGTTCAATCCGTGGATCGCCTTGAGGTCTTGAGCTAGCTCTAGTGAGTACTCAGCCTTTAGGGCACGAGACTTGGCTTCAACGAGAACTTTCTCGATGCTGAATGCCATTTCGTTGAACTGGTCGCCAGTTCCTGATCCAAGGTTCTCACTGTCTCCAGTCTTCATACCCTGGCCTACATTGTAGCCAGTAGAGACTGCAGTACCAACAGGGTTAAGAAGTCCTGGGTTGCTACCTGCTTGTGCAGTAGTACCCATTCCAGCAACGCCGTCAGAGAATCCACCAGTCTCGTCAAGACCATCGTCTTGTCCAGAGAATGCTGTATCTGCTTCGTTGTAGAATGCTTCTGTTCCGCTCTGATTGGTGTAGCGTGAACGCATTGCGAAGATAAGTCCAGTAGGACCACTCATTGGTTGTACGCCAGCAAGATCATATGCCACCAAGTTAGGCATTGCACGACGTATAAGGCTGATTAGAACAGGGTCGAAACCAGCAACAGGACCTGCTGCAGCGGCATCGGCTCCGAATCCACCACCAGCACCAGCAGCGTTAGCAGCGTTGGTTGGTACAGCTTCGGTCAACATTCCGTTAGAGAATGCTGATTGCTCTCTTAAAAATTTCTCTTGGTTTTCTAGCAAGACTGCGGTAACAGCTCTCTTATGAGAGTCTTCGATTTTCTCAAGACCATCATAATCGAGGACTGGTCCCCACTTTTCTTGCAGTGCTTCTGATTGAAACATTTGCTTGTTTACCTAAATGTGTTTTTTGTTTGAATTAATAATGTTAAATTCACTTCTTGGCTAGACCTGAAAGTGTTTTCAGATAGGCATTCATTGACTGTGAGCTATACTCATCAGCAACATCTACGCCCTCAGAAAGGGTTTCAGTTTTTGCCTGAGGAGAACTTCCTTTAGAAGGATAATAAGATTCCTTCAGTGTCTCCAACTTCTCACGATATTCTGCGTCACTTTCAAACTCCACACTCTCGGCAAGGGAAGCAAGCTTCTCTTTTTGTGAAAGTGCCAAACCTTCAGATACTTCGGAGAATATCTCTTGAGCAACTGACTCAGCGAGTCTAGCGTTCAAGGTGATGTTCTTCTCAATCTGTTCGTTGAGTTTGGTTTCCATATCATCAAGTTTTTCTACCATATTCTCAAGGACATCATATTTATCTTCAGGGATTGATACATAATGATCTTCAAAAAGCTTTTTCATGCCGCTTAGGAATGATTCTGTCATCTCTGCTTTGAGACCAGATTCAACTGCTAGTTGGTTCTCTTGAACCCATTCGTCAGCAACATACTCAAGATAGGAATCAATTCGTTCTGTGATAGAACCACGAATTGCATCTACCTCTTCTACTAATTTAGACTCATAAGTCTCCTCGAAGGTCTTAGTCATAGACTCTTTCACTTCAGATACTTTAGATCTGAGTGCAGCTTCAAAGATTGTACGAGCTTTAGATTGGAACTCTTCACTGAGTTCTTCTCCATCTAGAAGTGCAGCAACGTCTTCTTCAACGTCGATTACTTCTTCTTCTACTGCTTCTTCTTCAGCAACTACTTCTTCAGTAGATGCTTCTTCTTCAGCAACGATTTCTTCAGACTCGGTAGACTCTTCTTCAGCAACAACTTCGTCTGTTGTTACTTCGTCTTCTGCGACAACTTCCTGATCGGCTTCGAGTTTCACTTCTTCTTCCTCTGGAACGTTGTTCAACTTTTTACCAACGGTTACGTCGTCAGGTAGGTTACCTTCCTTCTTACCTTTACGGTTAGTAACTACATCCTTAACTTGCTTAAGGGTAGAACCAGGTGTTTTCAGCTGCGCTGAATTGTCATCAGGTTTGTAGTTAGTAGGTGAAGGACCGCCAAGATCTTCCCATGATTGAGGTGTTCCCCCAGTGGTTAGCTTAGGCATTGGATCGCCAGCACTTGCGCCAGAATTGACCGCTGTCGAGGATTGCTTAGTGCCCGCTTCCATTTCCTGTAAATTTTTGTCACTAGACATTTGAGTTTTCTCCGATTTTCTGAATTGTAGAAATCTATATTTATTTATTAAAGTTAAACTTTGTAAGTATATATCTATAGTGAACTTAGGAAGTCTTGGAATAAACCAAGTTTTTGTTCTTCTAAATCTCTAGAGATAGTTGCACGTTCAATTTTAATTCTTGTTTGATCTGCGAGTCTTTCTTTGAGGAGGCCGCCATCCCAAACCCATTCTTTTCCTTCCATAATACCTGAAACAAATGCATCAGGTGCAGAAGGGTCAGCGACGATATCCGCAGCAGTTGCCAACATAAAGTCTTCGCCAACTTCTTTGTAACCCTTGCTACTATCCTTTAAAGAACCAATACCCCTAGAAGATACTCCTAGAGTTACTCCATCCTTCAAAAGTGATTCTGCAATCTTACCCATAGGTGTAGATAAGATTTGAGCTTTACCAACAAAGTTTTTACCTTCCTGCTTAAGATCAGTAATCTTATGCGACACTCTATCGAGGTTTACGGTAGGTCCATCTGGGTGACCTAATTCACCAAGAGCACGTCCTTTTTGAACATAGTCCTTGTTGTACCTGTTGACTTCTTTCTCCATTATTGAGAATGGATACAACCGACCATTGCGGTTTACCATCTCACTCTGAAGGAAGACTCCTTTTATAAAAAGATTCTTCTTACCACCAACTGTTTCGGTAAGAATTTCAACAGATTCAATTTCTTCTCTAATGAGTTTCATTGGAAAAATAATCGCTTTATTTATTATTTATTGATTTACTCTTCGCCAACGTCATCAGAGTCATCTAATTCGGTGCTATTTACAAAAGTAGTATTAACATCAGGTCTAAGTCCTTCGATCTTTTCTGAAGATTTTGTATAAAGGATGTCCTTAATTCTGTCACTCACTTCTGCTGCTGACGCATCATTTACAACCATGTCCAATAGTTCGTCCATTGTCTTAAACAGTAATTTACCTATCTATTTAGACTAAATACGAATATGTGATATAATGAGAAGAAAATGGGAATTCTCAACTACCTCAAGGAACAATTATGGAGTAGTGATCCTAAATGGGATGATAGTCAATATCCTGGACCATTTACGACACGTTCTGACAATGATGATGCAATCGCCCACCATGTCAATTTTCCTATTGACGAACAAGAAGAGGATTAATGCGAAATAAGGTTTATCTATTCCAACCTCAAAGTACGATAATTATTAGAGGTGTTAAACAATATTGGTTACCATATTCTGTTGCATGCGTTTGGAGTTATGCAAACAAACATGTGGATGGATTTGAACTGGGTGAAGTATTTTTTAAAAGAGAATATCCAGATAAAGTTCTAGAGAGAATGGATAATCCAGCAGTATGTGCTTTTAGTTGTTACGTTTGGAACCAAAAGTACAACTTAATGATGGCAGAAGCAATTAAAGATAAGTACCCAAATTGTGTTATTGAATTTGGTGGTCCTCAAGTAGATGCTTCTTGGTCAGAAAAATATGATTTTATAGATTCTGCTATTTGTGGTTATGGTGAATTAGCATTTGAAGAATTACTTATTGATATAAAAAATGGAAACGAAATAAAACCCGTATATGAAAGAAAGCACCTTGAACTAGATAAAAATCAAGAAGGACCGTATGAGAGTCCTTACTTAAGTGGTGTCATGGATAAAATTATAGAGGATAATCCAGAAGTACAATGGTCAATATTACTTGAATCTACTAGAGGATGTCCACATCGCTGCACATTTTGTGAATGGGGTAATTGGTTTAATCAACTCCAAAAAATTAATATGGATATTGTGAAAAAAGATATTGATTGGATGCAAGGTAAGAAGATTGGATTTGCAATGATGGGTGATGCCAACTTTGGAATATTTAAAGATAGAGATATACAAATTGCAAAGTGGTTAAGAGAAGCAGCAGATCACCCAGATTCAATTATTGATGATTTATCAGTACAGTATACTAAGAATCAAACTGATGCTGTTTATGATGTGACTGAGATATTCGGTCCATATGAAAAAAGAGGTGTGAACATGAGTGTACAGAGTATGAGTCAACCTGTACTAAAAGCGATTAAAAGACAGAATATGAAGGTTAATAGAGTAGATGAAATGATAGCAGGAGCAAGAGCAAGAAATCTAGATGTACATACTGAATTAATACTTGGTCTTCCAGAAGAGACTCTTGACTCATGGAAGGATGGAATGGCAATGGTTTTAGAAACAGGTTTTGATGGTCTAGATGTATGGTTGTGTCAACTTTTTGGTTCAACTGAAATGAATCTAAAAAAAGATTTGTATGGTATGGAAACTATACCTTGTGAAGACTATATCTCTTTTAGTAAGCATGACCCTGATGAATATCCAATTAAAGAGATATCTCAATTAGTCAATAAAACTAATACGATGACAACTGAAGATATAATTGAAGGTTATCTATTCTCTTGGATTATTATCATGTTCCATGTTAATGGATTTACTCAATACGTATCTCAATTCTACAACTTTAGGGAATTCTATGATAACATAATGGATTGCCTAGATAGTGATAGTAGTATACTTGGCGATCATTATCGTGGTCTTAAACAAAAGATCACAACTTACTTGACAACGGGTAAAATTAAAGGAAAGGAAACTGGACATACATTTGGAATGAATGGGGGTGCAGACTTCTTAGTATTTTGGGATAATAAAAATCTTGCATTTGATTTTGTAGAAAAAGCATGCAATCCTTCTAAAGAAGTAATGGATGTCCAAAGAAACTTATTATACAATCCTGAGATTGATTACCCAATTGAAGTTCAAGGTCATAAAATATGGAATCCTAGATATGAATCTGATAAGTGGGACATCTTTTATCTAAGAAGATCAAACCTACTTAAGAACAGATATGAATTAGTAGAAAAAAAATCTCTAGTTAAGGCATGAAAAACATCTACATGTTCCAACCACAGTATGCTGTGGAAATAAGAAAAGAAGACACCTACTGGTTACCTTATAGTGTAGGATGTTTATGGAGCTATTGTAGTCAGTTTAAAGATATTACAGATAACTTTAAATTAAAAGAATTTATATTCAGAAGAGAAGATCCACAGGATATATTAGATCGTTTAGATAATCCAACAGTATGTGCTTTTAGTTGTTATATCTGGAATGAACGCTATAATTTACATGTAGCAAAATTAATCAAAGAGAAGTATCCAGATTGTATTATAGAATTTGGTGGTCCTCAAGGAACAAAACATTTACTTGAGTATGACTTTATAGACACCATCATCATCTCTGAAGGTGAGGAATCATTCTGTGATCTTCTAAGAAAAATTAAGAATAATGAAAGCATTGAACGACTCTATACTAAAGAACGAATTGAGGTATTGGACTTCCCTAGTCCTTATCAGATTGGTCTTTTTGATGATATCATTCAGAATAATCCTGATGTCATGTGGGCTATGACTATGGAGACTAATCGTGGTTGTCCACATATGTGTACTTACTGTGATTGGGGTGGAATGACATATCAGAAAATTAAAAAGTTTGACCTTGATAGGGTCAAACAGGACATTGAATGGGCAGGTAATCATAATGTTGGATTCATATTTAATGCTGATGCCAACTTCGGTATCTTTAGAGATAGAGATGTTGAGATTGCAAAGATGTTTAGAGAAGCAGCAGATAAAGGTAATCTAGAAGCAATAAACATACAATACTCCAAGAACTCTACAGAAGTTGTTTTTGAGATTGCAAAAATAGTTGGTGATATTAGTAGAGGAGTAACTATAAGTGTTCAGAGTATGAATGAACCTACACTTAAGGCAATCAAAAGACAAAATATGAAGGTTAATAAAATCTCTGAACAAATAGAAAAGAGTAGAGAATATGGAGTCAAAACATATACTGAATTTATTCTAGGTCTACCTGAAGAGACTTTAGATTCTTGGAAGGAAGGATTCTCAAAAGTTCTTGAATGTGGTCAACATGAATCTATAGATGTATGGTTCTGCCAAATGTTTGGCAATACCCAACTCAATAGCAAACTATCAAGAGAATTGCATGGAATAAAAACAATCAAGTCAGAAGACTACGTATCCTTCGGTAATGATAAAGATTATAATGGTGTAGTGGAGATAATAGAACTCATCTCTGAGACCAATACAATGACTAATGATGAGTTAATAGAAGCGTATATGTATGGTTGGTTAATTGTTCAGTTCCATATAGCAGGATATAGTCAACTAATTGCAAAATACTTCCATTACAAATTAGGATTATCATATAGAAGATTCTATGATACCTTATTTGATTATGTTAGAAATGATAAGGGTATACTGGGGGATCACTATAGGGAGATATTCAAATCAGTTAATCACTATATGAAGACTGGAAAAATATTAGACACAGGTAAACATGGTCACACTTTACATGCAGGTAGTTTTGCCTTTATGTTTAATAATAAAAATTATATCTTCTCCAAAATAGAAGACATGATTATAGATCAATCTCCAATGATTGAAGAATGGACTAATATTCGATATCCAATAGATTATAATATCTTCTCAGCACAAAGATCATTCATATTTGATGAGAATATAACATATCCTCATGCATTCCGATCTCATTATAACTTAGAGACATGGGAAGAAGGAGATGTTGATTATCTTATTGATACTGAATTTAAAAACTTTGATAAAAATAACCCTCACGAAGTCTTCATCTTAAGACGCAAAGGTCTACTTAAGAATCAGATAAAGGAACTATGTAAGGTTTAAAAGATTCTTTTGCCTCTTCCCAGAGGATTCTATGTTCATAATCTACATTCATATCAATTAAAGCAATAGTAATAGTAAACCGTTTATCGTCTGTTGGATTGTGAGAACTGTGTAGAGGTCCAACATTAATAAGACTAGATGTACCAACTTCTACTTCATGCTCAATAGTAGACTCTTCTGGTCTAGCAACTAATACTTTACCGTGATAGTGATCATTTGTTCTATCACCACCTGCTCTTGCATCTGTAGTGCTAACTTCAAATGCTTTATCGGAAGACCACCATCTCATAGTACTTCCTTTAGCACCTATTTGATATACTATTTTTGCCCAAGGCCAATCACCAATATTATCAGAATGCACAATACCGTCCTCATGTGGAGGAGTATAAAAGAACTCTATCCAATGAGAACTATATCCCATGCTGTTTAACCACGGGAGAATTTTATCATTACCCAAATCTTCAAATTGTAGTTGCTTATGAAACTGCAACCATCCCATACCTTTAGTTTTATATTTTGATACGTCTATGTTTGGAAGATAATCAGGTATATTTAAAAACCTATGATAATCTATTTTCAGAACCTCCTACACGTTTATCAAAATCATGAATATTCTCTGATCCACCAATAGAGAATGGATTATATTTATTCGTTGCTATCTTATACATCTTCTCATGAATGGTCTCTTCTACTGGACCTTCATACTCCTGTCCATCTTCTTCATCAATAAACCAGGTTGCTATTTCTTCTTCTGGTCTTGGGTTTTCTTCAATTGCATTCATTTCTTCATCTAGTTCTGCTCTACGTTTTGGTGGCGCATACTTATTATCGCCATTTGCTATTGGCATTGAATCTAGTGGATTTGCTAACTCGTTAATTACTCGATTCAACCAATCTGTACTATCTTCTATCATCATATTATGTAAGGGTAGGTGCTTCAGGGTCTAGAGGTGTTTTACCAGATGCTCCATTAGTATTATCTGGTGACTGACCTCCCATAGGTTCCAGTGGTAATCCTGTCTCAGGATCAATAGGAGCCATTGGATCAGGGATAATTCCTTGCTCTATCTCTTTTGCAATTAATTTATCCTGTTCAATAATTTCTTCATCTGTTTGACGGAGGAACTTACGTCTTACGTAATCTTGTGAATAATACTTACCAACATAAGGTTCTGCAGTAGCAGCAATATTTAATCTCTCTGTCATTAATTCTGCTTCCTTCAGTTCAGAGAAGTGGTTATCATATAAGAAGTCATATTGAATATGCTCCTCCATCTGTGCCCAATCTTCAGGAGATACAAGGTTTTTAAGTAAACATTGGGTCTTCAACATATCGCTGAACATCCTTGAGAATCTCTTACGTAGTCTACCTACGAACTTAGTAAACTTAAGTTCATCTCTAAGGATCTCTGAGGATCTTCCTAAGTTAAATCCACCTTCACCACCTTGTCTAGATTCAGGTACATTTAGAGATCTATACAACTTAGACTGGAAGTACTTAATATCTGCTAGTTCACCTAAGTTCTGTCCACCTGGTAATGTAGTAATCTCAGTTCCTCTACCACCTTCTCTACGTGGTAACCAGAAGTCTTCCAACATGGACATAAACTTCTTGTCATCACGAATCTCACCAGTACTAGCATCGTATACCAACTTATTACGATAACGCATCATAACGTCACGTAGATATTGTTCTGCCTTCATTTTAGGAAGGTTACCAACATCAATGTAGAAGATTCTTCTTTCTGGTGCTCTTGATAATCTGTAGATAACAAGAGAGTCCTCAATCATTCTCAACTGGTTGAGTGACTTAATTGCTTTGTGTAGATAAGATAATGTTGTTCCCTTATTCCTATCAACTAATCCAGAGGTACAATATGATATTGAATCTTTTGCAAACTTAACTCCACCACCAGATCCTTTACCTGGTTGACCACCATAAGGTGCTACATTCTGTTTTGGATTATATACAAAATACTCTTTAATATTTGGGAACGGAGATGACATTGGATTGTCCCGTCCATCTTGTACCTGAACACCACCACCTTTATCTTTTTTGGTTATTGATTCTCGAACATAACGCATCTTCAATGCATCAATATACCTTAACTCTTGAATACCATCTTGAGGATTCTTTAAGTCAATTACTTTATGGTAATATAATCTTCCATCTACATACCAATTTCTATAAATCTCATGACACTTCTTATCAAAATCTAGAAGTTCAAGAACAGTTTTAAATTCTTCTCTAATTTTTTTCTTTAAAGAATCACCAGCATTTAAATTATCTAAATCTATCTGAACGGGACTGTCATTTAAATCACTTACGATTGCTTCATTAACGATATCTTCAATCGCACCATCACATTCAGGATGGAGTGCCATCTCTCTATATCTCTTAATGAGATCATATTCGGTTTTATAGACCCCTTCTATATCTACATAAGAACCAAAAAATCCACTGGTCAGATAGTGATCAACCCCATCCTCGTTTGATTTAGGGATGGGTGATACTACGCCAGGGGATTTCTTTTCGTTATCCTCAATAGAAAAGCCGAATAACTTTGCCATTATATTGTCTTAATACTGTGTATCTATTTATTATACCACAGCAATGCCAGTTTGGTCAGTAGCCTCTGCTTGCCAGTACTGAACTTGGAATTCAACGGTGTACTCCTCAATAGTATCAGAAGTATCGTATGATAGATCTATCTGAGATACATTGGTTGGGAATATATCGAAGAACTTATAAGTCCTTAGAGGTTGTACGCTATCTGCATCAGCGTTCTCTGTAGAGAATCTTGATTGTCCCCTACCTAACTGATACACGTAAGCATCGGTCATGTATGATGAAGGGTTTGTAGCACCAGTGTTGTTATCCAACTTACTGATCTGATTCATCCACTGCTCAAATGATGTTCTTAGTTTGAAGTCCTCATCATTAATGATGGTTGTAGTCCAAGTATCAAAGGTTCTGTCTCCAGCAACCTTTAGAATACGACCTCTAAACGGAACGTCAATTTGTGCAATATTAGAAGCAGGTAATGCTGCTGCCTTACACAAAAAACTGAAGGTATCATCATCCCATCCAGTTACGAAGGATGGGAATGTTGGAATTGATACTTCAAATAGATTTGGTCTTGCTGCACCGCCTAAAAGTTTTGCCTTAAAGTCGGTGATAGTCCTGATTTCTCTTGCCATTTTGGTTAGAATCCTCCTTAGTATTTAATCAATCAGTTATCAAACTCTACCAGCGACTTCTTCAAAGCTAACACCAGTACGTGTAGCAACGAAGGTCAGGGTGATGTAGTTGATCGACTTCGCAGGCTTCAGGAAGATGTCTGCTCGGAATTCATTATTATCAATTATGTCTGGAGTGTTGTTTGTCTCATCACAAATAACCAGATAATCGTAAATACCACGTTTTGCTTGAACATCACGTAGATATGGTTCAACGATGTTAACGAAGTTTGCCCTCGTTACCTGATCGTTAAACTCGAAGAGTTGTGCCTGTGCTGCTCTCTCTAATGCTTGCTCAACAGTCAAGAACAAACGACGAACGTTAATTCTATCAAATGCTGATGCATATGCTAGTGCAGTCTTATCACCGAAGAGGATAATTCCAGTTCCAGGTGTATTAATAATTGAGTTAATACGTGAGGAATAAAGAATGTCTCTTTGTGCCTTAGTTGGGTTGTATGCAAGTTTAATTGCATTCTTAATTACACCACGCTGTTGTCCAGCAGGTGAGAACCAAGGATAAGCAACTAAGTTCGTGCGACACATCAATCCAGCAATATCTGGGTTGCATGGAAGGTAACGGAACTTATTATTGAACCTATCGTAGGTGTACTTGTAACCACTATCAAAGATTGCATAAGAAGAAGAACTTAGTGGTCCAAAGAACTCAACTATGTTACTAGTTTGAACGATTGGGTCAGTAATGTTAACTACTGTTCCTTTGTGTGGTGAGATAACAGTCACACAATCTTTTCTAGACTCTGCAATACCAATTAGTTTGTTTGCTTTTGCCTGAGTATCATTGAGAGAATTACAGGAAGGTCCTTGCAATAGGTAATCAACCTGAACCTCGTCTTTATTATCAAAGAGGTTATAAGCAGTAATTAGGTCTCCCAATTCTGCCTTAAGTCCACCAGCAGCAGTGTAATTTTCACCGTTTGATAGTGAGTAAGTACATCCACCAACAGAACTAAAGGTGTTATCTTTAGCAACTCTATTCCAGCGAGTGCTGTTTTGAGTTAATGCATACCATACAGTAGGTTGATCCGAATCACTGTAAACAGTGGTGGAAGTAGACTTATTAAAGTAAGTTCCTGTAGGATACGTATTGTGGAATGTATCGTTACCTTGTCCTTGGTTAGCACCTGCATAGATGTAATTTGAGAAGTTGGCAAGATAAGACTTGTACCATGTCTTCTGAGGTGCGTTTGCTTCAGATATAGCATCAGTTGCCTTAGATAGGTTTAGATGCTTCTCTAGAATATTACCTCGGATACCAGTTAATGTACCAGCATCATCAACAATAACAACGTGTAATTCATCATTTCTACCACCACGTTGTGCTACGAAGTTTGAAGTTCCAGGTTTAGGAGCAATGCTTCGCCAGAATACTTTAGAGTTATCTAATCCAAGGGTTTGTGAATTGTACCAGTCATCAACACCAGAAATTAAAGCTCTGGATTCTGTTCCTTCAATAGTCAGAACCACCTTATCATCTCTAAGAGATACTGTGTTTAGTTTGACATCATCAGTAACTGATGTACCACCAATTCCTGCACCGTTAATGGTAATTGTTGTACCAACACCGTATGCTTCACCAGGACTTGTTAATGATACAGTTCCAATACCACCACTTGCATCTCTGAAGACGGTGAATATTGCTCCAGTACCCTCAGCACTTGTACCTGTTAGGTTAGTGTAAGTACCACTAGAAGCAGATGGAACGCTAGTTGAAGATGTAAGTCCAACTGTGTTGATCTTACCTTGACTTAAATCAAAACCACCAACAGCAGTACCAGCAATGGAGACTGTATTCGTTACAGTGTATCCAACACCAGCATTTACAATAATTGCAGATGCAACACCACCATTTGTACTATTTCTAGTAATAGTGAATGTAGCAGCAGAACCACCACCATTAGTAGTACCACCAACCCCAGTATAAGATTGGTCTTGCTGACCATTAATCTGAGATGAAGTGGTTATTCCAATACTTTGAATCGAGTCTTCTGGTGACATTACATCGCCGTCAGA
>Ga0315332_10001419_pt1 | contig 12668 bp, 13 predicted proteins | sample M110034915metaG_FD_203455 | JGI IMG/M metagenome (GOLD analysis project Ga0315332, IMG submission 203455) | Ammonia-oxidizing marine archaeal communities from Monterey Bay, California, United States - M1 100m 34915 | ecosystem: Environmental > Aquatic > Marine > Intertidal zone | place: USA...
AAGACGAAATCGCGAGTATAAGCGTCGAGCGATGCATGGTCGGCGGTCGTTCTGTATTTGTTCGAAGGTGAGCAAAAACGTATCTGCGGCACGGTTACGACCTGGCCACGAGGCATTGCCGTAATCAGACACAGCGTGTGCATAGACGCACGCGTATCGTGATGAGCCTGCTGATTTAACGGTGGCGGGTCGTCGTCGCATGGTGAATGGAGATCGATTCACAGCAACCGTCAACTGTCCCACATAAGGGAAAACGTTCAGGTCTGACGATTGCCCGCGGCGAATCGCCATGTTGGAAATCGATTCAGCAGAGGAATCTGTGGATTAATGCCGATTTAATCCCTAAACTGACCGCTGTTGGTCAGCCAGTCTGGCCGATCCCGCCTGAGCTGAGTTATCCCGCCTGAGTTATCCCGCCATCGTCGGCATCTCTCCCTCCCCGCCGACACAATTCTGAACAATCATGTCAATAACCGATCAATTCGTCGCGTTGCGGTGCCGCAACGTTGTTCGAAGACGTTTTGCGTTCTTTGTGGGGGCGTCCGCCCTGACGCTGAGCTGTGTTCTGCTTCTTACCGGAGCCGTCGATCGAAGCATCGGACCTGTTGAAGTCGGCCTGATGCAGCTTGAGTCTTCGGTGTTCAATGCTGAAATTGAGCAGCAAGGAGTGATTGAACCCTATCAATCCACAGAGGTTCACTCAGATTGCTATTGGACCACCACCATTCTGAGCATGGTGCCGGAGGGCACATGGGTGCAAAAGGGGGACGTGGTTTGCGTGTTCGATTCATCGGATGTGGAGGACTACGCCCGGAGTCGTGAAATCCTGCTGATAAAATATCGCGGCAGACTGGACAACGCTCTGCACGATCAGCAGATGCTGAAGACGACCAATGAGCGGCGACTGGAGGCGGCAGAATTTGCAGTGGAAACGAACACGCAGAATCTCCTTGAGTATACGGAATATACGTTTCCACAGCAGCTGCAGAAAATGGAACAGGATCTGTCGATGCTGTCGCAGGAGATGCAGTTGTGCAATGACAGCGTGCAACAGACGGAGAAGTTGTGGGTTATGGGCCTGGTGGCTCGGCAGACGATGCAGTCTGAGGCTTTCGAACTGCTGGAGAAGAAGCAGAAGTACAACGAGCTTGACGCGAGTCTGCGATTCCTGACCGGGTTTACACACGAACGCAGCGAGCTGCGTCTGGAATACCAAAAGCGAGACGCCGAACGTGACCTCATTCGCACAAAGATTAAGAACGGCTTTTACACCACAAAAGCGACGTTGACGACTTTGTCATACGAACGCACGTTGAGGATCTACGAGCGGTATCATCGCAGAGCGATGGACAGTATTAAGGGCTGTACTCTGCGGGCTCCCTGTGACGGGCAGGTTGTGTACGGCAACTCATGGTATTTGAAGAGTCGCGGAATTACTCAGGTGGAAGAAGGCGGACGCGTTAGATACCGCCAGAAGATTTTTGAGATCCCGGATCACGGTCGTTACAAGGTCAGTGTGCCATTGATGGAATCACTGATCTATAAGGTGCGCGAAGGCATGCCGGTTACAGTACAACTGCCGGCCTATGACGACGTCGAAATCGCCGGAAAGATCAGCTTGATCTCACGATACCCCCGAGTTCGCAGCAGGTACACGCCGGGCCTGAAGGATTACTGGATTGACGTGGAACTGTTGCCGACTGCCGAACAGCGCGATCTGTTAACGCACAAAGCCGACGTTGTGGTCAATTTCGTGCTGGCGGAAACAGAGAATGTGCTGCAGATTCCTCGCAAGGCAGTGACCGGGATCGCGGGACATAACTTCGTTTACGTGTTCAACGGACGAGAATTGGTTCCTCGAAAGGTGGAACTGGGAGAGGCCAATGACCTGTCGGTCTGCGTTGAAACCGGTCTGTCGGTTGGCGAAAAGCTGGTGACAGAAATGACGCCTCAGCACGAACTCGCGCTGCGTGGAACCCTGACCCGCGATCTGATCGAATCCGAATAGACGGCAGAGGCCGGGCCAAGACGCCTTACCGCAGGTCTGAAGAAGGCGTGATCGATGGGGGCGCGGCCAAATCACTCTCCAAAAGGGAAAGGCGTCCTCCGCGGCCACAAGTCAGCGAAAATGCTGTAGCATTGCTGTGCAGCCCATTTCCGACACTTTGGCAATCCAATAATTGCCGCTTCCGAGACGTTTATGACTAGCAATGAGTGTTTGCGGGATTTGCCCGCATCAACACTCGACCCAGCCAGGCCGTTGAGAGTAGTATTCGCGGCTTTCCCCTGGCCAGTCGACTACGCGGTGTGTCCGGAGCGACCGCTCCGTGTCTGAACGCCAACGATTTCCTTCATCGACGTGTCGAGTCGATTCTCAGAGAAGCTCATGGACGCCCGGTTAATTCGTAATTTCAGCATCATTGCTCACATCGATCACGGCAAGAGCACACTCGCCGATCAATTGCTCCTGAAGAGCGGAACGATTACCGAGCGTGAATTTCGCTCGCAGATCCTTGATGACCTTGACATCGAGCGAGATCGCGGAATTACCGTGAAGGCACGTTCTGTGACCATTGACTACGTCTACCAGGGTGAAACCTACGAACTGAATCTGATCGATACCCCGGGACACGTGGACTTTCATTACGAAGTCAGTCGCAGTCTGGCGGCGTGCGAGGGCGCTCTGTTGCTGATTGATGCGTTTCAGGGGGTCCAGGCTCAGACAGTGGCAAACGCTTATGCAGCCATCGAGGCTGACCTGGAAATTGTCCCTGTTGTCAACAAGATCGATCTGGCAGTGACGCGGATCGACGAAGTGCTGGACGAAGTCGAAACGGTACTCGGCCTCGATGGCACAGATGCGCTGAGAGTCAGCGCAAAAGCCGGCATGAACATCGAATCGGTTTTTGAGGCGATCATTGAAAGACTTCCACCACCGGCTGGTGTAGCCAAGAATCCGTTCAAGGCTCTCGTCTTCGATTCAAAGTACGATAAGTACCGCGGCGTAGTAACATACGTTCGAGTTGTCGATGGATCTGTCTGCAAGGGGGACAACATTCGCTTCATGCGCGAAGGCGTCAGCAGTGAAGTCATCGAGCTGGGACAATTCCGTCCCGGTCTGGTCCCGTGTGATGAACTGCGGCCGGGGCAGGTCGGATACATTCTGACTGGTGTGAAGGAATTAAACCGCATTACCATTGGTGATACCGTGACCATGGCGCGGGCACCGGCGGCCGAACCACTGCCCGGGTATCAGAAGCCGAAACAAATGGTCTTCTGTGGAATGTATCCGCTGGACGCCACCGGTTTCGAGAGCCTCCGTGATGAACTGCAGAAGCTGAGCCTGAACGATTCGAGCTTCTCATTTCAGCCGGAAACAAGTGATGCACTCGGATTCGGCTTCCGCTGTGGCTTTCTGGGCATGCTGCACATGGAAATCGTTCAGCAGCGGCTGGAACGCGAACAGGATATGGATCTCATCCAGACGGCTCCGAACGTCACATATGAGATCGTCAACAGACGGGGTGACGTTATGGTCATCGACAATCCCCAGGACGTTCCCGACGCGGGTGAGATACAGGAATTCAAAGAGCCCATTGCACGTGTTACATTTATTGTTCCGGCCGACAATGTCGGAACAATTATGCAGTTGAGTCAGGATCGCAGGGGCATCTATAAGAACACGGAGTTCCTGGGGCCTCAGCGGGCCCAGGTGATTTACGAATTGCCGCTCAGCGAAATCGTCTACGACATGTATGACAAGCTGAAAAGTGTGACCCGTGGCTACGGTACGATGGATTACGAAATCATCGGTTTCGAGGCTGCCGATCTGGTGAAGATGGACGTCCTGGTCAAGGGCGAACGGGTTGACGCGCTGTCCACGATCGTGCATCGGACAACTTCCGACCGACGCGGTCGCGCACTGGTAAAAAGACTCAAGACGGAAATCAACAAACACCAGTTCGAAATTGCGATTCAGGCGGCTATCGGAGCCAAAATTATCGCTCGCGAAACCATTTCAGCCTTCCGAAAGAACGTCACCGCCAAGTGCTACGGTGGTGATATCAGCCGTAAACGCAAGCTGCTCGAGAAGCAGAAGGCCGGCAAGAAGAGGATGAAGCAGTTTGGCGCTGTGGAAATTCCGCAGAAAGCGTTTCTGTCCGTGCTGGAAGCGAATCGGGACGAGTGATCATGCTGACCACGGAAGGCTGCCTTGAGCGGCGGAAACATTTTTGGTCACGAATTCCGGACGGTGTGGACTGGGTCCTGATCGGCGACGCGCGGCACGTACAGTATTTCTCAAACTTTCGCATCAACCCGATCAGTTTTTCCGCAGATCAGCGTTGCCTGTTGCTCTTGCAACGCAGCGGAACCGCTACTCTGCTGACCGACAACTTCGTGCGGAGGACCGCTGACGCAGATCCGGTAGTTGATAACGAAATTGTCATCTCGTGGTACACTCATAAGAAATCTGTCGTCAATCGGGACCACGCGTTGCTGTCGGCCCTTGAAGAATGTCGCGAACGCTGGTCGCACGACAATGGGCTGGTGGAAGCTGAGGGCGTGACTCAGGCCGTTGCTGCGATCGTGGCAGAAGCAGCACTGCCATTGCCAGTCGGCGACTCGAATCAATCGTTTTCATCTGTTGGAACATTGATTCGGGACCTGCGACGTCAAAAACTTCCGGATGAAATTGAGCTTCTCAAACGCTGTATGGCAGCCGGTGACGCCGGCCACGCCGCGGCCTTCAATGTCGCAAAACCCGGCGTTACTGAACTGGAAGTGTACATCGCCATCCAGCGGGCAGTCGAACTCGCGGCGGGCTGTGCGTGCGCTGTCTACGGTGACTTTCGTGCGACAAACGCCGAGCTTTACAAGGCCGGCGGGCTGCCAACGAAGTACGTGTTGCGCGATGGAGATCTGTTCATTGCAGATTTCAGTGTGATCATTCACGGGTATCGCAGCGACTTTACGAATACGATTGCCGTGGGCCATCCGACGCATCAGCAGGTGCGGCAGTTTGAGACCTGTCGGGATGCACTGCTCGCGGCGGAATCCGCTGTGAAAGCCGGCGTTCGTGCGAGTGACGTATACGACTCTGCATCAGCCGTGCTGCTGGATCGAGGCTATCCGGCGCTGGCCCATCACTGCGGACACGGTCTGGGACTGGAACATCCGGAAACGCCGATTCTGGTGCCGGAAAGCGATGATGTTCTGCGGAACGGTGACATCATCACCATTGAACCGGGGCTGTACGTCGAAGGTGTCGGAGGCATGCGTTTTGAACATAACTACGCAGTCACCACCACCGGTGCTGATCGGCTCAGTAATCATCGCATCAGCCTGACCAAGAGCTGAATTGACGGTCAGTTTATCGACCACCTGTCACCCACAGTTACTCTGACACGTCCGTGGCAGAGGCGTCTGTGTGTCCACGCCACAGCCAACGCAGCGATGCCGGCAGGATGGCGCCACCGTGACGACCGTTATGCCCTCCGGTACCCATCACCAGTTTATGCTCATACCCCGAGAACTTGAGTGACGCCTCCATCTGGCGATTAGCCAGAGGCCAATTGCCGTGCAGATTGTCCAGATCGTTTTCGCCTTCCTGAAGAAACACACGTATTGACTTTTTTCTGTCTTTCGAATCAGAGCGTGGCAATCGTCACTGCCGCGGATATTCGTAAAACTGCCGACATGGCTGAGCACCTTCCCAAACTGGTCCGGACGCTCCCAGGCAACCGTCCATGCACAGATGCCGCCGGAACTGATACCACAGATCGCTCGGTCACCCGGATTTGTTGAGATGCGATAACGCTGTGCGATGGGCGGCAGAAGCTCCTCCAGCAGAAATCGGGCGTACTGATCGCCCAGAGAGTCGTATTCGGAGCTGCGATTCTTTCGAGGCTGCGATTCTTTCGAGGCTTTGCGTCTGGTGTCAAGGGCGGGACAACACCGGGATTGACGAAGATTCCAATCATGACGGGTATCTCACCCCGGTGAATCAGATTATCGAAAACGATCGTTGTGCGAAACTGTCCATTCTCGTTGACCTAGGTACGGCCGTCCTGAAACACCATCAAGCTGACCGGGGTGCTGCCGTCATATTGCCGTGGAACGTAAATCCAGTAGTCACGTTCTGCTCCGGCAAAGACCCTGGGACTGACGCGTCGCAACTGTTCCACCTGCCCGCCAGGCACCTCCGCCTGACGCTTCGAATCCGGTCCGTGAGTGTATGGTGACTCGTCCGCCGCGGCAGAGGCAGCGATCAAGGTGCTGATCAACAGGAACATAACTAAACCGGTTCGATTCAACATTCAGACCTCGCTCCTTTCAAACGTGAACCGCATGACCCCAACCGGCTTTGGCTAGTTGCGGTCATGCGGGAAGGTTGTTATCTGCGTTGGAAGCAGATGAGCCAGGGCCTACACTGCTGATACCGGCCAGGACAGACGGTAGCTCATGACAAAAGAAAATGCCAACTCACCGGCGGCTGTGGCCGCGGTTACTCGAATCGTCTCCGGAGGACAGACGGGCGTGGACCGAGCTGCTCTGGACGCTGGTCTGGCAGCGGGGATTGCCATTGGCGGCTGGTGTCCCAGGGGCCGTCGTTCAGAAGCCGGGACGATTCCACCGCACTATCCACTGAAGGAAACGAATGCCCGAAGCTATGCCGTTCGCACAGCATGGAATGTTCGCGATTCTGATGGAACACTGATCATTGTGCTGGACGAAATCAGCAGTGGCACAAAGCTGACACTGGCGGCTGCCCGGGAACAGGACAAGCCGTTTATCGTGGTGCACCTGCGGCCTTCTGCCGCACCAGGCCTGTTCACCACTGAGAATCCACCGAATGATCGGATTCAGTCTGTTGTGGACTGGCTTCGTGAACGTAGAATCCGCGTTCTTAACGTAGCGGGACCGCGTGGAAGTTCGCATACAGATGTTTACAGCGAAGCTCTGGAATTCATGACTCTGCTGCTGCGGAATCCGGAGCAGAATACGTCGGCCTGACATCCCGATGACCGTGACATGCCGGATCAAACCTTCCATGTTCGTCACCTCGCGGGTCTGCCGCATCGACTTCATCGTGGTGCCGTATGGACATCACGTGGCCGCAGTCGACCACAAATTAACCACAAAGAAATTGCCATGTCCGAACAGTACATTATGACCATTGAGGACCTCACTCGCATGTACGACGAGAAAGAGGTGCTGAAAGACATCTGTCTTTCGTTCTATCCAGGGGCCAAGATCGGAGTACTAGGTGACAACGGCGCGGGAAAAAGTACTTTACTGCGTATTATGGCGGGTGAAGATACCGATTTCATGGGCACTGTGCGTCCGGCCAAAGGTACGAAGATCGGCTATTTTCCACAGGAGCCACGCCTGGATCCGGAGAAGACGGTCGGTGACTGTGTGGAAGAAGCTGTTGAGGAATCCCGTGCAATTCTCAATCGTTTCAACGAACTCAGCATGAAGCTGGGGGAAGACATGTCTTCAGATGAAATGGAAAAAGTACTGGAGCAGCAGGCAACCATACAGGACAAGATCGACGCTGCCAATCTGTGGGAACTGGATCGAACACTGGAAATCGCCGCAGACGCGATGCGTCTGCCCGAGGCAGACGCCGTCATCAAGACACTGTCCGGGGGCGAGAAACGCCGCGTTGCGATGTGTCAGTTGTTGCTGATTAATCCCGACATCCTGTTACTGGACGAACCCACCAATCATCTTGATGCAGCTTCAGTCGCGTGGCTTGAAAAATTCCTGCACACCTACAGCGGCACTGTCGTCGCAATTACTCACGACCGATACTTTCTGGACAACGTCGCCGGCTGGATTCTGGAACTCGATCGCGGCCGAGGCATTCCGTACGAGGGTAATTACTCGTCATGGCTCGTGCAGAAAGGCAAACGACTGAAAGAGGAGGAGCGCGGAGAAACTCGCAGACAAAAGGAGCTGAAGAAAGAACTTGAGTGGGTGCGAATGTCACCCAAGGCACGAGCGACAAAAAACAAGGCGCGACTGGATCGCTACAAAGAACTGGCGGCTCAGGATTACGACACGAAGGACGGTGCGGCTCAGATTCAGATTCCCACGACACGAAAGCTCGGTCAAAAAGTTGTGATCGCGGAAGGGCTGAGTAAGTCTTTTGATGGTCGCATGATCTTCGAAGACATGAGTTTTGATCTTCCGCCGGGGGGAATCGTCGGAATTATCGGCCCCAACGGAGCCGGCAAGACTACGCTGTTCCGCATGATCATGGGCCAGGAAGATGCAGATGCCGGCTCCCTGGCCATCGGTGAAACCGTGGATATTTCGTACGTCGATCAGTCCCGTGACGCTCTGGATGCCAGGAAGACGGTCTACCAGGAGATTTCCGGGGGCAACGAAATTCTGGAAGTCGGCAAAGCGCAGATCCATGCACGCAGTTATTGCGGTCGTTTTAACTTTAAGGGCAAGGATCAGCAGAAGTTTGTCGGCGATCTGTCCGGAGGAGAACGCAACAGAGTTCACATGGCCAAGTTGCTGCGATCCGGTGGTAACCTGCTGCTGCTGGACGAACCCACCAATGATCTGGACATTGAAACGCTCCGAGCACTGGAAGAAGGCCTTTCCAGCTTTGGAGGGTGTGCCGTCGTCGTCAGCCATGATCGCTGGTTCCTTGATCGCATCGCCACGCACATCCTGGCCTTCGAAGGCGACGGATCAGTAGTCTGGTGCGAAGGCAATTACCGTAGTTATGAAGTACAGCGCAAAGATCGCCTCGGCGATTCCGCGGACACGCCGGCGGGAGGGCGTTTCAAGCCGCTCAGCCGCTGACGTTCTGTCAGTAATCGCGGTGTGACCGGTGTGTATCGTGCCACTGTCCGGGACACTGATGCAGTGGCGTAAACAGTAGCACACGTCAGAGCGCCCGCTATCGATGCGCGAGCTCGCAGAGTTCTTTGTAAAGCTGCCGGAAAACGGTCAGATTCGAAGCCGGAAATTGTGATTAGTACGGGCGACGAATGTCCTCTTCCTTGTACTGGACGAATCCTGCCTTTTTGTAGGTATGGACGGCGGACGGGTGATCCAGTGTGCATGTATGCAGCCAGAAACGCTTCGGCTTATAGCTCCACACAGTGTCGATGATCCGGTTCAGGAACCACGTTCCCAGCCCCTGGCCGATGAAGTCAGATATCAGGCCAAACTGCACCAGCTCCACTTCATCGACCTGACCGCGGTTCAATTCGGCAAAGCCAACGGGGGATCCAGCCAGGTGTACGACATGCACTTCGGTCAGGGGATTGTGAATGATCACTGCGAGTTCTGAATCGTTCAGGATCCTGCGACTGTGCCAGTGGTAGTCCTCTCCCACAGTGTTGTAGAGAAATCTGTAATAGGGCAGCGGCGGACGTTCCGCGTGCAGCACAACCAGTCCGTCGACAGGCGCCGGCACACTCCGCCGGGGATCGGCCATCATTTCCAGGTAAAAGACGGTTATGTCCTGAAGTTCCACGGCATTCTTTCTGCAGTAATCCAAAATTCTTCCTGTAAATGGTGTCGACATCAGTATGACTCGCGGAATTCCCCATTCCCAGTCCACCACAGTTCCTGCCTGCCTCCGGAAGCCCGCCTCCGTGCTCATTGGGAACTCTGGCAGGCTTCAGTAGCATGCCGTGCTGTCCTGTCTATTGCGGCAAATGACGCAACACTGCACTTCTATGCAAAGAATGTCACCGCTGCAATGATCGGCGGCGCCACGAACGTCGCTCTGCTGAGCGCCACTGCCGAAGCGAGTGCTGTCGGTGACGCAGTCAGTATGCCTGTTAATGGCGGCGCAGATACGGACGGCACCTGATGGAACAGCTGCAAATTGAGAAGGTGATGCATGACAGATCAACTAAAAGAAGTTCTCAATGCCGTTGGCTCCTTCCTGTTCTATTGCTGGCTATACGGCTTCGTGCTGCTCCTCATCGGGTTCGGTGTTACTCAGCTTATGGCACAACCTGTGTACAAGCTTCACGGCGCAATGTTCGGCATGAGTTCCCATGAACCTGAACGGTTCTTCTACAGCTGGCTCGGCTTGATAAAACTCAATGTGCTGACATTCTTTTTCATTCCCTGGCTGGCCGTCAAATCGCTGCTCAGAGCGCAGAAGACGAAATAAAGTCGCAGTCCCTGTACCACGACGGAGGCATATTGCCCGACAGATCTTGAGGCCTCTAAATTTTGCTGTTAGCATAGCTGTCGCTGCTGAGCATTCTGCCGGTTCTTTTCAGCATTGCCAAAGGCGGCGTGTTGTCGCTACTCTGACATCTGGACAGCTCATGCCAATCATCGCTGAGTTCCCGCCAAGCATTTGATTCTCTTACGCAACGAAAGTGGAAATACATGTCACACCTGAAATTCGCGTCAGTGGTCTTTGCATCGTTGGGCTTCGCGGCTTTTGTCTGGGCGTCGGGGGCTGACGAACTAAGAGAAAAGGCCCAGACGATGCGCCGAGAAGCGGCTGAGCTCGCCGAAAAGGGGCACAAGGAAGAAGCCGACACCCTGGAACGCAGAGCTGCGGCATTGCTCGAAGAGGCCGAACAGTTCGGAAGGCGGCACCCAAAACCACGGGAGGCAGAAGTCAGGGAACTGCACCACATACTTGAGAAGCTGCGGCAGGAAGAAGCACATCTTAGAGAAGAGGATGCGGCAGAAGAACGAATTGCAGATGTTCGTCAGGAAGCTGAACAGGTCGAGTTGGAATTGCAGAAGATCACACGCGGATCACATCGTGAACATGATTCTCCGCACCATGAAACAGCTGAACGACTGGAGAATATGCACATCGCCATAGAACATCTGCATCACGCGGGACTGCATGAGATCGCAGAGCATGTGGCGGAACGGGCAGAAGCAACCGAGCGGGAACTGCACGAACACGGACCGCATCGTGAAGACGAGCTGATGCACACCGTCATGCAGCAACTGGACGAGTTACGACATGAACTTCGCCGGTTGCGTGATGAAGTCAATGAACTCAGAGAAGATCGTTGAAAGAGGCGCCCGAGTATTCATTGCTGGATAATGGCCAGCGACGCAATCGTGAAGTGCCGCCAAACACATCCGCATATTACGGACGCCCCGGCTCGTTGACAGACGGAACCCGCTGCCGACGCTGGACATTGGGTGACAACAGAACTCCTGTAGTTAGTGCGCAGTTTCTCACGGTCTCGAAACTTCGTTACCGTGCCCGTCGTTTAACCCCGCGTCCGGCGGTCGCGTATTTCAACGATAACGGACAAACGCGAGGCGTCGCCCAGCCGATGAAACGAACTGTCCGGCGCCGGCAGCAGTCAGATGGGATGATCAGCACGGTTGCAACTTAAGTCCGCGGAGCCTGAAGTTCTCCTCACCGGCCTGGGCCATCGCGTTTCTGTGCCAACAGCCACTCATACAACTGCGGGTTGTTGTAGGTCTCTGTCCACGAGTCATGCCCTGCTTCGGGATACACCGTCAACTTCGGCAGGCCGCCGTTTTTCTTCACAGCATCGATCATTTCCTGTGAACGCTCCAGCGGTACTACCCGGTCCTTCGCACCATGAAACGCCCACGTTGGCAGATGTGGAAATCTTCTTGCCCAGTACGGCTCGCCACCTCCGCAAATGGGAGCAATTGCAGCAAAGCGGTCGGGAGAATGAGCTGCCAGCCTCCATGTGCCGAACCCACCCATGCTGAGTCCAGTGAGGTAAATTCGGTCCTCATCAATATTATTGTTTTTGATGATTTCATCCAGCAGCGCGGTAAGTTCTATGGGTTCCCACCAGACGTCCTTCGGGCATTGTGGTGACACCACTATAAAAGGGAACGCTTTGCCATTATCAATCAACTTGGGAGGACCGTGCTTCTTGACCAATTTCAGTTCATCGCCCCGTTCTCCTGCGCCATGCAGAAACAGGACCAGCGGCCACGATTTCTGTTGCGTATAGTCTTTCGGCAGAGCCAGCAGATAATTCAACTGAACACCAACGTTTACGTCTAAACGTTGAGCCGTCTGTTCTACCTCACCAGCATAGTTTGTTTTCTGCAGATACGTCGCAACGGCAAGCAAAACGAGTATGAATCGCATGGCTGGAAAACTTTCGTGTTCAGGATATTCGTGTTTCAGTCGCTGCGTTCGCCCGGCTTGGTTTCGTATGCCACCAGGCCCACAGCATCAGAAGCGCCTGCAAAGGCAGGCGCAGCAAGTGGGCGACCGGCGTACCCGGAATCAACTCCTGATGCTGATAGACGTGGAGATTTGCCGGAAAGACCGCAACCAACAGAAGGATAATGCCCCATGCAGCCTGACGCGAACAACTCGGCACTGCCAGCATGATACCAAGTAGAATTTCACACACCCCGGACAACAGGACCAACTCATCATGCCACGGCAAATACGGCGGCATAATTTTCAGGTAGAACTTTGGAGCCACGAAATGCATTGTCCCGGCACCGATCAGGAAGATCGTCAGAACGTGTTTCGAAATATTTTTCGTGCGATTCATTCCACGTTCACATATTTTCCATGACAGTGCAGCCCGCTGAACCGGCAGGCCTGCGGACCCGAAGCTGCCTGGCGGGGCATGATCATTATTGACCACCCCGTATACCACGTGCACTCAACCGAAGCACCGCCTGTCAGAACCGGCAGC
>Ga0315332_10001421_pt1 | contig 12664 bp, 7 predicted proteins | sample M110034915metaG_FD_203455 | JGI IMG/M metagenome (GOLD analysis project Ga0315332, IMG submission 203455) | Ammonia-oxidizing marine archaeal communities from Monterey Bay, California, United States - M1 100m 34915 | ecosystem: Environmental > Aquatic > Marine > Intertidal zone | place: USA...
CGCTTTTAAGGAATGATATCTATAAAATTGCAGGATGTCAGTTCAATCTAAATTCACCTAAGCAACTCCAGAAGATTCTTTTTGAAGATCTAGATCTTCCCATAATCAAGAAAAATAAATCAGGTCCGTCCACAGATTCATCAGTTCTAGAAGAATTGGCAATGCGAGGTCATGATATTGCACGTCTAATGCTAGAATATCGTGAGCTTGAAAAAATGCGATCTACATATGTTGATGCGTTGCCCAAACTCGTCAACTCCCGGACTGGGAGGATTCATACTCAATTCAATCAAACCGTTGCGGCGACAGGAAGGCTGTCCTCAAGTCACCCCAACTTACAGAATATTCCCTCACGAACAGAAATGGGACGTAGTATAAGAAAAGCTTTTGTGGCAGAATCAGGTTTTATCTTCTACGCCGCTGACTATTCTCAAATTGAACTCCGAGTTTTAGCACATCTGTCAAATGATCAGTCACTAGTGCAGGCCTTTAAGAAGGGGATGGATATTCACAAGCAAACAGCTGCAGTGATTTTTGACGTAGAGTATGATCTGGTGACCAAGGAACAAAGGGCCCAAGCTAAGACAATTAATTTTGCAACTCTTTATGGACAAGGGTCTTTTTCGTTAGCTAACCAATTAGGTGTCTCTCGAGAGCAGGCTCAGGGTTTCATTGATGATTATTTCGACCGTTTTGGAGATGTGAGCAATTTTTTTGGTGCGCAAGTGCAAAAAGCCCAACAAGAAGGTTTCGTAGAGACGCTAATGGGTCGTAGACGGTATATACCAGAGTTAAAATCTAAACAATGGAACATGCGACAGTTCGGTGAGCGAATTGCTCAGAATAGTCCGATTCAAGGGACGGCAGCAGATCTTATTAAGAAAGCTATGATTGGAGTAGCCAATGGGTTAGTAGCGGTTCAAAGTGAAACGAGAATGCTATTGCAGGTTCACGATGAACTTCTCTTTGAAGTTCCATTAGCTGAAGAGAAAGCTCTAGAGGCTTTAGTCAGCCGGGAAATGGAAGCGGCCATGAGCCTTAGAGTTCCTCTCATTGTTCAAGGTGGTTTTGGAAGAACCTGGTATGATACCAAGGTCTGATGACCCTATAGCCAGTCCCAAAATCGGTGGTCCGCTGCAATAGTGAATTCCCATTTTCCTCCCTGGTTTACTCCTCGACCAACGTTGAGGTGAAGTAGGTCCCAGGCAAATCCTAAACCCATACCAATGGATGTTTGAAGTCCATTTGTTGTGGTGTCCTTAAGTAAGTCGGATGAAGAGGTGAGTTCATTGGCGGTTATTGGAGAATAGAGATCTCCTGTCATTCCAGTAGAACCGAAGATTCGTAGCGTTAGCCAAGGCGACCAGATAGATCGATTGATTTCACCTGTGAGTAGTGCAAATCTGTGCCCACCAAAGGAACGGTAGTTATAGCCAGGAAGGGTATGTCGACCTCCAATTAGATATTGAAATTGAGGGGAATTTGTTCCTTCAGAAAGACCTGCCCTCAACGATGTTTTAACGTTTGTCTTCATCTTAGGTAAATGTTTCTGGGCCTGAATATCTGTGTAAATATTTGTATAAAGATCCTCATTGATGTTTCCAACACGACTAATAAATGTGGTCAGAAGACCAGTGCCACTAGTCATATTCGCATAGGTAAACTCTAGGTACTGGTGGTTGCCCTCATTAATGGGTCTGATTTTCCTGTTTAAGCCACTTTCAGCGGGATAGTCTTCCATAATATTTTCTGCTGACCAATGTCGCTCCCAGGCACCTGATATTTTTATTGAGTGATTGGATCCGATACTCCATGATTGATTGGCTTTGATACCAGAAGAAAAGTAGGGGTCTGAGTAATCTTGTTGGATGAGGGCGCTGGCTAAGCTGTTCATCGCACCGCTCGAACCTGGCAACATGACTCCTATATCATTCAGCTGTTTTCTAAAAGCTTGGAAGGAAAAATATCCTCTAGTTTGTTCTTTTCTTAAAGTGCTAGAGAGGACGAGGGATTTGCTACCTTTTGCGTATCCAACATTGGACTGGAGCTTCCAGCCCGGTCTTATTTGTAGGGAGTTTCCAACACCAAAAAAAGAACCTTCAGCCCTGTTGCGTCGGTACATTGATGAAAGAGTGGGAAGAAACAACCGTGACTGCTTCCATTTAGTCAATGATTTGGTACCCGAAAGTTCCAAGGCCATTTTGCGAACCTGATCCATGTCAACAGATGATGTGTAGTTTGCTTCTGAGAGACCTTCTAGTAGACCGCTGGCGAAAATATGCTGACTTTTTTCGGAGAAGGGTAATGAGACAATCGAAGAACCAGAGAAAAAGTTGCTGGGAAAATTCTGATTAAACTTGTAGTTGCGTATTCGGAAATGTGTTTGGATAGTAGTACCGATCGGCAGATCTAAAAGAGTCGATTCTCTACGAATTACAATTTTCTGGTCATAGGGAAGCCAATGCCTACCATTCCACATGGAATTATCTGTGATGATTCTAATGTAGTCTAGGCTTTCGTCTATGTATGAGCTGGGTGTGAATGTCAGACTCATATGTACAATTGCACCTGTCACATCTTGCAAGTGGAGGCTTCCCGTTACTCCAGGATTGTCCAGATTTTTTGGGCGGACTTTTAATTGATAAACTTTGATATCTTTAGAGCTGGGAAGAGAGATGGAGATTGAGTCTGAAATCTGAAAGTCATAAGTATCAGTGGAATTTAAGGATAGAGGGTGTACCACTCCCTCTATCTCATCGCCACCACCAAGATAAAAAGAACTGCCAAAATCATCCTGAATTACTGTCAGGTGGTCTAGATGATATTGAATGTTTGTCGGAAGCATTTTTTCATCCCTCTGACCAACGATGATTTGCTTTGTGTTATCGGGAGCGCTCCAAAAAACATCTAAAGCAACTTGATCCGCTTTGATTAAAATCCGATCTTCCGGCCTGATTCCATCGGCAAAGAAGTACACGTGTCCAGCAGCTTCAGCTTGGTAGTCTCTGAATAATGAATCGATAGCGATCTGACTACGAAGTTCTTGTCCCCTTCTGATGATTTCTAGGGCTTCAGTCTGGTTCCAATCCCTATTGCTCTGACCTAGGATTAACGAAGGTATGGAGGTACAAACGAGAACTGCGAGTAAGATGGTGACAATTTCTCTATGTATGAAACTTAGCAGGACGCCCAAGGACTTTTAGATGTGGTTGCCGCCCCAGAATCCAGACAAAGATTCCCCGTGGGGGCTGTCCCGAAGTTTTTCAAAGGCTCTATTGCGAATTTGCCTGATCCTTTCGCGTGTCACTCCCAGGAGAGCTCCGATTTCCTCTAGTGTTCTTTCCTCTCCGTCGTCTAGACCATAGTAAAGATACAGAATCTTCCTTTCCCTTTCGGTTAGGTATGAATCGAACATTCCTTCGAGGAAGGTTCTTCGTGCCATAGACTCTACATCTTCTTCAATGTCAGTTCCTGTGGTGGCAGAAAAGCGTTCGCCAAAGCTAGCACTGTTTCCATCACTTCGATCAACGGGCGCATCTAGGCTCAATTCGCTAGCTGCCACACGACGCAAGGCTCGGATTGTTTCGACTGGCTCTTCCATTTCTCTGGCGAGTTCTTGGATCGTCGGTGATCGTCCAAGTTGTTGCCGCAGGGCGATATCGGTCCGTGACAGCCTTGCCAAGTTTGAATTTTGGTTGAGAGGGATACGCACTGAGCGAGTTTGTTCTGCTAGTGCCTGGAGAACGGTCTGACGAATCCACCAGACTGCGTAAGATATGAATTTGACACCTTTGTCAGGGTCAAACTTTTTAACCGCCTTGAGCAATCCTTCGTTCCCAATACATACCAATTCTGCTAGCCCGAGTCCTCTTCCTTGGTATTTTTTTACATATGAAATTACAAATCGGAGATTGGCAGTTACGAGTCTTTCGGCTGCTTCTTTATCACCAGTACGGGCGGCATGAGCCAGTGCTCGCTCCTCAGCAGCGTTCTTTATGAGAGGGTATTTTTCAACATCTTGAAGGTATTGATCGAAGGAATCTAAACCTCTGGAAGTCGAAAACATATTCAGCAAATACCTCGGTCTAAAAGTCAGCATGGAACTAAGTATCTTTCTTTCTGCCTACCCGATTTCCCTAGTCGAAAAGCTAATCCAAACCTCGAATAGCTCTGATTGGGGGATAAAACCTATAAGAAATCATTCTTTGAGTCAAAGGTGATTTTTTGTTATTTGGCCAGCAACTTCGCTGACCAGCTTAGATAGTTAAGTGCGGTCTTTTATGGGTTAAATGTTGACCTAGTAAGACCCTAACAGTCTATACTCAAAAAGATGAAGAAGAGTTTGAGATGAGTTTCAGACCACCACCCACCCGTTGGCTTCTTCTCATTTCGTCATCTCCAAAACCTCTGAGAAAGCCGAGCATCTCATATGCCGTGATCCGGAAAGTGGGGCCGGAGAAAGCGGTGGGGCCATTTATTGGCACAGCCACGTCTATCCTAACCACATCTTTAGAACCACTGGGCAGTCCTATTCTTATACCTGCTCCAGCTGAGGCTTGGAGTCCCGAATCAGAACCAAAAGGCACATCACCAGCCCACATCGATCCTAGGTCCAAGAATCCAGTCATCCCTATGTCCATCAGTCCATCTCCTGGTGATCCCAGGTAGATTCTATCTTCGATAGTGGCTATCAATAATTTGGCGCCTGGGCTATGTCCTAAACGATATCCCCTCAACGTGGAGAATCCACCGAGGCTCAATTGAAATGGTGCAGTGGCTTTCCACCCACCAGACCCAGAGATTCTGGCAAATAGGGTATGACGAGGGGTAACCTCAGGCTTCCAGGATGTATAAATATCGAATTCCCCTAAAATATCTTTCCAGCCCGATTGAGGCGAATCCTCAATCCTTCTCCCTTGAAGGCTAAATGATGAGGTTAGAATCCATCTTCCAGGTGCGATTGCTCCATATCCACGCAGGTTGAAAAAAAGATCTTTTTTATTCCGCAGATCATCGGTTGATAAAAAGTTGACTCCTTTGCCTACAGTCAGATCGAATTCTCTTCCTACAGGGATATCCAAAGATCCTTTAAGACCGTTTAGGCCACTCCTCTTTAGGTACTGAATATTTCTTTGCCCCAAGATAAGGTTGAGTCGAGTAACTCCTTGATCTTGTATTTGGTGTTTCAATATCTCTGTTATCGGCTGAGGAGCCTTTTCAAATTTTGAAAAATCGCGGTCTCGAATCACTTCGGTGCCTGTTGAAAAATTATCGAAGCTTAGTTCCTGTCTTGAAATGCCGATCCCAAAGAGGGTCCATCCGCCGGGCTGTCCAGATCTACCAGCAAAGCTTATTTCTCCTGATCTCTGTCTGAGCGGCTGTAGCACGTGCGAGTAACCTTGGTTGTCGGAAAGATAGTATGCGAATACGTCTTCTCGAAGGAGAATTGACTGTTTTGATGAAAAACGACCTATTTCAGCCAAGAATGGATAGGAAAAATCTTGTTCGAAGAAAGTCCCTATACGGGTTTCTCCGCCTTCGACTTTTGTCCCCCAATTAGTGCCCAGCAAGCGTTTGGATTCAATTCCGATTCCGATATCTTTTCTCTCTCTGAGCTTGCGGTAGAATCCTCGAATGGCTAAACCTTGGCCAAAGAGATTTTCCTCCGCGATACTTCCTCCAGTGAATTCAAACCCTTCCTCTAAGCTAGTCCCTAGACTTATCTGTAAGGTCCACCGGTCTTGGGTCTCGACCAGTACACCTTTGGAGCCATCGGTTTCGTTATAGCTTCTTACATCGGCTGAGGCTAAAAAGTCTAGTTCTCTGAGTCTCCTTTCAGATTCCGCAAGTAGAAACTGACTGTGGCAGTCTCCCTCTGAGAAGAGAAGCTGTTTTCGTAAAAAGGTTTCATCCGTCTCGGCGTGTAGCCAGTTTCCGAACCTATATAATCTAGATGGCGGATCTGCTTCCTCGTCTGGTCCGTGACCGACATCGAAGACTGGTTTGCTAACTATGGAAATTGACGAGATGGGCCCTTCGGGACATAGTTGCCCCTGTAAGGCGGACGGGGCATGAAAACCTTTAAAACAAAGGAAAACCAGAATAGCTATAGTTCGCCATTGTAATGATCTATTTTTCACGGTTCTTGACACTCTCTAGTTTGTTGCTAAAGTAGCCGATTACTCGAGTTTAATTTTGGACTCTCGTTCCCAGAGTAAGGTAACATGTTGTATCTTAGGATGATTAACCTAACGTGAGGAAAAGGATACATGTCGATTGATGATGGAGAGTGGCAATCAAGGAAGTATGAGCGAGAGAAAAGCTTGTCCAGATTGTTGGAAACTAATAGAACATATCGGAATCTGACTCCCTCTGAATTATGTGATGAAGCTATCAATAGAGGGGAAGGAAGGTTGACCCACCAGGGAGTTTTTACCGCTGTAACAACTCCACACTGCGGAAGATCTCCCAATGATAGATTTACAGTGAGGGAGTCCTCCACCGCTGACCACATCGACTGGGGTTCGGTAAATGTTCCGTTCGAAGAGGAGAACTTCTTTTCTTTACGCGAGGAAATCGTTCAATATTTGGACGGTCGTGATCTGTTCCTGCAAGATGCTCGTGCAGGGGCACATCCTGACCTTGGCATTAATGTACGGGTCGTCACGCATAACGCATGGCATTGCTGGTTCGCCCACAACATGTTTTTGAGACTTTCCCAGAATCAATTAGAGACTTTCAATCCGAATTTTACCGTTCTGCATGCACCAGGATTTGAAGCTGACCCTGAAAAACACGGAACAAATTCGGGCACCTTTATCGTAGTGAATTTAAAGGAAGGGGAGGTTCTAATAGGAGGGTCTAATTATGCTGGCGAAATAAAGAAATCTATCTTTTCTGCCCTGAACTATATGTTGCCAGATAAAGATGTTCTGCCCATGCATTGCTCTGCAAACTTAGGACGTAATGGTGATTCAGCTCTATTTTTTGGGTTATCAGGAACGGGAAAGACTACCCTTTCGGCCGATCCTTTACGTAATCTGATTGGAGACGATGAACATGGTTGGGGAGCGGAAGGGATCTTTAATTTTGAGGGAGGTTGTTACGCAAAAACCATCCGACTTACTCCAGAGAGTGAGCCCGAGATATACAAAACAACCGAAATGGTCGGAACGATCCTTGAAAACGTTGTTTTAGATGAGGAATCTAGCGAACCAGATTTCGATGACGGAGCTATATCCGAAAATGCAAGAGCATCTTATCCGATTGATTATATACCGAACGCTGTGATTTCTGGAATGGCTGGACATCCAGAGAATATTATTTTTCTGACCGCCGATGCATTCGGCGTATTGCCACCCATTTCTAGCCTGACATCAGAGCAGGCGATGTACCATTTTTTGTCAGGATATACCGCGAAAGTCGCTGGTACTGAGAGAGGCATTAACGAACCTAAGGCAACCTTCAGTGCCTGCTTTGGCGCTCCTTTTCTCCCTAGGTCTCCATCGGAGTATGCTAGGATGCTAGGCAGACTATTGGAAGAACACGGAACTCAAGCCTGGCTGGTAAACACTGGCTGGAGTGGAGGGGGATACGGTGTAGGTGAGCGAATAAAACTTTCCTATACAAGGGCAATGGTGAGAGCAGCTGTCAGCGGCGATTTAAGTGAAGTAGCTGTTAAGGAAGATCCAGTATTTGGTTTGAGTATGCCAGTTACTGTGGCAGGAGTGCCAAGTGAGGTGTTGAATCCATCTGATGCTTGGGAACGTCCTTCAGATTACCACAGTGCTGCTTCAGATCTGGCCCAAATGTTCAAAGAGAATTTTGACCGTCTTGGACCCGACATTCCATCAAAAATAAAGCAAGCAGGTCCCAAATGATCACAGCTACAAATAGAACTTGGTTACGCTAACAGTCAGATAAAAGATAAACTTTAGCTCTTGGTTGATTCATGAAAAAATCCTTCTGGTTAATGAAAAGCGAGCCCGATGTGTACTCCATCGATGATTTGATTGCTGACGGGAGAACTCATTGGGATGGCGTGAGAAATTATCAGGCTCGTAACAATATGATGAAAATGGCAGTTGGAGATGAGGTACTTTACTATCACAGCAGGCAAACTCCTCCAGCGGTAGTCGGGCGAGCAAGAGTTGTAAAGGAATTCTACCCAGACTTTACTCAGTTTGATGAGGAATCCAACTATTTCGACGCTCGATCAAGCGAGGAAAATCCCAGATGGCAAATGGTAGATGTCGAATTTGTAGAGAAATTTGACTCAGAAATAAGCTTAACGGAGATCAAGGAACAAAAGCCATTGGCTGATATGGTCTTAGTTAACAATTCGCGTTTATCTGTGCAGCCAGTGTCGAAAAAAGAATTTGACTGGGTTTTACAAATGAGTCAGTCACAAAGTTAGTTGTAATACTGGTTAGTAATAAGGTAGCCGAGGCAATGGAAATATGAAAAGCACTAATCCTGAATCAGAATCACAAGCTCAAGTCGATACTGTTGGTCATTTCATAAATGGAAAAATCGTTTATGGTTCCGAGGATGCCCAGGTAGTATATAATCCAGCTGACGGAAGCGTGCTTCGTGTGGTTGCAATGGGAACGGACGAAACAGTGAAGATGGCTGTCGACGCAGCTGAGGCAGCCTTTCCAGCATGGAGGGAACTACCTCCCGGAAAGAGATCGCGGGTCATGTTTCGATTCAAGTCTTTACTAGAAGAAAACTCAGAAAGGTTGGCCAGGATCATCAGTGAGGAGCATGGTAAAGTTCTGGACGATGCCATGGGAGAAGTGCAGAGGGGTATTGAAAATGTAGAGTATGCCTGTGGAGCTCCAGAATTACTTAAGGGCCAACATAGTAAGAACGCTGGACCCGCTATCGATAGTTGGGTTGAGTTCCAGCCATTGGGGGTTGTTGCAGGCATAACGCCCTTCAATTTTCCAGCGATGGTTCCAATGTGGATGTTTCCAATCGCTTTAGCCTGCGGAAACACTTTTGTTCTGAAGCCCTCTGAAAGGGACCCAAGTGCTTCGATAGTTCTGGCTGAACTACTTACAGAAGCTGGGCTGCCACAAGGAGTTTTCAATGTGGTAAATGGTGGGAAAGAGTCAGTTGATGCTCTTTTGAGTGATGCAAGAGTGGAGGCGGTAAGTTTTGTGGGGTCTACACCAATCGCAGATTATGTCTATAAGACAGGGACAGCTAATGGAAAACGTGTTCAAGCCTTAGGAGGCGCAAAGAATCATGCTGTTGTCATGCCAGACGCTAATACAGAAACTACAGTAAATGCGTTAATGGGTGCTGCGTTTGGATCAGCAGGGGAGCGTTGCATGGCAATTTCAGTAGCAGTCGCTGTAGGAGAAGACACGGCTGACAAACTAATCCTAGGGTTGAAGAACCGTTTAGGAACTTTGAAGGTAGGTTCTGGATGCTCCCAAAATGTGGACATGGGACCGTTGATTACAAGCGAGCACAAGGCTAAAGTGGCCGGCTATGTTGACCGCGGAGTTGAGGAAGGAGCTTCGTTGGTTGTGGATGGAAGAAATATCGAAGTGGAAGGACTCGAAAGCGGTTTTTTCTTGGGAGCTTGTTTGTTTGATCATGTCAATTCAAAGATGAGTGTTTATAAAGACGAAATATTTGGTCCAGTCTTGTGCGTTGTTCGGGTAAAAACACTCCAGGATGCGATGGAGTTAATTGATGGCCATGAATATGGAAATGGAACTTGTATCTTCACTAGGGACGGAGAAGTGGCCCGGTATTTTACCGATCATATTAAGGTGGGTATGGTGGGAGTCAATGTAGCCCTACCCGTTCCCGTGGCATCACACAGTTTTGGAGGGTGGAAGAGGTCCCTATTCGGAGATTTGGCGGCCTATGGTCCAGATGGAGTGCGTTTTTACACCCGGAGGAAAACAATCACCCAACGTTGGCCCTCGTCCGCCGAGGGTGGAGAGAACATAAGGTTTTCTTTTCCTAGTAATAACTAGTTACCTGGAGAGCCACCTAGAACCCTAGTCATTATTGCTTAGAATCCGATTAGATCTATTAGATGTAGAAGCTTTACAATTTAAAACGGGGTGCTATGACGATGTCTCACGACCAGGATGTGTTGAGTGTGCAAGATGAGTTTGTCTTTCCTGCAGTAAGGCCACTATACGAAAATCCATTGGTACTTACCGAAGGCCAAGGGGTGAGAGTTAAGGATATAGATGGAAGGGAATACTTGGATATGTTTGCTGGCATTCTCACGACTTCGGTTGGTCATTGCAACTCAAAGGTAGTTGCTCGTATGAGTGACCAATTGAATAAACTAGGACATACTTCTACCCTTTACGTGACAAAACCGCAAGTCGAAGCGGCTAGACTTTTAGCATCGATCGCACCAGGAAAACTCAGTCAGACATTTTTTACAAATTCTGGAACTGAGGCTATAGAATCTGCGATTCAGATGGCTTTTGTGCATACAGGCCGCAGTGAAATCATAGGCCTCCGTCAGTCTTATCATGGCAGAAGTTTCATGACAAGCAATTTGACGGCTGTAGGTTCTTGGCGTCCACTGGCGACATCGTTTCCGGGCATTAAACATGTGCAGACACCGTACCCATACAGGTGTCCATATAAACAGCCCTGTGATGCCAGTTGTACTGAGAAGTTTGCGAATGACATAGAGGATGTTATTCGGACAACTACTAATGGTAAGCCGGCGGCATTTATAGCTGAATCCGTAATGGGTGTGGGTGGTTACATAGTTCCTCCTGAAGGATATTTTGAGAGGGCGGCAGAGATAATAAGATCCTACGGGGGTTTATTTATTTCTGATGAAGTGCAGTCTGGATTTGGTCGATCAGGTGATCATTGGTTTGGGATTGAGCACTCCAACGTAGAGCCAGATATTATGGTCATGGCTAAAGGAATAGCTAACGGAGCTCCAGTTGGTGCTATGACGACGCGCCCAGAAATCGCAGATTCATGGCAGTCTAAAACCATTTCCACTTTCGGAGGCAACCCAATTTCTATGGCTGCTGCAAGTGCTACCATGGAGGTGATGATAGAAGAAAATGTTCCTGCAAGGGCCTCAGAACAGGGAGGTCAGCTCCTAGAGGGTCTCTTAAAGTTTAAAGATGAATTTGATTGGATTGGAGATGTGCGAGGTAGAGGGTTAATGCTTGGCCTTGAATTAGTAGAAAACAAGGAGGAGAAAAGACCATTTGCCAGTAAGGCGCAGGCATTGTTAGAGTCCTGTAGGGAAGAAGGGCTCCTGGTAGGAATAGGAGGGCTTCATGGTCATGTCATTAGGTTGGGACCTTCGTTACTTGTCACCGCAACTGAAATAGAAGAAGGACTTGAAAGGTTTGGGAGAGCCTGTCACAAATTGGAGGCCAGATAGTGGAATCGTCAGGGGGGATAGTCCTGGTACTAGGTTGCTATCTCCTTGTGTTGTTAGCCTTGGGTTTGTGGGGGTCTAGAGATTCGAAAAGTCTGGCAGGATACTATGTAGCTGGAAAGAAACTTCCATCGTGGGTAATAGCGTTTAGCTCTACCTCAACGGGTGAAAGTGCCTGGTTATTACTGGGTCTTACTGGTATGGGATACATGGTCGGTTTTCATGCATTATGGGTTGTGCTGGGCGAGTTTTTGGGTGTGTTAATTGCGTGGAAATATGTGGCTCGGCCATTCAAAGAGTACACCGACCGGTATGATTCCATAACAGTCATGGATTATCTAGAAGATAGATTTAGAGACAATAAACATATCCTTCGGCTCGTCGGAACAGTCATAATTTTCAGTATGGTTACAGCATATACTGCCGCGCAATTGACAGCATCTGGCAAGGCTTTCAATTCCTTTCTGGGAACCGATTATGCCACCGGTGTGACAGTTGGTGCTGTGGTCATATTGTTTTATACGACAGTTGGTGGTTTTAAGGCTGTAGCTTATAGCGACCTGCTTCAGGGAGTATTGATGTTTAGCTGTCTTTTACTACTTCCAGTTGCGGGAATATTGGCCTCTGGGGGGTGGGATTCTTTCATAGAAAATCTTCGGTCGCAAGACCCAGCTCTTTTGACTTTAATGGGGAGCGAAGGGTTCAGTTTGACATCTGTGTTCAGTGCGATTGGGTTTGTTGCCATTGGATTTGCTTTTCTTGGTTCACCTCAGTTGCTTACCAGATTTATGGCAGCTCGTAGCCAGACAGACATCGTTAGAGGTGCCAGAATAGCAATTCCTTGCATCCTGGTTTTTGATATAGGAGCAGTTTTTGCTGGCATGGCTGGTAGGGTTCTGTTTCCAGCTCTGACTGATCCAGAAACTGTTCTTCCTGTAATGAGCCTAGAACTGTTTCCATCTATAGTCACGGGTTTGTTCTTAGTAACAGTCTTGGCAGCGATAATGTCTACTGTGGATTCTCTGTTAATTCTGGCCTCGGCTTCCGTTGTCAGGGATGTTATTCAGCAGACACTGAAACTAGCAATTCGAGAAAGGGTGCTTTCGCTGATCGGGAAATTAGTCACTGTGGTGATAGGTGTTATGGCATTAGCAGCTGCGTTGATGGAAGCAAGGGCTATATTCTGGTTTGTTCTTTTTGCATGGTCAGGTATTGCAGCTGCTTTTACGCCCGCGATTATCTGTTCTTTATTTTGGGATAAAACCACCA
>Ga0315332_10001425_pt1 | contig 12658 bp, 11 predicted proteins | sample M110034915metaG_FD_203455 | JGI IMG/M metagenome (GOLD analysis project Ga0315332, IMG submission 203455) | Ammonia-oxidizing marine archaeal communities from Monterey Bay, California, United States - M1 100m 34915 | ecosystem: Environmental > Aquatic > Marine > Intertidal zone | place: USA...
CGAAAAACCGCCGTTGCTTTTGCGATAGCCTGCCTGTCAGCTGCACTCGCTGCTGGGTGCTCGAATCCCACGATGTCCGAACCGGGCGAGACGATTTCCATTTCGAACCCTGAGCCATCGATCGCGAGTCTCAATTTGCTGACGCCATGCTGATGGGCGTGCTCATGCCGTTCTTCAGCTGCCAGCGGCGCAGACAGGGAAAACATGAAGACGATCGCCGCGCCGGCAGACAGGCATCGGAAACTGGCGGATTTGCTTGGACGCATCTATTCGGAATCCGGATTTTTAAAAACGCCTCATCCTAGTAGATATGTAATAACATAACAATACTAGACAGACATTCTACCCGTCGCCGATCCAGGCGCCGATGGCCGCCAATTTATTCCTTGTAGATTTCGACCTTGGCGGCTTCCACCGTGTATCCCGCCGTTACCGGGGCCTTTCCATCGGAGAGCGGGACGATTTTCTGGGCAGATTTTAGGGTCACCCGCCCGACAATCCATACCGGCGTAAAGAGATCGGTTACGACAAACGGTTCTGCCAGTTTCACGAAAACTATCTGGTTCTGGGGCGGCGGCGGCACATGGATGCACGCCCCCACATAGGGGACTAACAGAAATTCCTCAATGGCGGCGCCATCATATTCCAGCGGCAGTGCGTATCCCGGCAGGCGGATGAACTGTCCGTCAAGCCGATCGACCACCGTTCTATCGAGCCGGCGGGCTTCGGCATCAACCTCTTCGAAACTTACCAGCAGCGCATCGACATCGACGCCCTTGCTTCGGAGGTCGTCTATCGTCTCAACCACCATTTCGTATTCCGGGCTCACTTCCGACAGAAAACCCAACTCCTTCTGCTGCCGCACCGAGGCAATGCCATACAGCTTCGCCGCAAGCGCCGGCTCAAGATGTGCAAAGGGATCCTCCAGGGGTTTGATCGCCTCGGTTGGCGCCAGATCTTCCCATGTCACCTGGCGCGGTGTTTGCCCCGCAGCGGACGCAGCAAAGAGCGTCGAAACAACCAGAGCGGTGACAACCAAACGAAATCGCGCGAAATTCATAGCAAGCCAACCTTTCGGACACTATGTCTGGAATATAGGACGTCCGAATCGCGAATTCCAGAAATCCGGGCCGGTGAACGAAAACCGTCGCGCCCGATAGACTCAATCGCCCGCTCGCGCGTAGACTTGGGCGAAATAACTGGAAAAATTCGGGAAATCGGGGCCCCAGTAACATGGAAACGATGATCGTCACGGGCGCGGGCAGCGGCATCGGCCACGCGCTGACCCGGCGGCTCCTGCAGGAGAACTTTCACGTCTCCGCCTGGGACACTGACCCCGGCGACCTTGCAGGAGCGAATGATGAGAACCTGGAATTCTGCGAAATCGACATCCGCGATGCCAGCGCCATGGACGCCACCGTATCCGCGGCAGCGCGCAGAACCGGACGCATTGCCGGGCTCGCCACCTGCGCCGCCATATACCGGTCGGTGCCCTTCCTGGAACTGGCTGAAGACGACTGGGACGCGCATCTGTCAATCAATCTGAAAGGCTCGCTGCTTGCCTGTCAGGCGGTGCTGCCCACCATGCTGGAACAGAAATCAGGCAGCATCGTTCTGTTCTCGTCTTCCATCGCGCGACGCGGCGCGCCGGAAAGTGCGGCCTATGCGGCAACCAAGGGCGGCGTGCTCGGCCTTGCCCGCGCACTGGCGCTCGATCACGCCCGCGCCGGTATCCGCGCAAATGCGATCTCCCCGGGGATCACCGACACCCCGCAACCGCGCGGCAATCTGACCGAGGAAGACATATACAGCCGGGCCGAGAACATCCCGCTTGGGCGTATCGGCATGCCGGACGACATGGTCGACGCCGCATTGTTCCTGCTGAGCGATGAGGCCAGTTTCGTGACCGGCCAGGACATCCGCATCAATGGCGGCGCTGGGCTGTTCTGATGGCAGAAGCACAAAATATTCTCATCACCGGCGCGGGCAGCGGCATCGGCCGTGCGTCAGCGCTGCGCATGGCAAAGACCGGTCACGTCATCGTCGCGGACAGGGACGAAACCGGTGCGGGGGAAACCGTGTCGCTGATCGAAGACTCGGGCGGCACGGCAACCGCGATTGCAGTCGATGTCAGCAACGGCGCCAGCATGACGGCAATGAAAGAAGGGATCGCCGCCGATATCGGCCCGGTCCACAAGGCGTTTTTCGCAGCCGGGATATATATCCGCGGTGTGACCGGCACGATCTCCGAAGCCGACTGGGACACCATGATCGGCACCCATGTCAAAGGCACGTTCCTCGGCTGTCAGGCGGTGCTGCCGGATATGGTCGCGGCCGGCAAAGGCGCCATCGTGAACATGTCGTCGGATTTCGCCGTGATGGCGGTGCCGGGCGCCGCCGCTTACATGGCGTCGAAATCGGCGATCTATTCTCTGACCAAATCGCTCGCGCTTGAATTCGCCGGCCATGGCATTCGGATAAATGCCCTCGGCCCCGGCCCCATCGACACGCCGATCCTGACATCGGGCCGCACCGTGGACGAATACCAGAAGGCCCTGGGCACGCTGGCGGAAAGCCTGCCTATCGGGCGGCTCGGCCAGCCCGAGGAAGTCGCATCCGTACTGGATTTTCTGCTTAGCAACCGGTCGTCCTACATGACCGGACAGATCATTCACCCCAATGGCGGCCAGCTGATGTGGTGACCACAACACGAGGATTAGAATCATGACCGACAAACCGCGCATCGCCCATCTCTCCGGCGCCAACGCCACCATCGGCAACAGCCCGCCGCTCGTGACCAGCAACAAGGCGCGCGCCCAATACGGCTTGCCGCTGAAACCCAATCCGGATGGCAGCGCCGCACGGTTCGATGTTTTGCGCACACAGCGTCTGGCAGCCCCGGCGACGGTCTATGTCGAACAGTTCAGCGCCCATCCGCTGGAACGAGATGTGGCCGAGCTGTACGGCCCGCCCGACGGCTATGTCGATGGATCGGGCGCGTTTCATACCGAGCGTCAGTCCGACACCGACACGCCGGTCTACAAGGTCGAACTGAGGCCGGAAGACGGCCTTTACCCCCTGCCCTATATGGCGCGGCAGGCCGACGGCGGCGCCTGGGAAGACGATTGCGCGTTCCCCCTCGCCCCGGCGGAATATTCCCGCCAGGCCTATTACCCGGACGGATCGCGCATTTTCGAGGAAATCGACCGGTTGGGCATCGCCGATGACGGTACCGGCAATCTTGTTTCCGCCAAGGCGGAGATTGATTTCTACCGGGTACTGCCATCGGGCGGGTACACCAAAGGCCTCGCCGCCGCGGAGCGCACCGATATGGGGGACGGCGATATTGCGCCCGAACGTTTGGGCCGCGATTTCTTTGCCTACCGCCCGGTGCATCTGGCCGCATCGCCGCCGCGCGCCGTGATGGCGACCATGGTCAATGATATCCACGACATATTGGAAACTGGCGACTATCTCGGCGCGATCTGGACGCAGGCGAGCCCACGGCTGGAAGAAACGCTGTACTGGTTCAACCTGCTGCTCGACACCACGCTCCCCGTCGCCGGCAACGCGGCCCAGCGCACTAATGGCGAGATCAGCAATGACGGGCCGAAGAACATCGTGGATTCGGTCGAATATATCGCGTCGAAGGTCTGGCAGGACGGCGACGGCAAGAACCGCGCCGGTATGGTCGCGATCCAGGAACAGCAGATCTTCGCGTCCCGCGAGGTACAGAAGGGCGAAGCCCGGCCCGGCGGCTATGTCGCGACCGGCGGTCATGGTGGGCTGCTTGGCGCGGTACGGCACGGCATGCCGCCGATCCTGACCTACCTGCCGGGAGCCAAACACACCTATCTGTCGGACGTAAACCTCAGCCGCCTGCCGGGCAGCGTTACCGGTTATCTGAAATCCGGCGATAACTTTGGCCCGGTCGAAGTCGCCATCAAGGATAGCGGCGGCAGGCTGCTGGAAACCGCGATCCCGAAGGTGAATATCCTGAAGGAAGGCAACTACACCCCGGAATCGGTGGATGCCGGGCCCGACCGTGAAATCGATATGCTGGCGCTGATGAACGACAATTTTGCGCATTCACCGCTGGCGGGTTTTGTGATCGAAGGCCAGGCGCCGTACGGCACCATGACCAATGCGGTACGCAACGCACTGGCCGTCAAGGCGAGCTATTGCGGTATGCCGGTGGTGCGTGTCGGGCGCGGCAATAACGAGGGCTTCGCCGCCCAGGCAGGTGTCCATATCGGCGGCGGCAATCTGACATCGACAAAGGCGCGGCTACTGTTGCTCGCCTGCCTGATGAAATTCGGGGGGCTGCCGCCGGCGGCCGACCCCGACAGCCCGACAGCAGACGAAACCGCGGCAATCTTGGAACGTGTGGCGCTGTATCAGGCGGTGTTTGATACGCATTGAGACCCGAACAAGCGGGACCTAACCCACCGGATCGACCGGCATCCGCACCGAATACTGCGCCTCGATGATCGCGCCAGCCTCGAAGCACAGTTCCTCGCCAAAACGCGGCCCGACGACCTGTACACCGATGGGGGTGTTGTCATCGCAACTGACGGGCACCGACAAACCCGGCAGCCCGAGGATCGATACTGCCAGCATGGGGTGATGCGCATCCAGCATCTGCGCCACCGCGGCATCGCCCTGCTGGTCATGATCGATCGGAAACGGCGGATGGAAGCACACCGGCATCACCAGCATGGCATATTTGTCGAAGAACAGCTGCCATTCGCGCAGGATCGTCGTCCGCCGCGCAAGACCACGGATATATTCGGCATAGCCGAGATCGCCCGCATAGACGCGGGTCGATGCCCGGGCGCGCTTTACCGCATCGTCGCCGAACTGTTCAATCCCGCTCGAAGATGCCGCCCGCTCATCCGGCGAGGCAGCGCGTTCCTCGGCCATAAGAAGCGACCAGAACAGATTTGCCGCCTCGGTAAAGTGCGGCGGCTCGACCTCTTCGATACGATACCCGGCCGCTTCGAGCCATTGGGCCGATTGGCGAACCGCGGCTGCCACGCCGGGATGCAGATCGGCGTCGGCGGGCGCGGCGAAAACAGCCGCAACCCGGGGGCGCGAAACCGCATCCATATCGAATTGTGCCGGCACGAACCATGGATCGCGCAGGTCGGGGCGGCTCAGCGCCTCATAGCCGAGGCGCACATCTGACAGCGTACGGGCGAGCGGCCCCTGAATATTGGCGAGCTGGGATGAGATCCCGCGTTCCTCGGTCGTCCCTGGATTGAAGTCCGGGATGCGCCCGACCGATGCGCGTAGACCGGCAACACCGCAGGCATAGGCGGGATAACGCACCGAGCCCGCCCGATCATTGCCATGGGCAAGCGGTCCGATTCCGGCGGCAACGGCAGCGGCGGCGCCGCCGCTCGACCCGCCCGGGGTAAGACCGGGATTGCGCGGGTTAAGGGTGCGGCCGTGAAGCGCATTGTCGGTAAAATAGCGGGTCGAAAACCCCGGCACATTGGTGCGCCCGAAAATCACCGCCCCCGCTTTACGCAGGTTCGCGACCGACACGCTGTCCTCCGCGGCGATCATATCCTTGAACGCGACAACGCCATTGGTGGTCGCCCGGCCTGCATAGTCGACATTGATCTTTACCGTCATCGGCACGCCGTGGAGCCCGCCGAGGGCATCTCCGTCTTTGACCGCTTTATCCGCTGCATCCGCGACGGCGTGCGCCTCATCACGCAGGTCGTCCACCACGGCGTTTATGCCGAGGTTTACGTCATCAAGCCTGGCTAGGCAGCTCTCCAGCGCCTCCCGGCTCGAAATTTTGCGGGTACGGATCGCCGCCGCCAGATCTGTCGCCGTCCATTGCCAAAGATTATCGGTCATCGCGCGCCTCTTTTTTTGTTGGCCGCGAAAAGGATACCGTGAAACGACTTCATTCACTCCAGAATTTTTGGAGCGGCCCCGGCGACAATTGTTCATTCATGGGGAAAGGTCGGTATCATCCCCATGCTCCCCTTGCCGATCGCCCTCGCTGTTGGGCTAGAGCCCGAGAGCTGTCTTCAGCCCGTCGAGGTGGTCACCGTATCTTTCCGACCGCGATACAGATGATTCGTAGATCGGCCGCTGGACCTGCCAACGGCTCGCAGTGATAACCGGACGCGCTGCCTGATGGGGCGACATGCAGTTCTCGTCCCAGGTAAGATCGCAATGTTCGATCAGTTTCGATATTTCGATTTATCCAGAAGTTCGCCCGCGAGGAAATTCAGCTTTATGTCGTCGCGGTAGTCGATCCGGTCATCGCCGAGGAAAGCGGATATCTGTTCCAGTGTGCCAGGATCGGGTTCCCGGCGTGGCATTTTATGCAACAGAACGAAGGCGTCGATATTACCCGGCTCCAGCGCAAGAACCTGGAGGAGGCCTTCTTCCGTTTCCGGCATGTTCCCCAGATCGGAATGGAGCTTTGCCTCAGCCAGCAGGACTTCCGGATTGTCCGGCAGAGTCTGTTTCAGACCGGCCACGATCTGTAGAGCTTCATCGGTGCGCGACAGATCCTGCAACGCAGCCGCCACATGAAGCTGCAGCCGTGCCGATTGCTCGCCGTCAAGCGTCTGCCCGATGGCCTGCTGAAAAACTGAAAGCGCTTCATCGTATTTCCGCTGGAGTGCCAGACAGCCGCCAAAGGCTTCCTGAAGCGGAATATCGTTCGGGAATTGTCCTGCGATGGGCTGTAGATACACTTGGGCATTCGCACCGTCGCCAAGCGACAGATACGCCATCCCGAGATGGTAGATCAGGTCAGGTTGCTGCGGATTTACGGACAATCCCTGGCGCAATATCTGAATTGCCCGGTCGTAATTTTTCTTCGCCATCAGGACACTGCCAAGCCGCAGCGAAAGCTGAAGATCGCCCCGATGCGCCCTAAGGCTATCGCCGGGCAACTTTACTGCCTGATTGGTTTTTCCCTACGACAGCAATGCGCCGGATCTTTCGAGAAAGTATTCCGGATCCTTGCGACGTTTGGAATTGTTTTGGCTGACCATGAAGAAATTTGCATACGGTTCTGCCGTCGGGTGTGGAGCGGCATTGTCATTCCGAAACGGACCTACCGCAAGCACGGTGATATGTCATCGCCAAAAAGCAGGCCTATAACGCACAGGTTCGGCATCTGATTTGCCATGCGGATTTAAAACCCCGATAACCTGTGCATGGATCCCGCCCTCCTCGCCATCGCCTGCGCCGCGTTTTTCTTCGCGGCCTTTTCCAAAGGCATTACCGGCATGGGGTTTGCTACGATATGCCTTCCGATCATCGCGCTTACGATGGGCATGGAAGCCGCCCTGCCGTTGGTGCTGGTGCCGTCGGTGGCAAGTAACATCATCATCCAGATAGAGGTCGGCCATTTCCGTGAATCCGTCCGCCGGTTCTGGCCCATGGTCGTCGCCGCCATGATCGGCGTCATGATCGGACTTATGCTGCTGACCTGGATGGAGGCGCGCGCGGCCGGGGCAGCGCTCGGGGTTGTGCTGTTCATGTATGGCCTGTTCGCGTTGAAAACGCCCAATCTGACCCTACCGCCACATCTCGAAAAGCCCTTGGGGCCGGTCACCGGGCTCGCCACCGGCGTGATCAACGGACTGACCGGATCGCAGCTGATGCCGGTGCTGCCCTATCTGATGGCGCTGCATCTCGACCGCGAACGCTTTGTGCAGGCGATCAACTGCTCGTTCACGGCATCGAGCATCGTGATGGCCATCGGGTTGTCGCAGATAGGTCTGATGAATGTGGAAACGGCGTTGATTTCCACCATCGGGATAGTGCCCGTCTGGATCGGCCTGAAGCTCGGCGGCAATATCCGCCACCGGCTGTCGCCCGACCTGTTCCGAAAGCTGGTGATCTACATGCTGATGGCGTCGGGCGTTTTGTTGCTGGCCCGGGCGATCTAGACCACGCGTGGGCAGGCACCCCCTCCGTAACCCTCCCCCGCTAGCGGGAGAGGGTTACGGAGGGGGCCTACGCCTCGGGCGTCATAAGCGAGATACCGAGCCTTGCCCGACGGGTGAGCCATGGGCTCGGGCGGTAGCGCGGATCACCGTAGAAATCGTGCATTGCCGTCAGGATGGCGTGAATTTTCGCCGCGCCCAGGCTATCGCCGAATTCCAGCGGGCCCTGCGGATAGGCGAGACCGAGACGCACGGCCTTGTTGACGTCTTCCGGCGTCGCGATCCCCATCTGGGCAATCTCGGACGAGATATTGACGATGGTGGCGATCACCCGCTGGGCGATAAAACCGGGGCTGTCGTGAATGACCGTCACCGCGCCACCGTCCGATGCCAGCACACCATGGGCCAGATCGCGCACGCCCTCGTCGGTGACGCTGGTGGTCATCATGGTCCGCCGCCCGTCGAGACCGAACAATGTGTCGACCGCGACGGTGCGTTCCGCCTCGATGCCGAGATCGATTGCCGTCATCGTGGCGTCGCGGCCCATCGGCGCGACCATGCAGATGGCGCGGGCGGATGGTTTGTCGCTGGTTTCGATGTCGACCTTGCCGTCGAGGAACTCTGCCAGGACCTTCGTGCTGTCATGGCCCAGCGGGCCGATCCAGACGGCTTCGGGCAGATCGGTCGGGGCGGCGGGTGCTGCCGGTGCGACTTTCTTGTTGTCTTCGTAGTCGTAGAAGCCCTTGCCAACCTTGCGGCCAAACAGCCCGGCGGCCATCCGGTTGCGGATGAAGGCCTGCGGCTTGAACCGTTGTTCCTGATAGAACTGCTCATAGATCGATTCCATGACCACGCCGGATACATCCAGCCCGGTGGTGTCCATCAGCTCGAACGGGCCCATGCGGAAACCGGCACCGCCTTCGCGCAGCACGTCATCGACCTGATGCGGCGCGGCGATACTTTCGGCGAGGATACGCACGCCTTCGGTGTACAGCCCGCGCCCAGCATGATTGACCAGAAAACCGGGTGTGTCCTGCGTGCGCACCGGGTCATGCCCGCATTTGCGTGAAATCGCATCGAGCTTGTCGGCAACCCAGGGCGCAGTCATCTGGCCGTCGACGACCTCGACCACTTTCAGCAGTGGCACCGGGTTGAAGAAATGGTACCCGGCGACCCGTTCGGGTTTCGCGCACCCGGCGGCGATCTGCGTGACCGACAGCGATGACGTGTTGGACGCAAGGATGGCGTCATCGGCGACATAGCCTTCCAGTTCGCTAAACACCTTCCGCTTTACATCGAGGTTCTCGACAATCGCCTCGACGATCATGCCGCAATCGGACAGATCGGATAACGCGCCGACGATCTGCAGCCGGCCGTTTGCCGCCGCCGCGTCTTCTTCGGACATCTGGCCCTTTTCGGCGGCGCGGCTGACCATGCGGGTGATGAATTCCTGCGCTTTGTCCGCCGACCCTTCCTGGGCGTCGTACATTTTGACCTTGAAGCCGCCGGTGACGGATATCTGTGCGATGCCACGGCCCATGGTGCCGGTACCGATGACACCGATGACAAAATCCGGAGAATTGACGTCCTGCGCCATTGGGTTCGTCCTTTTCTATAAAGTATTCAGCCGGGCGCGCACCGCGGCGGCCTCGGCGATGATGCCGTCGAGAATCGTCTCGACGGATTCGATCTCTCCTGCGAACTCGACCGACTGGCCGAGCGACGATGTGCCCTTGTTCCAGTCCCCGGCTTCATAGGCTTCTTTTTGCAGCGTGCCCTGAACATGGGGGCGGTAGGCTTCATAGTCGGTGATGCCCTCGGCTTCGAGTGCGAGTACGGTGGCGGTCGATTCGTTATCGATCACGCGCGAAGAATCGCCGAAGGTCGACATGATGATTTTGGTATCGCCCGCATCGAGCTGGGCAAGGTGTTTTTTGTAATTCTCGTGGGCCCAGATCTCCCTGGCCACGATCATGCGCGTCGCCAGCACCATGCCGTCCGCGCCCAGGGACAGACACGCCATCAACTGACGCCCAGTGCCCATTCCGCCGGCCAATGCCACCGGCACGTCCAGCGCCTGGGGCACTTTGGCGCCCTGGACCATGGTGCCAATCATATCCATGCCGGGATGGCCGCCGGCTTCGGCACCGAGAATGATGATGGCGTCCACGCCCGCATTCTGTGCGGATACCGCATGCCGCAAGGTGGTGCATTTATGCATGACGGTTATGCCCGCATCCTTGATGCGCGGCATGAACGCTTTTGGTGAAAACCCTGCTGTTTCCACGAATCTCACGTTTTCGTCGATGGAAATCTCAAGAAACGTCTCAAGCAGCTGGTTGGCTTCAGGGCGTGCAGAGATATACAGGTTCACCCCGAACGGCTTGCCGTCCGACTGATCGTGCGCCATCCGCAGCTGTTCGCGGAAATCCTCCGGTGTCGGAAAAGACCGCGGTGTGATGAACCCGATCCCGCCCGCGCGGGCGACCGCGCTGACATAAGCGGCATCGGCAAGCCACATCATGCCGCCACAGATCAGCGGATGATCGATACCGAACAGATCGGTCAGGCGGGTGCGGAATGTTTGCTCGATCAAGAAGTTCTACTTTCTGAAATCCGGCGCGCGTTTCTCCATAAAGGCGGAAAACCCTTCCTGGAATTCGTCCGCACCGAAGCAACCGGCCTGGGCCAGCGCTTCCATTTCCAGCGCCTCTTCCAGCTTTACCGGCCACAGGCCGAGCTGCTGCTTGGCGATGGCGAACGCGAAAGGCGGCATTGTGGCGAGGGTGAGCGCGCGTTCGATCGCCGTTTCCTCGGCCTTGCCCTCGGCGACCAGTTCGTCGGCGAGCCCCAGTTCGGTGGCCTCGGCGGCCTTGACCATTTTCGCGTACATCAGCAACTGGCGTGCCTTGGCCCCACCGGCACGGCGCGGCAGCGTGTGCAGGATGCCGTAATCCGGGATCAGCCCGACCTTGAAGAACGGAAATCCGATGGTACCGCCTTCGGCGATCACGACCGTATCGCCAAGCATGGCAAGCCCCGCACCCGCGCCGACCGCAAACCCTTCGACCGCGGTGACCACCGGCTTTTCAGCCTCGGCGATCATCCGGACAATCTGGTGATTGGCCTTCATCCGGGCGCGCGCACCCTTTGAATCCAGCCCTTCCATGCTAGCAATATCGCCCCCGGCACAGAAATGACCGCCTTCACCGGTCAGCAGAACGGCATGCACGGCGTTATCGGCGAATAATTTCGGCAATTCGGCGATCAGCGTGTTGCGGACATCGTCGTTCAGCGCGTTTCGCTTGTCGAGCCGGTTGATCGCGACACGGCCGATACCGTCGGCGCGGCGTTCGATATTCACGACTGCCATGTTGTCATCCCTTGAATTGTCCCGTCTTGCGTTGCACCGCAATATTGCCGTTTTGATATCCGTCGGCAAGGCGGACAAGGTGCGCTTCACAGTCGCGGCAGTCCGAACTGCCGAACCCCGGGACCGGAACAGACGCGCCCAACGCCAGCAGTTCCGCAACCAAGCTGCATTCCTGCCCGCCGGGGTAGGTTTTTACGTCAATACAGACCGCACGGGACGACAGTTGATCGATGTGCCAGTGCGGTTTCTTTTCGCGGCGCAGGTGCCGCCCGACCCGGGCCCGGATACCACCGGGGCCGAACGCGCTGCCAGCATATACATAGAGGCCGGGATCAAGCGCCGGGTCCCCCAGGGTCGCGATGGGAAGGGTAGTCGGCATTTCAATTTTGAATGTCAGCGCATAGGCACCCGGACCTGCAGGCAAATTAGCAGACAGATCCGTGTACAGATCCGGGGGCGCGATCACGCAAGCGGCTTCTGATCCGCCAGCGCCTTGCCGAATGCGGCCATCAGGTCATCGATTTCAACACCGGCGAATTCGACATCGTCACGCCCCATAAAGTCGGTAATCCGCGTGCGGATATCGGCCTCATTCGTCGAACAACCGGCAAGCGCTTCTTCGAGCCAACCGACGGAATCGATCGGGCGCGGGTGCCAGTCGCCGTTCAGGATCGCGTGCAGGACCTCGCCGTCGCGTAGCACCAGGGTTGCCCACAGCATGCCGCCGACCGACTTATGACGGCCGCGGCCGATGGTATCGCCTGCCTGCGTCAGGGCGCCGAAACGGACGTTCTCGCTTTTACCGAACAGCCACGTATCGTTGTCGTATTCGGCGCGAAATTCTTTCGCATAGCCGTGCTCGGCATCGGTCAGTTCGCCCGGTTCCAGCGTGATGTAGCTGAAGGAATGCGCCACCGCAGCACGGGCCATCTGTTCGAGATCGGCGGCCGAAATATCCCGCCCGGCTTCGCGTTCCAGGCAGGTAAAGCGCGACTGCAGGTCCTTGTGGACTTTGTCCTGCACCTTTTCAGGCGGCATCGGCATCGCGGTGCCGGCGATCTCGGTATTCATTTCCTTTACGTTGACGACGAAACGGAACGTCATCACGCCGTTTTCGATTTTGAGCGAGGTCGGCACCAGCTTGCGGCCTTCGACCTGCACGTCGTTCAGCGGCCGGTATTCGGCGGGAAAACCAAACTGTTCGCTCAGCGTTTCCGCAAAGGCGGTCAGGATTTTGGGGAAGGCTTCGGCGGTGGTTTCCGGCACGTCGGGGTGCGAGGTCGGCACGAAATAGACCATGAATGCTGACCCGGTACCGGTATAGATCGCCCCGCCGCCATTCACGCGGCGGCGAAAA
>Ga0315332_10001427_pt1 | contig 12643 bp, 8 predicted proteins | sample M110034915metaG_FD_203455 | JGI IMG/M metagenome (GOLD analysis project Ga0315332, IMG submission 203455) | Ammonia-oxidizing marine archaeal communities from Monterey Bay, California, United States - M1 100m 34915 | ecosystem: Environmental > Aquatic > Marine > Intertidal zone | place: USA...
GGGGTTTGGTTTGGGTTTGGGGGGGGGGGGGGTGGGGGGGGGGGCTGGGGTTGCATCTGGTTCACTCCTGGTAGAGCTGGATGGGAGACTTACCGGGCACGTGTCTCGGTCTTTGGCTGCATCTCCAAAATGTTCTGAATCCGCTTTGGGCTCTGTGAAGTGCTTCACACAAGTGCTGTTTTCCGGCGATTGGCCGGAACGCAGGGGGCAGGCGGAAGTTTTTTACCCCGATTTGGGCGCACTTTGGTTCCGCGCGATGCGGTCGGAACGCAGCGAATACTCCTTCGCGAAGTGCTTCCTACTATGGGAACGCGTTCTCATTTAGGAATGAACCCGCTCTATTCCCCACGCCTGCGATCGGGCGCGCGATCGGCACGGGGGCCGCTCGGCCCGCGCTCGAGTGAGGGGGAGCACTGCGGGTCGGGGGGGTGAAAGAGGAGGGCGCGAGGGCGCCTTCTCAGAAGGTCCTCGGCAGGAGCCCGAAGGGGCGCCTCACGGGCACACGGGCTGCGGGGCGGTCGCTCCCGCCGCGGTCGGCCGGCGCCTCAGTGGGGCAGACCCGCTCCCTCAGCGAGTCCCAGCATGAGGTTCAGCGACTGGATCGCGACGCCCGAGGCGCCCTTTCCGAGATTGTCGAGGATGCCGACCAGCAAAAGGTGCCCCGCGGCATTTGGGAGGACATGGAGGCGGACGCGATTGGTTCCGTTGAGCGCCTCGGGGTCGAGGGCAAAATCGTCGACGGGCTCGAGGCCCCGAAAGGGAGCGACTTCAACGAAGGGTTCCTCGGCGTAGCGATCCGCAAGGATCTGCCAGACCTGCTCTGCCGAGCGACCGCTCTGGATCAAACTGGCATGAACGGGGACCTCGACTCTCATCCCACAGGCGAAGGGGCCGACGGAAGGCACGAATTGGGGCGGAGATTCGAGGCGGGCATAGGCCTGCATTTCGGGCACGTGTTTGTGGACCCGCTCGAGTGCGTAGGGCGCCTCGTAGGGCAGGCCGACACGCCCGCCCCCCGCCGACTCCCAGCGCTCGATCAGGGTCTTCCCGCCGCCGGAGTATCCCGATAGTCCGTGGATGGTGAGCGCCGCGTTCGAGTCGATGACGCCCGCCTCGACGAGAGGTCGCACGAGAAGCAGGAAGCTGGCCGGATAGCAGCCCGGATTGGCGACGAGCTGGGCGCCGGCGATGGTCTCGCGATGGCCCGGCATGAGCTCGGGGAGCCCGTAGACCCAGCCCTCCGCGACGCGGTGCTGGGAACTCGCATCGATCAGCCGGGCACCAGCGGCCTTCGCCCATCCCGCGGCCTCGACCGCGGCGTCATCCGGCAGGCAGAGCACCGTCAGATCGGCCTCGGTCAGGGCTTCTCGGCGGGCGGATTCTGACTTGCGCTTGGATTCTTCGAGGGTCCAGACCTCGAGATCCTTGCGGTCTTGCAGCCATTCGCGGATGCGGAGCCCGGTCGTGCCGGCGTGGCCGTCGATGAAGATGCGGGGGATCGCCATGATGGCGGCCGAAGCTAGCAGACGCCGGTTTCTCGGCGGCGGTGACACACGCAATGAGCCCTCGTGGGCTCGTATTGGGGCCCGGGGCCGATAGCGCTAGCCGTGCCCCAGGCTCGAATTCTCCGCGTAGTCGACGGGACATTCGATGACGTTGACGCCCCCCTCGCTGAGGCAGGCCTCGAGTCTCTCGCGCAGATCCTCGGTTCGTTTCACGCGGTAGCCCCGGGCGCCATAGCTCTCGGCGTAGGCCACGAAGTCGGGGTTGCCGAACTCGAGCCCCCAATCCGGGAAGCCCGCGGTGCCCTGTTTCCAGCGGATCATGCCGAAGGAGTCGTCTCGTAAAATGAGCGTGGTGACGTCGCGCTTCATGCGCACTGCGGTCTCGAGTTCCTGGGAATTCATCATGAAGCCGCCGTCGCCGCAGATTGCAAGGATCTTCCGCTCCGGATGTACGAAGGAGGCGCCAATGGCCGAGGCCAGACCGGCGCCCATCGTCGCGAGCGCGTTGTCGAGCAGGATCGTATTGCCCTGGTAGGCCCGGTAATTGCGTGCGAACCAGATCTTGTACATCCCGTTGTCCAGACAGATGATGCCGTCGTCCGGCATCGCGGCGCGTACGTCGGCGACCAGCCTCTGGGGGCAGAGCGGGAAGCGCGGGTCGTCCGAGTTCTCCGTCGTGTGTTCCTCGACCTTGATCTTGACGTGCTGGAAGGTCTCGAATTGCCAATGTGCCTGGTTCGAGATCGATTCGTTGATCTGCCAGATCGCGTTCGCGATGTCGCCGACGACCTCGAGCTGAGGGAAGTAGATCGCGTCGACTTCGGCGGAGGCGAAGCTGATATGGAGGACATCGAAGCCGTCTTCATGCATGAAGAAGGGCGGTTTCTCGATCACGTCGTGACCCACGTTGATGATCAGATCCGCGGCGGCCACGGCGTCGTGCACGGAGTCGTTGTCGGAGAGCGCTGCGGTCCCGAGGTATTTTTCGTGGCGCTCGTCGATCACGCCCTTGCCCATCTGCGTGCAGATGAAGGGGATGCCCGTCTGCTCGACGAAGCGCTGGAGCTGCTTACTCGTCCGCTTCCGGTTGGCGCCCGCCCCCACCAGCAGCAGCGGGCTCTTGGCCCGCTCGATCAAGGCGACGGCCTGCCGGATGGCTTTTTCTTCGGCCGCGGGCCGCCGTGCGGCGTGGGGATCGAAGAAGAAGGGGTTCTCGACCTCCTCCTCGGCGATGTCTTCGGGTAGCTCGAGGCAGACTGCGCCGGGTCGCTCCTCTTCCGCGAGGCGAACGGCTTCGCGGACGACGGCCGGGATCGTGGCACCGTGGACGATCTGATGGGCATATTTCGTGACCGGCTTCATCATCTCGACGACGTCGATGATCTGGAAGCGGGCCTGCTTGCTCTTCTTGATCGGCTTCTGGCCCGTAATCATCATCATCGGCATTGCACCGAGCTGCGCATAGGCGGCCGCCGTCATGAAATTCGTGGCGCCGGGGCCGAGGGTCGAGAGACAGACGCCGATCTTGCCGGTCAAGCGGCCTACGGTGGCGGCCATGAAGCCCGCGGCCTGCTCGTGTCGCGTGACGACGAGTTCGATCGTCGAGTGCCGGAGACTCTCGAGCAGGTCGAGGTTTTCCTCGCCGGGAATGCCGAAGATGTATTCGACGCCCTCTCGCTCCAGGGCCTCGATCATGAGGTCCGAGGCCTTTGCCAGATCCCCCGCAGATCGATCTGAAATCGCGCTCATCGACGGTCTCCCGAGGCGCGAGAAAAGCGCCGCGCGCGCATGCTACCGCAGCCCCTCCGGCCGCGTACGGCAGGCGATCGGTCTCTTCGCCTGCTGTGTCCGGGATCGTGTGCCTCTCGGGCTCTGTCGCGCGCTCGCGCCCTCCCCGCGCGCGCCGAGGGGCGCCGGGGCTGGGATCGGTCTAGGGTTTTTCGGCCCGCACGAAGCTGATTGCGGCTGCGTTGCCGTGAAGAGAGCGGGTCGAGGAGGGGCGATGTACACGATGCGCTTCGACATGCGTGCGCCGGATTTCGGTGCGCCACGGGCCGATCTCTACAAAGCTGCGGTCGAGATGGCCGCTTGGGCGGAATCGCGAGGCTGTGCGGCTTTGCAGGTCTGTGAACATCACCGGTCCAAAGACGGTTACCTCCCCGCTCCGATGATCCTGGCGAGCGCGATCGCGGCGCGGACGACGACGCTCCCGATTCAGGTGGCCGCGCTGATCGTGCCGCTCCACGATCCCGTTGCGCTCGCCGAGCAGATGTCAGTGCTCGATCTGGTCTCCGCCGGCCGGGTCAGCTACGTCGTTGCGATCGGCTATGTCCCGGCCGAGTACGACATGTTCGGCCGCGACATGAAGGGCCGCGGTCGACGCCTGGAAGAGTCGGTCCGGGTGATGCAACGACTCTGGCGAGGGGAGGAGTTCGAGTACGAAGGTCGCAGGGTCAAGGTCACGCCGCTTCCGCACAGCCCGGGTGGGCCCATATTGTCCATGGGGGGTGGAGTGGCCGCGAGCGCTCGCCGAGCCGCTCGCCTCGGCCTTGGGATGGTCGCCATGGGGACCGACCCGAACCTGGAGACGGTCTATCGCGAGGCGTGTGAGGCCGAGGGGGTGGAGCCCGGAATGTGTTTGAACCCAACCTCGGGCGCGCCGATGTCCGCCTTCGTCGCTCGAGACCCCGACGCGGCGTGGGAGCGATGGGGGCCGCATCTGTTGCACGATGCCCAGGCCTACGCGGAATGGATGGGAGACGATATCGAGGCTGCGACCAAGAGCATCGCGTCGAGCGTCGAAGAACTCCGTGCGGAAAAGGGGAACTACCAGATCCTGTCCGTCGATGAGGCGGTCCAGGAGATCCGGGCCCGAGGCGTGCTGATGACCCAGCCCCTGTGTGGCGGGATGCCGATCGACTATGCCTGGGAGTCGCTCGAGACGATCGTCCAGGATGTTCTGCCCCGGGTCGCGGAGGCCTGACTCTCGCTAGGCCCCGGCTTGGCTTCCGCGCGGGCCGTCGCCGCTCAAATCACCGCACAGAAGAGATAGACCGCGTAGGTCAAGACCAGGATGCCGCCCTGGAGCCGACCGATTCCGCCGGGTCGGGCGATGAGTACGAGGCCGGCCAGGCTGGTCGCGATCAGGATCGCGCCGTCGATCAGGTCTACGTCCGTGGCTGCGAGCGGTCGGATGGAGGCCGTTACGCCCAGGACGCCGAGCAGGTTGAAGACGCTCGAGCCGATCGCATTACCGACGGCGAGGTCGCCGTGGCCTTTCTGCGCGGCGATGATCGAGGTCCCGATCTCCGGGACGCTCGTCCCGAGCGCGACGACGGAGATGCCGATCGCGGCCTCGCTCAGGTGAAAGGGTTCGAGGGTCGCGAGCGATCCGTCTACGAGCCACTTTGCGCCGAGGCCAAGACAGAAGATGCCGAATCCTGCTCGCCCGAGAGTGACGGCCCATCTCTCCTTCGTGTGCTCGCCGTCCCGCGTCGCATCGTCGTCGTCGTCGGCCGCGCGGCGAAGATTCCAGCCGATGTAGGCGGTCAGGCCGAGCAGAAGAATGACGCCCTCGGTCCGCGAGATCACGAAGTCGAGGATCATCCAGCTGAAGAGACCGGACACGAGAATGAGGATCGGGAAGTCGCGCCGGTAGAGGTCCCGGGATGCACGGAGGGGATGAAAGATCCCGCAGAGGCCCAGCACGAGGATAATGTTGCAGACGTTCGAACCGACGACGTTGCCGACAGAGATGTCGGAGTGGCCGGTGAGCGCCGCATCGAGGCTCACCGAGAGCTCCGGTGCGCTGGTGCCGATCGCAACGACGGTTGCCCCGATCGCGATCGGGCTCATGCCAATCCGATTGGCGATGAACGTAGAAGCCGAAACCAGCATGTCCCCGCCGACGTAGAGGAGGCCACAGCCGGCAAGGATCAGCAGCAGAGAAAGGGCCAATTCGAACACGTAGGCAGGGGGCTCCAGCGGCGCGGAGGGAAACGGGCGGGCACCGGGGCGGCGGAGAATAGCTCGCGAGGTCCGGCCCGCGAGCGTTGGGACGGATCGGCGCTGAGACACCTCAGAGCCAACCCCCGATGCCGATTCAGGCGCGTGAGGCGGGACGGCTGCCCACGGGGCGTGAAAGTTCGTTCGTTGGGAGGGTCAAAGGGCGACGAACAGCGCCGGCGATGGGCTTCAGGGGGGCGCAGGCGGAGTAGGACAATTCGCTTTTCCGAAGGGGTGCCGTATGCGCGGGGCGACTCCGTGCCGATTTCGTGTCGGATCTGGACGAGAGCCCGCGATGCGACGAAGCTCTTCGAAAGGTTCGGTTTCGATGCCGGTCGTCCTTCTTTACCTAACAGTTCGGGTGAGCCGGTACGCCAGAGCCGAGGAACGCAGATGGCGGAACGTTGGCGGCGCTGTAGCGCCTGCAAGAAAGACATCGCGCTCGGGGCGATTCATTGGGTGTGCAGTGTGTCGACCTGCAACCGGAAGCGCACGGCTCTGGTTTTCTGTTCCGTCGACTGCTGGGAGATCCATCTGCCCACTGAGCGACATCGAGAGGCCTGGGCCGTGGAGGCGAGGGCTCCAAATCAGGCAGAGCCGCCGGAGGGAGAGCCGCGGAGGCGGCGTGCAAAGGCCCCGCCCGGTGCGACGATCGAGGCAGGGGCAGCTGAAGTGCTGGTCGTGGCCAGCCGGCTCAAGAGCTACATCAAGACGGTCTCGGGCCTCAGCACCTCCGATGGTGTCCTCTTCGTGCTGTCGGAGGCTTTGCGCGGCCTGTGCGATGAATCGATGGAGAACGCCCGACGAGCGGAACGTCTCACCGTGCTCGAGCGAGATGTGCCGCGGAAATAGGCGCGACCCCTGGCAGTAGGCGATCAACCCGCCGCCAGGCGGGGGGCGCCCGTGCAACTCGTGGCCGCGGGCGCGCTGAGCGCGGGGCACCCGGGTGGGGACGGGCCAGGAGCGACCGAAGAAAGTGAGGAATCCGTCGAGGTGGCGCCCCAGGCGAGCGCTTCGAGGGGAGCATTGGGCCGCGTAGATCGGCCCTGCGACCATCCCTGTCGCCCCTCGGGGGAACCATTCACCGTTTTAATGGCCTCGCCGTACACTGGGTATGCCTGTCCCAACGTGACGGACCCCACCCCATCCGCGTCCCCATTCGAGGAATCAGTTGGCAGCCCAGAACAAAAAAACTCGAAAATCGACCTCCAAATCGGTGGATCGGTCCGATCTATGGGAAAGCGCGAGTCGTGCCGGGGACCGAGCGACGGAGGCAACCCTGCGGGCCCGCAATCTGGCTCGAGAGGCGCGCGATCGCTCGGTCGAGCGGGTCAAGGATCTCGGGAGCCAGGCTCGGGAATCGATCGCGTCAACTCGTCAGCCCCCAATCGAACCTTATTTGTGCTTCGTCATGAGTCCCCGACGGCCGATAACTCCCGAGATCATGCCCAAATCCGTTCGCGTCGCGACCTATAACGTCCACCGCTGGCAGGGAGCGAAGGGCCGAGCTGCGCCCGACATCGCTCGCGCGGGATTTGTCATCTCGGAGCTCGAGGCCGACGTGATTGCGCTCCAGGAAGTCCTGCGGCCCTTTCATGGGGAGCCGTCGGATGGACCGGACCCGCTCGGTCAACTCTGCGATGAACTCGGTCTCCATCTGGCCTTTGCCGCGACACGTCGACATCGCCGAGGTCAGCTCGGGAACGCGATTCTTTCTCGGTTCCCGATCACCTCGATTTCCGTGCTCGACATCTCTCACTCCCGGATCGAGCGTCGTGGCGCGCTCGCGGCGCAAGTGGGCGCGCAAGGAGGGTCGCTCGGGGTCGTTGCGACTCACCTCTCGCTGGTCGACCGCACGCGTCATCGGCAGGTGGAGTCGCTCATGGAACATCCTGCCCTGAATGCTGGACCGGCGGTGCTGATGGGAGACATGAATGCCTGGCGAAATTGTAAGGGCTCTCAGGTTCTCGAAGAGTCGCTCGGGCTGCATCACAACCGCGACTGGCCAGTGAGCTTTCCGACCAGCCGCCCGATCCTGGCGCTCGACCGTATCTATTCGCGGAACGCGGATGTCGTTGGACTTCGTAAGCACGACACAGCGGCGGCACGAAAGGCATCGGACCATCTTCCGGTGGTCGCGGAAGTCGTGTTCAAGGACGACGACAAACCGTTTTGATGTCTGGATGTGCACATGGCGAAATCGTTTGATCGAGGGTTTGGTTCGATTAAATCTCGAAATGGTAGGATGAGAACATGATCCGCCCGTATGAGCAGATGCCCGTAGCCCTCCAGAATCTGGCATGCACTCTTGCCGGCTTCTACCGTGCGCGTACTCGTTATAGCCGGCATTTCTATGAGACGCTGAACGCCTATGAAGCGAGCGTGACCTTGCCGCCCGAGGAGCTCTATCGGATTCAGCGAGAGCAACTCCATGTCGTCATCGAGCGAGCTCGAAACGGGACGAGGGCGTACAGCGATCTTCCGCCACCGTCCGACCACTCGGATCATCGTGAAGCGATCCGCCGTACGTTGTCGGAGATCGAGCCTTTGGAGAAGGAGACGTACCGGAGCGCCATCAGAGATTTCGTATGCCGGAATGGCAGGCCGATCCCTTTTGTAAAGGTGTTCACGAGTGGGACGACAGGGTCGGGGCTGCCCGTATGGCATACGAATAAGAGGATCGCAGAAAATTTCGCGGTCGTTTGGCGCCAACGCAGAGCGTTTGGCGTGGATCTCTCCGACCCGATGATCACGGTTGCGGGTCAGATGATCGTACCCGCACGCCAGTCGAAACCGCCTTTCTGGCGGTCCAATCACTACAGCTCGCAGACTCTCTTTTCGGTCTACCATTTAGCCAAGCAATACCTACCCGACTATGTGACCGCTCTGCACGAAGTATCAGCTCGTTACGTACAGGGATACCCGTCCGCTCTTCACGTCATCGCGACCGCGATGCTTGACATGGATCGAGCGCTCCCGCCGGGGAAAATTGCATGTGTCTTTACTTCCTCTGAATCCCTTCTGGCAAATCAGAGAGAGGTGATCGAAGAAGCCTTTGGTGCGCCAGTTCGCGATCACTACGCCTGTAGCGAGCTTTCAATGTCGATGACTGCCTGTGAGGAAAACAGGCTTCATGTGGATATGGAGTTCGGCATCGTCGAAGTCGAAGTCGAAGAAGAGACCGACGAGTGGGAGAAGGGGCCTCTGCTCGTCACTGGGCTCGGCACTCCGGGAACGATGCTCTTGAGGTACCGAATCGGGGACATCGGGACGCGTTTGAAGAAGCCGTGTTCTTGCGGGCGGCCAGGGGAAGTCTTCTCCGAGGTCGACGGGCGAATCGAGGATTACGTTGTGACGACGGACGGCCGGATGGTGGGTCGTCTCGATCATATATTCAAAGAACAAGTAGATATTGCGGAGGCTCAGATCATCCAGGATTCAAAAGAGGCAATCACCGTCGTAGTTGCCCCGAGGTTCAGCTACAGCGAGGAAAGTCAGAGGAAGCTGCTTTCGAGCATACGCGCCCGACTGGGTGACGAGTTGCGAATCGACATTAGGATGACCGAGGCCATCCCGCGTGAAAAAAACGGGAAGTTTCGCGCCGTGAAGTCGGCTCTACTAAGACGTTCCGATGTTTGATTCCAGTCCTCGAGTCGCGCTCGCGAGGACTGAGCCGAGTTATGAAAACGTCCTGGCCCCTTTTGACCCCGACTTCGAGGCGCCCGAACTGAGAACTCTCTACGGAGAGGCGTTTCGCATTGGAGGTCGGAACCCCACCTATCGAGCCGTACGGGCATCTTTACAGGCGCTTGGCCTCGATGAGGATCGAATCGGACAGCCCGAGTGGAATCCTCTTGGGTCGCTCGTTCGTCGGGGAGGGCGAGTCGTCCTCAAGCCTAATTTGATCAGGCATTACAACCCGTGCCCGGACGGCTCTCTGCAGAGCGTGGTCACACACGGTTCGATTCTTCGGGCTGTTGCCGACTATGCCTGGCTCGCGGTGGGAGGCGAGGGCTCTGTCGTGATCGCTGAAGCGCCTCAGCAGGATTGTGAATGGAAGGCCGTTGCAGCATATGCAGGACTCGGCGACCTAGTCACGCATTATGCCGCTCTAGGGCTTGCACTCGAAATTGTTGATATCCGAAGAGAAGAAGTGACCCTAGTCGACGGCATCATCATAAACCGAAGGTCTCTGCCGGGAGATCCTGCTGGGTATCGAGTCGTCGACCTCGGATCGGATAGTTTCTTCGGCGATTCGAATTTGGACCCGGTTCGTTTTCGGGGTGCGGATTACGATCCAGGCCCGACGGCAGCCCATCACTCGAATGGTCTCAACGAATATCTGCTGTCCGAGACGGTGCTCTCCGCGGATCTGGTCGTCAATTTGCCGAAGTTGAAGACGCATAAAAAAACCGGGGTCACTCTGGCTCTGAAGAACCTCGTTGGAATCAATGGAGATAAGAACTGGCTGCCACACCACACGCTCGGCAATCCAAGCGAGGGAGGCGACGAGTATCCCGGCGAAGATGCGATGGACCGTGTCAGAAGTAGGGCGACCGAAGTCGCAAGGATGTTTCTGGATCGTGGACTGGGTCGGTCGATTTTTCGCCTTGTTCGTCGCTTCGAGGATCGAGTTCGCGGGAGTGAATTCATTCGAAGCGGTAACTGGTATGGAAATATGACGACCTGGAGAATGTGTCTCGATCTGAACATCTGTCTCTATTACAGCGACGATAAGGGTTTTTACGCCGATGCAAAGACTCCCAGACGGCGGGTACTGACGCTGCTGGACGGGATCGTTGCGGGGGAAGAGGGAGGTCCCTTGGCTCCGCGCGATGTTCCGCTCGGCGCGATGATCGCTTCCGAAGACCCGGTCGCGGTCGATCTGGTGGCGTTGAAACTAATGGATTTCGATCACGATAGAGTTCCGAAAATTCACGAGGCGATGCGAGCTGAAAAGCTACGGGTGACTCGTCTCCGCAGTCCATCGGAGCTCGAGCTCGTCGAGGTCGATGCGACTCAAGTCGATGCTGTTCCTCGACTGGGTGTTCTAGGCCAGCTTGATTGGGGCCGACCTTTCCGCGCGCACTCTGGCTGGACGGGGCATTTGGAGAACGAAAGATGAAACAGGTCCTGCAAAATTCACGTACGGGTGAACTGAAAATTGCGGATCTTCCTGATCCCGTCGTGGGTGTGGGTCAGGTGCTCATTCGGAATGCTTTTTCGGTGATCTCGCCAGGGACCGAACGGACTGCCCTCAGCTTCGCACGCAAGTCAATGCCGGAAAAGGCGAGGAGCCGGCCGGATCTGGTTCAGCAGGTTACGGACAAGCTCGTGCGAGAGGGCCCCTTGCCGACCTATCGGGCGGTAATGAACCGGCTCGATGTGCCTCAGCCTCTCGGGTATTCAAGCTCTGGCACGGTCGTCGATGTTGGTCACGGCGTTGAAGGCTTTGCGATCGGCGATCGAGTTGCGTGCGGTGGAGCGGGATATGCGAATCACGCGGAGATTGTCGCCGTACCAGCGAACCTCGTCGCGCGCGTGCCGGATGGAGTCGACCTGGAATCGGCGGCCTATGCGACCCTGGGCGCGATTGCGATTCAGGCCGTACGCATCGCAGAACCTTTGATCGGAGACTTCGCCGCGGTCATCGGGCTGGGTCTCGTCGGACAACTCGAAGTGCAGCTGCTTCGCGCGAACGGATGTCGTGTTCTCGGGACGGATCTCAACCCTAGTCGCGTCGCGCAGGCGATTACCCAGGGTGCTGAATGGGCGTTCGCGTCGGATGCGATCCCCCCGAATTGGATCAACGACATGACCGGCGGTTTTGGTGTCGACTTTGCGGTCGTTGCGGCCTCCTCCACGAGCGCGGCCCCCCTCGAACTCGCGGCGGATCTCTGCCGACTCAAGGGTCGAATTTCAATCGTGGGCGACGTTCCAATTCAAATTGACCGTCGAGCGGTCTTCGCCAAGGAACTCGACCTTCGGATGAGCATGTCCTACGGGCCCGGGCGATACGATCACTCTTACGAGGAAATGGGTCGCGACTACCCGCTTCCCTACGTTCGCTGGACCGAAAATCGCAACATGCAGGCCGTACTGAGCTTGCTCGCATCCGATGCGATCTCAATGAAGCGGTTGGGAGCGGAAAAAGTCGCATTCAAGGAAGCGCTCCAGGTCTACGAAGACCTCGCTGAAAACCGGACGAGCGCGCTTGCGGTCGTCTTCGAATACGAGGCCGCTTCGGCGCCCCAGGTGCGGGTCTCGTTGGATGGGGGTCGCGGGACCTCCAATCCCAACGAAGAACGGCTGAGCATTGGGGTTCTTGGGGCCGGGAACTACGCGAAGGCAGTGTTGTTGCCGGAACTGCGAGAGCGGGAAGGCATTGAGAAAAAGCTCATCGTGACGGCGACGGGAGCGTCAGCGGAGCATGCGGCGAATCGGTTTGGTTTCGGGGCGTGCTCCACGGATGCCGAGGAAATTCTCGGCGACCCCGAGGTCGACCTTGTGGTCATTGCGACACGTCACGACTCACATGCGGACCTCGCTGTGAGGGCGCTGGAGGCGGGCAAGGCGGTATGGCTCGAGAAGCCGGTCGGGCTCGACTACGAGCAGGTCAAACGCGTTCTCGAGGCCGCTGAACGAAAGAAGGCCTATCTCTTCGTGGGCTACAATCGACGTTTCTCGAGCCATGCCCGAAAACTTCACTCGCTCTTCCTGCGCCGGACTGGGTCGCTCTCGATTCAATATCAAGTTGCCGCGGGCACGCCGCCCGCGGGCTCCTGGATCATGGAGCGAGGCGTTGGTGGCGGCAGGATCGTCGGCGAAGTCTGCCATTTCGTGGATCTCTGTACTTATCTGGTCGGAAGCCCACCTCGATCTGTCTACGCTCGGAGCGTTGGTTCGACGGGTGCGAATGACGACTCGGCCGTCTTGATGCTCGAGTACCCAGACCAGTCAATTGCGACCATCTCCTATCTGGCTCGGTCGGCTCCTGGTCTGGCGAAGGAGCGAATCGAAATTTCGGCAGACGGGCAGACGGCGATCTGTGACAACTTTCGATCGACACGGATACAGGGAGGCAAAACCTTTCGCACTTACAACCAGGACAAAGGGCAGCACTTCGCCATGGA
>Ga0315332_10001428_pt1 | contig 12642 bp, 10 predicted proteins | sample M110034915metaG_FD_203455 | JGI IMG/M metagenome (GOLD analysis project Ga0315332, IMG submission 203455) | Ammonia-oxidizing marine archaeal communities from Monterey Bay, California, United States - M1 100m 34915 | ecosystem: Environmental > Aquatic > Marine > Intertidal zone | place: USA...
CTCTAGCACGATGCCCACACGGTCAACGCATGTAGCTAGTGGTAGCGACATAGTCGTCACTGCAATGCAAAGGACGCCGCGTCGATGTCCACCAAGCCAACCGCATCACCACGAACAAGTAGTCCGCGCACGTTCACCGGATCAGTCCAAGGCACATCAATCGGAATCAAACCACCTTCATACATGGTCGCCACACGCGCGACTTTGGTGTGGCCAACAACGATATGCCTAGCCTCAGAGGCTTTCAGAATCGCTTGGAAGTCAGTGTTCGTCGGTGTTGGACCAAAGTCCTGCGCATGTCGCGGGAAATACCCTCGATACCATAATGGCCCAGACCGACTCCAACTGAGTCGCACGGCTTCATTGTTGGTCAACGTCTCTGGCCGCACGCCCAAGACCGAGCGTACCTTTTCATTGATGCCTTCGTAATCGAGCGCATCGCCCACCACCTGCGGCGACAATCCCGCATGCACAAAGAGATAGTCGCCAACCCGCTCTATGCAGTTTCGAGTACGTAACCAACGACCAATCACGGTGTCCGCACCGATCAGGCCTTCACACGTCACGCCAAGCATCTTTGCGGCATGGAAGTACTTCTGATTCGTATACCGAACGTCGCCCCCCATCATCATCGCTTCGTGGTTACCTAGGATGAAGTGCACATGACCGCCGGCGGCATTGGCTTCGAGAGAGAGACGATAGAACAGCCACAACACCTCGGTGACTTGATCCCCCCGATCAACCATGTCCCCAACCCCTACTAAATGGCCATTGCCGTAGGCCCAGTGGCCTTTTGCGTCGACCACATGATTGCTGGTGAGGAACTTCAGTAGAGAGTCGTATTCGCCTTCGACATCACTCAACGCCAGCATTTTCGTCGGCGCACCCCACTTGCACTTAGGCGATGTCGGAACCTCAAGCAGCAACGAATCACCAAGTAAGTGCGCCCATTCCTCCAAGACAACCGGTTCGCCTTTCGCAAACTGACGTGTCTGCATCGCGCCATTGGTAATCCAACGCGCATGCACGCCACCGTCTGGCTTCAAGAACAGATGCGGTGCTTCTTGTAGAAGCGAGGCGTCGAGCTTTGGCTTCGGTTTAGACACAGACTTCGGCTTCGACACCTGACTAGGGTTCGGAGCAGGTTCGGGCGAATCCTTGATGGTGCTAGGTACGTTTGACCCACATGAAGCGATCCCCAACAAAAGAGGAGTGCTCAGCGCTAAAGCCACACGCCGGAGAAAGATGCTCATTGTGTCAACATGCAGTGGGTTGAAAGGAACAAGTGGCAGCAGACAAGTCTTCGGCCACTACGAACTAGCACGTGACTCGACAGCATAATCCGGCATGCCCGCCAGTTCTGACTTGTCGAGTCGATACTGCTCACAAACAAGACTCAACCGCAGGCCAGGCGTCTCAACCTTGTCGATCGAATGCTGCAGATCACCGTGAAACTGCAGCAACAATCCCTCGACGGGTGCAACGCGGCCGAGAAACTTCTTACCCCGTCGCAAGACAAGGCCACCACCGCGCAGGCCCTTGGGCACTTCAATGTAGAGCACACTAACTTCGAGCGGCGGCAGCACATCCGCGACATACGCATGCAGACTACGGTCAATATGCGGCGCGACGTGCGAGCCTTCAGTCAGTTGCAATGGGTTGAGGTAGAATGCATTGCAGTCGTCCCGAAGCGCCAACTTCATGTAGCGCTCCAACCAAGGGAACTGCTCAATGACGCGCCCCTGCGCCGAACGGCGGAACACCACGGAGAACCCACGCGTACCAACAAAGTCGCGGTTGAGGTTATTGACGGCAAAGTAACGGCTGCTGCGAATCTGCTTCTGCAGTTCGAACAAGTAGTCCGCGTCGCATGCGTCCGCCTGCAATGTGTGGCCTAGCTTCGAAATGGACCTCGGCATCTACACCCCAATACACGCAAGCAACTTCCAATAAACAACTTGTGGATCCACGCGCAGACAGCCGAGGATGCCACAAAACAGCCACAGCCAACTAGGATACGGACGAGACGGCTTGTGTTGTCACGCCTTTTTGCACAAGGCCAAATCGCTGCTGCCGGACGACGCACTACAGACGGTTGCTGGCACACATTGATGCGCAGCACCTTCCAGACGACCGCTTGCGGGAACCGCGCACCACACCCGGCGATGTGACGCAGCAGCAAAAAAATACCGCGCTCAATGCCAGCCGTGGCAAACAAGATCAAGGTCGACTTCCAGGGGTATTCAGGGCCGCAGCCGCTTAGATCATGGCTCGAACAGGTCCAAAGCGACACGAGGCCCCTAGCCAACCGACCATTCTCACACTTTGGTGACGTGAATCCCTAAGGCTCACACGTGTTCCATTGTCACCGTGTGGCTAGTCTGTCGCCCCGTGCAAAGCTTCGTCGGTGATCTCGCAGAACGTGTTCTCGGTGGTATGTCCCCGATCGTCATTGGCCTCGACCCAAGGTTGTCCGCGTTCCCAGAGCAATTGATGCCTGGAGCCGCACCCGCGGCACGCATCGTTGCGTTCTATGGCGAAGCACTGCCAGTGATCGCGAAGCATGCACCAGCGGTCAAACCCAACATCGCCTTCTTTGAGAGCTATGGCTCGGATGGCTATCGAGCCTACGAAGAGGTCTGCCGGATGGCACACGAAGCCGGGTTGCTAATCGTCGGTGACGTCAAACGTGGTGACATCGGAAGCACAGCAGAAGCCTACGCCGAGGGTCACTTCCGGATTGCTGACTCGCTAACCCTTCATCCCTACCTGGGTAATGACTCCGTCGCACCGTTCTTGAAGTGGTGCCCACCAGAACAAGGTGGGCGAGGTGTCTTTGTCTTGGTCCGCACCAGCAACCCTGGCGCAAAGGACTTCCAGGATTTGCAAATTGGTAACAAACCCCTATGCGATGTAGTTGCAGAGGCCGTTAACCAGTGGGGGAGCCAACTACCTCAAGAACACGGCTACCACGCGGTCGGTGCGGTCGTTGGCGCAACGTGGCCCGAAGAGCTCGCCCGCCTGCGTAAGCTATTACCCAACTCGTGGCTGCTATTGCCGGGAGTTGGAGCCCAAGGCGGCAAGGTAGAAGACCTCGCGGCAGCCTTCGACGAACAAGGCCTCGGCGCACTGGTCAACCAGAGCCGCGGCGTCATGCAATGTTTTGCCCCGGCACAGAATGACTGGCTCGATCGTATCGACCAGGCATGTGCCACATTTGCCGCAGAATGCCGGGCAGTGGCCGTTCCCAATCGGTGATTACGAGTAGAGCTGAATCTTTGACCTCGACCCTGCGCCACATTTCGTTCCGCCGCCTCGGCACATCTGCCGTTCACCAGCGTTATCTGGAGGACGACCGAGACCTCAGTAACTACCTGGGCATGCGTTCACAGTCCGTCGAAGATCTGCTGAAGCGGGCGCCGACGGGAGCCAACCGAGTAATCCCACGGGACCAATTGGTCGAATCGCTGACCGCATATGCCAAGCGCCACGATGCGCCACCCGAGGTCTTGGCCAATGCTGAGGCGCTACTAGATCCAGAAACCCACGTCATCGTCACGGGCCAACAGCCAGGTTTATTAGGTGGACCATTGCTGTCCCTGCATAAAGCTGCGACTGCGATTCGGTTGTGCAGAGAGATCCAAGAGCAAGGTGGGCCGCGGTGCGTGCCATTGTTCTGGAACCATTCAGACGATCACGACCTCGAAGAAGGCAACCGCGCGTTTCTCGTAAACCAACAACAGGAAGTCCAGCGCTTCCGACTCGACATCACTCGCCACAACGAGTCGCTGCGCAAAATTCATGTCGGCCGCGATGTCGAGCGTCTACTTGAACAGATCGCTCCGCTACTGCCTCAGACCGAGTTTCACGATGGCCTGATGGAAACCCTGAAGCCAAAGCATCCAGACGAAGCGATGGGGGACATGCAAGCGCGATTGATGTTCGAAGTCTTCGGCAAGCACGGCTTGTTGGTGATCGAACCGCGTGACTTACCAGAGTGCGCGTTCGAGCCCCTGAAGAAGTGGTGGGGCAAGTCCGACGAAATCCGCACCAAGATCACGCAAACTTGCGACGACCTAACAGACCTAGGCGTCGATATCACGCTCGATCCGAGCGCGACCATGATGTTCGCGATGAACGCGGATCGTCGAGAGCCACTAGCCGATGGCGAAGACATCACCGACCACCGCAACCTATCGCCAGGCGTTCTGCTGCGACCGTTATGGCAAGATGCATGCTTGCCAACGATCGGTTTCGTTGTTGGTCCGGGCGAACTTAGTTATCTCGCCGCAGTCGCGCCGCTCTACCGGTTCTTGGGTGTGCCGCAGCCGGTGTTTGTGCCGCGGTCGTCACTGACACTCGTCGAGCCATCGATGCAGCGTTTGATGACACGGTTCTCGCTCGACCTACCAGAACTCGATGACACGCCGGAGAAACTCGCGGAAAGACTGCTGCAGGACGACAACGGCGAAGGCGATATCGAAGACAAAGTCGAGAGCATCAAGACGCGCCTGCGCGCCGACCTAGATGCCGTTGAAACGATCTTAAAGACAATCGACAACTCGATGGTTGGCGCACTAGACCGCGCCCGCACCAAGTCCGCAGAAGAACTCGAACGCCTACAGACCAAAGTTCGCAACGCACGTCAAAACCGAGAAGGCACTGGCATCAAGCAACTGCGCCGCTTGTGCAACTCGCTACGGCCACGCAACCGCGTACAAGAGCGAGTGTTTGGGCCCATCAGCTACCTCAACTCATATGGGCCGCGAGTGGCCGAAGAGTTGATCAATGCAGCAGACCCGTTCGTCATCGAACATGGGGTGCTTGAGCTATGATGACGATCACGGATCCATCGAAGCTCCCTTCATGCGACGTCTTGGCCTTCGGGCCACACCCCGACGACATCGAGATCGCCTGTGGTGGCACATTGCTACTGCTACAACAGAAGGGTCGAAGCGTTGCAGTGGTGGATTGCACGCGCGGCGAGATGGGGTCGAATGGCACAGCCGACGACCGCGACCGTGAAGCAGAAGCAGCAGCCAAGGCGTTGGGCGTCACCGCGCGGTGTAATCTGAACTTGCCAGACACCGGTATCCGCAATGATGACGAAGCAACCAACCGCGTCGTTGCTGCAATTCGCTCGGTCCGTCCGAAACTGATCTTCGCACCACACGCGCGCGATGTACATCCCGACCACACAGCCGCCGCCGAACTGATCGGTCGGTCGCACTTCCTATCGGGACTAAGCAACTACCAACCGAGCCTTGGCACACCTCACCGTGCACGCACATTGCTTCGTTACCCCGGCAACCAACCAGTCGAGCCAACATTCGTCATCGACATCAGTGACGTCTCCGGCAAAAAGGCTGACATCGTGCGTTGCTACGCTTCCCAGTTGAATCCACCGGACACACAACACTTGGTCCAAGGACTTGATCTGCTTGAACGCACCGTCGTGCGCGAGCAAGCAGCAGGAGCGATGATTGCCGTGCGCGCCGGCGAAGGATTTTGGCACGACGGGCCGTTGGCCGTGGGTGAGCTGGACTGGTTGCTCGGTTAGAGATTTCAGAACTAACGAGCCCTCAACGCACACTGTCAATGCGTGACGCGACAGCACACTCGGTAGCGGTGCAGTTCATCCAGCAATAGGCACTGGCCAGCACCCCCTTGAACACCAATGCTCGAGATCAGGCGGGTGAGACTCCCAAGCCTGGCGCTACCAATCGTCGTAGCAATCGGCCGCGAGCCCAAGAAACCGACGCGGAGAACCGCGCAACCACCGTTTTGAGATCGGTTGGCCGAAACGCGCCGATCTGCATGGCCGTGATATTGGCAACATTGGCCCGCAATTGAAGCCAACAGCAGAATTGGCCTCGCGCCATTGGAACCAGTAAGCGAACATGCCAACTGGGAGCAATTATGAAGCGCATCGCGGTCATCAATCAGAAAGGTGGCGTCGGCAAGACAACCACCACGGTCAATCTGGGCGCAGCCCTAGCACATCACGGACAGCGGGCACTGCTGCTCGACCTGGACCCCCAGGCGAACATGACCGTGCACGTTGACAAGCGGCCGGACATGGAAAGCAACACGCTGACCAACCTGCTGATTGACGACACACCACTTACCGAGCTGGTGCAGGAGACAGCGCTACCAAATCTGAGCGTCGTTCCCAGTGACACCTCGCTTGCTGGCGTAGAGCAAGTTCTCGCCAACCGTATTGGACGGGAGACGATCCTTCGCCGTGCGCTCGACAAAGACAAAGCCGAGGACAAGTTCGACTTTGTACTCTTCGACTGCCCGCCATCGCTCGGAGTATTGAGTGCCAATGCGCTAGTAGCGGCTGACTTCGTCGTCATCCCAATGCAGGCCGAATATCTGTCGCTGCAAGGCATGGCCAAACTGCTCGAGATCATTGACCTCGTAAAAAGCCAACTCAACCCCAACCTTCAGATCGCGTGTGTGCTGCCTTGCATGCTCGACTCGCGCACCAACCTGTCCATGGAAGTGCTCGCGGAGATCGAAGAGCACTTCGGCGACCTTCTAACGAAGTCGCGTATTCGCAACAACGTCAAGCTAGCTGAAGCACCAAGCTTTGGTCGGTCTATCTTCGAACACGCACCCGACAGCAATGGTGCCCAGGACTACGCCGATTTCGCGATTGAGTTCATGCAGAAGATTGGCATGAATGACGTCGCGGCAGCAATTCTTGCGGCGTACGAAGAAGAAGAGGAGGAGGAGGAAGAAGAAGAGGAAGAGGTCGAAGATGACACCGACGTGGAAGAGTTTGACGTCGACGATGAAGAAATGGATGAGTCCATCGAGGATGCGCTAGACGAGCCAATCACCGAGGAAACAGCCACGATTGCGCAGAATGAGCCAATCGAAGATGCACTAGATGAAACGACTACGATTGCGCAAAACGAGCCAATCACCGAGGAAACGGCCACGATTGCGCAGAATGAGCCAATCGAAGATGCACTAGATGAAACGACTACGATTGCGCAAGACGAGCCAATCGCCGAGGAAACGGCCACAATTGCGCAGAATGAGCCAACCGAGGATGCGCTAGACGAAACGATTGCGACTACGCAAGACGAGCCAATCGCCGAGGAAACGAGCACGGTTGCGCTGGATGAACCGATCGAGGATGCACCGGACGAAACGACCGCGGCTGTGACAGATGCACCTGTGCAAGTGGATGACGCCGAGACTAGGTCAAACGAAGTGACGGAAAGCAGTCCCATCAGCAACCCTAGTCTAGAGTCCGATACTGTCGGACGTTCGGACGAGCCACCGACGGCAACCGAAGCAGCTGCCAACTCATAGTCGCGCGTGCCCGGCAACAACGCTTAGCGATAGCTAACGCACGGGCATGGCTCTGTTCAAAGGAGCGCAACACCGACGACTCGCGCCACTCCTAACAAGAATAGTTGCGTTCGTGTGGTTGCCACTTCATCTGGTGCCACAACTTTGCCGATAGCACTGGAGACATGGCATCAAATGACTCCGACCTCAACAAGCTGACCGTACTGATGGGCCAGTGCCTTGGCCGGATTGACCAAGAGGCCTTTCTCCTCCAAGAGCATGGCACAGATGTCGACTTCGCCACTGCCGACCGTCTCGATAGTGAGACTGGGACACTATATGGGCTGGTCGATTCGATGCTGTCCATCGAGACAAACTCGAACGAGACAAACGTCAACCAGATCGTCACGAGCGTGACTCGGTCCACCCTGCAAGAACTGAGTGTGCCAGTCGTGCTGCGGCAGACTCTGACAACCGAATCGTCTCAGGTCCAAGCTCCAACTGCGCTGGTCAACGTTGCCGTGCAGCGTGCGATGGCGTTAGCAGTGAAGCCCCTCGGTCCAGGTGATGAACTATGCCTGACCACCCGGATTGATTGTGACTCGGTTCTGATCGAGATCGAAAGCCGCGGTAGCAGCATTGTCAGCTGCGCAAGCGACCGGGTTGAGACTCTGAGAGAGTTCGTCGAGGAGTTCGACGGAACCTGCCAGATGCGCCAAGAAGGCTCAGACCTATTCTTGGTACTAGAACTGCCACAAGTGATGGCGACGGATAGAAGCGAATCGCTGTAAATCGCGTAAGATCTGCACCATGCGGATCGGCATCGTTTGTTACCCAACCGTCGGCGGAAGCGGAGTCGTCGCCACTGAGATGGCTACAGCTCTCGCTGCACGAGGGCACGAACTCCACCTGCTGAGCTATGACAGACCCAGTCGGCTGCGCGGGGGCATCCCGGGCCTGCAATTTCACGAAGTAACGGTCTCTGCTTACCCCTTATTTCGCTACCCTCCGTACGATTTAGCATTGGCAACACGCATGCTCGAGGTGCGTGAAGAAGCCAAGGTAGACCTGTTCCATGTGCACTATGCCATTCCACATGCAGTAAGTGCCTTCCTTGCACGCAGCATGTGCGGAGGGAGCTTAAAGTTCGTGACCACCCTGCACGGTACCGACATCACCGTTGTCGGCAGTGACCGCGCATATCTAAGGCCCACACGATTCGCACTTGAGCAATCGGACGCCATCACTGCCGTCAGTCAGCACCTCGCGGACGAAACCCACCTAGTGTTTGGGGTAAAGAAGCAGCTCGATGTCGTGCACAACTTCGTCGACACAGAGCGCTTCAAGCCGACCAACCACAAACCGTGGTATCAACGAGAGGACGACGAGCGGATTATCGTGCACGCATCAAACTTCCGGCCGGTCAAACGAGTCGCCGACTTGGTGCGCGCCTTCGCCTTGATCCAAAAGCAGTTGCCGGCGCGGTTGCTTCTCTTGGGCGATGGTCCAGACCGGGAGCATGCACTCGCAATCGCCTCCGATCTGGGCTGCAAGCACCGGGTGGAGCACCTGGGAATGCGCGATGATCTCGAACAAGTTTTGCCAAAAGCAGACCTGTTCTTATCAGCTTCGCAGACCGAGAGTTTTGGCTTATCTATACTTGAAGCAATGAGTTGTGGCGTCCCCTGCGTCAGCACGGACGTCGGCGGGGTCAGCGAGGTTGTGGGTGATACAGGCACCTTGGTGCCGTTCTCGGAGCCCGAGTCGATGGCCGCCGCGGCGATCGAACTTCTAAGCAACCCCAAGCTACATGCGAGTCAATCGCACGCGGCCCGCCAGCGTGCCATGAACAGCTTTGCAACCGACCAAATCGTCACCCAATACGAGTCCATCTACGAGCGTGTGCTTCGTTGAGCGACACACCTAAAGGTCCCTGGTTCTGCGACTTTAACGCAGGAGCACCTGTGCTGCCCGAGGTCTTGGACGAGTTCGTGGCAACCGAACAACGTTGCCCTGCCAATCCAGCTAGTAGCCATGCCGCTGGCCGGCGTGCCCGAGGCGTGCTGGAAGAAGCCCGCGAACGCATTGCAAAGCTGTTCGAACTGCCTGGCGGCGATGTCGTATTCACCAGCGGTGGAACCGAAGCCGCCAACATGGCAGTGCGCGGTTTAGGTAATCAAGAATTGCCCGTCTTGATCAGCGATGTAGAGCATCCAGCGATACGAGAATCTGCTGAGCAGCGCGGCACTTCCAAGTGGGATATCAGCGAGCACGGAGCGGCAATTGTCACAGCTCCAATACAAAAAGTCGGACTTGTTTGTCTCGTTCATGCGCAGAGTGAGATCGGCACACTACAAGACACCCAGACTGCCATTGAGGTGGCTCGTAACTGCGATGTACCGATCGTCATTGACGCAGCACAAACACTCGGGCGTGTGAGCATCCGCGAATTGCTCGCCAGCGGTGCCATAGTTGCTCTGTCACCTCACAAAGCCGGTGGCTTACGTGGACACGGGGTACTTCTCGGTAAGCGCTTAGAGGACCAGCTACATCCTCTCATGTTGGGAGGTGGACAGGAGTTTGGTCTTCGGCCTGGAACCCAGAGTCCATCACTGGCAGCTGCAAACGCCTTAGCAATCGAGATTGCGATGACCGAACAGCCACAACGTGCGGTCACAATGGCACGCAACCGAAAATCGTTCCTAGAGGCCCTAGAAGGCCATTCGTGCTCATTTAGAGTTTTGACACCTCTGGCCGAAAGTGTCCCAAACACCTTGATGTTGTGCTTTGAGGACGTCGACGGACGCTATTTACTGCCAGCATTGGATTTGGCCGGAGTGCAAGCGTCGCACGGATCTGCTTGCTCATCCGGGTCAATGACTGCGCCTAAAATCTTGACAGCAATCGGTGTTGATGATGCACGCGCACGCGCTTGTGTTCGGTTTAGTTTCGACTGGCAAATCCGCGATGAGGAGTGCGCGCACGCTGGCGAAGTTGTCGGCAACGTGTTGCGTCGTTTGCGCAAAAAAAACTAGCACGAATTGTGACGCGAGAATGCGATAGCAACGACGACTCCAAGTCGTTGTTCTTCCCAGGCTAGACGTTCACAACACGTCAGTTATCTGTTGGGAAACGTGAAGGTCGCGACCATCAAAGTTGCTTGAGCAGACTTGCAACAGTTGGGGTGCCAGATAGAAAAGCGGACGTCAGTCGCGAGCTAGTGTGTCGGTCGCCTAACCATCACGTCAGCTCCAAACCACGCTCTATCAAAGAGCGCGGATATTCCGTCAGAACCATCCTGTCTCAACACTCCAGGAACCATTCAAAGCGATTGGGACTGCAAAGCTCCCAATCGGCCTGTTTGTGAAGGACCGAGAAACCTCATGCCAACACTCTGCACTCGGGATTACGCCTAAATCCTGACGCGCTCTAAGCCTGGCGCGTAGCCCGCAGCTTGTTGATCTTTGACCACCCAAACCAATAGCCCTCAACCACACCTAATGGTGGCCCAAACCCCAAACCCCTCCAGTCAACCGAGTTCCTCCCCTGGGAACCATTCCGATAGCCAAGCCACGGCTACGCAACCCACTGAAACAACCGATTCATCGGTAACGGGACAATCCAGCGACAATCGCGAGTTACTTCAGCAACTTCTCAACCACCTCGTAGTTCGCGTACGCCGCGAGCAACTAGAGACATGGTTCCGCTCCCTAATTGTGGCTCGCGCTGACGACACGGAAATCGAGTTGTCCGTCACGACACCGTTTGTCCGCGATTGGCTAGCCAAGAACTTCTTGTCGGAGATGCAGGACGCTATCGACTCACTTGGCACACCAGCCGGCCGTCGACGCCTCGTGTTGACACACCGTGCAGAGGATGGCCAAGACAGTCTCAGCCTAGTGCAAACGACTCCCGCCGATGAGATTGAGCGCGTGATGCGCAACACGACCGAAGCTCGCTTGCGCAACATCGATGGTTTGCCTGTGCCGCCACAAACGCGCACAACGATGCCGAGCGAAGTAGCACAACCTGTGAACAACAAGGTTCATGCGCAACCTCGCGACAATCAATCAGGTCAGGGTCACCGTACCGGTCACCCGCTCAACCCAAACTATACGTTCGACCGCTTCGTTGTTGGGCCTTGTAACCGTCTTGCTCACGCTTCGGCACTAGCCATCGGTGAGAATCCGGGACACGCATACAACCCGTTGTTTGTGCATGGCAATGTTGGACTCGGCAAGACTCACTTGCTGCAGGCCATCTGCCATACTGTCTTGCGTCGCGATCCAAACGCTCGCGTGCTCTACATGAGCTGTGAGGACTTCACCAACTCCTACATTCAGGCAATCCAAGCTCATCAAATCGATCATTTCCGTGATTACCATCGCGGTGCCGATGTGCTCGTTATTGATGACGTGCAGTTCCTGGCTAACAAGGAAAAGACGCAGGACGAGTTCTTCCACACGTTCAACGCCCTGTTCGATGGTCAGCGTCAAATCGTATTGTCGTCAGATCGTCCGCCAGTCGAAATCCCCACGATCGAAGAACGGCTTGTGTCACGCTTCAAATGGGGCCTTGTCGCTGAAGTAGAGGCGCCATGTGTCGATACTCGCAAGGCAATCGTTAGCAGCAAGGCCGCTGGCCGTGGTGTTGACTTGCCGGATGATGTTGCCCATTTCCTTGCTGAGCGCGTGACGTCAAACATCCGTGAGCTCGAAGGTGCCGTCATCAAGGTAGTTGGCTTCGCTGCGATCACTGACCAACCGATTACCCTTGGTCTCGCCGAGAGTTGCTTGCGCGGGATGCCAATGCGTCGCGCCCAAGTAACATCCGAAGAGGTAATGGCTCTAATCACTGGTGAGTTCGCCATTACGGCGCGCGAACTGATTGGCAAAAGCCGCACCCAAGCAGTCAGCATGCCTCGTCAAATCGCAATGTTCCTGTTGCGTGAGCACACCGAGAGCTCCCTAGAAGACATCGGCAAGATCTTTGGTAACCGCGACCACACGACGGTCATTTATGCCGTCAACAAGGTCCGTGACCGTTCCACCAAAGATCGCATGTTTAAAGAGCTACTCGACGGTCTCAGCAGCCGCTTGATGACACGCTCGTTCCGCACCTAAGAGACCAGGAGTCCACGGTCCTAGGACCGTGTGCGGATCACGAAACTTGCTCGGCTAGGCCTACCACAGGGCCTTCGTAGGCACCCTTTCCTAGGGTGCCTTGCGCCCGGAAATATCGACGTTCAACCGTATCGATGGAAGCAAGGCTTCTGATCGTGATGGCGCTGCTGTAGACTGGCTTTTTAGCATTCTAAATAGCCAGGAAACATCT
>Ga0315332_10001433_pt1 | contig 12636 bp, 9 predicted proteins | sample M110034915metaG_FD_203455 | JGI IMG/M metagenome (GOLD analysis project Ga0315332, IMG submission 203455) | Ammonia-oxidizing marine archaeal communities from Monterey Bay, California, United States - M1 100m 34915 | ecosystem: Environmental > Aquatic > Marine > Intertidal zone | place: USA...
AAGTAATGGTCGTTAATGATTGCGTTTCACCTCTTGTAAATACGGCTGAACCATGTGGTCCTGGCAGATAATCAATTTCACTCCATATCGGACGAATTTGATTCATGTCTCTACCGTCAAGTCTGATTCGTTCATCCAGAACTACTCTTCTAACAGCTGATTTTTGCGTGTATTTAAAGTAACCCTTAATTTGAAATGCCCATTCTGTTTTTTCTTCTTCAGAAAGCGCTTCCATAACTTGTTCTTTCACGGCTCCAAAAAGTTCGGCTCTTTTATGTTTGTCTGCCAGACCTTGTTTTGCCACGTCATAACATCCTTGGTAACCCAAATCGTATATTTTAGCCTTTAGCTCCTCGTTGTGGTCCTCATGACTGTATTCTCTAATTTCTCTATTTGGAACTGCCTCAGCTGCAAGATCTAATTGAAGCTGACATTGTACCTTAATGGCACCATGTGCTGCTTTAATGGCCTCTAACATATCTGCTTCAGAGACTTCTTTGAATTCTCCTTCAACCATCATGATATTGTCCATAGTAGCGGCAACAATAATGTCTAAGTCACACGCTGCTATTTGTTCTATCGTTGGATTGAGAATCATTTTGCCATCTATCCGGCCAATCCTTACTTCCGATACTGCTTCTGCAATAGGAATGTCTGAAACTTGCAGTGCAGCAGATGCTGCAAGACAAGCAAGTGCATCTGGTGAATCCACTTTATCTGAAGAAACAAGTTGAATCATCACTTGTGTATCTCCGTGATAATCGTCAGGGAAAAGAGGTCTTAATGCTCTGTCCACAAGACGCATTACTAATATTTCAGAGTCAGAAGGTCTTGCTTCTCTTTTTAAGAATCCTCCTGGGAATCTACCTGTAGAAGCATACTTCTCTCTATAATCGATGGTTAATGGCATGAAATCCATTTCTGGTCTCGCGTCGTAGTTAGAAACTACTGTTGCCAAAATTACTGTTCCGCCCATCCTCACTTCCACGGAACCGTGAGCTTGCTTAGCCAATTTTCCTGTAGCAATAGAAATGGTTCTTCCATCTCCTAGGCTAATGCTTTTTTCAAATCCTAATTTCATAATTTTTAAAATATAAACAACAAGGGGGCTTTACACTAATGTGTAAAAGCCCCCCTTTAAATACGTATAAGAATTATCTCGTCGTTTCGAGACAAATTATCTTCTTAATCCAAGCTCTTTGACAATTGCCCTGTAACGCACAATGTCTTTCGCTTTTAAATAATCCAATTGCCTTCTTCTTTTCCCAACAAGCATAATTAATGATCGTTGAGTGTTGAAGTCTTTTTTGTTTGTCTTCAGATGCTCAGTAAGATGCGCAATTCTGAATGTAAACAATGCAATTTGACCTTCTGCAGTTCCGGTATCGGTATCTCCGTTTCCGTACTGTTTAAAAAATTCTTTTTTCTTTTCTGATGTTAGATACATGCCAATACTTTTAGTGATTCTTATGTGATCTTGTTAATTATTCGGGTGCAAATATACTGTTTTATTCGATAGAGAAATAATTTTTTGAAATAAAGCAGGTATTTAATTGATTTATAAATGACAATTTTCTTTGCTTCTTTTACGAATGCAGAGCATTTACATCATTAGTTTTGCAATAGTCGAATAATTCGCTCTAGTTCAGGCCTAAGCTCTCTCCGATCAACAATGTAGTCGAGGAAACCTTTTTCTAGCAGAAATTCTGAGGTTTGAAAACCTTCTGGTAAATCCATGCCAATGGTTTCTTTAATTACTCTGGGACCAGCGAATCCAATTAAAGCATTAGGCTCTGCGATATTCACATCCCCTAACATGGCGAATGAGGCGGTTACTCCACCGGTAGTTGGGTCTGTTAAATACGAAATATAGGGTAACTTTTTTTGAGATAGCTGTGTTAATTTGGCTGAAGTTTTAGCCATTTGCATTAAGGAAAACCCGGCTTCCATCATACGTGCACCACCCGATTTAGAAATCATCATAAAGGGGCATTTCTTTTTAATCGCATAGTCTATGGCTAACGCGATTTTTTCACCAACGACAGAACCCATTGAGCCGCCAATAAAAGAGAAGTCCATGCAGGTTACTACAAGGTATTGACCGGATGTTTTACCATAAGCACTGCGACACGCATCAACCAAACCGGTTTTTTTCTGTGTGGCCGTAATTCGGTCTGTGTATTTTTTGTTGTCTTCAAAGTGGAGCGGATCGCCAGAAGCTATTTTTTCATGAATCTCTGTATAGTAAGCGTCGTCGTAGATGATGTCAAAATATTCTTTTGAACCGATTCTGGTGTGGTGACCTTCCGGGTCAACATAAAAATTCTTGGCCAGCTCTTTGCTTTCTATGATGTTACCACTAGAGGTTTTCACCCATAATCCATCGGGTGTTTCCTTTTTTTCTTTGGTTGGAGTTGTAATACTCTTCTTATCTCTTTTAAACCATGCCATAACTAAAAAGTGTTGTGCTTTGTTCTAACAAAATTTTAAGCGATTTGAATATCCTGGTCTAAATATACATCTTGAATTGCGTTTAATAAGGCAATTCCTTCATTTAAAGGTTTTTGAAATGCTTTTCTGCCAGAAATTAAGCCGTGTCCACCTGCTCTTTTATTAACAACAGCAGTCTCTACTGCTTGGATTAAGTCTGAACTGCCGCTTCCTGTTGAAGCACCACCTGAATTGATTAATCCCATCCTACCCATATAGCAATTTGCAATTTGGTATCGGGTTAAATCTATCGGGTGATCCGTAGTAAGTTCGGAATAAACTTTGGGATGCGTTTTTCCAAAATTAACGGCAGTGTAACCGCCGTTGCACTCTGGAAGTTTCTGTTTGATAATATCTGCTTGAATAGTAACGCCAAGGTGATTGGCTTGCCCGGTTAAATCAGCCGAAGTGTGGTAATCTACTCCATCTTTTTTGAAAGCACTGTTTCTAGTATAACACCAGAGAATCGTAGCCATGCCTAACTCATGAGCTCTTTCAAATGCTTCTGCTACTTCTACAATTTGTCGCTCACTTTCTTCGGAGCCGAAATAGATGGTTGCTCCAACAGCTGTCGCTCCTAAATTCCATGCTTCCTCCACAGATCCAAATGAAATTTGGTTAAAAGTGTTGGGATAGGTTAAAAATTCATTGTGATTCAATTTGACGATGAAAGGAATGCGATGTGCATATTTTCTAGAACATGCCGCAAGAACTCCAAAGGTTGAAGCAACCGCATTGCATCCACCTTCTATAGCCAGCTTTATGATGTTTTCTGGATCAAAGTAACTAGGGTTTGGTGCAAAAGAAGCGCCTCCAGAATGTTCAATCCCTTGGTCAACAGGAAGGATAGAGACATAACCGGTATCAGCAAGTCGTCCATTCCCGTATAGTGCCTGCAGGCTTCTTAATACCTGATTAGACCTGTTTGTTTGTGAAAAACAGCGATCGATAAAATCCACACCCGGCAAGTGAATGTGTTCTTTTCCAATGGTAGTGCACTTATGATTCAGTAAGGCCTCTGCTTTTTCTCCTAGTATTTCTTTTGTTTTAGACATAGCTTTCTCAAAATTATCGGAGTGCAAATCTAATAAAAGCTACCAAGGATTGGAAAAATTATAAGCTAAAGTGAATTTCTTTTTAATGCTTTATGCAATGCCATTGGCACAATGTGCGAATTATAGGAGGTTCTTTTAGGTTAAAATGGATAGCCAATTCCCAAAACGAATTGAGGTTTAAATTCTTCATTAATGGCATCTTGTGACCCGAAAATCCATCGATTGCCATCTGCCAAAGACGGATTGTGGAGCGGAACTGCAAAGTCTATTCTAATCAGAAAGAAATCCAAATCCATTCTTAAACCGAACCCACCGCCAAGAGCAAGCTCTCTAGGTAGAGATCTGCGCAATTGAAAATGACCATTCGTTCGCAATGAATCAGGATTTAATAACCATACATTGCCTAAATCGGCGAATAATGCTCCTTCTACCCAGTCTATGATGTCAAACCTTGCTTCTGCGTTGAACTCTATCCTGATGTCACCTGTTTTATCAAATGCTTTATTGCTGTCGTAATACCCGCCAGGGCCAAGTGTTCTTGATTTCCAAGCCCGTATACCATTAGCCCCACCTGCAAAAAATGCTTTTTCAAAAGGCAGTGCTTCGCTGAAATTTTTCTGCGGAATACCAATGCCTGCAAACATTCGATAGACGATCTGGCTCTTTTTAAAATTACGGTAGTAACGTGCATCAATCGTTGTTTTGATGTATTGCGCAAAACGGGTGTTAAAAATTTCGTAACCGCCTAACTCGTCTAGCTGTGCCTTGCTTTTTTCAAATCCCCACCGCAATAAATTGCCGGATTGCTCAAAAGAGGCTTTAAAATAGAAGTTGTTTTTAAGCCCGCCCTGGTACTGATTATTGTATTCGTAAGTAACCCGTGATGCTGAGATAATGTGGTCTTGATAGCTTGCTGCTAAAAACTTATCATTTAACAAGTCGATTCTGGATAGAAAAGTGTCGCTTTCATTATCAATGTTAACCAATGAAAATTCTGGCCAATCAAATCGGAGCGTATGGGCTTTATTTTCATTGATTACTGTTGCTCCAGAAAAGCTGAAAATATTTCGTGTAAAATCAGGTCTACGCTGAAAATTGTAGGCTGTTATAACTTCTGTGTGCGGATTATTGTGGTAATCAAGTAGCCCGGTGAATCGCAATAAGTAGGAAGGCAACGAGAATGAAATTTGAGGACTAATTTCTAATGTGTTAAGCGTTGCCGCCAAACCCGTTAAGTCTGAAGTCAGGTTGTTGTTGTCAGTACTTACAATGGAACGCTGTGCCTCTAATCCTCCGGTTAAGCTAATCTGTCCTTGAATGGCTTTTTTGAATAAGTTTTTATTAGAAAAGGAAAGTCGCCCTTCTATGCCAAGGAGCCCATCAGTATGTGTGCCATCTGATTCTAGCGCAAAAGTTTTAGATTTTGTAGGTTCAAGCTCGACAATAGATTTTAAATAATTAGATTGACTTTTGCTCTCATCAATTTCAAAATCCATGTGGATTAATTTAAAAAGCCCCAGGTTAGATAGCTTTTTAAACGAGGATTCAATAGCGCTGTGATTGTAGTAATCTCCCACCTTATATTCCAATCTTTTATGAAGTACTTTAGGCTTTAAGTTTAATTCGTCTCGATACATGATGTTTAACGTGTAGTGACCAATGGAGTCGTAATCTGGGTCTTGCACTCTGGGATCAAAATTGCTGTGGATGTCGATTCCGCTTATTTTATACCGTTTATGAGGTAACAGTACAATGGTATCCGCAAATTGGTCCTTGGTTTTCAAGTTATGAATGTCCATAAAGAGATTCAGCTTTCCGGAAGTTTCTGTGGTGTCGTACTCAAAATAGACGTATTCTTTATTGAAAAAATGAAAACCACTATCCCGTAAAGCTTGGGTTATTCTGCTTCTTTCTTGATTGAGTACCTCCATGTCAAATCTATCGCCTTCATGAATCAAGGACGATTCCGATAATTGATTGATGTAAGTTCTAATTTCTCCTTTGTCTTTTTTGTTTATCTCTCGCTCAAAATGTTCTATGGTATAAGGGGTGTTGGCATCAATAATGTAATACACTTTTGCTCTTTTATTATGCACAACAATACTATCTCGGACTTCAGCATTGAAATAACCTTTTTTAAACATATAAAGCTTTATCTGTTTGTTGGTGGTTTCATTTAAGGTGCTATCTAAAAGCGAAGGTGCTTCGCCAACGGATTGGAAAAATTCACCCAGGTTTTTTCGTTTCGTTACTTTCTTTTTTAAACGAAGCTTATTTAGTTTTTCACCATTAATGCTGTCTTGTTTTCTTAGGGTTAGGCGTTCTTCATTTTTTATGTTTCGTTGGCTGTTTTTTTGCTCAACTCTTTTGTTTAAACGGTCGTTTACTCTGGTAATTCTTTTCGGATTGCCCAAATTATAGATGTGTAGCCGCGCCCGAAATTTAGTCAACGTATACACGTTGGATCTTTGTTTTATGATTTTATAAATCGACGATTCGTCAATATTACTATTGTTTTGAACGATGATATTCTTGTCAAGAAGTAGTTGGTGGTCTTGAATTCTTTTTGCTGGATTGCATGCAGACAGTATCACGGCCAGAACAGACACATTGATAATCAGCCAGATATGCATTCTTTTAGCTTTAATGCAACTCATTTCCTACTTTTGATTGGAGCAAATATACTGATAGCGAACAAATGCTGAGTCAAAGTACAATTAAGAAAATCAGAAGTCTGCATAAAAAGAAATTTCGAAAAGATTTCGGCGAGTTCATAGTAGAAGGCTCAAAGATAGTTGAAGAATTAATGAATTCGGATTATGAAGTTGTTTCGCTTTATTCAACAGAGAGTTATCCCGGAGGGATCCAGATAACTGAAAAAGAGCTAAAAAAAATTTCTGCACTACAGACACCTAATAAACTACTGGCTGTTGTAAAGATGCCCTCTTTTGCTTTAGACAGCGCCAAATCTGCACTGATTCTTGATGGTGTTCGAGATCCTGGGAATTTAGGAACAATCATTCGTTTAGCCGATTGGTATGGCATTGAGCAGGTTGTTTGTTCGACTGATGCTGCAGAATGCTTTAACCCTAAAGTAGTGCAAGCTTCTATGGGTAGCTTATTTCGAATAAAGGTAGCCTATACGGATTTGAAAACATACCTGTCTTCATCAGGTTTAAAAACATATGCTGCGGTGATGGACGGAGAGGAATCTGCTGCCCGAATGAACAATTTTAATTTAATTATGGGTAGTGAATCACACGGTATACGAGATGGTCTGGATGGGATGGCAGATCATCGAATTACTATTGCGAAAAAGGGTGCTGCAGAGTCTTTAAATGTTGGTGTCGCAACTGGGATTTTACTAGACAGGTTAACGGTTATTTCCTGAACATTACAGGCTATTAAAGCTTTAAATTTTTCATTTATCGACCGTACTCAAAGCGGTTATGCAATTTTTACCATCAACAGCAGCAGAAATAATGCCTCCGGCGTACCCTGCGCCTTCAGCACAGGGGTAGAGTCCATTAATAGAAATGTGTTGCATGGTTGTTTTGTCTCTAGGTATTCGCACAGGAGAGGAAGTTCTTGATTCCGGTGCATGCAATACGGCTTCATTGGTGAGATATCCTTTCATACTTGCTCCAAAATTTAACATTGCTTTTCGCAAGCTTTCCGAAATGAAATCAGGTAAAACAGAATTTAAATTTACTGATTTTTTACCAGGGATATAGGAGGATTCGGGGAGGGTAGAGGATGGTTTATTTTTAGTAAAATCAATCATTCTTTGTGCAGGTACCACCTGAGATTCTCCCCCTGCTTTCCAGCAAGCATATTCGATTGATCTTTGAAATTCCATTCCGGCCAATGGCCCGTACTTATGGAATTGAGGTATATCACTGTGCCTTACTTCCGTAACTAGTCCAGAATTTGCCCACGGATTATTTCGTTTACTGGGAGACCATCCATTGGTAACTACTTCTTCTTGATTGGTAGCGCAAGGGGCAATAATTCCACCGGGGCACATGCAAAACGAGTAGACACCACGACCATTTATCTGTGAAACCAACCTATACGATGAGGGAGGTAAGAACTCCCCACGACTTGCTGTTTTGTATTGTATTTTATCAATCAAATTTTGCTGGTGTTCAATTCTAACACCTACTGCAAAGGGTTTGAATTCAAGTGCTACTTTTCGCTCGTGCAATAATTCAAATACGTCTCGTGCCGAATGACCAGTCGCAAGAATAAGGTGCGCAGCCTCGATTTTTTGTTCTTGATTGATTTCAAATCCCGTAATTGCATTATTCTGAATGAATACGTCCGTTAGTTTAGCATTAAATTGTATACTGCCTCCTCCATCAAGTATTGCATGTCTAATGTTCTCAATAATTTGAGGGAGCTTGTTGGTGCCGATGTGAGGATGTGCATCGAATAAGATATTCTCTGGAGCACCAAAATGAACGAGCTTTTGCAATACTTCTCGAACATCACCTCTTTTCTTGCTTCTGGTATAGAGCTTGCCGTCTGAATAGGTTCCTGCACCTCCTTCTCCGAAACAGTAATTAGATTCGGGATTAACGATGTGATCCTTGTTTATTTTTGCAAGGTCCCTTCTGCGCGACTTAACATCCTTACCTCTTTCGTAAATAATGGGCGAGAATCCTTTTTCAATTGCTTTAAGACCAGCGAATAATCCAGCGGGTCCAGCACCGATAATGTGTATTTTTTTTTTGCTTTGTACGGATCGGTCAGGAACCTCCGCTGCTGAGGTTCTTATTTTAACATTTTTATCGTATTCTATCCGAAGCAATACCCTAATGTTTCTTTTACGTGCATCAATGGATCTTTTTAAAATAAGAAAGTGCTCGTCTGATGGCAATTGTAATTGGGAAACAATAAAGTCGTTAAGGCCTTCTGAGTATCCATTTTCGGGTGTCGTGAATAGCTCAATAATTTCCGCCATAATTTATTTGCTTAGCACGTTAGTTATCCTTCGAAGGTAATAGAGAATAGCCACATTTGATTTTTTAGACTGTCAATTGGCCTGCTCCATTGATTGTTTTCCTGAATCAGTGCATTCGGAAATCCCATAGAATATTTAAGCTCTAGGCCAAATTTGAAATATTGAAGAAAGAAATCGGTGCCCACACCAAGTTCAAAGGAATAATCTGGTTTTTTGATTTTTAAAATGGCATCTTCTGTAACATCTTGTTGAGAAGCCATATCCAAGCTGTATTTCCCACCAACTATAAAGGATGCGGCGAAATTATGAGCTCTGTATGTTCTAAATTTAAAGTTAAAAGGGAAATCAAGAAAGGTAGATTCAACCCGTTGTTGTTGCGTAAAAACAGTGTCGATAATGTTGGGCATATTGTAGGAGTAATTTACCATTCTTTCCTGAAATGAGAGTGAAGGTATGAACCGCAGTTTTAAACTGTTTGTAATGTTTAAAGAAGAGACTATTCCCAGATTAAAACCAGACTGCGGATCTACTGAAACGCCAATTAACGAATCTCCGCCGAGATTGTAATTATTGTTATTGGTTATCATGTAAAAATTGGATTTGTTAAATCCTAATGCAAATCCAAAATGAAATAAGCGTTCGTCAAAATCGGCTAGGTTTTCTACACCCGTTCTTTTTTGCCCCAAAATCACTACAGAGCACAATACAATGCCGGTTAATGCAAACAGTCGTTTCATTTAAAGTCTTAAAAGTAAAAAACGCATAGATATGAATTTTATTTTTGACCGATGTAGATTGACGCTACTCCGCCTGACACTTTTTTCTGCTCACAACGAAGATACCCGACCTTTTTTAAAATACCAATAAAGTCTTCACCTTCTGGAAAAGCCGCAATGGACTCTGGAAGGTAGGTATAGGCGCGCGGGTCTTTAGAAACCGTTTTGCCAATAAGCGGTAATAAACGGTTGTTGTAAAAACTGAAAAATTGTTTGGCTGGGAAATTTTTTGGCTTCGAAAATTCTAAAATTACCACAACGCCATTTGGCTTCAAAACTCTCAACATTTCAGCTAGTCCATTTTCAAGATGTTCATAGTTTCTTACACCAAAGCCGACGGTTAATGCGTCAAATGTATTGTCTTCGAATGGTAGATTTTCAGAATCTCCGTACTGAAGTGTGATTTTATCATCGAATTTTTTCTTAGTTAATTTCAAACGGCCTTGTGCGAGCATGCCTTCTGAAATATCTACGCCAGTAATGTGATTTGGATTTAACTTGAGGGCAGCAATGGCAAAATCTGCTGTGCCAGTGGCTAGATCTAGAATTTCTTTAGGACCATGCGGCTCAAGCATTTTAATGGCTTTTTTTCTCCACCTTTTATCAATGCCAGCAGACAGGAAATGGTTAAGAAAATCATACTTGCCGGAAATGTTATCAAACATTTCTGCCACTTGTTCTTTCTTAGATGCGTTATCGTCTTCGTACGGCGTTACTTTTGTTCCCATATTAGGCAGGTTTTATATCAGTTGATGTTTCTTTTGTAAATCATCCGACCATGGTATGTCCACTAGGATATTTATAATTTCTACTGAGTAATTTCTTACCAAACAAATAGGCAATGGTTAATGTTCCAACTCTTCCTACAAACATGGAAACTACAATAATGTACTTTCCAGCTTCTGATAAGTCTGCAGTGATTCCGGTGCTAAGCCCAACAGTGCCGAATGCAGAAACTTCTTCAAAAACAAGATCAAGAATGGTTCTTCCTTGCGACGCCAAAATTTCTGCTTCTGTAATGGATAATGCAAAGATACAGATTAGATTTCCCCCAATAAAAATAAGAAGTACTGCAAATGCTTTTCCAATTAAATCCTGCGATATGGTTCGATTGAAAATGGCCGTATGCTTTTTTCCTCTTATTGTTTTTGTGAAAGATGCCCAAATTATAGCGAAAGTAGATGTTTTTATTCCGCCACCCGTTGAGCTGGAAGAGGATCCTACAAACATTAGAAAGAGCATTAATATCATAAATGGAATACCAAGACCATATCCGTCAGACGCATCGAAATCGACAGTACTAAATCCAGAAGTCCTGGTTACAGATTGAAAAAGCGATGTAATTACGGATTCGCCAACACTTTGATTTGCCAAACTGTTGTTGTACTCAAGAATGTAAAATCCGACCCCACCAATAACCACAAAGATTAACGAGAAATAGAGCGCAATCTTAGTGCTGAAAGAAATCTGTTTCCATGGGTTTTGAAGCCGGTCTCTTAATGAATTGGGATCAAATAGATTGAATATGGCTACAAAGCCTAGCGCACCAAAAAATACTAAGATCGTAATTACCAGATGCACCAAATAATTATTTCGTACGGCCTCATGGTATAAGCCTCCGTCAAATAAAGAGAGTCCAGCGTTGTTAAAGGCCGAAACCGAGTGAAATATGGAGCTGAAAATTTGATCTCCAAAAGATTGGAAATGGTCACCTCCCCAAAGTGGATAGAGTGCCATAGCGCCAATTAGCTCAATACCAATACTCCAAAGCACTATTTTCCTGAGTACATTTCTGGTATTATGAACTGCGTCAGTATTGACGAAATCTTCAACAAGTGAGTCTTGTTTAACTCCTAGACCGATTTTATTCATTAAGATAAAAATGAAGCCGAAAGCAATGATGTTTAAACCGCCGAGCTTAATAAGGACTAGAATAATAACTTGTCCTTTGTAGGTGAAATCAGACATTTCTAGTACACCTAATCCCGTAACGCAAGTGGCTGAGGTAGACATGAAAAAAGCATCTGTGAAACCAACATCTACAGAAGGTTGAGACATTTCTGGCAGCATCAGTAAACCCGTTCCGGCAATAATAATGAATAAAAAGCTGAGCATGAATACTATTGCAGGGTGTAATTTGAATTTCGGAAATATGGAAGACGATCGTTTTAATTCTAGGAAAACTACAATGAAGAAATAGGCTTGAATAAAAAACGTAGTAATATCTGTAAAAGAACTTATTCCCATTCGTTGGAAAATTTCTTCAATCAACAGTAAATCAAAAAAATTGTAGCTGATACCTTCTATGAGTAAAAAGAGCATAATAACCCCTTCAAACCATGTGTTCCTGAGGAATTGTTTAGGCTGAAAATCATAGATTAATCGAATAAAGTATTGAAAAATGTAAAAGACAAAACTGCCCTTTATTATATTCAGTAATCCTTCTTTTTCTAGCGTTGTGTGCTGAAAACCATAAATGTAAATGAGCGTGCCAATAGCGCTAACTGAAACAAGTAAATTAATAATGCGCAATGATTTGAGCACGCTTTCTTTACTGCCATAAAGTTTTAAATTGATTCTTTCTCTGAACTTATTCCAGCTCATGCATCAAGCAAGTTGGTTTAATGCCGCTTCAATTCTATCCATTGCTTTTTCCAGCACGTCTTTGGCAGCAGCATAAGATATTCGTATGCAATCTGGGTCGCCAAAGGCATCTCCTGTTACTATGGCTACATTGGCGAATTCCAGTAGGTACAAGGACAAATCTGAGGCGGTATTTACAGTGATTCCATTAGCAGTTTTGCCAAAATAAGATGAAATGTCTGGAAATACGTAGAATGCTCCTGGTGGCACATTAATCTTTACGCCACTTATTTGTTTAAGTCGATTTAGCATCAAGTTACGTCGACTTAAAAATTCATCCCTCATGTCGTGCACTACGCTGGGGTCTGCCTCAAGGGCTGTTTTAGCAGCTCTTTGGGTAATTCCGCAAGTGCCTGAAGTGAATTGTCCTTGCATTTTCGTGCAAGCCGCTGCAATCCATTTTGGACCTCCCAAATAACCTAATCTCCACCCAGTCATCGCAAACGCTTTGGATACGCCATTAACTGTAACGACTTGCTCTTTAACCTCAGGGAATTGAGCCAGGCTGTGATGTTGGCCTGTAAAATTGATGTGTTCGTAGATTTCGTCGCTAATAACGACAATGTTTTCATAGTTCTGCAGTACGTCGGCTAGGCCTTGCAATTCAAGTTCATTATATACAGATCCCGTTGGATTGCAGGGAGAACTGAAAATCATCATTCTCGTTTTAGCCGAGATGGCTTGCTCAAATTGACTTGGAGTAATT
>Ga0315332_10001434_pt1 | contig 12636 bp, 26 predicted proteins | sample M110034915metaG_FD_203455 | JGI IMG/M metagenome (GOLD analysis project Ga0315332, IMG submission 203455) | Ammonia-oxidizing marine archaeal communities from Monterey Bay, California, United States - M1 100m 34915 | ecosystem: Environmental > Aquatic > Marine > Intertidal zone | place: USA...
GGGGATCAAAACCTCCGCTTACTATAGCGACTTTATCTTTCATTTTTTACCTCCGTGATACTCTACTGCATGGCCTTCATCCACTAAAATTCGATTATAGCTCCTGTTGTCAACAGCCTTCACTAGATCGGATGGTAAGCCGAAAGCCCTATTTGAATTAGAAACATCTACACTCATGAACCTATCGTGTATGGGGAGAAGCTCTCCGAGTAAGCGTCCGAACTTTCCTTTTTTATCAACAAAAGTTTTTATTTTAAACTCATTCTTTCCTTCTTTAATGAGTTCTTTTAGTCTTGCTTTTGCGGCTAAGCCTTTTTCTTTCTCTTTTTTATCTCGAGTGCGGCATTCTGGTGTGTTGATTCCGTATAGACGAATGCGCTCTTTTTTAAATGTATTAAAACCGCAGTCGATAACTGCGTCTATCGTGTCTCCGTCTACTACTTTTACTAATTTTGCTTTGTATTGATACATTATTCTTCTGGGGGATGCTCCACTTTTCTAGCTACTTCTTTAGCCAGCTCTGTGGTTATTCTTTCGTGATCTTCTTGTACTGCCTGCTTTTTCCATAAAGGTAACTCTTCGTAAAGTTCGTCATATACAGCTTTGTAGCGTTTGGCCATCTCTTTATGTCTCTTTAGTATCCTAGGCATAAGTAATATTATAGCTTAAACCTAAGGAAAAGTCAAGAAATAGATAAGATTTGCGTTGATGGTTTGAAGAACATCTTGCGCTCTGACACTTTAAAACACATAATCACCATTCTATTTCGTCAAAGTTGTCTCTAAAGTTTTCATAGTCTCCTACTCTATTTGCGTCTCCTTTACCAGCAGACACTCTTTTTCTGCCTTGGGAGTCTGTTAAATGCTTGCCTTCCTTGACATATTTATAAGTCTCATTTGAGTAAGAATCACTATGCTTTTCTTTAGTAGATACTTTTTTTCCATCTTTTTTATAGTAACCTTTCCTTTTGCTCATAATAAGTTATTAATATTTTTTTAAAAAAACAAACAAATAAAATGGTACCGCCGACTGGAATCGAACCAGTACTCTATCGCTAGAAACAGATTTTAAGTCTGTCGTGTCTACCAATTCCACCACGGCGGCATGGCGCTCCGAGCTGGACTCGAACCAGCAACCCTCTGCTTAGAAGGCAGATGCTCTATCCAATTGAGCTATCAGAGCAGAAGCGTCAGGGCAATAACTTTGTTAAATACTTCGTGAGTATTGAAGGGATAAATTACCTCTGGCGCAAAATTCATTACTAAGCTGTACTAAGAAACTTAAATACATCATGCGTATTGGTCCTGTGAAATACATACTTAATAACTAAAATTATAAACAAACCCTGTTCCCTCTAAATCTTTATTATAATCTACAGTCAACTCTTCATCTTTTTTTATTTCTTTTATAGCTTTAAAAATAGTATCGATCGAAGGGTTCAATTCAAGATTTGGATCTTTTGATCCATTTAAAAATTGAGCTATATGGAATACTTCAAGTTCTTTCGGGTGAATAAATAAGCCCCTCTTATTTAGGAGGTTGTAGTCAAGCAGCATTTCTCTTACATTATCATCAAGTTTATTTAAATCTGTAATCGAAAGCTTTAATGTTTCTCCTGCGTTATGGTGGTTAGGGAAAGAAAAAGGACAAACCCCTAGGGGAATGTCCTTTGTAGCAAAAACTCCTACTCCGTGAATATTTGAGGGACGAAGCCTGCAATAAACATTGCTTTTGAGCCTGTCGAAATTGCTATTGTCGCTTTTCAACTTTAACGGGGATAAGTTTAGTTACCGGCTTGCCGATAAACTTAATAACCTTAAGCGTTGTAGTGCAGAGGTTTTTAGCTAGGCCTATTGTTGCAATAACTGTGCCTTTGCTTCCTTCTACTGCCGAGCCAGTGAGCATTCCTACTGGAACTACTACTGCCTCTGGGTGCTCCTTAGCTGCCTTGAGAGTATCTTTAAGCTTAAACAAAGTAAGAACCTCGTTTAGCTTAACTTTCTCTCCTGTCTTAGCTGCTTCCTTGAACTTAGTCCAATTGAAGTGGATAATAGAGTCTGTTATTTCTTGAGACCCTTGCATGTAATGTCGGACGTAATTCCTTTTAACCCAAGTCTTAGGCTTTTCAGCTTTAAACTTTGGCTCGTCTGGATTAACCCAACTGCCGTTTTCATAAATAACGGTACGACCTAAGAGCCTAAGCTCTTGGTTCTCTTGTGTTTGAGCAGACTGAACAGTCGCACAAAGGATAAGAAGGCTTAAATATTTTTTCATATAAATGTTTTATTTCTGCCTTTAACCTTATTACTTCTCTGCAATCTTCTTTGTGTTTTTGCTAATCTCAAAAATGACCAGCAAGATTTCCGCATAAATGCGAACTGCAATAGGGCCTAAGATGGCCGTACCGATTCCGGTTAGTGGTTCTACTGCGATACCAAGAAGGCCAACAATCAGAGCCACTACCATTCCAATGTAACTCAGAACCTTGACGATTCCCGGAGTTATCATAGTTTCATAATTAATGAAGTCTTTCATAATGTAAGTTTAGTATACATGAAACCTAACTCATTGTCAAGCAAAATTTTTAAGTTATTAGTTGCGGTTCTGCTGGAGGCCAAACGCCTTCGAATTCTAAAGATTCCAGTTCCTCGAAACCTCCCCTAACCTTTTTTAAAAAAATCAGCTTACCCGTACATCGAAAAGGATAACAGAACACACTTATATCTTTCGCTTCAGACAATGCGGTTTTACCGTCAGGGGTAATAAGTTTTATATGCGTCGCTCCCCTCGGGATCGTGCTAGTTTTTGATTTTTTCGATAATTGCTTTGACTTCTTCATAGGGTTGTGCTACTTTAACGTTTTCTTTTCTCATATTTAAGATCGTGTTGGTCGAGTTAGACTCAGTAAAAAAGGAGGCTATCTTTTCTGGATTGATAGATATGGGCCTCTCTTTTGGTTTACCGGCATAGCTCGCCATTCTATCCGTCACTATTTCTGTAAATTCTGCAAACATTTTACTTTTTTATGAATTTATCAACAGAGAACTTGAATGCAAAGAACGCTATAAAAGGCCAAGTTAGTAATACGAGAATATTAAACCAACCTGCTGCTTCAATATTACTAGTTGCTTGCTGGTTGCCTGTTAAGACCATAAGGAAGCCAAGACAAAAGCCAAGGCCGAACAAACCTGCAAAGTTGAGCAGGACCATTACTACAAACCCTTTAATATAATTAATCATTTTATGTAATTGAAAATTGTTAAGGAAGATCGCGGTAGACTCTGTAGCTGTCGCTATCTTCGTGGAAAGTGCTAATTTCTATAAATTTTACGTCTCCACCTTTAGGTACTAGCCTATGAGGCATCAACCTGTCTAGAACAAAAACTTCTCCCTCGTTTATAGTTTTTGTATATTTGTGGGTAGTTGTAGTGTCTATAATTTCTATATACAATGCACCCTCTAGTATATAAAAGGTTTCGTGCTTTTTTTGATGAAAATGCATTGAGGTTGAGTGGCCATCTTTAATGTATAGTATTTTACCACAGTAATTTTCTTTCTCATTGTTGGCCATCCATATTTCATAGCCCCAATCTTTATTTACCTTTTTCGCTTTTCCTAATACACTCATCGCAATATACCCTTATCTTACCTTTAACTTGCTTCCATGTCAAGTTTATTTCTTCGAACATTTTCTTACAAGAGCTGCATGGACTCATAGGTCTGCTTCTCCTATTTCAATAAAGTATAGAAGCCTGAGTATTTTTTTTCTATCTTCTGCGCTATTGATTAGGTTCATGGGCATTTCCATGTTTAGGTCAGGGTTGGGAGTCAGCAACCAATCCGCTACCTTTTCGTCAGGCATAATTTCGCAGCACTCGTTAACTATATTAACAAACTCTATTAACTTGTCTTTCCTTACTCTCACTTACCTTCGCGCCTTTTCTTCCATTCATCGTACTGCCGCCTTCTCTCGTTTTGGTCAATATCGGATTTTATATTATATTGACCTGACTGAAGAGACTCAAGTCTTTTCATAATATACTCTTTTTTCTCGCTGTCTTCGCTTCTACTTATATATTCTAAACCTTTCTCTATTATCTTTGGGTCTATTTTAGGTCTGCGAGAAGGAACCTTCACGATGCTTGCTTGTGGCTTTGGTGGGGCGGAAGATTGTTTTCTTTTGTCTTCTTTTTTATCTTTTTTTATAATTGTGGCTTTAGAGGAGCTAGGAGATTTTGTTATAATAGTGGGCAACCCATTATTTTTAAAAGAAATTAATTGTTCTTCTCCATAATTTGAAACTAAAGCAGAGCCTTGAAGTATCTTATTGAGTTTTACTTCATGTTGTTCTTCGTTTACAGTAAGAGATACGAATCTATCTGGCTCCCCTCTCCTTTTTAAAACTAAATGAATTTGTTTAACTCCTTTTAATCTAGTTATGCCTGTTAGAAATATATCTTGAGGCTTTACTATATCTGTTATAGGTGGAAGAGTTGGGATAGCGGACTCTCCTATTAGGTCAAAGGCGTTCCTTTTGTTTATTACGTCGTATGGGTTATCCTGAGCGAAAGCAGAGGTTGTTAACAATAGGGTTAGTAATAGCTTTTTCATTCGTTCTCTAATTTGTTTATGTACTTATTGAGTTTACACAATTCTTCCAATAAATGCATAGATGTTGTTCTCCAATATTTACCAACATCTCTTAATGCTTCATTTTGATCCCTTAGTTCTTCTAGGAATTGCTGAGCTTTGTCAATATGAGGGCAGGTGTTAGCTGGTATCTCTGGGCAATCTTCAGCAAGCTCTCTATAGCCTTTAGTCGGAAAGCTCATTTGGTTTAACCGTTCCGTATTCGTAGCTATAAGGCTCAACCTTAGGGCGCATTTTATTAGTTAATTTAATTAAAATTTTTAAAATAAAGAAATAAAACTTATATTTAAAAGTCCCTTCATATTTTTTCTGTTTATCTTTCGATAAAGCCCACTCATCGTTTTCTTTTTCTATTTCTTTGGAAGTCTTACTTACCTTGAAGTCCTCTAATCTTTTTGAATCAACCTTGCCTTTGAGAAAGATAAAGCTAAACTCCACCCAATAATAATCTCCTTTTTCATTTTTAACGCCATCCCAGAAAGAGACTTCTCCTGTGTAGTCAACGGCTGACCATTCCTTGTCTTCAAATTGATCGCTCTTATAAAGCTTCTGTCTATATAGCTTATAAACGGATAGTTGATTATCTAAGCTTTTGGTTTGAAAAACGACTCCTGTGGCTTTGCCGCCATAGTCCCTAACTGTCGTAAGCAACTTCTCCTGTTTCTTTGTTAACAAGCCTTTTAAATAAGACTTCGGTACTACTATTTCATCAAACATTCCCATTTTTTTTCCTAACTTAGTCTTTGTCATGCGTTATTCCGCAGCCTTCTGTGGAGGCTGTTATTATTATTGTCGTTCTTGCCATCTGCTGTGTGCGTGTGTTACTACTGATAAAGCTTCTTTTCCGTTTTTCCAACCTCCAACTTTAGTAGTGGAGCTTCTATCTATCTTATATATTCTAAAAAATTGTTTAAATATTTTTAAGTGGCTTTCTTCTATTGCGTCTAAAGTTTTATACTTATCTTTAGGCGACCAATGAGGCACAACTATTAACTTATAGTCTATTTCATCATTGTCTACAAAATCTAATACCCCTAATGGTCTGCACTTTACTAAGCTGCCTCTATCTATAGGGTCATGGTTAAATATTAACACATCCAAGGGGTCGTTGTCAAGAGCAAAAGTTTGAGTCACAAAGCCATAGTTTATGGGGTACTGCAAAGACGAAACTAGACATCTTTCTAGTTCAAATATATTAAACTGCTCATTGTATTCATACTTAGTGTTTGTTCCTTTGGGAATCTCAACAACACAAGATATGTTTTTAAAATTGTCGCTTGTTATGGGTATATCGTTAACTAAGTTCACGGTTGGTTATATCTATTTGGCTCCTTTTTCTTCAACCATTTTATAGATTTTAACTCGTAGCCAGCATCTTTTACGATTTTTTGCATTTGGCTTGGATGAATTTCTATGCTAATGAATTCAATTTGGCATATTTGCTTTTTAATGTCGAATTTTATTAATTTAGTTAAATTAGTTTTTTTGAATCCTTTTTTAATACCGAAACCACAAGAGGAGCATACAAGTCCCGGTATATTTAGCTCTACGTCAGGGTCAAAGATGCCTTTCTGCCCGTCACCGGAAAGTGTCGTAACCAACAGCCAGCCGAGAAGTAGCCCTGTGATAGAAATGATAATTGTTCTTTTGTTCATGTATCTAATTACACTATCTATAAATTAATTTAAAAACGAGTACAGCACAGCGAAGACTACCTGTGAAAGTGTCCAAGCGATCATATTTGCTCTTAGGTCTGGCTGAAACCAGCCCCAAATAAACAGCGCAAGACCACCGAGTCCTGTGCAAAAGGTCCCAACTAGACAGCAAATGCCAAGCGTCATATTCTCAGTCCACATCTGGCACATAACACTAACGTAGCATATTAAACTGACAATTCCTGACAGCACTAGCAGTATAATAATTAATATATCCATAATTTTTTATTCGTAAATTACCTCGTAGTCTTCAATAATAGAGTTATATAAAAGTTTATCTATAGCTTCTTGTATATTGTTTTTAACGTCTTCTTCTTTTCCTTCTTCTAATTGTATTTCAATATAGCGCCCAATGCTGACCTTCTTTAAGTATTTAATACCTAAGCTCCTCTCAAGGTTGCTTTTCACTACAACTCCTTGTGGGTCTAATGTATTAGACTTGGGTCGGGTCATTACCCTTGCTTTGACTAGTTTTTTTTCGCTCATTACTGTTTTTGCCTAAACATATGTTGATTAAAGGTATAATTCTTATGCTTCTCTTGCTCTCTACCTTGCTTGTCGGTGTAAAATTCTTTTTCTGGAGGGTCATCTCCTTCAAAATCTTTCCAATCAAATTCCTTATCTAAGGCTTCTAAGTTGTTCATACCAGCCCAGAACAGCCCCCTGCCATCCTTATCGTTTGAAAGAGTGAGCATTCCTTTGCGACCCATCTTAAATAACAACTCTTTATACGTCATTCCAAAGTGCCTTAGAAACATTAGGGAATTCATGAGCGAATATTTCTTTGCATCGATCCGCGATGTCCCTGTGTTCTTTTTGAGTATTCTCTTGCGTCCTTAAGTCAATGTAATGAATCCAGCTCCTTACGTTGCCTTTCATATACATGGTAGTTTCTGTAGTCAGAGGGAGAATCATTCTCGCTGACTCTTTTGCTACTCCAGCTTTTATTAAATTTTTATATAAAGAGACTCCTTTAGATGTATGTTCTCTAACTTTACTTAAAAGTTGAGAGTCCTCAAAGGGTTCGCTGCTACTTTGCCTATTCTTTTCGGCTTGGGTTCTAAGCTCTAAACTCTCTAAACTTTCCGCTTTAGAGTACCTTTGACTGAACTCTTGGAAGCTGAAGCTTCTATGTCTCAGTATCTGAGCTGCTATAGCTCTGCTTGTTTTGATCTCTAGGGTCATATCCACCATTTCGAATGGAGACCAGTGCTTGTGTTTAATTAAAAATTTTAGCAGCCTTGGCGCTGTTTCTTTATTATTTTGGTTCTCTGGGTTGCTTACTCTAGCGCAATACGCTATTAAGTCTTCAGAGCTGCTAACTTCTCTGATGGTGAGAGGTTGGGTTAAGGATATTAGCTTAACGTTCATTAATCTCCAGTCTTAAAAATTTTCATCAAATCTGTAAGCTCTTTTTGAAAGTCCGCGGCCATCTCGACTTTTATAGCATCTTCATCGTCCATAATAGGCATATGGGTTACAATTTTCTTGTATTTTTTTATAAGCTTGTTTATGAAAGCGTGACACTTCCTTGGTTTACTTCTGTCAAACTCTGAGATATTCATCTAAATGTTCCTTTTGTAGTCCTTCGTCTCTTTTAAGGTTGATGGCGAAAGCTGTTTTAATTTCGTGATTGTTCTTAACGGCTCCCTTGGGTTTAATATCATTAACAAGAATTCTTGCGCCAGCCCTTATTTCGTAAATTATCTCATCGTACCTCATGCCTAAAAACTCTAAAGCTCTCTCGGTATGTTCGCTGTGTCTAGCGTCTCTAGCGGTCGTTAAGATTATAACGTCTCCCTTGGGAATCTTTTTTAAGAACATTTTGCTGGAAGACAAGGCTTGCTCTTGGGTATGAGACTTACTTGAGTGTCTCTCTATCATTCGGTCTATTTTCTCGTTAGATTGAGACTTTAAGATGGTTCCATCTATGTCGATAAACCAAGTTTTACCAATCTTACTGTGAATTTTCTTACTTTCCTCTACTCTGGGGCTTTCTAACTCTACCATTACTTATATTATACTATATACTTACACTTAGGTCAAGTAAAAAGAAAAAGGAGAGCGCTTTGGCTCTCCTTTTGAGTTTCTGAAGTGCTGATGCTTTGAAGTACGTCACGCGTACTGGCAATCTAAAACACTCTTAGAATTACTTATTTTTTCGAGGTCTGCGGCTCTTTCCTCGTTTTCTGTCCCCACTATTTTTTCTTCTTTCAGCCATAGCTTTACGCATAGCTGCTTTTTCATTGTCGTTCAATTTTCCGTCTTTGTTCTTGTCGAACCTCTTTAGGGTTGCTGCCTTAGATGATGCCCTGTTAGGTGCCATCTTCTTTCTTAGTTCTGCGTATTTAGCTTTGGCTTGCTTTTCTGTAAGCTTGCCTGCTTTAACAGCTTCTTTGATTTTCTTGGCAGCTTCGACATACTTCTTTCTGGCCTCTGCTACTTTTGGGTCAACCTTCTTTTTGGTGGCTGGCTTATTTTTAGCGGAGTGAACTTTATTTGTCTTGCTGTGATTTCCGTGGTGATCGGCTTGTATTGAGCTAGCGCCCAACAACAAAGCTCCTACAATTATTAGTTTAATATATGTATTCATAAGATTATTTAATACGACGCCGCAACAGGAGTGGGTCAAAATTGTCGTTGCTGTCGTAAGCGAATGGTTCCCATCCTTTGGGGATACTTTTGGTGTTGGAGGTTTTATAGTCCCACTGTTGATTTGGGTCCCAAGAAATGATTAGGGGGCTAGAGGAAGCTCCTGTTCCGAATACTATTGTAGTCGTTAATAGTACACCGATTGCGAATGATTTCCAGTCAAGTAGTTTCATGATTATTTATTCTCCCGGCTCATTGCCGTCGATTACTTCGTCTCTTTTGTTTTTAAACTCTTCACGGATTTCTTTTATTCGAGTGTGAACTTCCTTGCGATGAGACTTGACTTGCTCCATCCATTCTTTTCTGGAGGCAGTCATCTGTTCTCTTAGAGCGGTTTTCTCTTCGTCTGTAGCGTCTTTAAACTTGCTCTTGTCGAATTCGCCTTTCATTCCGTCCATAGCTTTCTTAAATCCTTCTCTTAATTCTTTGATCTTTGCGTCATCACGAACTAGCTTACCGAAGGTTCTTCCTTGGCGAATCTTGTTTCCTTTTTTCTTTGCCTCTCCGTGGTTTTTTCTGCGTTTTTCGAAAGCGGCTTTTAGGCGCTCTTTAACTTTGGCTGGATCAAACTTCTTGCCATCTCTTTCTGGCCTTTCTTTATTGGGCTTTTCTTTTTTAGGTTTTTTGTCGGGGCCAGCTTCGACGGTTGTTACTAACGCCGCTGACATCACAGCCAACAGCCCATATTTTAATAATTTCTTTAATGTCATAATATTTATTACACTTGCAAGTTTCGTGCCAAGCATAAAAACACGTATTTTCTAGGTTCTCTTTCTTTTTTTTATTTTTTAAAATAAATCTTAGTTAATAGAACCCAATTCTATTGGGGTATATACCCCAGTCCTATCGCTACGCTGATGGATATTCTAAATTATTCTTTGCGTAATACTCTTCGTCTATTTCTTCGTTGGCTTTATATAAATGCTTGGTATGAACGATATCGCTGCGTATTGGAGACTCAGAAACTGGGTGTTCAAAATAACCAGATGATCTAATATTTACTTGAACCAAGTTAGAGGAAAGATACGCTTTGCTCCTAGCTTCGTTGATAGTGTCTCCACGGGCTATAGCCACCCCTAAGCGGCGCTCACCATCAATATTGGGTTTGCCAAATAGCTTGATTTGAGTGTCACTTTGTTTCAAAGCTTTATTTAGATAAGAGAAGGAAACATTGTCTCCTTTGCCTTTAGCTTTTATTACATAAGATGCGCTTGGGCCATGCTGTTTGATATTTGGTATAGGTAAACCTAATATAGCTCTAGCATGTAAAGCGAATTCTGACAAATCTTGAGAAATAAGAGTTACTAGCCCTGTGTCGTGCGGACGCGGAGAAACTTCCGAGAACCAAACTTCATCTCCTTTAATAAATAATTCTACCCCAAATAAACCATAACCTCCTAAAGCTTCAGTAATATCAAACGCTATTTGTTTTGACGTGTCTAAAGCTTTGTCGCTCATAGGTTGAGGTTGCCATGATTCAACGTAATCTCCACCTATTTGCTTATGACCTATCGGCTCGCAAAAACTTGTACTGTTTATAGGGGTAGGATCATAGTCTACTATATGCCTTACAGTAAGCAAGGTAATCTCGTAATCAAAATCTATAAGTTCTTCGACGATAACTTTCCCTGCTCCTGACCTGCCTCCGGACTGACTATATTCCCAAGCAGACACTACATCTTTATATTCACGAATAACGCTCTGGCCTTTCCCGCTAGAAGACATTATAGGTTTAACTACGCAAGGCATACCTATCTCGTTGACTGCCTCTACGAATCCGTCATATGAATTAGCAAATGTATATTTTGATGTTTTTAATCCAAGCTTTTCTGAGGCGAGCCTTCTTATGCCCTCACGGTTCATTGTGAGTTTAACTGCCGAAGCGTCTGGTATGACTTTTATTCCATTGACAGAAGCCTCTAGAAAAACTTCCGTAGCTATAGCTTCGACCTCTGGTACTATATACTGAGGTTTGACTTTCTTAATTATGTTCCTTAAAGCATCTGCGTTAAGCATATCTACTACATAAGACTCATCAGCTACTTGCATAGCGGGAGCGTTTTTATATGAATCAATTGCTGTGACCTCTACCCCAAGTCTTTGCAACTCTATAACTACTTCTTTGCCCAATTCTCCGCTACCGCAGAGCATAACTTTTGTTGCGCTAGGGGTAAATGGGGTACCAATTTCATTTAACTCGTTCATTTTTTAATCTGTTTTTTTTTCGTGGGTTATTCTTTTTATTTCTCCAAAACCAAACAGTATAATCCTCTCCTTCAAAATCTTCAGGTAGTATGTCGTACTGTTTTCTTTTCATTTTTTAAAAGGGTTGGCGTTGCGCTAAAGACTTGAAAAACATCTATTGTGTTCTGGCTCGTTGAAGCGCATACGCTGTCTAAAAGTCGTCCTCTAGTGATCCCGCTTGTTGGTACTCTCTTACTCTACGCTCAAAAAAGTTACCCATAGCTTGTACGTCTACTACTTCTCCGAGCCAAGGGAACGGGTTCTTGTCGCTTGGGAAGCGGTAGTCTAGACCTATACCTTCTAGTCGTCGATTGCCAATGTAATGCATATAATCAACAAACATATCAGCATTAAGCCCTAGAATGCCTCTTGGGAGAACGTCATGGGCATAAGCTATCTCTAATTCTACTGCTTTTTTGATGTGCTCCACAAATTCTTCTTGAATAGATTTAGTCCAAATTTTAGGATTTTGTTCTATTATCTGATTGATTACATAAGTGCCAAACTCAATATGAGAGCTTTCGTCTCTAAGTGTGTACTTGATCTGATCGGCTACTCCTTGCATTTTGTTCTGCCTGCCGAGGGCTAGAAGCATAGCAAAGCCGCTAAAGAAGAATATACCTTCGCATACTATCCAGTAAGTAAGAAAATTTCTTAATATCTCTTTCTTTCCTTCTATTGTTGAGCTATTAAAATCTGGTCTATTTATATCAGAAGTAATACTCATTAAAAAGTCGTCTTTAGCTTTTATGGAAGGGATGTTTTCATAAGCTTGATATACTTCGTCTATTTTAAGATCCAATGAATCACAAATATAAACAATAGTAAGATTATGAAGGCTCTCCTCAAATGCTTGTCGTAGAATATACTGGCGACACTCAGCATCAGTGATATGCTTAAAACCAGTAAGCAATAAATTATTACCAACAAGAGACTCGCTCCCAGCAAAAAAGCCGAGAGAACGCTTGACCAAAAGTTTTTCATCATCTGTTATTTCTCCATTTTTCCATTGTTTGATGTCCTCAGCCATAGAAATTTCTGTGGGCATCCAATTGTTCGCGCAGCCTTTAAGGAAAAGGTCCCACGCTGTTTTGTGTTTGTGCGGTAAGATGCAATTAACCCCAGCTACATCTTTTCCTAGTATTTGTCCAGTCTTGCTTTCCTTCTTCATTTATAAAGTACCTCTCTTTGTTTGTTGAAGTCTCCTTCGAACTCAATATTTCCTCTGTGTTTTAATTTAATATCTGTTAGTGCGTGAATCTTGCCGCCGCATTCTTGCCATACTTTACAAAAGCCATAGTCTTCGCTTTCGTACTTCTTAGTTTCTGGATTGACCCAGCATCTAAAAAAGTCATAAAAATTGTCCCCGTAAGGC
>Ga0315332_10001445_pt1 | contig 12605 bp, 10 predicted proteins | sample M110034915metaG_FD_203455 | JGI IMG/M metagenome (GOLD analysis project Ga0315332, IMG submission 203455) | Ammonia-oxidizing marine archaeal communities from Monterey Bay, California, United States - M1 100m 34915 | ecosystem: Environmental > Aquatic > Marine > Intertidal zone | place: USA...
GCCATCAGTGTGTGAATAGCCGCCGCTGACCGAATAATAGCTGGCCTGGTCTCCACCGCTGATGGATAGCGAGGTACGTGCCGTGCCGAAACTGCCCCCCATTCCACTGGCGCGAATCGAGGGAGGACCCTCGCCACGCTTGGTAATGATATTGATTACGCCGCCCAGGGCATCGCTGCCGTACAGGATACTCTGGGGGCCGCGGAGGATCTCGATGCGCTCAATGTTGTCTGCCGATAGTGAGGAAAAATCAAATCCACGGTTCGGATGGCTGGGGTCATTGATAGGAATCCCATCCATCAGCACCTTCGTGTGCTGGGAGTTGGCACCTCGCAGGAAAATGGATGTGGCTCCACCTGATCCTCCGGAGCGTATTACATCCAGTCCCAGCTTTCCTCGTAATACCTCGGCAACACTCGATTGCCGCGTCCGAGTGATCTCGGCCTCATTGATGACCGTGTAGGAACTGCCGACCTGAGTTGCATCCGTTTCAGATCGATTGGGTGTCAACAAGGTTCCTGTGCTGAGTGGATTGGCGGGAAATGGACTGGGACGTCCTGGTACCACGGTTTCCGGTAATTCCACGATGGGCGGTTCATCCTGGCACCAACCGATAGAAACCGGTATTCCGCTGAAGGCAACGAATAGGATGAAAATGGCTTGTATCGTCCCGGCATGCCAGGAGGCAAGTCTCGATGTGTCTTGGAATCGCTGCAAGGGACTGTTTCCGGGATAAGTTTTCGTGCAACCGTAGAGAAAGACAGGTCGTTAGTCTTGTACATCGACCTGCTGAAGATCAGGAGGTTTCTCGGATTGGTTTGAAGCGGAAGGTTTGCATAATTTACCTAGCTTAGAGCAGTCAAACGTGAACTTTGCTAGCAGTCGGGTACAGGCCCCCTTTGCGGTACCCTTGCCTCCTGTCTGCCGGTCGGTTTTACTGCAAGAGTTGGTTTGCGTTTCACCCACCTGAATGACTTAACGAAACACCATGACGCACTTGTATTTTGACTATAATGCGACGACCCCGATCGCTCCGCAGGTCCACCAGGCGATGGAGCCGTTTTTGACCCAGCATCACGGGAATCCCTCCAGTAGCCACGGGCCCGGTCGTTTGTGTCAGGAGGCGGTTCAACGTGCTCGTGAGCAGGTCGCTTGCTTGCTGGGATCCCAGGCTGACGAGATTGTTTTTACCTCGGGAGGCACCGAGAGTAATAACCAGGCGCTCAAGGGAGTTTTCTGTCGTGAAAATCCCGGTGGATCCGGGCACCTGGTGATTTCTTCATTAGAGCATCCGGCGATCGTGGCCCCAGCCAACTACCTGGAGCGTTGTGGTTGCGAGGTAAGTGTCGTGGGTTGTGACTCACAGGGGGTCGTTTCACCATCGGAAGTGGAGGCATTGTTGCGCCCTGACACGCGTCTGGTGAGTGTTATGCATGCCAATAACGAGATTGGAACGATCCAGCCTATCGCTGAAATTGCTGAGATCTGTCGGGCTCACGGTGTGCTCCTGCACACGGATGCGGCACAGAGCATGGGAAAAATATCGACCCAGGTAAATGAACTGGGAGTCGACTTGTTGACCATTGCGGGACACAAGCTTTACGCTCCCAAGGGGGTGGGGGCATTATACGTGCGTAGTGGAGTGGAGTTGGAACCGTTCATGCATGGAGCCAGCCACGAGTTTGGCAGGCGTGCGGGTACTGAAAATGTTCCCTACCTGGTGGGACTGGGGCAGGCCGCTGAGTTAGCCCGCGATGGGCTGGCAGGGATGCAGGATCGGGTGGGGCCGTTGCGTGATAAACTAAGAGAGTTACTGGTTGCCGGCGTGGGGGCAGGATTAACCTGTAACGGTTCGGAGGTGCCCTGTTTGCCGAATACTCTCAGCGTGAATTTTCCTGGAGTCACGGGAGGGGAATTGCTGGAACGGGTGCCCCAGTTGTGTGCTTCGACCGGTGCTGCCTGTCACAGCGGTGAGACGACGCTATCGAGCACCCTGGCTGCCATCGGCTTACCGCCAGAAACGGCTCGTGGCACGGTACGCTTGAGCCTGGGGCGTTCTACCAGCCAGCAAGATGTGGAACAGGCTGCCACCTGGTTGTTGGCCGCCTGGCAGGAGCTGCGTTAATCGCGAACGTTGATATCGAGCAGGGTTCAGCCAGAGAGGATTGAGCGAAAGGTATGCAGGTGAATCGACAGAGTACAGGAGTTCCTGGATTGGATGAGTTACTTGGTGGTGGATTTCTACCAGGGACGTTGACGGTGGTGGTTGGTGCCACGGGCATTGGCAAGACGCAACTGGGGCTCCAATATGCCCAGGCGGGCCTGGCTGCCGAGGATCATGCCGGTATTATCCTGGACCTGGGGGCCCGTGGTGATTCGCAGAACCACGTCGATTATGCCCAGCGCATGCATTCCCGCGTGCTGGAAGCGACTCCCGCCCAGGAGCCAAAGGATTGGAATGAGTTATTTAGCCCGGAGCGAAATCACGGAGATTATCTGCACGTTTTCGATTACCAGGGGCGCCGTGTAACTCGCCAGGATCTGCAATGGGAAGAGTGGCACGAATGGCAAGCGGAATTGAATCACAAGTTACGTCGTACGATCACGTTCCTGTACGGAAATTTTGTCCGGGGGGTCCGGCGGCTGGTGGTAGACGGGGTGGAGCCGGTGGGTCGACCTAATGACTCGATCCAGTTGAACCTGTTTGAGTATGTTTACCACCAGGTGGTTCGTAAGGAGGCCGAGTGGGTAGCTCGCGACCTGTTTCGCCAGCGTTACCGAGAGCTTTCAGAGCAGGTAAGTAATCATGCTTATGATTCGCAGGCCCTGGGTAGCCTGTTGCTTTACACTTCTCATGAGTCGATGTTGCACGAGATGATAGAACGTCCGCTGGATGAAGGGGATGCTCTGTCCAATGCCAACACGTTGATTTACATGGGCAAGGTGCGTGAAGGAAATCGTATGGGGCGGGCGCTCTACGTGGCCAAGCACCGTGGCAGTGCCTGCAGCGATGACATCATTCCCTATGAGATCAACGACGCGGGACTTCAGATTCAGTCCGGTTGATCGTCCTCGAGACCCGCAACGCTCTATCCGTTGGCCTGGATCATGTGGGCCTTGGCCATGGCATCTTCAGCCATCTGGATGTACTGCTGGTTCTGGGTGCCAGCAAAGGCTCGTTGATAGGTCACGCTCATGGCGGTGTAATTGAAGGCTTCGTTGGGTTCCAACTCGCAGGCCTTTTCCCCATGTCGTACCGCTTCCTCGTGCTTGTTAACGCGTCCGTAGACCACGGCTAGCGTGAGGTGTGCGAGTACAAAATTGTCATCCTGTTCGAGGATTTCATGCAGCTTGGCAATCGCCTCATCGAGGTTGCCAGCATCCTTGAGTTTTTCGGCTTCATCATACAGCGTGTGAAGATCACTCATGTGTAGGTTCCTGTCGGAAAATGTTCATTCGTTGCGGGAGCATGGTGTTACCAACCGGCTTAACTTAGAGCGGCCTGGGCAGCGGCAAGTCGCGCGATGGGAACTCGGAATGGCGAGCAACTGACATAGTTGAGCCCCACCTGGTGGCAGAAACCGATGGAAGCCGGATCGCCGCCATGTTCACCACAGATACCGACCTTGAGGCCCTTCTTGGTGGCTCGTCCCTTCTGGACTCCCATGGCGACCAGTTGGCCGACTCCCGTGGTATCCAGTGACTGGAAAGGATCACCTGGCAGGATTTCTGTTTTCAGGTAGTCCGGCAGGAAGGTATTGATGTCATCGCGACTGTACCCGAAGGTCATTTGGGTCAGGTCATTGGTACCGAAGCTGAAGAAATCGGCGTGTTCAGCTACTTCATCCGCGGTTAATGCAGCACGTGGAATCTCGATCATGGTTCCGATCAGGATATCCAGGGCCCGCGTGTATTTCTTCTTTTCCTTAACCTGGGCGACGACTTGTTCAGCGCGTTCACGCAATAAGCGGAGTTCGTTGGCCGTACCGACCAGTGGAATCATGATTTCCGCTTTCGCATTGACTTGTTTTTTCTTGCAATGAATCACGGCTTCCACGATCGCCGTCACTTGCATGTCCAGGATTTCCGGGTACGTCACACTGAGTCGGCAACCACGGTGTCCGAGCATGGGATTGGCTTCATGGAGTTGGTCAACCCGTGTCTTAACGACGGCCGGCTTGATGCCCATGTGTTTTGCCAGTTCCTGTTGACTCTTGGTGTCATGGGGTACGAATTCGTGCAACGGTGGATCCAGCAATCGAATCGTGACAGGCAGCCCTTTCATTGCGGTGAAAATGCCGATGAAGTCCTTGCGTTGGTAGGGCAGCAGTTTCTTCAGTGCTGCTTGGCGACTGGCCTGGTCTTCTGCGAGGATCATTTCCCGCATGGCGATGATACGATTGTCCTGGAAGAACATGTGTTCTGTACGGCAGAGTCCAATACCCTGGGCCCCGAATTCACGCGCTCGACTGGCATCCTCAGGGGTATCCGCATTGGTGCGGATGTCCAGCGTACGATGCTTGTCAGCCCATCGCATGATTTTCAGGAAATCACCAGAAAGTTTTGGTGTTTTCGTTTCGACGGTACCGGTCATCACTGCTCCGGTTGAGCCATCGAGGGAGAGGGTGTCTTTGTGGGTAAAGACCTTGCCCCCAATCGTGATCTTACGGGACTTTTCGTTGATTTGTACCTCGCCAGCGCCGGCGACGCAGCAGCGTCCCCAGCCACGGGCTACCACGGCAGCGTGACTGGTCATACCACCGGTACTGGTCAAAATGCCAGCTGCACTATGCATCCCGTCAATATCTTCCGGACTGGTCTCGTTGCGAACCAGCAGAACCGATTCACCTGCTGCGGTTCTTTCCACGGCTTCCTCGGCTGTGAAAGCCAGCTTGCCCACGGAAGCACCGGGAGAGGCTGGCAGACCACGTGTCAGGACCGTTGCTGATTCGAGGGCGCCGGCATCGAAACTAGGCAGCAGTAACTGCGTGAGATCGTTGGCCGGGATACGGCAGAGAGCCGTTTTCTCGTTAATCAGTTTTTCCTTTACCATGTCGCAGGCGATCTTTACTGCTGCGGCGCCGGTTCGCTTACCGGTACGGGTTTGCAGCATGTAAAGATGGCCTCGTTCGATGGTAAACTCGATATCCTGGATGTCCTTGTAGTGTTTTTCCAGGATCGTTTTGATTTTGAGCAACTGGGAATGGACCTTGCGATTCCACTTGGGCATTTCGGCCACGGGTTGGGGGGTACGAATCCCGGCGACCACATCTTCTCCCTGGGCGTTGATCAAAAATTCTCCATAGAACTTGTTTTGTCCGGTTGATGGATCGCGTGTGAAGGCAACCCCGGTTCCGGAATCATCGCCCATGTTTCCGTAGACCATCGATTGAACGTTCACGGCTGTTCCCAGCAGGCCGCGAATATTCTCGACTTCCCGGTAGCGTACTGCCCGCGTCGTGTTCCAACTTGCAAACACGGCTTCAATGGCCAATTCGAGTTGGCGATAGGGGTCCTGGGGGAAAGCATGGCCCGCGTACTTGCGATAAACCTTCTTGTATTCCTGGCACAGTTTAACAAGGCCCTCGGTCGGGACATCCGTATCATCCTTGACCCGGTATTGCTTCTTGATCTTGCTGAACGCTTCTTCGAAATGCTTGTGGTCGATTTCCATGACCACGTCGCCAAACATATTGATCAGACGTCGATAGGCATCGTAAGCAAACCGTGGGTTTTGAGTGCCTTCAGCCAGTCCCTTCACGGAGACGTCGTTGAGTCCCAGGTTCAGGATGGTATTCATCATGCCTGGCATGGAGACCGCGGCACCACTTCGGACGGAAACGAGCAGTGGATTCTGTTGGTCTCCGAATTTCTTGCGGAGTTCTTTTTCCAGCGTGGCGATGTTGCGTTTGACGTCCGCAGCTAGCTTGACCGGCAATTGCTGGTTGTTCCTGTTGTAAGCGTCACAGACCTTCGTGGTGATGGTAAATCCAGGGGGGACCGGTAATCCAATGCCTGTCATCTCGGCCAGGTTCGTTCCCTTGCCGCCCAGCAATTCCTTGCTGACGTTGCGTCCCTCGGTCCGTGTTTTACCAAAGTAATAGATCATCTTGCCCAGTTGGGACTTACGCTTACTGCTTGTCATGTTTGTTCTCTCTCGAGGTGTGGAAATACCCAGGTGTCGCGAACGGTAAGTTGCGTGAGTCCTGGAAGGTGTTTCTTGGGATCATGTCGCAGATTTGAGAGTTTTCTGATAAGCCTCAGATGTTACTCAACAAGATAGATCAAATCTGCCTGGAAAGGAGCTGTCGGCTTTTGTCCAATGGGGCAAAAGTAAAACTCTCGTGTAGAGACTATAAGTCTAACAAGGGACAGGTTTAGCGTCAATTGGCGAATTTTCAAGCAGTTTTCGCGTATCTGGTTTTCCTAGCGGTCAACCAGCCCTAGATACCGGGCCGTTTGTTCGGCCTGCTCCAGGTTTCCAATCGCCATGTAGTCTGCTTCCAGGTTGCGCAACATGCGCACGACGGTTTCTCGCCTGGGGCTTGGGGTTAATGCGGTCTCGGGGTCCAGTGAAGGAACGATTTCCAGTAGTTGTTCCAGCGTCAGGATCTTTCCACCACCGAAAGGGTCCAGCAGGATGTCCTTCTTGGGAGTGCCGGCAGGAGCCTGGGAACCATCGTACTTGACCATGTACCGGCCTGGGACAGGGACGCCGACAAACGGCCAGTCCAGGCGGTCAGCGACGGCTACTACCACGTGGGACAGCAGGATGGGCAGACCCTTGCGAGTTTGCAGGACTTTTTCCAGGGAACTGTTTCTGGGATGGTCATATTCGGCCTTGGCCCCGGTGAATCCATGCTGCTGGAAGAGGACCTGCTGAATCATGGCTACGGCCTGGGCCGGGGGAACTTTTTCGAGCGAGACGTTGGGGCCCAGGAGCTTACGCACCCGATTGGCAAGTTGATCCAGTTGTCGAGTGAGACTCGCGTCGTCGACCAGTGGGTCGACAATCCTGGCAATCGAGATCATGGCCAGGTCGAGGTTGATGGCGTTTTCTGGTTGGAGTCCCAGGTGTTGAAACTCTCGATGCAGCCGACGATGCTGGATCTCCCTGGCCAGTTGCCGGGCTCGAAATCGTCGCTCTGGATGAGGATCGCGTTGAGCCTGTAGTAGCCATGGTAGCGCTGGCCAGCCAGTTGTCAGCAGCTTGGTCTGGGCCTGTTGTCGACGGACATACTGGCGGCTTCCCAAATCCTTGATCCAGCCTCGGACCTGTTTTTTTTGAGCGGCTGTCAACGCTGGTACGGTTGAAGCAGCAATCGCCGGTTGAACTTTTGCGTCTGCCCAGGCAGTTACCAGGATCAGTGCGCAGGTCCCGGCTGCCAGCACACCGCTTGTTGATTGCAGTACCCGGGTGGCTGGTTGCATGGATGAATCCGTTGCTGAATAGTATGCCTCGGCAGGTTCTGTAAAGATGGTAGTATGATAACGCTTTGAAGCCGGGGAGTGTATCCAATTATGGATGGAAACCTCGAATTGAGCTGCCTGCAACCCTGGATAGAGGTAAGACACTCTCGTGGAGACTCCCGTCTTGGAAGATCCGGACCTGTTGCGTAAGGGGCGAGTCGACTCGATCCTGCCGCTGGCGATTCTTTTCGAAGGATCGTTGGTCCTGGTAGCCTGGGGGCTCAGCTGGCTATGGGGTCAGTCATTGTGGAAACATCTGGCAGATGCAACGGCTGCACAATACTTCCGCTCGATCCTGCTAGGACTGTTGGCCACTGTACCTTTGCTGGCCAGTTTACTGGTATCCCGGAGTTTGCCTGGTGCCGCCTGGAGGCGGTTGCGGCAGGTGGTTGACGACCAGTTGCTGCCGATGTTTGCAGGATCTTCCTGGTGGGGATTACTGCTGCTCTCCGTGGCTGCTGGACTCGGGGAGGAATTGTTGTTTCGAGCCGTGCTGCAAGAGTCCGTGGCAGGCTGGCTGGGCGGGGAATTCGGGGGTTGGTGGGCCCTGGTAATCGTTTCCTTGTTGTTTGGGCTTTGTCACTGGGTGACACCTGCTTACGGTGTTTTTGCAGCGTTGGTCGGTGCTTACCTGGGCCTGCTTTACTGGAGTAGTGGAGGGCTGGTTGCCGCGATCGTGGCGCATGCGGCTTACGATTTTTTCGCACTGATGTGGTTGTTGCGTACGGTGGTTCCTGGGGGCGGTCAGCCTCGTGACTAATAAAAAAAGCGGTGGTCCCTTTGGGGACCACCGCTGAAAGATCATGTTGCAGTACCGAATCATCACCCTGGTGTCTTATTCACAGCAGCGTGTCGACAGCAGTTTCTGTCGCAGGTGACCGATTGGTGAGCAGCAGGCGTTGACAGGTACCTCGACGCAGATCACGCGTGGTACGCATTTGGTGACCGTGTAGGGTACTGTCTTGGGAATGCATTTTGCCACCCGTACCGTCTTGGTGTAGTGCACGGGTTTGCAGACCGTGTAGGGAACTTTTTTGACGCGAGTTTCCTTCTGGTAATTGCAGACCGTGTAAGGCACCTTCTTGGTAACCTGTTCCTTGACCATGCGACAGACACGGTAGGTGCAGGTCTTGGTCTTTTTCTCTTTGACCATGCGACAGACACGATAGGTGTAGGTCTTGGTCTTTTTCTCTGGAACCATACGACAGACGCGGTAGGTGCAGGTCTTGGTCCGTTTTTCCGGCACCATGCGACAGACACGATAGGTGTAGGTCTTGGTCTTTTTCTCTGGCACCATGCGACAGACACGGTAGGTGTAGGTCTTGGTCCGTTTTTCCGGCACCATGCGGCAGACACGGTAAGTGCAGGTCTTGGTTTGCTTTTCCGTGACATAGCGACAAACCGTATAGGGAATGGTTTTCTTGACAACCTGTCGATCGTAACGGACGCAGGGTACTTCGCGTTTCTGGATCTCGGGGACCCAGACGCGTTTGCAAACCTGTCGCGGTGGGCACTGGATTTCCTCGATGCGACATTTCCCCGGGATGTAGACACAGCGCTTGCTGCAGTCATCCATGGTCCAGCAACCGGGATCCTGCACGCGGCGACGGATGACGCGGCCAGGGCGTTCAGTCACTTGCGTTTCCCAGCGTCCCGTGCAGACCTGGACGGTCTTGGTGTAATGAACCGGCTTGCAGACCACTTCACACACTTCCCGTTCACGAGTTTCGTAGACCGGTTTGCGGACGTACGAGCAGATTTCTCGTGTCTTGGTTTCCCAGACCGGCTTGCAGGCCGTGTAGCAGACTTCCCGTGTCTTGGTTTCCCAGACGGGCTTGCGAACCGTATAGCAGACTTGCCGTGTCTTGGTTTCCCAGACGGGCTTGCGGACCGTGTAGCAAATTTCCCGTGACTTGGTTTCCCAGACCGGCTTGCAGACCGTGTAACAGACTGTGCGTTGGCAGGTCTCGAAAACAGGTTTGCGCACGGTATAGCAAATATCGCGAGTCTTGGTTTCCCAGACCGGTTTGCGCACGGTATTGCAGACAGTGCGGTACCGTGTTTCATAAACAGGCTTGCAGACCGTGTACTCGCAGTTACGATAGCGCGTTTCCTGGACATTCTTAACGCAATCGATTTTTTGATCTTCATAAACGGTTTCATAAACCGTTCGATAGCAAGTCTGTTGCTGCTTCTCGTACACGACCTGTCGCCGCGTTTTCATCACTGTATGACACGTCGGTTTTGCACAGCAGTCAGCACTCTTGGCGACTCCACAGGCCTCACCTGTACCCAGGTGGGCAGCAAAACTGGTGTCCGACCCAACGGCAGCCAGCAGGACGACTAGGCTGGTTATTTTTAGTCGGAAATTCATGGTGCACAATTCTCCTTTGGTCTCTGCTTCCCCTCTTGTCAATTCGATTGGTCAGGAAAAACTGAACGGCTTCCGGGAAGGTTAATACCGCCTCATTCCATTTGTTTTTCCACGTTGCAGAGCGTCCTGCCCATGGCCAGGCATCGTCCAAAATGCTGGCAGCTTCCGTTCCGATAAATCGGCTAGTCTTCGCTCTTTATCGTCAAAATGAGTCAAATGACTTAAATGGGACAAACAAAGAGCCTGAGGTTTCTACACCACATGAATCGTCCGGAAACAACGCGGCCATTAAGGAGAACGTATAAAATGGGAGAGATAGTTAATTTATATGGTCTAGATAGGTCGCTGATGGCAATCGTGAGGGAAGCCCCGGTTTGCCGTTTGAAACGGTTTTTCCGGTACGAACTCCTGTCCTGACGACTATGCTGTGACGGGAGCCGATAACCGGAACGGAATGAAGTCCATTTTCTCGCAGAACAGGCACAGCGTGGAAAAGCTTGTCCCCTTTTCCCAGAGGGTTTACAGTGGACGCGTTTAGCCCGTTACCTGGCTGGTTGAGGACCTCAGCCAATTAAAACGATCAATACGATGAATGATCCAAAGAAAAATCCCTTAGATGCGAATCCGACCGGATCTGTCCCCAAGGTTGTGGTGAGTCGTTTAAGCCTGTATCTGCGGGAACTACAACGCCTGGTGCGGGATGGTCACGAAACGACTAATTCGAAACACTTGGGGCAGTTGTTGGGCGTTACGGCGGCCCAGGTTCGCAAGGATTTGGCTTACTTTGGCCAATTCGGTTATCCAGGGATTGGTTACCGATGCCAGGAGTTGATTGTTGAATTCAAGCGTATCCTGGGGACTAGTGAGCCCTGGGGGGTCGCCTTGCTGGGGATGGGAAACCTGGGCAGGGCCTTGTTACGGTACCGGGGATTTGCCAGCCAGGGTTTTCGTATTTCGGCTGCTTTCGATGTTGATGAACAGCTGATTGGCCAGACCGTGGAGGGTATCGAGGTCCATTCCATGGCGGCCTTGCCGATCAAGGTGCCGCAATTACAGATCAAGCTGGCGATGATTGCCGTACCCGCGGTGGCGGCCCAGGAGGTAGCGGACAAGGCTGTTCAATCGGGCATCAAAGGGTTACTCAATTTTGCCCCGATGACCATTACCTTGCCTGATCACGTGCAGAGCGTGGGCATTGATTTGGCAATTGAGTTGGAACAATTGTCATTCGCCGTTGTGACACATGGCCGAAAAACGTAAGTTATTAGTGCTCATCCCAGTTGTTGAGCGTTTGCTACCCGGTGGTGTAATCGGTAACACTAGGGATTTTGATTCCCTCATTCTAGGTTCAAGTCCTAGCCGGGTAACTTGACTGCTGCTATCCCGTTGGATACTGGCGGCAGTACTCATAGAGAGCCATGGCGGTTGCTGTGGCCACGTTGTAGCTAAAGGGGAGACCGTAAACCGGGATTTCCACGGTCGCATCGAGCAGTTCCAGGATCGGTTCTTCCAGTCCATGTCTTTCGTGTCCCACGACCAGCACCGTTTTGTGGGGGAACGAGTAATCGTGCAGATTTTTGGAATGAGTGGTCTGCTCGAGTCCCACGAGCGTATAACCAGCGGATCGTAGTTTCTTGAGTACCGGCGGCAGACTGCGACGGATCTCTAGCGATAGCTGTTCTTCACCCCCACGGGAAATAGTCGGGTCGATCTTGCCATTGCCACAGGTGATCAGTCGATTGATTCCGCAACAACTGGCGGCGCGAACCATCCGAGAGAGGTTGACGTTGCTGCGCAACTGCGGGCAAGCCAGGATCAGCGGCCGGACGTTTTCCAGTGCCGAGGGCGATTTATGGCGTAGGTGAATGAATTGGTTCATGATTTAAACGAGCCAGGGTCCCAGCAGTAAGCCACAGAGCAGCCCGCCGGCGATGATCAGGATGGGGCTTACACGGTAACGCAGGATCAGGGTCATCGCGACTGCGGCGATCAGCAGGCGAACAGCAATGCTCCAGTCAAGGGGAACTGTAATGTTCCAGCCAGGATAAACCGTGATACTGCTGCTATGGGAAACGTTGTCGGGAAGCAGCGTGGGGCGCGCCAGCTTCAGGACCACGGCTCCCATGATTCCCATCGAGGCCGCATTAACGGCATCCAGGAACTTCGACAGCGTGCGATGTGATCTCAATTTGCTCACCCAGCGACTGGTGATTCCAACCAACAGGAAGGAGGGCAGGAAGATTGCGAACGTGGCGATCACGGCACCGGCCACGGACGCCAGGGGGCCAAGCGGTGCCATGACCACGTAGCCAATGAAGGTGGCGGTAGAGAGAATGGGGCCGGGTGTAAACTGGCCGATGGCTATGGCATCGATCAACTGATTCTCTGTTAGCCAGTGGTATTGATGGACCAGTTCACCTTCCAGGTAGGCGATTAGCACGTAACCCGAGCCGTACAAAACGGCCCCGGTCTTAAGGAAGATCCACCCGAGCATGGCCAGGGAACCGAACAGCCCGCTACCGCTCGTGAGGGCGCCAGGCGCAACCGAGAGGGTGCTGGCACCCATGAGCATGGCGGGGGTCGCACGGGGCGTTGCAGGAGGTGACGGAGGTGACGGAGGTGCATCGGGTGGTTGCGTATTGCGTGCCTTGACCAACAGGGTTCCAATGAGACTGCTGAACAGCAAGACCAGGACCTGTTTTCCTGGCAGGTAAAGTGAAATACCGGCGACCATCAGGGCGAATACTTGCAAGCGTCGGTT
>Ga0315332_10001450_pt1 | contig 12593 bp, 9 predicted proteins | sample M110034915metaG_FD_203455 | JGI IMG/M metagenome (GOLD analysis project Ga0315332, IMG submission 203455) | Ammonia-oxidizing marine archaeal communities from Monterey Bay, California, United States - M1 100m 34915 | ecosystem: Environmental > Aquatic > Marine > Intertidal zone | place: USA...
TTGGAATGTATCCGCGACCGCATTACGTCGCTGCTCGGCAGTTGTACCTTCGTCTGTCGCAAACAGGAGAGACAGTGGCAATCCGGAGAGTTTTTCTGTGGGCAGCATGTTGCCACTGCCCGTCTCCAGTTCGTCAGCCAGCACCTTCCCGCGATTTCGTACGGACTGGAATCCACTTCCCGCCGTTGCTGTTCTCAACGATTCTCCAAACGGCACGTCACAGCGAACTGTGGCTGCAAGAATTCGAGCGACTCTGGCCTGCATGGCCCAGCGAAAGGCCATGCCCAGCAATGGAACAGACTCCAGAATTTCACCAACTCGCCCTGAAGACAGACTCACGGCGGTCAGGATGAGCGCCGTCATCATGAAACCCACGACGACGGCCCAACCTGTGAACCCGCACCACACCACGATGTCCGAAACCGAAATTACGAACTCAGTGATGGCGGGCAGCGACACGCCGAAGTCCTGGAAAATGCTCTTGAAGCCCGGCACGACAAGCAGAACAGTGGAATGAATGGCCACGATCACAACTGCCAGCATCATCAGCGGCCCCAGCAGGGTCATCACGAACTGCTGGCTGCGGAAGTCACGCCCCAGCAGATTCGGCAGCAGTTCTGCCGCGACTCTGGCTTTGCTGTCGTCGTCCATTTGAGACGTCATTACGCAGCGTGCCTCCGCGGGCATGGCGGCTCGCAGATAGGCTGGCACACTTTCACCGGACTCCAGCCTGTCGGCCAGAATTCGCAACAGTTGCCTTGGCCGATGCTGATACAGCACGTACAGCACCAGCCACACCGCCGGGGCGATGATGAAGGCTAATGCAGCCATTCCACCGACGACGGCCAGAAAGTCGCCTGAAAGTTTCTGCAGGCCAACTGCAGCGACAAACATGATGATGGCAAGCGTTTGAAACCATGGCGCAATACCCAGCAGCGGGTGAGATAACGGCTCGGCCGCGACTGCTCGGACGGCCTCGTGTGCCGGCAGTTCGGTCATCAGTGCTTCGCGCAGCTGTTCTCCCACGCGCAGCTGGTAGAGTCGTGGCAGAGGCATAACGTGTCCATCGATCAGTGAATTGAGTGATAATTCGCTGGAACTGATCAACCGAAGTCCGCGCGCAGTGATCTGGCGGGCAAGATCGGATTCGCTTTCAGCGTCCGTTGTCCCGTGGATCGGAATGCCCGATCGATCAGTGGCTTCGTAGCGGTATCGCGTCATCAATCAAGGATCTCTTTAGAGTTCAGGCGTATCAATTCGTCGTAAGAAAGCGGTACAGTTCTGTGATGGGTAGAAACACCGTCAGGGAATACACGGCCACGGTGCCGCCTCCGATGACCAGCAACATGGCGACCGGAATAATATTTCGCAGCCACGAAACACTGACGCTCAGCCGACGAGCGTAGTAGCCGACGACGCTGCCGAGTCGTTCCTTAAACAGGTCCTCTTTCTGGCTGCAGTTCCTGATGCAGGCCATCAGCAATGGAGGCAGATTTCCCGGACGCCAGTTTTCCTTACTGCCGTGTACCGGAACATTTCCTTTCTGCAGCTCATTGGCCGTCCGCTGGCAGGCGGTATCCAGTCCGGGATTTCCGCAGCAGGCGCCTGCCAGCAGCAGAGAATCAGCCAACGGCAGTTCGCGTTCCACCATCAGCGACAACATACGCGTCAGGGTGTAGAACTGCAGGTCGCGGATCATGCTGCCCACACCGGGCAACAGCAGCAGCAGCTTTTCCGGTCCGTTAAACGCCATCGAATCAGCTCGCCCCGAGAAAATCCACAGCATCGCAAAGAACAGGCAGACTGCGGGGAAGAGCAGCGGCCACCACCAGTACTGTGCGTCCAAAGCAATGATGTACTGAAAGGACGACATGTTCTGCGTCGCTGCGTCGTTCAGGATGCTGCCGACAGCGTTCAGGAAATGTCGAATCGACATCAGGAACAGCAGCATCGCCATGGCGACAATCGTCAGCGGATAGGTCATCGACTGTAGCACACGCTGACGCAGATCCACGAGATCCTCGGCCAGATTCCCGAGCATCTCGATCGTTCCGCCGAGCTGTCCCGTTTGCACACCCGCGGCGACGGCCGCGGCCAGCATTCTGGGGGCGCCGACCCGCCTGTCACGGATTGTGTCTTCCAGAGATTGTCCCTCAGAAAGACTGGTGGAGATCGTTTCGGTGAGCTGTGCCAGATGCCGACCGTGCCCCTGGCCTGCCCGGGCGAGATTTGTTTCCAGCGGCAGCCCTGCTGCAACTATGGCCTGCACTTCAGTGCTGAGGTTGCGAATATCTTCAAGAGTCACGGACGACATGCACGCAGACGTTTTGTTGAGTGAAGGAAAACAGACACAAGCCAGTCAACTTTGATCGATCAGACACTCCTGCCCAGTACGCGGAACACTTCCTCAGAATAAGTCTGCCCGGTTTGGACGGCTGCCCGAGCACGATCATGGAGTGTAACGGTTCCGCATTCTTTCGCGATGGATTCCAGCCGATTCGCGTCGACTCGCTCAAGCAATGCCTGAGAGATCTCACTTCGGTTCGGATCCAGCAGTTCCGCTGTGACGAACCGACCGTGGTAACCAATGTCACCACAGGTGCGGCACCGAATGGAAGGAGTCTCGTCAGCTGCAGAGTTGTCTGCGGATCCCGTCGGCTTCTCAAATTCAGCGGAGTTTTTTTCCCCAGCTGGCTGGTCACTGCAATGCGGACACGTTTTTCTGAACAGCCGCTGACATACGACGGCTCTTAAGGTGCTGCTGATCAGGTAGGGTTCAATGCCCATCTCCAGTAAACGAGTGACGGCTTCGACCGCACTGCCGGCATGAAAGGTGGTCAGTACCAGATGTCCGGTCAGGGCCGCCTGAAAGGCGCACTTGGCGGTTTCCGGGTCGCGGATCTCGCCCACCATGATCACGTCCGGGTCCTGACGCATCATCGACTTAATTCCTGTTGCCAGGTCAAAGCCGACGTTTGGCCTGACCTGAGACTGCGTCACACCGGGAACGACCACTTCTATGGGATCTTCCAGTGACATCAGTCCCTTGCCATCTCCGTGCAGTCGGACCAGTTCACGCAGGCAGGCGTACACTGTTGTGGTCTTGCCGCTGCCCGAAGGGCCGGTCAGCAGAATGACACCGGATGTTGCCTGCAACAGGTTTCCCATCGCGGTTTCAATGTCGTCCGGCAGTCCCAGCTTGTGCAGTCTCTGATAATGGTCGCTGTCCGCGAACAGTCGCACGGCCGCTTTTTCGCCAAACAATGTCGGGAACGTCGTCACCCGAACCTCGCCGGCCAATTGTTCGGCATCGGATGCGATGTTTGCAATTCGACCTTCCTGCGGCACATCCGTGCGATACGTCAGCAGCCCGGCCATGACTTTTAGTCGAGCCACAATGCGGGGGCAAATGTCTCCATCGAACGTGGTGACGTGATGCAGTACGCCGTCGATGCGTAACTGCATTTTGAGGCCGGTCTGTTGCGGCACCAGATGAACGTCGCTGGCTCGAAACTCGCGGGCTTGTCTCAGCATCAGATCCACCAGCTGAGGCACGTACTCGGCGTCGCTGTCTCTTAACGACCGCATTGCGTCGGAAAATTCAGCAGCCAGCGAATCGTGAGGCATGTGAGTCGGCTTCGCGGCGTGTGTTTATGAAAACATGCGGTCGCTGTGTCGCAGTATGCGATCAACGGCTGCGAGGAGTCAGTTTCGAGTATCAGCTCGAACTGGCAATGACGGTTGTGTCCTCATCAAAACTTCGGCAGCATATTGGCGTTGAACATCTGTTGACGGTCATTCAACTGTTCGATGATCTGATTCATCTGACTGCTGTCCGATTCCTTGCTGACGGCTGGCTTTGGAGCGTCGACCGCCATTCGCGACTCCCCCGGCGCCATTCCAAACGAAACGCCTGGACTGACCGACTGAGGTGACACTGGCTGAGGCGCCGGTGGCTGAACGGTAATCCGCTGAACGGGCGTATCGTCCATGGGCAGTGACAGACAGAACAGCAGGCTCAGGCAGCAGACCGCTCCGAAGCTGCCGGCCACCTTCAGACGAAACGTTTGCCGCGCGGCGATAATGCTGGTGCCGCACTCCGCCAGCAATCGGGATCTGAAGCCTGCCGACAATTCCGGCATCGGTGCTGCGTCACGGATCAGCTCATGCTCCGGCAGAGCGGGTTCGGGAATACTCAGTTTCTGACTCATCGGATGGTTCGCAATTTGGCGGGAAAACGTGGTGGAGGTACGGTTTGGGATGTTGTGTTCAAATGTTCTATTGAATAGCCTGAGACGCGGCACGCCGCCGCTTCTTTGTCGGGTTGGGTTCGTCTGTCTCGTGTACGAGTGACTCCAGACTGCGTTGCAGTTTTTCCATCGCGTATCGATACCGACTGGCGACTGTATTCTGTGATTTTCCAAGTACGTCAGCGATTTCCGCAAATGTCAGCTCTTCCCAATGCTTCAGGATCACGACCTCGTACTGTGCCTTTGGCAACGTTCGCAGAATGCGCTGCACGTGAGCCGCTGTTTCTTCACGCTGTACCGTGAATTCGGCCGTGTCTGTCTCACACTTAGTATCGATTTCTCCCAGACTGGTGGTTCTGCGTTTCTGAACGATTCGCAGTGATTCATTTCTGACGGCCCTGATCAGATAAGGCCACGGGGCGTCCGCGCGAGCCAGCAGCTTTGGCTTGCCGGCAATTCTTGAAAAAGCCCCCTGAACCGCATCTTCTGCATCTGCCTGATTTCCAGTAACACTCATCCCCAGGCGAACCAGTCGCATGGCGGCGAGGTCAAAGAGCTTACCAAGAGCTTTCTGCGGGTCCTTCGTCAGTCGCCCGACGCAAGACCGGAATTCCTGGTGGAAATCTGTAGGAAATTGATTAGACACGGCACTTTTCCCGAGTCAGGAATCAGAAATCTTTGTCTGAAAGAAATGGAAAAAAGGTCAGGAATCAGTACTTTCATCCGGATATGTCACAACAATACCGACCGTTGCGTCCGTTGGCGGCTGCAGATCTGGCAGGCTGTGTCAGCTGGAAGTCTACACGGTCGTCACTTTGGGATACCACTGACAAATCGTCCGTTGTGAACTCACAAACGTATTTGCCGCGTGTCGTCCGGCTGTTACTTACTATTTCCCTTTTTGTGATCAGGAATCGTCGTGTTTGAGACCGTTGCCGTTGTTGGAGCCACCGGAGCCGTTGGCACGATTATCCTTGAATTGCTGGAGAAACGAGATTTTCCGGCAAAGAAGTTCCGGCTGCTCGCATCGGCCCGCAGCGCGGGTAAACAGATCACTCTGGCCGGTCAGACAATCACGATCGAAGAATTGACGCACGACTGCTTCGATGGCATTGATCTGCTGATCGCCAGCACTCCCGACGATACCGCCGCCGAGTTCCTGCCGTCCGCCGTCAAAGCCGGTGCGAAAGTTATTGATGAATCCGGCTACTGGAGAATGAACCCTGACGTTGCGCTGGTCGTACCGGAAATCAACCCCGATGCCGCTCTGAACGCCAAAGGGATCATCGCCAGTCCGAATTGCTCAACCACACAGATGGTTCTGGCGATGAAACCCCTGCATGACGCGGCGCGAATTCGTCGAGTTGTCGTCAGTACGTACCAGGCAACCAGTGGAGCTGGTCTGCAGGGAAACACGGATTTGCTGGAAGGCACCCGGGCTGCGCTGAACGGGGAAAGCTATAACTATCAGGCTTTCGCTCATCCAATCGCCTTTAACGCCATTCCGCAGATCGGCAGTCTGAAGGAAGAAGGTTATACCAGCGAAGAAATGAAGATGGTGTACGAGACTCGCAAAATCTTTGGTGACGATTCCATCATGGTCTGTCCAACGTGTGTCAGAATCCCCGTATCCAATTGCCACAGCGAAAGCATTCTGGTTGAAACAGAACGGCCGATTGGTACTGACGAAGCTCGCGAGCTGTTCGCTAATACTCCGGGCATTCAGGTCGTCGACGATCTTGATAACGGTCAGTACCCGATGCCCTCGAATTGTGACGGCAGTGACGATGTGTTTATCGGACGGATTCGCCGGGATCTTTCGAATCCCAATGGACTGTCATTCTGGTGTGTGTCCGACAACCTGCGAAAAGGTGCGGCGACAAATGCCGTGCAGATCGCCGAATTACTGGCACAGCAGCAATAAACGAACACCGATACCATGAATGATCTCACTCATTTCGACGAAGACGGCGCCAGCCGTATGGTTGACGTGAGCGCCAAACCGGTCACGCAGCGTATGGCCCGGGCTGAAGGATTTGTGTCCATGAGCCCAGCCACACTGTCGACGATTCAGCAGAAGGGAATGTCGAAAGGCGACGTACTTGAGGTCGCTCGTCTGGCCGGCATTATGGCAACGAAACGCACGGACGAGCTGATCCCGCTGTGTCATTCGCTGGGACTGGAATCGGCGGCCATCAGCTTTGCGTTTGTGTCAGATACGCAGCTGCGGATTGAGTCGATCGTCTCGGTTTCCGGACGCACCGGCGTGGAGATGGAAGCCCTGACCGCGGTCAGCATCGCAGCTCTAACCGTGTATGACATGTGCAAATCGATCGACCGCGACATGGAGGTCACCGGCGTTCGTTTGCTGGAAAAGTCAGGTGGCCGCACCGGACATTACGTGCGCGGCGAGTCGGTTGGCGACTGCGGCCTTGCTGAGTAACTCTGGTCAGCTTCGTGCCAGCTTTGGTACGCTGCTCCGGAGAACGACGGACAAGGCCGTTCATGCCCCTGCTCAGCTGCTCCTGAATGGTCCAGCAAACGCCAATTCCGACCCTAAGTGGAATTGGCGGGGCCCGTCAACACGCTGTCACCGAAATGTGACTATGACACTTCAGGGTGTTCAGGAGAATTAGGGTGTCGTACTGGTCTTTGTAGCACCCCTTCTGCAAAGCACTGAATCGAGCATTTTCCATCCTGCAGCAACGGTGCCGCAGGACGCGGCGGTGTGGGACGGTCGTGTCGCAACACAGGCGTCGACTGACGAGACGAGGCGTTGAGTCGGGAAATCCCAAAGGTCCTGTGAAGCTCATGAATGGATTGCGGACGTTGCTGGATTGCGGACGTTGCTGGATCGCTCTGGTGGAAGTCGGTGACACGGCTCAGTGCGACTTCAAGTCACAGACGCACAGACCGATCAGTCCAGGGGGACCGGTTCCCTGACCTGACGGTGGCACAGGGACGAAGCAATATCAATCCCCTTTGTGCGACAACACCTTATCCGCTTTGGTGACGGTGCATAGCTCTCATGTCTTTTCGAACCCGAATTTGAAGGGGTGGCGATCCGGGAATACTACAGAGACTGGATTGATGTGTTGCGATAGGGCTAAGACGTTTCGGCGGTGTGATACACTGGTCGCGCGCTACGTCCAATAACAGCAAGCGTCACTGCAGTCGGCCGTACGGCGAAGTTTCATGAATTGTCGCCGCGGTGGGTGTGTTTCAACAGCAGAACGGGTGCTCTTATTTCGTGTCGTAGAAGATTCTGACTCATGAGTGTAACGAAACTGCTCTCAAAACGTTCTTCACGGCCACAAGTCTGCGTTTAACGCGGAGTGTGATTGGGGCAACAGAATTGATAGAATGACGGAACGTCGGTTACCCTGCGACAATTGAAAAGGAGCAGTGCAGATGGCCAGAAACGAATCTCAGCCAAAGAAGAATGAGTCGACCAGACGAATCGTGCGTATCGGCGCAGGCGTCGTGCTCATCCTTCTCGTTGTCCTGGCGTTCATGGATCGCAGTGCCAAGAACGCCGCCACGGAAACAACAACTGCCTGGCTTGACGAATTGCAGTCAGCCATGGACGACAACCGGGAACTCCGAGTTTCCGACCTGTCACAACACGTGATTGGCAGTCCCGAGACTACCGGCGAAGCGTCTCAGGGAAGTGTGGTTTACACGTGGAAGGGGACATTAAGGTCGTATGCAACAACAATAGCGATTGATGGTGCGGATCAGCCTGTTGTGATGAAAATCGAGGGGCCGAGTTCATAGACTTCGGACGTGGTTTCATAACTCGATCATACCCGCATGATGCACGAGTGAGTGGCTGAAACGGGTGGCAAAATCGAAATGGTCACTTACTTGCTGTCGCCGCCTGCTGGTATTGAAACCACTTCTCGTACGGGGCAGTCTGCATATTGTGGTTCGTGGCGGCAGCCGCTTTGTGTTCCAGACACGTGAACCGCGGCCAGGAGTCAGCAACCTTCGCTGTTGTCCCTGCCGACCGCCTTCGCACTTATCAGCGAGCAGAAAATGAATGCCTGACCGAGGGTTATTGCGTCGGGTTGTCATGCCACTGGTGGACGACTGTCTGCCAGAGTTCTTTGCCGCCAATGGCGTTGGACATGATCACCAGCCCGTCACCAGTCTCCGGACTGAATTCGCTGTAGCAACGGAACCCGGTGCCGTTGGATCCACTGTGGTACACCCGCTGCCGATCAGCGACAGTTTTCAGGCCCCACCCCAGCCCCCAGTCTGCATCCTGATCCTTACGATGGGAGTCGGGTGCCAGCATCTGTGCACGCATTTCTGCAGAAATGGAATAAGATGCACTGCGGTCCTCCTTCATTATTTCCACAAGAAACCGTGCGTAGTCGGCGGCTGACGTGTACAGCGAATAAGCCGCATTGGCATCCGCGTAGTACTTCCGTGTTGTCTTTGCGACGCCGTCCCGATCGTGCCCGCAGGAGGAACGCAGTGTGAATCGATCATCCCACACATACCGCGTATTTGTGAGTTCAAGCGGCTTGATCAGGCGATCGAGCGAAAGTGAATCGAGGTTTGTTTTTAACTTTCGTTCGACCGCCCGCTGCAGCATCAGAAAGCCTTCACCGGAATACCGGAAGTTCGTGCCCGGCTCAAATGCCAATGATAAAGGTGAGTCAGACCGCCAGCCACCGGCACGCCAGTTCGGCAGACCAGAGGAATGAGTTAACGTCATACGGGCGGTAATTCGACGATGTCGAGTATCGTCTTTCACATAGTCCGCGACCAGATAGTCAACCAGTGGTTTGTCAAGTTCGAATTCACCGTCTTCAACCAGCATCAAGAGCAGATAGGAAAAAAACGGTTTGCTCATCGAGGCGGCTTCCATGATCGTGTCGGGATCGACGGGATGATCAGATCCCGCACAGCGGACTCCGTACCCGCGTGACCAGACCAGCTGGCGATTGGAGATCAGAGCAAAGGAGACTCCCGGAACTTTGTGCTTTGTCATCAGGTCGTCGAGGTGCTGCTCGAATCGGCGCACCTTCCGATTCAGTAATTCCTGTAACGGCGGTTGTCCGTAGGTCGCGACGGCGGAACGCAGACGTCCGGCAGCCTGTACAGGACCGGTCCGGTTGTGGTCTGTTGCGTGGACTCCATATCGTCGGCAGACTTCAACAATCTGATCCGGGTCAATTGCCTCCACCGTACGGCCTTCGTGTCCTTCGGTCGTCACGGCCTGCAGCAGACTGTTGATGACTGCTTCCTCGGTCGCGTCCCGTACTGCCTGGAACAGGGGTGACAACTGATCATCACGCAGCAGTTCGGTAGATGCCGTGGGTGAATCAGCCTGATAAGCAGCCCGCAGCCCGCGGGCTGTGGAAAAGGCCAGTACGTAATCCCCGCTGCCATGTGAGATCGGTGATCCGGCCGCGGCCAGTCCCAGAGGGGCACGGCGCGCCAGGCGTTTCAGACGGCGCGAATCGAGCGGTGCATCGGTGGCCACGATGACGATACAGGATCCGTGCTCGTGCTCGCGCACCTGGTCTTTCAGGTAATATCGTCCGAGTTCGCGACCGACGGGGACTCCGGCGATTGTCAGAGATCCCCCGAAATTGGTTTGCACAAGCACACCGACTGTATAGCCGCCCAGACTGGCAGGAAGTCTGCGGGAGGAACTGCCAATCCCGCCTTTCCATCCCATGCATCGAGTACCGGTGCCGGCACCGATGCAGCCTTCATTGACCGGACTGCTGTCAGCATTCTGCAGGGCAGCGACAACGTCCTGTGCTGTCACCTGTCTGCGTCGAATGTCGTTCAGAAACGCATCGTTGCATTCGCCCACCACCGGGTTCACCGACTTGACGTTTTCACAGCCCTCTTGTTTCAGCACCCAGTCCACCAGCGCGTCAGCCGCCCCAAATGTACTCAGCGTGTTTGTCAGCACGATGGGCGTTTCAAGCACGCCGAGTTCCTCGATCTGCGTGCTGCCAACGAATTTTCCAAAGCCATTCGCAACATGGATCGCGGCTGGGACTTTCTGCAGAAATACATTGCCGGGATGCGGGATCACAGCCGTGACGCCGGTTCTGACACTGTCTCCCTTCACAATCGTGCGGTGTCCGACGTGGACACCGACAACATCCGTTAACGAGTTTGCCGGACCGGTCGGAAGCACTCCGATCGATATGCCCAGATCCCGCAGTCGAGAACGCCGCTCCGCTGGTCTGTCTGCTGCCGCGGTCGGACCGCCGATGACACAGAAGATGATCTGCAGCGCCACGGCAAGGTAGCTGAAACAACGCAACATCGTTGTCCTTCGAAGTGAATTCGTTTGATGGTCCGGAAACGGTACGGGCGAAGACAATGAAGTCGTGTCGCTCCCCCCGATTTGCTATACCATTCTAAAATGCTTCGCGTCAAAGGAACAATGTATACAGTCTGCACTGAATCAGGATTTATGTGTGAAGTGTTGACAGCATGATGCTTAATCTTTTCCGGTCGCTGGAATTCGCTCGCATCAAGAAATGTCCCATTCGCGGCTACTTCACAGCAGACTCAAGGAACGGCCACATGATGTCCGGGTAAAACTTATGCCCGGAAGGCCCCCACTCATGACGGAACTGGTTTTTTGCTCCGGCCGCTGCGTAGATGGAACGTACGTGCGACATGGCCGCTTCGACATCCGGGAACGAGTGCAGTCCATCCATGCGTCCGTTCACTGCCAGCATCGGCCGCGGTGCCGTCAGTGCTCCAATGTCGGACAAATCGCCGAGTTCCACCTGAGCACGTGGCACCAGGCAGCAGTCGCAGTGAAATATAAAGCCGGTAGAACTTGTGTACGACGTAAATGAACAGCTGGGCACCGCACTCGCAATACGTTCGTCAAGGGCTGCGACGTAAACCGTCAACACTCCGCCACCGGAGTTGCCGGTCAGGACGACCTTGGTCGGATCGATCCCGGGCAGGTCTCTCAGGGCCCAGTCCAGCAGTCGCTGCGTGTCCCAGACTCGTTCACCGACAGCTGTTCGCCCGGCCAACAGGCAGTGTATCAGCTGAGCTCGACAGTCCCGTCTGCCATGTCTGCCCTGAAGATCCGGAATGGAAACAGCCGCAGCCAGCCCCCGCGTCGCCGGAACCAGCGTCACGAATCCCCGTTTTACGGATTGCACGCCGATATCTCCGTCTTTTGCTCGGGTTGTGTTGCGATGATTGTCATCGCGATACACCCCGGCATACGTATTCCAGCCATCGCTGTCGTGACCGTGAACGCAGATCGCCAGCGGACGCAATAATTTCGAATTGTGCGACGGTGTGAGTAACCAGAATGGAATCGTGACACCTGGTTCCGTTTCAATTCCACCAAGCTGACGCTGATAGCCATCTTCCCGGACCGGAGCTTCCAGACGCACGGATGGCTGATGTTTGTCCAGCTCAAGTTGCATGCGGTCCAGGCCGAGCAGATCGGTCAGTTTTTTCCGAGCGTCACTTTGCCATGCTGTGAAACCACCGGGATAGTCTGTCCGAAACGCCAGCTCACCAGCTGAGGTTTCCGTACCGGAATGGATTCGTTTCAGATAGTCGGCGACCGGACGGGGAAACTTTGCGAACGGTTGCGCCGGCTTGTCCTGTGCGAGGCTACAGGAAATCAGCCAGACAGATGTCAGTGTCACCGAACGAATTCGAATTGTCGTTGTCATGTCCTGTGTACTCCGGCAGGTGGTGCAGCGTCCTGGTGACTCTGCCCCAGAATCCGTGTTCGCTCGAGTGACGCATATTGCCGCTCGGAGTCACAGAAATCAATGGCGTCGCGGAAACCTTTGCCGTCAGTCGCTTACTCAATCCTTCGTTGCCAATTCACGATATGTCAAATCGTTTCAGTTCACCTTCATTATTCTGAAACGGTGATTTTTCTTTTGCTGAATATCATGGCGTCTTTGTCTGCCAGATCTCGATCGATGTGTTTTATGTTTCTGTGGATTGCCGCATTAGTTGTGAATGACGTGCGGATTTTCCGGAGGTTCTAAGTCGCGATGCCATGGGATGTTACGCAGGAGTCATGCTTTCCCTGTGAGAATCTTCCAGGATTAATGCCAATCATTTGCGCTGACCGTCGTCTTCGCATACCGGTCGCATCCACAGTGAGCCTTTCATCAATCGGTCCGTACGCGCGTTTCAGTCATTCGGAATCGGCACCGGAGGATGGACGCCGTGTTTTCTGAGTCCTGCCAGGTAGAAGGGCAATGTGCGACTTGTGTATTCTTGCGGCGCCGGATTCCTGACTGACTGTGAAGAGCAGCCGTCGGCGGCGTAAGTGTATTTCTTCCCGACAGAGAAACCGCTTTGCATCCC
>Ga0315332_10001452_pt1 | contig 12590 bp, 8 predicted proteins | sample M110034915metaG_FD_203455 | JGI IMG/M metagenome (GOLD analysis project Ga0315332, IMG submission 203455) | Ammonia-oxidizing marine archaeal communities from Monterey Bay, California, United States - M1 100m 34915 | ecosystem: Environmental > Aquatic > Marine > Intertidal zone | place: USA...
CCTAATCTATCTTCCATGAGCTTTGTACCGGCGGTCAATTTGGTCGCTTTAGAACGAACCAAACGAGGCACCCAGTCCATGCTTCTAAGTTCATCCACCATCGCGCCACGAATACGCGGCACGCAGTAGGTTTCAAACTTAACACCTCGATAGAGATCGTAGGCCTTGATGGCATCCATCAAGCCGAAAATACCAGCCGAAATTAGATCATCTAATTCAACTCCATCTGGCAAACGGGACCAAACTCGTTCTCCATGATATCGAACAATCGAAAAGTATTTTTCCATTAATTGATTGCGAAGATCTCTACGTGTTTGGTCAGCTTTAAAATCCAACCAAACTTGGGCAACATCTTCGGACACTCGTAACGCTTCCATTCAACCCTCCATAATTATTTTGAACCCCACAACACCCAAATAACGAGAGTGGCACATGCCTAGAATGCTGAAGCAATTAGGCGCGTACCACTCCCGTCAAACCCATACGCGCACAGAACTAACTCTGTCTGGGGGGTTCTTTTATTGGGGGTGAGGAATTTTCTACAAAGGATAAGCAGATATTGCCCGTTGTGTGAGTTACCTGTAATCAGGTAACTTTGCTCATCCTTCGTAACTTAACACTTACGAACGTAAAAGTACGTGAGTGATTCCATAGCAACTCATCGGATAAAAACTGTAGGGGAGTTGAGGATAACTCCGGTTTTTTGGGAAATAGCGATTACGCAACTACGATAATTAAAAAGTGTATTCCATCTCTATCCTACAATTGCATTGGTACTAGATTATGATTTAGCAACAGCTCTAAACCCCTAACGGATGATGTTTATTGAACACGGCAACATACTCAGATATCGTTTGATACAATAACCCTATGAAATATCCACTTGCAATCATCGTTTTGCTACTCGCATTAAATGCGGTAGCCACGGCAGCACCGACCAACATCGTTCGTTACTCGGAATTAATCTTGCCGAATAAGCCAATTGCTTACTGGCAAATGCAAGCCAATAAACAAGGCCAGTTACAAAACCACCCAACTCTCGCGCAGTCACTGACAGCCAAATCAACCGGGACAACGACCACAGCCAACGGCCCAACCGCTCCAATCCATCCAGGCTTTAGTGAAGACAACAATCCAGCCCTTGGACTCCCAAATTCAACGGGATATCTTATCGTTGATGACCCAGGCAACAATAGCCCCTTAGATTTTACCTCCGGAGATGACATTACAATCGAGGCTTGGATAAGCCCAACCAAGCTCAATGGATTTCAGTATATTGTTGGCAAAGGGCGAACCGGCCGTCGCGACTTCCCAGCGGAAAACCATAACTATGCCTTACGTTTGACCGCTACTGGAAATCTAACATTCCTCTTCCGCTCTCGCACGAAGGCTGGTGCAGAGCAATATCATCGCTGGACCAGTACCGAATCTATTATCGCCGGTGACGGCTGGCATCACGTTGCTGTCACATACACATTCGGAAAAACTCAGAACATCCATGGATATATCGATGGCCAGCGTGCCTACGGAAAATGGGACCTCGGAGGTGATACGGGAGCCCCACCCGTTGTCGATAATGACCAACTGTGGATCGGCTCTGCATTGAGTGGCAATCCTAATTCAACGTTTCAGGGTGCAATTGATGAAGTTGCCATCTACCGCCACAGATTAACCGCAGATCAAATAGCGACTCGATATTCATATCAAGAGCAGTCGCCCAAATTTAATGTCCAGCAAATCCCTGAGAACAAAGTACTCGTGCAAATATTTGAGGGGGTCAACGATAAATCTTTTTTGAGTCGCAGTCCACAACTGACTGGGCAATACACGACATCGGCTTTTGCTTTTTTTCAAATCCCTAATAAATACAATGCTCAAGGCATCAAAATCGATCGTTCTAGTCCGTTTATGATTCGAGCCTACGGCAACGTTGTGATCCCCACGGGAACCCATCGCATCTTAGTCCGAGCACGCAATGGAGCGAGATTATTTATTGACGGTGAATTAAAAACAACCGTTCCCTTTTTTAATATCTCCAGCAAAGCAAGCGGTACCATATTTAAAGTCGAACATGACCTCGCACCGTCGATTCGTGGATTACAGCGAGGCGACAGCGAAGTCGTATTTACCATCGAAGGTGATGGACAACAGCATCTGTTGCGATTTGAAATGATAGTAGGGGGCGGAAAACGCCGTCCCGAAACTGGTGAAACTGCCGTCTGTATCGCGGCAGAGACTGGCGAATTCAGTCTGGTCAGTAATAACATTAATGTAACACTAACAAACGAGCAATGGCTTGAATTCAAACGCAAATCACACGATCACATCAATACCATCAACCGCAATAATCGTTTAGCCCTTACTACCGAAGAACGCGACTATTGGCAACGGCGACACGTCGTGGCTCGCGATCTGATTAACAACCTACCCAAGCTAATACCACCACAACCGGTATTCCCTGAATCTATTCGGAATCCGATCGATCAGTTTATCAATGCTCAACTTGAATTAGGAAAGCAAACACCACTACCAATCATTGGGGACTATGCCTTTATTCGACGACTTGCGTTGGATACGATCGGCACAATTCATACGGGTGATGCCATACATGCAATCACGGCCTCAGGCCAACCGCTAGATCGCAACAAACTCGTACAGCAGTTTTTAAACGACGATCGCTGGGCTGATCACTGGACAGCGTATTGGCAAGATGTTTTGGCAGAGAATCCTAATCTAGTGAATCCGACCCTAAACAACACAGGTCCATTCCGCTGGTGGATTCACGAGTCATTTATCGACAACAAATCAATAGATCGATTTGCAACTGAGCTAATTATGATGCAAGGTAGTGAATTCTATGGTGGTCCAGCTGGGTTCTCCATGGCAACACAAAACGACGTGCCGCTGGCAGCCAAAGCCCACATATTGTCCCAAGCCTTCCTTGGAATTCAATTGCAATGTGCTCGTTGTCACGACGCACCTTTTCATGACTTAACTCAGCAGGATTTGTTCTCGGTTGCCGCTATGCTGAAACGCGGGAATGAAACCGTTCCTAAATCAAGCACGGTTCCAATCAGTACCACTGGTGGACCGATACCTAATATTTCAATAACGCTCAAGCCAGGCGCTGCAGTCACGCCCGTTTGGCCATTTGCCGAGCTAGGAGAAGTTGGACTTCCGACCGATCTAATCCGCAGTGGCACTGACACTCGAGCGCAGCTTGCTGAAAACGTAACCGGCCCAGGCAACATGCGATTTGCGCAAGTCATCGTTAACCGACTCTGGAAACGGACAATGGGATATGGTTTAGTCGAACCTGTTGAGGATTGGGAGCATGCCGATATCTCTCATCCACAACTATTAGAATTTTTAGCTCGCGAACTTATCGCCAACAACTATGATCTCAAGCACATTGCCAACTTAATCTTTACCTCGCATACATATCAACGACAAGCCATCGATTTACCCGCAAGCGGAACATTCCTATTTGCAGGACCAGCCACACGCCGTATGACCGCTGAACAAATTATTGATTCGATCTTCGTAGCCAGTGGACGACCATTTGATGCCGGCCCCATGAATATTGATATTGATGGAGCAAGAGATTATACAGTTTCTCTCAATTTAGGCATTCCACAACGAGCGTGGCAATTTGCATCATTAGGAAACGAACGCGATCGTCCAAGTTTATCCTTACCTTTTGCACAACCATTCACATCTGCGATGACCGTTTTTGGGTGGAACGGCGCGAGGCAAAGTCCCACAAATCAACGAGAACAAAACGTTAATGTATTACAAGCCGCAATCCTCAACAATGGTTTGCTCCTACGAGACAATGTACGGTTGGGACTCACTAGTGCCTTCACAAAACTCGCTTTACACGCTAAGGACCCTACCACGCTTGTTGAACAAACCTATTTGCGTATCCTCGGACGTACACCAGATGAGGGCGAACTAAATATGTTCGTAGAATTAATTCGCGACGGATTTTCCGACCGACGGATCAGTGTATCACCAGCAGAGCTTACATTGGCAGCAAATCTGAAATATCAATTGCCGCGCGGTCTAGTATCTTGGTCCAACCACAACAGCATGAAAGCTAATGAAATTAAGCTGATTTTACGCAAGGCGGTTTATCGCGGTGAACCCCCCACACCACAATTGACCACGGCATGGCGTGAGCAAATGGAAGACATGGTGTGGGTACTGTTTAACTCGCCCGAGTTTATTTACATCCGATAAGCACTAAAGCTGTGAACTTGTAAAGGAAGTAATGTGAATATTGTTACACGACGTCAATTTATCGCGAATTCAATCGCATTGCCAACGGCCGCATTAGCAACCGATAGCCTATTTGCCGAAGAAGATCTTGAACACATGCCGTGGACCTTCCCTGCCGGAAAAGTCGAACACGTCATTATGGTTTGGCTCGGAGGCGGATCATGCCATATTGACACATGGGATCCTAAACGCCTCGGAGATGCCAAAACGCGCACCGCTGGATCCTACTATTCTCCAATCGATACCGCTATAACTGGAACGCAAGTATGTGAACACCTACCAAGATGTGCTAACATTCTTGATCGTTTTAACATCCTTCGTACCGTTCACCACGAAATCATTGATGAACATGCGGTGGCGACAAATATGATGCACACCGGTCGGAAAACGAGCGGCACAATCACCTACCCATCCATCGGATCTGCGGTATCCCACCATCAACCAGCCGCCTCAGAAAAAGCACCGCCCTACGTTCTCATCGGATATCCTAATGTAACGCGAGGTCCTGGGTTTCTCGGATCCAAGGCTGGATTTATGTATCTAACAGAAACCGCCGAAGGTCCTGCTGGATTAAGTCGTAGTCCAGATGTAAACGACCAACGCCAACAACGACGTGAAGCCTTACTGGCTCAAGTCAGACGTAGTTTTCTTGATCGCGATGCTTCTCAAATAATTGCACAATATGATGAAACGATCTCTCAAGCCTTAAAACTGGCCGGGCCACAATTTATGAGCGCTTTTGAATTGGATAAAGAACCAGCTGTTTTACGGGACGCTTATGGTGGTGAATTTGGTCAACGCTGTTTGCTGTCGCGACGATTAATTCAACGAGGTGTTCGGTTTATTGAAGTATCCCATAACTTAAATTTCGTAAATGGAACCGGCTGGGATACTCACGACGAGGGTCAACTCAACCAACATATCTTAATTCATGAACTCGATCACGCCTTGGCAACACTTGTGACAGATCTTGAGCAAAAGAAGTTACTTGATAAAACCTTGATCGTCGTTGCCTCTGAATTTGGTCGCCCCGCAGGTTTCGACGCCGGTGGTGGACGGGGGCATCATAGTAAATGTTTCAGCGTCGCTCTAGCTGGTGGAGGTTTAAACAATGGGATTACCGTCGGTACCACCGATGAACTGGGGATGACGATTGTCGAGCGTCCCATTTCCGTTGCCGATCTGCACGCCACCATTCATTGGTCGATGGGAACCAACCCGCGAAAACTAATTTACGCTGGTGATCGCCCTGTTCCAACAACGGACCAAGGCACACCGGTTAAAGAGCTCTTCGGCTAAACACAGATTCTTTCTGATGCATTAATTTGTGGTGTCCACTCGACGAATATACACAAAATAACTCCCCCGTATTTTCCCATTTGGCAACGTCATATACGTCTGCAGCTTGGTAGGGCCCTTGGGTAGTTCCAATTTAAATGTGATCGAGTGCCGCAATTGTTTTTCGTCCAAGACTGCGGTTTTATTATGACCACCTACTTGGATCGCAGCACTAACGGCATCCAGCGGTTTGTTAATATGTTTTGGCCATCGTCGAAGTTCGATTTCATACATTCCGGCATTAGCCACGTCGATTGCCCAAAAACCATTCCCCATCGCTCCGCTACGAACATGATTTTGGTGCCACGGTGTCATGCCGCCGGCAGCATGCCAATCATGTGAATGTAACAACGATTCAGGTTGTTCGCCGCTGCCAACTGCGATTCGCACAAACTGACTAAATACAGGTTTTAAACTATTCCACCATTGGTCATATTCTGCTGTTAGTTTGTTAACCACATCAGGGTATTCATTGGCTACGTTTTGTTTTTGTCCAGCATCTGCATCCATATCAAACAGTTCTTTACCGTTGACCAATCTCCACCGCTGAGTCATCACCGCACATTTGCGAAGTTTCTCTGGATTCTCGATGCGTTGTGAATGGACCAAAACAGTTCGATCTTTTACCGCTGTATTGTCGCCATAAAGAGGGGCTTTCATACTAATCCCATCACGCGACGCAGCAGATTTATCATTCAACGAACATAGTTCAGTTAAAGTCGGTAATATATCAATGTGCGCTGACAATTGCTGTACATCACGTCCGCCACCCAATTTGCCCGCGGGATAGCGAATATAAAACGGGACACGATGGCCGCCGTCATACTCCGACCCCTTGCCGTCTCGCATGCCCGCATTGAAGCCCTTCCACTGAGCACCCTTAATCACTCGATGCCCCATCGCGCTACCATTGTCCGTTGTAAAAATTAAAATCGTATTTTGAGCTAATTTCCATTCATCAAGTTTGGTGACTAACCGTCCCAAATTCTCGTCAATATTTTCGATCATCCCGTAGAATTCGGCCTGGCCGTTGCCTACGCCTTTGTCTTTATAGGGCTGCGAGTATTTTTCATCGACAAGGAAAGGACCATGTGGGGCATTGGTTGAAATATAAGCGAAAAATGGTTTATTACGATTGCGTTTAATAAAATTCAAAGCATCTTCAAACCACACGTCTGTACAATATCCCTTTTGCTTTTCCGGGACACCGTTGCGCCAATAGATATCATCAAAATAATCATTGTCCCAATAGTCCGGTCCTTGACCAACGCCACCACCACCGTGGATAAACGTATGCTCAAATCCCTGATCTTGAGGGCGACAGGGGTAATTGTCACCCAAGTGCCATTTACCAAACATTGCCGTTTTGTAACCGTTATCACGAAAGACTTCCGCCATCGTATATTCCGCGGTCGACATCAGACTACGGCCATTGATCGTATGCCAAACGCCCGTGCGAGTAGAATACCTGCCAGACATCAAGGCGCTGCGAGTGGGTGAACAAGTTGGATCCACATGGTAATTGGTTAAGCGTACACTTTCTGCATACAGTTTATCCATATTTGGCGTCTGAATCATCTGATTGCCATGGATCGCAATATCGCCATATCCTTGATCATCCGTAATAATCACAATTACATTGGGTGCAGTGACTTGAGCAACAATGTCCTTGACAATCCCACTGAAAACACTTGCCGACAAAACAGTAATTAGAAGAAAACGCATAGACTTCATAAATTCTCACTTTAGATAATAAAATGTACTACAACACTACTAAGATTCCGCAATTCGATACTGGAATTGGACAATATTAATTAGATATTCGATGACAACCACTTATGACGCAAGCTTAATCCCGCATGCCCGAAAAAGCTCGCCAGACATAGTAGGACAGAGTTAGAAGCGTCGTTGCGACAGCCGCCACATAGGTCATAGCTGCGGCGTCAAGCACCTTGTCCATACCGACTCGTTCCTCGGGGTAAACAATCCCAGCTTCTACCACAATTTGTTTTGCACGGGCAGTCGCATCAAACTCTACTGGCAGCGTCACTAATTGGAATACCAACACCAATCCAAACAATGCACAACCTGCTAGCATCACAATCGAACCGATATTGCTTCCCCTAGCAAGCCACATCAGAAGCATCCCAACAATGATGACGCCATAGCCAAGACTACTGCCTAACGTGGCTAGCGGAACAATCGCCGAACGTAGTTTCAACGGGCCATAATTACGAGCATCTTGAATAGCATGACCAGCTTCATGAGCAGCAATACCAATGTGCACGACGGAAGTACCACGGTAGTTTTCCGCTGAAAGAGCTAGGGTTTTATTCCTAGGGTCATAATGGTCCGTGAGAAAACCGCCAGTCTCGGTAACCTGCACATCTTGTAATCCTTCTCGGTCAAGAATCATTCTGGCAGCTTGAGCGCCAGAGTAACCATTCATTGAACGGACATGAGAATATTTTTTAAATGCTGCTTTCACTCGCCAACCACACACTCCCGATATGAGTAGTGTTGGTGCAACCACGAGTAGCAGATACATCGGATCAATAAATAACATTAATTTATCCTTAGATCGTAACGCTTAGTTAATTTGGATTTTTTGATTTGCTTGTTTTTCACGTTTTGTCAAAGCAACCTGTAGTAGGCCATCTTCAAGATGAGCCAAGATACCATCACTATCAATTGCACGAGTCAATTTAAATTCTCTCGCAAATTTCCCATAACGGCCATGATTAAATATCCACTTATCGGTACGATCTTGTGGACACACTCGCTCACCTTTTACTGTTAAAACATTCTCATCGCTAAGTTCAATGGTAACATCTTTTTCCTTTACGCCGGGCAATTCTATTTCCACATAGTAAGCATCCTCTGCTTCCCACATTGAAATGGCTGGGTCGAGGTTAGGTCGCCTGGACGAAATTTCGGTTCCAAAAACGCGCTGCATTTCATCTTTTAACCAGTTTAATTCTCTGTGTAATGGATCGGTTCGTTTAACGAGCATGATAATTCTCTCCTCTATTAACAAAAATCAAATCTCCGTAGGACATTCGTTAAATACTAAATGCAATCCCCGTGCCAATTCCAGTGAATACCATTTTCCAAATCTCACTTTCGAAAGAACAAAATGTTAATTTTTTGCCATTAAAATAGACTTACCGTGGTCTCGAATAAAAACAATTTTTTCAAGCAAGCGTCTAATAAACAACAAATAATTCGCTGCTGCCCTGACATATTGGCAGTGCTAAAAAGCCCGAGAAAATCGCGTCTAATCAGAAAAAACGATATTCAAAACGGTAGATTTTTTCGAATTAGCGTTTTTTAATAGGGTACAAACGAAAATACCATCAATAATAATGTCCAATTCCTTCATTTTACTCGAAACCACACCGTCCATTTTTGTGTTAAATTATTAGTAACAAACAACATTACTTCCGTCAAAGTATTTTAATAAACACTCATCTCTTCATCGGAAAATAAGAAAATGAAACGCATACGAATTTTTACGTTAATGTTAGCCGCCCTGGCAATGGTCGTGGCTCCTTCGGTAGTTGACGCGCAACCAGGCGGTCAACGTCCAGGTGGTCAAGGGGGTCAACGTCAAGGTGGCGGATTTGGCCGTGGTGGAATGACGGGCGGAGCGCGCCCAGTTTCGATCACGCAGTTATTGCAAATCGAAAAAGTGCGTGAAGATGCTGAAATCTTGGACGAACAAGTCGAAGACATCAAAACAGCTGTCGACAAGGTCCGCCAAGATGCACGGACTAATCAAGGCGAACGTCCAAACTTCCGTGAGTTAACCGAAGCTCAACGTGAAGAGTTCTTCAAAAAGTTTCGCGAGCAACAAGAAACAACCAACAAGAAAATTCAGGAAGCTATTGAGGACGTTTTGTTGCCACAACAAGTTGAACGATTGAACGAAATTCGCTTGCAAATTCAGGGTGTGGGAGCCTTATTAACTGAGCCTGTTCAAAAAGAATTAAAAATCACTGCTGAGCAAAAAACAAAATTTGCCGAAATTCAAAAAGAAACTCAGGAAAAAGGACAAGAGCTATTCAGTGGTGTCCGTGAATTATTCCAGGGCGGCGATCGTGAAAAAGCTCAAGCGGCGATGCAAGAAATTCGCGAAAAGATGACTAACATGCAAAAGGAAACCGAAAAAAGTATTGTGGGTGTCCTAACTGATAGTCAAAAGAAGGAATTCGATAAGATGAAAGGGAAACCTGTCGAAATTTCTCAAGAAGAACTACGACCAAGCCGAGGCGGTCAAGGCGGTCAAGGCGGTCAACGTCAGGGCGGTCAACGTCCAGGTGGTCAAGGTGGTCAAGGTGGTCAACGACCCGCTCCTGGTGCTAGACCAGCGACGTAATCCAGCACAAATACAATTTACACACCACAGGGTATTGCTGCATTGCAGTGATACCCTGTTTTTTTGTAGTAGAGGCAAAATCTTGCTGTTCATTTTCTGCTGAATGGCTGGACTAGAATTTTATTAACTGTGAAAACTAAAAATCTCAGGACATGTTACAATCTATGATTCACAATACCCCTTCAACAAGCACCGTATTTTTCCATGCTCAAACATCAACTGATCCATCCCAAGATAAACGAAGTACTCGGTCGTGCCGGACATCATGCTCGTATCCTCATCGCCGACGGCAATTATCCCTGCTCTTCAACGCTCGGTCCTCATGCAGAATTAGTTAGCTTGAATCTAAGCCCCGGTCTGCCAACATGTGACCAAGTTCTTAAGGCACTTCTTACCGCAATTCCCATCGAAGCGGCGAATACAATGATGTATCAAACGGAGGGCCCCTACGCACAAACAGAAGACCCGCCGGTTTGGGAACAATTTCGGGCTTCGTTTCGGCAAGCAAATTTAGATGTCGATTTAGAGCCCATCGAAAAATTTGACTTCTATCCCGCTGTCAGCACGAGTGATCACGTACTTACGATTCAAACAGCAGACCAACATCTATTTGCAAATCTACTATTGCACGTTGGTGTTCGCCAAGCATAACGAGTCATAACAAGCAAATTCCAAAAGTAAGTCGATCCGTCGGAAAGTCATGTTCTCTGAGTTATGGAAACCGAGTTTTTAAATTTTGATCTATGGCAATATATCGTCTTTGCGGGTGTGTTCTTTTGCAGCTGTTTTTTACAGGGTGTGATCGGCTTTGGTGCCGGAGCATTTGGCATACCTATCCTTTTCTTTGTTGGGTTCCCACTCGATACAACCATTGCCGCTATCACCATTGCATCGATGACGCAATCTGGGCTAGGTGCTTGGAAACTACATAAATCCATAAAATGGCGATCGACACTGAGACCGGGCCTCATCCGTATTCTCTTCATCTTGCCCGGTGTTTTGCTTCTACAATGGCTGATGACCCTCGACGGTAATCCCGCAGAACGTAAGCAATTAATTCAACAAATACTGGGAGTCATCTTAATATTAATTGTTGTCTGTAAGAGATATATCAAAATCGACGAACAAAAAGAGCTGTCGACCAAGTGGGAAATCATCGCTTTTTCAATTAGTGGGGTGATGCTTGGTTTTGTTGGTATGGGCGGCCCAGCGGTAGCGATTTGGGTCATGTTTCAACCTTGGACAGCGAAACAGAGTCGCGGATTTCTATTTGCGATGCTGTTCTATGGCATGATCCCCCTAGCGTTGATACTAGCGTGGAGGTTTGGGGCAACTTCGATCGATGGTCTTATCCTGGGCACACTAGGATTACCAATCGTGTTTATCGGGACCGCTGTGGGAATTCGAATCGGCAATCGGCTTGACCGCAAAAAACTAAAATCCTATGCACTGCTGACTCTCTTCTTAATCGGCCTCAGCGCCCTGCTGCGACCACTGTTGATGAGTTAATCTGGAAACAGCCAGTTGCCCGATCCAAAATCATTTTTTTTACCGATTGATGACAAGCAACTCATGTAGTTTCATGGTCAATACCTTAACCAAATCTTAATATTACCTTAGCCATTCGTTCACACTTTTTGCTTACATTGAGTCTACGAGATAAGTAAACTTATCATCGAAACCTGTATATTTTTTTAAGGATATCAAATCAATCATGATTAATCGAAACGTTCTCATTGTTTGCCTTGCCAGTTTTTTCTTGTTAACCATGCTCGGCTGTGGCTCTCGTGAAAATGCAGGACAAGAATCCTCTAACAATACCATTCGCGTTGAAGGATCTGACACAATGGTAAATCTCGCTCAAGCATGGGCAGAGAAATACCAAGCCGAAAAATCAGAAATTACGATTGAAGTTTCCGGCGGTGGAAGTGGAGTTGGCATTTCTAGTTTAATTCAAGGCCTTGCTGACATGGCAAATGCTAGTCGAAAGATGAAAGACAAAGAAGTTCGTCGCGCGACGAACGAATTCAACCTAGACCCACAAGAATTCACTGTTGGTAAAGATGCCTTGGCAGTCTATGTCCATAAAGATAATCCCATTGAAGAAATAACTATCGCCGAGCTTACTGCAATCTATGGGGAAGGTGGTACGACCAGTACTTGGACAGAACTAGGAATGCCGGTGCCTGGCACAGCGAATCAACAAATCGTTCGCGTCAGCCGACAAAACAACTCGGGTACCTACGCTTATTTTCGCGAATATGTCCTCGACGATAACGATTTCAAGCTTGGATCGATCGACCTCAGTGGATCAGCAGATGTAGTTTCGATGGTTGAAAAAACACCTGGCGCTATTGGATACAGTGGCATGGGATACGCTACTGACGGTGTAAAAATGTTGAAAGTAAAAATCGATGCTGATTCCCCAAGCGTCGCACCGACTGTAATCAATGTCACCAACGGGACTTATCCCATTGCGCGACCACTGTTGATTTACACTCCACAAACGCCAACTGGCATTGTGAAAGATTATTTAGATTGGATTTTAGGAGAAACAGGACAGGGGATTATTGCAGAAATGGGATACGTTCCG
>Ga0315332_10001454_pt1 | contig 12577 bp, 14 predicted proteins | sample M110034915metaG_FD_203455 | JGI IMG/M metagenome (GOLD analysis project Ga0315332, IMG submission 203455) | Ammonia-oxidizing marine archaeal communities from Monterey Bay, California, United States - M1 100m 34915 | ecosystem: Environmental > Aquatic > Marine > Intertidal zone | place: USA...
TAAATAAATTAAATGGATTACCACCACCAGTATTAAGTAGAGAATTAGAAGAAAGAATGAGATTAATGTTTAAAGAAATTCAAAAACCATTTTCTGAATGTTGTCCTAAAAATAGAAAAAATTTTTTAAGTTATTCTTATGTTATTCGTAAATTTTTAGAATTATTGGGTGAAGATAAATATATATCATATTTTCCTCTTTTAAAGAGCAGAGAAAAATTATATCAACAAGATGTGATCTGGAAAGGCATTTGTGCGAAATTAAAATGGGCTTTCTATCCATCATTGTAATCGATTAAATTAGTATAAATTATAAAAAATGTAGATAACAATTTTAATAGTTTTATATATAAAATTTTCATGGGTTTAATTAATAGCCTATTTTCAAGAAATGAGGTAAATCATGAAATAGAAATATTACAAGATGTTCCAATTAAACAAAAAATAAAAGAGGATAATGAAACAAAACCAAAAGAAAAAAAGAAATTTTCTCGTGAAGAAATATCTTTCCTTGTAGATGATGCTATTTCGGATTTTAATACACTATATCTTTCACCTAGTGGATTTATGAAAAAAAAAAACTTTAAAATTTTTCATGAATCACCAGAACTACCGGAATTTATATTAGAACCATCTCGAGTTAAGTGAATATTTTGTAAAAATTCAATTTGATTTTGTAAATTATCAATACGATGATTTAGAATTTCATTTAATTGATTCATATTATCTAATCTTTCATTAATACCATCTAATCGATCTCGTATTAATTGAGTAAAATTTAGATAATTAATTATATGAATATCTATTTTTCTATTAGTACTTTCTATTGGATAAATTATTCTTACACTTTCACTTAATACATTAAAAACAATTCCAATTATAAATGAAAATATTAATACAATACAATTATAAATTATATTTATATGAGAACTTTGAATTCTTTCAACATGTTCATTATATAATTGAATATTTTCTAATAAATTTTTTTCATTGATTACTTCTGATTGATTAAAATTTGTAAATTTCCATCTCATATCATTCACATTTGTTTCATCATTATTTTCTAAAATAATTGTTTTTGGAATATTTGTAAAATGAGGAAGTTTTAAATCTAATTTTTCAAGAATAAAATCTAATATTAATTCTTTTGGAACAATATTTTCAAAGATTAAATAATTAATTATGAAAAAAATTGTTATTGTTAGCATAAAAACTTTTAAACATCGTAACATTATTGTTTTACATAATTAAATCATTTAATGTTTAATACAGAGAATTAAATTAGATATTAAAATTGATTTTAAATTAGGATATGCTAACAACGATAGTGTTAACTCGAACAGTTACACAAACTATCATCTAATTGAGACACTCGATTATGGCGGCATCTCGTTTTAATCGGAACACTCAAAAGGAAACTAATGTAATCAGTTTCAAGAATCTGACTAGGAATGAGCACATTGCACACCGAGATTATGTGGCGCAGATGAACATCGACGAAACGAGGACCATGTTTAGCGAGACGTATGGAGGCGACTCTTTCACGAAAAACGAGCAATCGATATGCGCCATTGACGAACCTTTATCTGGCTTTGGAGTAAAGACTCATAGCCTCACGGACTATTCTACCCAATTAAAGAACGCTTTGATCTCAGGAATACAAGGCATCAAGTTCGCAGTTGTTGGATTTATTGGACACGGAAACGTAGAACGAGCCATATTGAATGTTAGGGTTACGACGGAGGTTTTAGCAGAATTAAGTTCCATTTACAAGTTCGCAGAGGAGGACAACCCCTTGAAGCATTTGGTAATGAAATTCCGAGGTTGTATGGTGGATAAGTACTGCAAAAATACAAGATTCCTCGAGGGGATACAACGATTGGGGGATGAGAATAAGGATTTGCCAATTGTGCTTGTCTTTTGTGGGATGAAGCATAACCTCACAACCGATCAAATCTTCTGGTCAGAAACAGGTGTCGATAAGCACCTGGTACGCAAATTGACCAAAGATTTCAGAAAGGCAGGTATGCGCTCGATAAATACATCCTGCAAGATGCCAACCATCTCTGTTATCACGCTCACAGAGAAGGCTCAAGTGATTACCATGAGAACAGATAGGGATATCACTGGTGTAACGAATACCTACACCATACTTAACCCAGATACCGGTTTTGGTATGTGGTCGGAAAACTGTAAGGGATTAAGCGTAAATAATGGAGGTTATAACAACCAGAAAGCGAAAATCTTATGGTACTTTCCATACATCAAAAGCAAATCGGGAATTCCAGAAGAATGGTTTTACATGAAACCAGAGCACTTCGTTTCAAGGAACAGAAATTGGGTGAACTGGAAACATGTTCCCAACGTGGTGGTGAGAGAGTACCAGAATAGGATTAACATGGGGCACCAGAAAAAGGACAAGAAAGAGTACTACTACTAGGGCAGGGAATATTTTGATTATTACTTACAGAGATTGATTTTGCACTGACACGACAAAGATGGCTGAAAGAAGCCACGACAAAGATGGCTGAAAGAAGCCACGACAAAGATGGCTGAAAGAAGCCACAACAAAGATGGCTGAAAGAAGCCACTAAAATAAAAAAAAAAGAGGGCGTATAGCCCTCACAAAACACAAAAAAAAAAAAGTTAATTATATTTAGGGACTGGATAAATGAATTAACAATAGTATTCTAATAAAATTTAAATGAATTCTGCATTATCTTGTTTTATTGGTTTTGTGCTTATTATTGGTACTATTATTTCATATGGGGTACAATTTCACAAAATTATTATAAATAAATCTATTACTGGTATTAATATTTATACAATTTGTATGGGTTGTTTAAGTTCATGTTGTACTATGTATGCATCAATTTTATTAAATTTATCTACATTAAAATCATTTGAAATTGGATTAGATGTATCTCAATTAATAATTGTATGTATTTGTTATTATACATACATTGTGATATATATGTATTATATCAAAAATGATAATAATATAACATTTTATAATCAATTATATGAAGTAGAAGATTTAGATAGAAATTATAGACATGTATTTATTTTATTTTGTCTATCTTGGATTATTTTAATTATTTTAGGAACTGCTTCTATAATTGCTCCTACTTCACAGAAATTAATCGATACTATGTATATTATGGCAACAATTACTAGTATTATACAATGGATCCCCCAAGTTATTGAAACATATATGTCTACAATGATAAGTTCATTATCTTTTATCACATTAGCATTAAATACAGGTGGTTGCCTTTTAACAATTATATATCAATGTGTGATTAATGATGAATCATTTTTATTAGTTTTACCATATTTAGTTGGTGCTTTATTACAGTTAATAATTCTAGTAATTTTATTGATAACTACTCGTGGAAATAATGAACCTTTATTAAGATATGATGATCTAATTGAAGAAGAAATCCAAAGATTATAGATAAAGTAAATAAAAATTGAAATTTATATTAAATTATAAAGTAAGTTTTTATACATGGATTTTTGTAAAAATTGTAATAATTTCCTTTATATTAAGGAAAATCCAGAACAAAGAAAGATTTTTAGTTATTGTAAATCTTGCGATTATCAAAAAGAAGCAACTAATAATTGTATTTTTAGAAAAAAATACAAAAAAAATGAATCCGCACCATTTATTAATCATAAATATATTAATAATGATCCAACTTATCCCAGAAAGACTATAAAATGTCCAAAATGTAAAAAAGTGAATAATTCTGCTTATTACCAGTGTCAAAATTTAAGTATAACAATAGTATGTTGTAAATGTCACCATAATTGGAAATATTTTGAATAAAATTAAAGATATTACTTTAAAGTATATATTCAAACAATGGATAGTTACTATAATTATGATTATGTCTTCAAATTTATTGTTGTTGGTAATTCTGGTGTGGGAAAAACTAGCATTGTAAAGAAGTTTGTTACTAACAAATTTTCGCGTATATATGACACTACAATCGGTGTAGAATATCATATGAAAATATTAAATATAAATGATAAAAAAATTAGAGTTGAATTATGGGATACTGCTGGACAAGAACGATTTTTATCTATAGTTAAATCCTATTATAGAAACGCAATTGGTGCGTTTATCGTATATGATATAGCAAATCGTCGTTCATTTAATCATATTAAATTGTGGCAAAAAATTTTATACGAAAATAATAATGATTTACGATTTATATCATTAATTGCTAATAAAAGTGATTTAAGAGATACATATGGTGATCGCATTAAGTTTAGTGAAGGTAATCAAATTGCCAAAAAATATAATATGTATTTTTATGAAACCAGTGCCAAGACAGGAAATATTAGTGATATTATTGAATTAAGATGTAAAGAAATACTTGATAAAATTGATTCAGGAGAAATTCCAAAATATGGAACAAGGGGAATAAGGGTAAAAGCAGAGAGTTTTGAAATTACATCTAATAATCGGTATAATAATAGATGTTGTTAATTAAGATAATCAAAATAGAAATATTTATTAAATATTAAAATGCCAATACTTAATAAGTATTCACAATTATTTATTCAAAAATTAGAATATACTACAAAACGTCATATCTATATAAGAGATGTTACGGATAAAAAATCAAATATGCATCAAAGTGTTATTGAATTTTATAAACAGTTATTATTAAAAGATATTTTACGTAGAGATTATGAATATTGTTTATTATGTAAGATATTTTCAGGAGATATCAGTGAACTGGTTTTAAAATATATATCTTCTATTGAACCTGAAAAGGGTATGATATATTTAGGAAGACCACCTTATGAAGAATGTGTTAGTTATAAAAGCCCATCACACGTACACATTTGTAATAATATTCCTTCATATTTAAAAAAATATAATCGAAGAACAAAATCAATGTTTTATTAATTTATAATATAAATTAGAGTTTTCTTCTTTCCAACTTTTTGATTTAGTTAAATAAATATATGGTAACCAAATAACAATACCTTCTTCTTTTGTATAAATCTCATTACTATATTTTGTTGCTAAAAAAGTTATTACTTGATATCCATCAACAAAGTCTTCTTGAAATTCAGTTAAATCTTTTTCTAATATATCTAAACCAGTTTCTTCTTTCATTTCTCTTACAGCAGCTTGTTTAAATGTTTCACCCTTTTCTACTTTACCTCCCGGTAAATTAAAATCAGTTTTATCAGTTTTTAATGATACTGATAAGAATAATGTGTTTTTTTCATCTATTAATAAAATACAAGATGCTTTCTTCATTTATATTATAATTAACTTAATTTATTAAGTAAATTTCTATCAAATACAAGTTTATTTGTTCCATTTTTTACACATCTATTACATTCATTATAAATTTGATTTAATTGATTAATGACATTTGTTTGTCGTGTACAAAATTTTTGAAGATGATATGATAAATTCAAACTACTACTTTTCTTTATATTTCCTAAAGTTGTTTGAACTTTTTTTTCAAAATCCATAGCATTTTTCATAGCATCAAAAATAGACCAATTTGATTGATTAATTGATTGAATATTTTTAAATATAACAGAAACACCTTGTGTTTGCTGATATTCAATCATTTCTAAAGCAATTTGTCTTTTTTCATCAGATAATTGTTTAAATAATTTTGCCATACCATCTAAAGTATTACCTTTAGTTTTAAAATGAGATGATATGATTATATAGGCATATGAACCATATAATAAAGTATTAATTAAATTATGAATTTCATTATTATTAATAGGATTATACCTTAAATTTAATGTGGAAGGTTGTTGTTGACATAAATCCATTTTATTTGAGTTATTTGTTGAATTGTTGTTAAGCCAAAAATTCATTTTATAAATTATACAAATTTTTTTTTTTCAGATATTTAAATTATGGATAAAAAATCATATGAATTTTTAAAAAAATCGCTAATGGTATCCCTATTATTATTAGTCCAGCACAAAAATACATAAATGGTTTTGCCATAAAAATACAAAAATTTATATAATGGATTAATATTATTAGCCATATTTTATATATTATTTCCTTAAAATCATCCCATCGACTATTAATTTGAACTAATATAAAGTTATTTCTATTATCATATAATCTATTTTTACAAATAGGACAAATATTTTTACGTTTTAACCAATTGGATAAACATCTATAATGATAATAATATTGACAATTACATCTTGTAAAATATGTTTTCCAATAATTTTTATTCGAATTGATTAAAATTAAAGATTTTTGAGTTTTAATTGTTTTTAAACAAATTGTACACTCATGCATAATTATTAAAATACATAAATATGATTATAAAATTAACTTTATGTATTTAAATTTAGAATAATTTATTTTTTGTTCTGTTTTCTTTTTTGTTTTTTATTTTTGACTTTGACACGACCATTTCTTTTTCTTTTTCTTTTTTTGCCTCTTTTTTTTACCTTTTTAATTAATGCTTTATCACATCCTTCTTCCTCCTTTTTTTCAAGTTTATACATTGTTTTAAGAATATATTCTTTATCCTTTTTTACCTTTTCATGGTAATCTATTTTTGGTTCATTATCGTTTTTTTCTATATCATTTACGATATCAAGAGAATTATTTCCACATTTTTTTGTAATATTGTTATCTTTAACATTATTATTTTTTTTATCAATTTTACCATTAATATAATCATCATTAATATAAACATTATCAGTTTTTAATGATGTAGATTCTACAAAGATAAGATCATCAGATTTTTCAGTTGAAATAGTTATATTAATGCCATTGACAATGGTATCATTTTCTACTACATCTTCAGGGGTGGTAGGATCAGTAGTATAAAATATTGATAGTATTCTAGATAGTATGGATAACATTATATTCTCTACTGTATACCGAGATTTTTAAAATCAAGAAAGGTTATGAAATATATGAAGGTGTATCATTATTTTCTTGTGGAATTACATGAGTTTTATAAGTAGTACACCAATGCATTTCAGCCATATGAATTAAATAAATTTTTCGTAAATTAAAATAATCATAATTCCAACCAACAATTTCTTGTTTGTTACAACTTAATGTAGAATATATATTTATTTCCAAATTATATAATTCTGATATAATTTTTAAAATATATTCTGCTGGTGTTTTTTCCCAATTACCATCTGTCCCAATATACTCTAAAAATTTATCCCAGTTTTTATTAAAACTATCATCTTGTTCTTTAAAAATTTCTTCATAAGTTTTTCCTAAATATTCTATCATCATACTGCGTTTTTGTTTTAAATACCATACGGTTGCTTGTCGTAAATTATAATGGGTGACCCCCGGTAAATGACTAGATATCGCATGAAACATACAATTTCCATCTTGAGGAACATTTACTATAAGTAAACCTTTTTCCAATAACTCATTCTTTAATCTTTGTGGAATTAAATCCATAGTATTAAATTCAGTATCACCTATAATAATTTCATTTGTTGAATAATTATTATCAGTTGAGGTATTCGAAGGTTTCTGATTATTTTCAGTATTTTTATTTGACATTACTATATCTCTATAAGACAAATTATTTGAGTTTTCTTTAAATCTAGGAGACATTTATATATATTAAATTTTAATATATATAAATTGTTATTATATTTTCAAAAGAGGTTTAATTTTTCATAGCATATAATTCCGCAATATTAGCAGCAGATAAAACTGAACTATAAACTCTTACATCATCTAAAGAACCTGCTAAATAATTAACTAAATTACCACCAAGATGACTTACACCAAGTGTAAATGTATTAACTGCTAAGTTACTATTACCTGGACCATTTTGAGAACCTGTTGTAACATTTACATTATCAACATAGATTTTCCACGCTCCACTAGTAGACGCAATTGTAACAACTACATGATGCCAGTTCCCATCTTGAATTGTATTAGTACTAAGAAGAGTTGTTTCTGCCGCGTCTTTTTTTTCAAAAACTTGAACTTTACCAGCACTTAATTTAACTGCTCTTTCTACATCATTTGAACTACCACCACCAAATGATACCATTGTTCCATTAGTATCAGTAGTTTTTACCCAAAAAGAAAGGGAAAGGGTATCTAATGGTAAAGATGTAACTGAACCATACATGTATTGATTAGTTCCATTAAAAACTAAATAACCAGTTCCTATTGGGGGAGTGGCAGTAGAACGGGTTGGACCAGCACCATCTGGTTTAGCAATACCTTGATTTTCACCAACCCAATCACCAACACCGGTCATTGGAGCAACTTCATCACATCTATACCACAGTTTTAAATTACTATATGCAGCACCCGCAGTTGCTGATTCTAACGCAACATTATTACATGCTTCACCAAAATAAATAGTGTTAGTTCCTTCACCATCATAAAGAACTTCGATTTTATCAAAATTTCTATAAGTCCAGGCACCTTTTGCAAGACGTTGATAATAAGTTACCTTATCATAAAATTTAGTAGAAGCAATAGCACCTACTTTTTTTAATTTTTCATCATATACACGAGTACTAGTGGTATGAGTTGCTTGATAGGAGTAAGAATAAGCCATTTTTTGTTATATAGTTTTTATCTATATAAGAAACTTTATTAGGGGGGTTAGTATTAATATACAAAAAAATATGAAACCAAGAAAATTATAAAATTATGTTGATGACTTATTTAAAAAGGAGCATAATTGCCAAAATAATCAGTGGAACTTCCAATATTTCTATAATAGTCAGTTGGACCAACATTAGAAAAAGTTTCTACTAATTTTACATGTTCTGCTTCCGCATTTGCCGGAGTTTCTGTATTTGTTAATAAGGTCCAGGAAGACCAATTTAACTCACCAGTGGTATAACCGTTATCATCTCTATCTGGAAATTGAATTGCTACCATTGCCTTTAATTTTGCAGGAGAAGTAATAGATTCAGTCTCTGCTGGGAGTGTGAAATATAATTTCCATTCCATATGGTCAGCATTCTCAACAGTAACATCAACATCGTCAACTCTAGCAAATGCACAATCTATTTTTGTTGGAATACCATCAGTTTTTGGTAATTTGTTAGAAGGTTGTGCTAAACTCCATAAATTTGTAACTACGCCGTTAGCCTCTTTTGGAAGTTCATATATATCTGAGAAAACATAATCTTTAGTTAAGTTTGTGGCGCTATCACTATTATAAACAATAAGGTGGAATTGTTTTGGTAATATTTCTTCAAATTCTTCAGTATTACTATTCGTATGTCCTTTTTTAGTTTTAAATGATACTTCAAACAGATTTGAAGTTTCTTTGTCTACAGTAGATGCTTCTTCAAGTACTCCCTGGGCAGTGATTTTCATTCCTCGGAATACAGTAGCATTAGATATGAGAACCGGAGTTAATAATGGAGTTTTTAAGTTATTTTCTGCGTGCCCTGAAATTGTTGCTTCCTCGATTCCTGCTTCTAAAGTGTCTTGGCTAATATTACCTTCAATTTCGGTAGACCAATTAGAAAGAGGAACCATTTTTTTACTTTGAACTTTAACAGTCAACTCTGCTGATCTATTCCAAAGTGCATCCTTACCAGTTTCGGAGTCTGTATAAACTCCCTGGTCGTTTTGCTGTCCTTTTGCTGGTCTTAAGTCAATATTAAAGCTATATTCACCATTTTGAGCCCCAGAAACTACAAGTCCTTTATGTGTTAGTTGGTCACTTTCTAATAATGTGTCACCCTCTGCTGTGACTGCATAACCAAGTTGCATTCCATTTTCTACTCCTTTAACTGTAACTTTGAGTGATTCTTGGTTTGGTGCCTCGGGTTCTGTTATGACAATAACTTCAGTTGGAGGAGTTGTATCAGGTTCTACTGTATGTGAGATGATTCCATTTTCCAGAGTATCACCATTTTTAACTTTTGATTGAACTTGTAACCAGTTACTATAAGCTAAACTATCATCCGCGAAAGCGATAGCAATACCTAAATCTTCAATATTTTCCATTTTTCTAAGAGCGAGATCATTATTAACATTGGGACCAATTTCAGCGGATAGGTTAATAACAAATGATTTCTTATTATTATCCCCAGTAAGGTTATATGGGTTTGGAACTGGATTTGTTGCTGCACCAAACTGTGCTGTGAAGTAATTATTGGTTAAGTAAGAGAAGTCATTTGCTTTGTTATATACCATTACTTTTATTTTGGTGATAGAAGATATTTTGGCACCACCATCATCTCCAAAAGTAACTTTATATGTGTTGTCTTCTGGTATTCCTTCAATTTCAAACTGTCTATTAAAAGTTTGAGGAGTGAAAATATCAGTTTTTGGATCGATTGGAGTATCTGATATAATTGCTTCTGATGGTTCTCCTGCCTCTCTGTCTTTATTTTTAACTGTGACTATTGCTTGATATGTAGTAGTTGGATATTCTAATAAGTTGATCGGTCTTCCTAAATCAATTTTGAAGTCTTGGGCTTGACCGTTAGCATGAGTTGTTGGAATGATATATTTTGCGTTAGTTAAACCATCAATATCAGTACCATCATCTTTTTGCATGGTGATTGTAACTTCATCTTCTTGTTGTAAGTTAGTAACATTAAGTGTTAGAATCTTTGCGTCTACGTCATCTCCAATGGTTAATCCTGAGGTTGTTTCTAGAGAAGTACCATCTTTAACAACTGTTGTGGTAACTTTCATACAATCTGGAATTTTCATCCAATGAGATTCAGAACAAATAACACCAATTGCTATACCAGCAAAGAAGAATGAAAATTTATCATTAAATCTACATAAAATTAAAGTAACAATAGCTAAACCTCTGATCCATGGAGTTAAACTAATTCTATTTTTAACCCATAATGGAAGAACAACAAATATACCCAATGTAATGATAGTTAATGCGATATAATATAAGATAAATCCACCTTTTAAAGATTTATAAATTCCATATCCTAATGGAATAATAAAGACAATTAAGATGATAGAAATAAGGGTACTAACAGCTCCTACATCTTTAAAAGGTTTAAATGTAAATCCTGGATATTCAGTATTAATTGGTTTGAGTGTTTTTTCAAGTTTATCAATCCATGCGGTAATATTACCAGCACTTTTTAACATTTCTAAACCAAAAGTAGCTCCTAAAGCACCAACAGTCATTAGTGCTATATTAATTTTATTTTCAAAATTGATGTTATTAGTCCAATTACCGAAAACAAATGCGAATATTGAGATAACAAATAAAGAAGTGATTTTAGAACCTATAATTCTTTTATTAGCATTAATCGCTGCTTCAGCATTTGCTTCTTCTGCTAATTTTTTTCTTGTAGTTGAGTCACTAGAATCTGCTGTGAAATCAGATTCAGTCCAAGCATCACCATTTTCTTTTTTCCCTTCTTTAGCATTTCTAATTTTTGTTGGTAATATATTATATACAACTAATGGTTGGACGATATATCCAATAACAAAAAGTACAAACCAATAAAGAAATTTTTTAATATCAAATGTAAAATCAAAATTCCACTCGCCACTTGTATTAGAACCAGGGGTACTAGTATTTTCAAATAAATTATTTGATTGAGAATATGAAGGGGTATCATTTAAAAGATCTAAAAAATCGTTTCCAGAACTATGTTTTGTATATCTACTATATTTAGGCATTCTAGTTAATATTATAAATTAATAGTAGAAAATAAATAAATTAGTTATGTATATTGATTGTTATTTCATTATTATCTTGTTCATCATCTAATTGTAATATTGATAAACCTAATGATAATGCACTATTATTTTTCATTTTATCTTCTTTAATTAAGGATAATGTATTTAATGGTTCTTCTGAATTTCTTTCTTGTTGATTATAATTGAATTCAAAACTAATATGAGAATTTCTAATCTTATTTTGATTTTCTTCTGGTATATTATTATTCGTTTGCATATTGGCAAATGAACACATGTATCCTATATTTTGATTATAAATTGTATAACTAATAAAAAAATCAATAATTTTATCTGTATCTGAATACAATTTAAAATAAAGCATATATGGAGTTATTATAAAACTAAAAAGTTCTTCCAATAAAGAATATACTTTTATTTGAAAATAATGTGAAAAATCTTCATATGTTATTTGTAAATGTTCATTATTTTTCCATTCATTTGGATAATAATGCGTATAAATAGCAACTCTTTTTAATAATTTATCTGGTTTATATATAAATTCATTTTTTTTTGATAATTTACATATTCCAATTATACCACCAAATAATCCTATATACCATAATGCACTTCTCCTATAAGTAACATCATTAAATAATACATCTTCATTAATTATACTCACAATTGTTAAAAATGCAAGAAATGAACTTGCTATAAATACAATAAATTCTTTAACCATTTGTGTAATTTTATTGGAAAAATGTGATATATATTTACAAGCATCATCATAACTCATATTTAATCTATTTTCAAATATATGTGGTAATTCATTGTATTCTCTGAATTTCCATCTTGAATAATGTGAATATTGTCTTAAACCTAATAAATACGGTTCTCTACGATATTCTTCGGCATATTTGAAGAAAAAATAAGTCAATTG
>Ga0315332_10001457_pt1 | contig 12574 bp, 6 predicted proteins | sample M110034915metaG_FD_203455 | JGI IMG/M metagenome (GOLD analysis project Ga0315332, IMG submission 203455) | Ammonia-oxidizing marine archaeal communities from Monterey Bay, California, United States - M1 100m 34915 | ecosystem: Environmental > Aquatic > Marine > Intertidal zone | place: USA...
GAAACTTACTTCTCACCTCAAGTGCGGGGTGAACTGCTGCATGTGACGGGAAGAGCTTACTGTCAGGCATTTGTTCCCGACGACGTCACATACCTTATGCACGATTCAGGAATGGTGATGCCGGTGCGCGCACCTGATCCGGATATGCAGCTGGAAATGATCGACGAACTGCTCAGCGAAACTTCGCCAGACCATGCGAACACAGTGGCCTTCGAGATTCTGCAGAGAACCGATAATCTTCCGGACAGCATTTTTCTGAAAGCCCACACGCCGGCCTCAAACCTCATCAAGGTCCTGGAGGCGGTTTGCAAGCGCAGCGGCTTCACCTGCAATATCTCTGAGGCGGCAGAGATTGTTCTGAGTGGTCGAACCCAGCAGCTGCATAATGATGACATTCGTCTGAGTCTGTTGTTTGACGGCCTGTGTACCCCTTTCGGTCTGACATGGACTCATCATGATGGAGAAATTCGTGTCAGGGCCTCGTCAGAAATGGATGCCGATTCCCTTGCCGAATACCGTAGAGCGGCCGGAAAACGACTTCTGCGCAATGCCCTGATCGCGGCTCCGGATTCTTATCATGCCAGTTTCAGTCGGGTTTCACTGGGCATACTTCAGTTTCAGGAGCACATGTTTGTTGACGCGGCACATTCATTTCAAGTGCAGATTCAGTTGGATTCCCGTTCGGAAGTGCAGGCAGAAACATCATTTAATCTGGGCAAGTGTTTGCTGGCGATGGGGCAGATTGATGATTCACGGGTCGCATTTCTGCAGGCCGTAGATGCGTCTTCAAATAATCTTGATGCCACTGTCGGCGGGTATTTGTATGTTGGCCGCCTGCAGCTTGAGCAGGGCGAGTCTTCCGGGGCCGTGTCAACACTGGTCAGGGCACTGGCCGTTTCGAGGGGGACAAACCTTGAACCACCAGCCGCTCTGATGCTTAGTTCGGCCTACCTGATGGACGGAAAGCCGCAGGGGGCAAATGCAATTCTGATGGAAAGACGGGGGAAGTTGCAGAGAAGTGAACATCGTACCGCCGCAGCATTTTTGTCGGCCCTGGCGCGATTTAAGGCAGCTTTACTGCCGGCACGACGGGAGCGTGAGGGGCGTGATCTTGTCACAGCTCTGACGCGTTTCAAACCGAAGACACAATTTGGTGCTCACTGGTCGTTTCTTCACGCAGAGGCGTGCCTGGAGCTTGGGCTGACTGACATGGCCGTGGAAAGCTACCTGCAGACGATAAAACGTGTACCTGCGGCTTCGCTGCGAGAGCGGGCGATGCTGTCGGTCGCTCATTTGTATCGTCTTGATGGTCGTCTCGACGAAGCGAAAGAACTTCTGGCAGCGCTCGAATTGGATCATTCCGACAGTCTGGGGCAGAAAATCTCTCTGCAGGCAGCATTAGTTGCACTGCAGCAGGGAAATCCCACAGCGGCCGTGCGGCACTGCCGTCATGTTGTTATTACGTCTGACGATATGGAAGTTCAACGAACTGCTCTTCAAACGATGGGCAGGGCGTATCAGCAACAGAAGAATCACCAGGCAGCCGTCTATTGTTTCGCCGGAATGCTGCCGGCCGAACAGATGATGGAATCCGACGCGACGACGGATCTGTCTGATCGCGCACTTCAGTCGGAGTCGCCGTCTGAAGCCATCGAGAAGGTGCGTGCACTGCAGCCGTTTCAGCCAGACTCGGGAGCTGTTTCGGCTGAGGAGACGAATGAATGAACAAGCATTCCACACTCCATGCTGGACGCGCGTTCTGCGGACGCCGGTGTGTTTCTTCGCGTGTCGAATCACAGCAGACGAACTCTATACCGTGGGGACGGATTCTCTGTTTTGCGAGCCTCTGTCTGATACCGTATGCGAACACGATTGGACAGCAGACGAGTTCCGGATCCTCTTATATGAACACTGTCACCGTGCCTGCGGTCTCAGGCAGCCAGACCCCGTCGTGGAAAACGACACGAACCACCAAAGAACGGCAGTTGCGTACCTCCGATATACTACGGGCAGACAGGATTGCAAAGCGGGAAATCGAACAGCGGACGCCCAGTCTGTCAGAAACCGACCGGTCGGCCCTGGTAGCAAGGCCACTACAGAGCAGGCATGCGATCGCTGACGAGATGAAGAAAAATCAGCATGAAACGGAAGCCATAATCCGTGAGATTCAACGAAAGATTGTTGAGCGGATTAAGCTCCGGGATTCCAGCATCACGGAAGGGACGTCACCTGCACAAACGACGACTGAGAGCTCTACACAGGAGTCCGTTGGGCAGCCCCCGACAGCAACGTCTCCGGTTGAGGTTCCGGTTGAGGTCCCGGTTGAGGTCCCGGTTGAGGTCCCGATTGAGGTCCCGATTGAGGTCCCGATTGAGGTCCCGGAGGCGGCAGAGCCGTCTGGTAAAGGTGCATCGCCCGTAGATTCACCGTCTGTGTTGCCGCAGCCTGTTGTGGATACTCAGGCGGCCGACTCGATTGCAGATTCTGTTTTCGCCGACAGCATAAATGCGGAAGGCATCGTTGATGGCCCCGTTGACCGAATTGGACTCGCTGACAGTCTGTATTCACTCAGTGAACTGGACCTCGCTCTGGAGATGTACGGCAAAGTTGATCTTCAACATGTTCCACAGAGTGAGCGCTTCTGGGTCAGTTTTCAGCGAGCCTCCTGTATGCGAAAACTGAAACGAATTCCTGAGGCACAGGAGCTTTACCGTCGGCTGGCTGGTCAGAACGACGCCGGATGGCTGGCTGAAATGTCGGTTTGGTGGTTAGGTCAGATTGATGCCCGATCGGAACTGGAAACACATATTAAAGAATACGACGGAATTCTCACCGATTTGAAGGAGACGTCAGGTGACAGTGTTGAACAATAAACTGTCCGCCGCCCAGGCGAATCTGATCGATCACCTGAAGCGTCAGGAGGCCGAGTATGTGGTTGCGACCGGGGTGATCCATAAGATGGGCAAGCTGAAGGATATCAGTTCCGACAGGGCTCGTTCCGGAATGGTGGCACTGCAGCAGTCTCTTGGACGCATTAGACATCTTGGCGACAACGTAGCGCGGGCGACACAGTCATATGAACAGGAAGGTCTGCCGAAGTCTCCTGAATTATCCGCAGCACTCGATCATCAGACAGAGAATTTACAGGAATTCCTGCGACAGATTGACGACGTTAAAGACGTTTTTACCGAAGTACGCGACCGAATGCTGCCGCAACTGGATGGTGATGTGACACGGCGGGCTATGCATCAGGCCTACCAGAGGACAATGAAAACAGGTTGAGCGTTCCGCAGACCGTCGACACGCTCAGGGGGGTGTGCTTCCGGTTGGCACGAGTTTATCGAGTGATCTGTATGATCGATATTGTATCAAAGTCTGACAGCATGCAGCGTTTGCTGTTGCGGGCAGAGCGTTATGCGCAAAGCTGCGCCACTGTGTTGATTCAGGGAGAAAGCGGCACCGGCAAAGAACTGCTGGCCCGCTTTATCCATGAGAAAAGTTCTCGCCACAGTCGCCCGTACATTCGCATTAATTGTGCTGCGCTCAATGAGAATCTGGTAGACAGCGCTTTGTTCGGACACGAACGCGGAGCGTTTACCGGTGCGGACCAGCGTCGCACCGGCTGCCTTGAAGCTGCTGAGGATGGCACGTTGTTTCTTGACGAAATCGGAGAACTTCCCGTTTCGGTGCAGGCGAAGTTGCTGCGAGTCCTCGAGGAACATGAGTTTCAACGTGTGGGCAGCTTCGAATCGCTGCCTGTCAGGGCTCGTGTCGTCACGGCCACAAATCGGCTTCTGTCGCAGGAGGTGGCTCAGGGCAATTTTCGCGAAGACCTGTTTTATCGACTGGATGCGCTGACCCTCAGCATTCTGCCGCTGCGAGATCGTCCGGAGGAAATTCCTGCCCTCGCCGAACGATTTGTGGAAGAGTGTCGCGACGAGGCACCTCACTCCGTGAATGCAATCGCCGCCGGCGCCATGAAGGTACTGTTGGCCTATCACTGGCCGGGAAATGCTCGGCAGCTGAAAAATGTGATTCGCCGTGAGTGTCTGGTACAGACTTCGACGGTCATTGAAGGGTTTGATCTTCCAGTGCCGGGGTCGCAGGCTGGCAATGCGATGCCGGTTTCGCTGCCGCGTGAGTTTGAAACGCTGGCATTGAAGGATATCGAACGCCTGGTGATTGAGAGTCGTCTGCGACGGTGTTCCGGCAACAAAGAGAATGCCGCGCGGACACTGGAAGTCACCTCGCGTACACTTCGCAATAAGCTGGCACTGTACCAGTCACACAAAGAGGCTGCCTGAAGTCACCCGGCACATCGTGGTGTTTTTTCTGTCTCCCAGCCTCGCCGCCGATTTTGTTCGGTGCCTGTTGACACTTCGGGCCCTCCGTCTGCATGTTGCTGCCGGATAGTGTTTTGTCGGTGACAGGCCGTGGCTTCAGCCAGGTCACCAGGGGCGACTTCCGGGGCGTGCGCCATCAGTTCGGGCGTTAAGGCTGTGTTGTCATGGCAGGCGTGTGCCACGTGTTTCAGTGCAACACGGTTACTACCGCTTCCGGGTCAGGCGATATACCTGATAATTTCATAACCCGTTCGGGGGCGGTGGGACACAGGAACTTCAGGTCCGGCTTCTTCGTGGTGTAGAAACAGCTCCGGATATAAGCGTGACTAAATGCGGCAACGATGATTGCTGACGCGGAAGCGAAACTCGCGACTATGCCCCGGGATAATGACAGGGTATCGACGTACATTCTGTTATTGGTGAAACGAAAGATCCCTTGCCTGACAAAACGTATATCGCGGTAAACTGAAAAGAAATGGTCGGGGCCGACGGGCAGTGCCAGCCCGAAGTATCGTACGACGCTGGATATTGCGTAGATTCCACGAAGGCCGGGGGGAATCGTTAACACAGTCTGCGGGATATTCGAGATTCTGAGACTTCTGCGATTCAGCCACGCCGGCGTCAGCAGCGAAAATAAGGGACCGCCGAACAGCAGAAAGAAGACTCAGTGTATCCTCGGAAGACAATCCCGCTGATTATCGTTGCAGATCAGAGTTCGGGACGCCATCCCAGTCAGGCAAAGACCTGATGGGCCACGGGTATAGTGATGGCACTCCAGAATGTCACAGGAGACGATTCACGCCGTTGTCTCCGGACCGCCCACGGGATCGCAGTCAGAGGCAACAGAACGGTGAAGTTCAGCGCTTGACCGAACCGAGTCTCTGATAGTGCTTTGGTATCTATTATGTCGAAGTGAAATAGGGCACATCCCCAGCACTAAGCCGGATGGGTGATCTTGAATCAACACCGAAATGTTGTTCACTCCACAGCAGAGTGAAAGACGCCGGTCGACAGGTTTGTGCTTTACCGTGCCGCTGCAGGAAACAACGGCGCTGCCGTTTGCGGCGTGTACGCTTCATCTTTGCGGGCAGACTTCATCGGGCGATGTCGATTTACGTTGATCTGCGATTTCTCGCAGTAAATCCGGCGACGCCGAAACAGTGATCGACGCAGACCGTTTATTCCGGCTGATCAGCAGGAGGCAATAATTCATGACAATTCGGTGACTGCGTTTGAGTGACCGGCCGTTGTTTTGTTCGGCATAAACTGGATGACCAGATTTGTGAACAACGATGTGCGGGACAACCCCAGCAGCTCGCATCACAATGTCCGTCTTCAGATGCAAGTGTCAGCTGCATAACAGAGCGTCGATAAACAGAGCCGAGCAGTATATCCCATACCAGTTCGGTTATGGTCCTGCCAATGTGTGGGTTTCAGGATTGCATGCTTCGATAACAGTCCGGGCAGACTGGTTCTGATTCGGATATTCCCTGTCTCACTGTCCGATCTCCGCTGATCGTTCATCGCTCAGATTGTTGAGGTGGACTATGTCGAGCAACCGGGAGACCTGCCGTGATTGATATCCGGTGAGCAGATGCATTGGCTTTCAAGGGCAAGCGGGTGGGTGCGGGAAATGTGGCAAGTTCGTGGTTGGGGTGCTAGACTTGAGTTTTGTTGAGCAACGGCGCGTTGCATCGCTGCTCATGTTGTCGCTTCGTGTCGTGGTGTGAGACGACATTCTCGCAGCAAGCCGTTATCGCAGGGAAAGCAGACCAGTTAAATGGAACAGCGGGTTCTCGAGACGAGGCGCCTTCTGACGACCGCAAGTGCGACGCTGCTGGGAATCGGACTTGTCGTGGGGCTGTCGACACTCTTTGGTCGTGCGAATCACATGCGGCTGGCCAGTGACGCTCTGGCAAATGGTGACTTTCCTGCAGCCTGCTCATTTGCAGACCAGGCCCTGCGGGCTCGACCTGGTGATGTTCGCAGCATTCTTGTTGGTGCGGAAGCGGCTGAACAGAATAGTGAGCTGCAACGGGCCGTTGGCTTTCTGATGCGACTGCCGGCCACGGCACAGGATCATGACGTCCGAGCAGGGTGGCTGAGAATGGCCGACCTGCAGACACGGCTTGGTCAGTTCACGCCAGCTCGAACAACGTATGAAACGATTCTTAAATACGCGCCGAGTGACCCGGTTGCCACTCGTCGTCTGGCAGCCTTGCTTTGCGGGTGCGGCTATCGTTTCGATGCACTTCCGCTGCTCCGCCGCCTGGTTGCCGCGAATGAAGCAGACATTGTCGATCTGGTGCGACTTGCATTGAATGGCAACATGCTGTTTGGTCAGCAGCAGCTTGAGCGGGCTAATGAGCTGTGTCCGAACGATCCTATGGCAATTGTCGGGCTGATGATTCACAAGAAAAAAGATCTCGATGCAGTTGGTCGGCAATCATTGTTGAAGGAAACACTGGCGCTGACATCGACGTCAACACCTTTGAGAATTCAGGTGCTGAAATTCCGTCTGGAAACCGCTGCGCCCGCTGAATTCGCGGAGGCCACAGTTGAAGCTGAACTTCTCGGCCTGCTTTCGTCGGCCGATACCCATCCCGGCACCTGGCGAATGGCGGCACAATGGGCTCAGCGGCACCGGTTACCGCTGGTGCGTCTGAGGTGTCTTATGGAAAGTGTTGTTTGCGATCGCTGGAGTCTGGAGTGCGTGCACGCACTATCGGAAGCACTTCGCGAAAACGCGATGTCGAGTGAGCATTCAGCAGAAGTGGTCATGAGGTTAAAGACAATCCACGAATCTGCGCGAAGGGTCTACGCCAGTCCTGACGACCTGTCACATATCGAACAGGTGGCGGCCAATCTGCATTCCATGGGCCGATTCGGGGAAGCCAAAGCGTGGGCTCGCATAGCACTGCGGCGTGACTCGTCGGCCGTATGGGCCAGAGCTCTGATGTCACATACGACGGCGCACATCGGTAGAACTGAGCCGACGCATCCCGCGCCGTTGTCAGAAATGTACCGGGACTTTGCAGCCGAACTGCCGCTGCCGCACGAGTTCCTGAGGCGGGATGTGACTTCGCTATTGCCGAGACATTCGGCAGTCAGATTCATGGACACGTCATCGTCTGCCGGAGTTTCATTTCTGTACAGGAACGGAGTCGTCCCGGGACAGGAGGGGCTGCGGATGCATCAGTGGACCGGTGGCGGCGTCGGAGTGCTCGACATTGATGCTGACAGCTGGCCCGATCTCTATTTTTCTCAGGGGCGGGATGCAGCCGACAGCGGGCATTCCAGCGGTGCTTGTGGTGGAATGTATCGTAATCTGCGGGGTGACGTTTTTGATGACGTATCGCATCTGGTCCGCATGTCTGCCACTATATTCGGACAGGGGGTTGCGATTGGCGACATCAATAACGACGGATTTGATGACCTGTATGTGGCTGGCACGGGGCGCAACACTCTACAGCTCAATCAGGGCGACGGCACCTTTCAGGAAGTGTGGGGTTTTGAGGGCAGCGCTGCATGGACAACGAGTGTTGCGATCGCCGATCTGAATGGGGATTCCCAACCTGATATCTATGATGTTAACTACGTCGGAGGAGCGAATGTGTTTCTGCAGACGTGCGACCATGAGGGCCGTTACAGGGTCTGTGGGCCGCACGACTTTCCTGCGGAATCCGACCGCGTGTTCTTCAGCGACGGTTCCGGCGGGTATTCGGATGTCACTGCTGAGTCGGGTTTCAACGCGGTTCCGGGCCGAGGGATGGGAGTCGTTGTTGGTGACATTCAGGGCCATGGAACGAACCAGGTGTTTGTGGCGAATGATGAATCACAGAACTTCTTGTATACCCGCAGACAGGACTCTGTACGCTTCACTGAAAACGGATTTGCTGCCGGAGCGGCCTTTGACAAATATGGCGCCGCCCAGGGAAGCATGGGAATCGCCATCGGCGATATTGACGGCAATCACCGCCCGGACCTGTTCGTGACCAACTATTACGCGGAATCCAATATTCTTTACTCGCAGCAGCATTCAAGCGGATTCATAGACGACACCGCAGCGTTCGACCTTGCGATGCCCGGATACTTGGTGCTTGGGTTTGGTTGTCAGTTTCTTGATGCAGACGCTGACGGAGATCCCGATCTGGTTGTCGCCAACGGTCACCTGGACGACTTCACGCACATGGGGCATCCGTTCCGAATGAGGCCACATTTTTATGAGAACACGGGAAACGGTTGCATGGTCGAAGCTGAAGCTGTTGGCGATTATTTCGAGACTCCCGTGTTGGGTCGGTCGGTCGCAATGCTGGACTGGAATGGGGACGGCTGCTGCGACGTTGTCGTTACGCACCTCGATTCCGCTGCTGCACTATTGACCAACAGGACGCCACAGATGGGTTCCATCAGTTCATTCAAGCTAATCGGGATTCGTGCTGCCAGAGACGCGGTTGGTGGATCAGCATCATGGTCGTCCGCCAGTGGTCCCGCGGCGTGGCGGATGGCGGGTGATGGTTATCAATGCTCAAATGAACCTGTTCTGAGACTCTCTCACGTGGCTCAGAAAGGGAACGAAGGCGGGATGACGGTGACATGGCCGGGAGGTCGAATCACCTCTGTCGGGACTGTTGCTGTCGGACGCCGATACGCTGTGGTGGAGGACCGGCCGTTCGTATACGCGCTGCCGCGCTGAGCAGCTGAGTGTTTTTAAATTCTGTGGCTGAGTCCTGTTCACGAAGACTCAGCTGCGTTCGCCATACGGCGTTCATTGGAGCTGCCCGACGAATTGAGGGTTGTCTGACTTAGTAACGATTACTGAGAATACCAGCTCAGCAGGCTTGTCAGCTGTTTCATTCGCGACAACAAGGTGACTCGCCTGAGTGCTGATCGTGTCCCGAGGGCCGGTGAGTAGCCGTAATTATGATCGGCCGTTGCGAGTGACGCCTGAACATCGGCAAGGTTCACTGCTTCAGCTCCTCGCCGAGCTGCTCGCAGCCGAGCCAGCCACATGATGATGGGGTACATCAGGGCCAGGCCACGGAACCCGTCCAGCAGGGAAGTTTCGAACTGAGCCGGACCGCAGAAGTGCAGGCCCTGAATCTTGACGCGATAATATCTCGTCAATAAGTCATCAATGTCAGAGCGACGTCCGCCGTACGGCATTTCGAGATCCGAAAATCGCACGCCACCGATCGGGTGAACGCCATCGGTGTCGTCAGCACTGCCGAATACACGGGACACCGAAGCGGATTCATTCAATGACGGAATGCGTCCAATCCCCGTAGTAAACCGCAGCGCCGCACTCAACAGTGCAAGTCTGGTAATGACGCCTCCGCGGACAAGAGTTTCCGTGTCATGTCTGGCGTACTGAGCGGCGATTAGTCGGAACATCACTCGAGCCATCCGATTCGGCTGGTGAATGGGCAGGTCATTGTCCGGCTGAGCCTGCGTGGCAGCGTTTGTGACCAGCGACAGGTAGTCTTCCAGCTTTGCGCCGCGAATGGTCTGGAACTGCGACTGTTCTACCAGTTCCAGCCATGCCAGAATTCTCATCAGGCGAACGACCAGGACCACAGAATCGTCGGCTACACAACCGTCCAGCGTTTTCAGGAAACGGTGAAAATCCGGCCATGTGGCCTGTTGAACACCGTGCGGTTGAGAATCGTGAATTATCGGTGGGGCATGGTCACGATGCTTGCCGGCAACGATTTCGCAACTTAGATGGCCAATTGCCGCAGTCTGCGAAGCAACGGACGGCCCCAGATTCTGTACGACCGACGGGCAACTGAAACGCAGACTCACGGCAAGTTTCTGTGGTCCGGCCGGATGGACGGCATACGGGTAAACTTTGCAGGCCAGAGGTTTTGAAGGTTCGCCGTGCTTCGCATGGATTCGGCACAGTCCGCGTTCATCCAGAAATACACAGGCGCCGTCGTCCTGGTGGGCAAGGCGGAAACGATTCCGTCCGATCTTCTGAATGACCGGTCGAGCCATAGAGATTCCGTCCGCGGCAGTCCAGTTCTGTCGTTCAATACGCCGTTTTTCCTCAGCAGTGATTTCGATCAGATGTTCGCGGCAGCAGCCACCGCAGTTGTGGCAGTCCCAGTTCTGGATGACGGGAAGGTGAAGATTCGTTTGGGCCATGGTATCAGACTTTGCGACACGAACACCAAGCGCGACAGTCACGCTGAGGGACTTTGATAATCGAATGACTCAGAAATTGGTAGTCCGGCAAACATCGCAGCTCATTGCTGGATGTCGAATTTCGATTTATTTCATGATCGGTGTGGTCATGAAGCCGAAAGGTTACCGGGAATACACCTTTTTCTGTCGTCGATCGGTGGGGCGGTATGGGGCGTTGTTCACGGTTTCGAATCTGACAATTCGTTGACGCGAATTCCGTGATACTTCGTTTTTTCCGACATCTTCTGTATGGTCATCGCGTTTCTCAATAAATCGCGTCATGGCCGGTGTCGGTTGCTCGGTGCAGCAGGTTACACTGTTCATCACCCCGTGGAGGAATTTTTCAACCACGTGTATGATCAATCGAACAGCTCGTCGCAGGATCCGCCGTGAGCGACTCCCTACCGAATTTGTACTGCGTTGGCTGCAACGAGCTGTTTTCAGACAAGGCAGACCGTTGTCCTCGCTGCGGCATGCCGCCTGTCGAATCCGCTGAACGCATGCTGGACACAGTGCTGATGCCGCGGGATGGGGATGTGCAGGTGTCCACCGAAATGGAACTGGATGATCTTCTGCTGGACGGTCAGACCGTCGATATCTATGAATGTCAGCAGCTGCTCGGTCGAGGCGGGATGGGAGTTGTCTACCTGGCCCGCAACAGGAAACTTCACCGTCAGTGTGCGCTCAAGGTGCTGTCTCCCAGGCGAATTTCCAACAGTATCGACTACATTCAACGCTTCGAAAACGAGGGCCGTGCCGCAGCCGCGCTGGTGCATGCAAACGTGGTCACCACTCATGCGATTGGCAAATCCGGCAGTCACCATTTTCTTGAGATGGAGTTTGTGTCGGGAAGATCTCTGCAGAAAGAAATTGACGAGACCGGTCCCATTGGTCCGCTGCGGTCCACTCAAATTGCAGTGGGCATCGCCGACGGGTTGTCGTTGGCCCATCGGCTTGGAATTGTACATCGTGACTTGAAACCGGACAACGTTCTTGTGACTCCGGCTGGTTACCCCAAGATTGCGGACTTCGGTCTGGCAAAACAGATCCACTCCGGATCGTTCGGTCCAGCGAATCTGGCCGGGACACCTCACTTCATGGCGCCAGAGTTGTTTGGTGGTGCCGAGGCTACTCCCGCCAGCGACGTATTTGCTCTGGGCGTCTGTTACTACCTGATGCTGACCGGGCACTATCCATTTGAAGGAGAATCGATTAGTTCGCTTATGTCGTGCATACTGGCCGGTGAATATCAGAGCGTACGTCGCCGAACGCCTGGCATCCCGCTGGATGTTGCAGAGTGTGTCAGCCTCATGCTGGCGCCAAGCCCGACAAATCGTCCCCGCGACGGGGCTGCCATTTCTCAACTGTTGCAGGCCGTGCTTGGTGCGAGTCGGGATCTGGACACACTGGCGTACGAGGCGTTTAACGAAATTCCGAACGTTACATTTGAATCGACTGATCAGGGCGTGCAGATTCAGCTCCGACTGCCCAATGGCCGGCACCAGACTGTTTATCTGCAGAACAGTGATCACCGTGCCGGTGATCGGCTGTTGAATATTTACAGTATTTGCTGTGAGGCCTGTTCCGGTTTCTATGAAAGTGCACTGCGGCTGAACGCTGTTGTTCTGCATGGCGGACTGTCTATCAAGGACATTAATCAGCAGCCATATTTTGTGATGGTGGATACCTTCCCGCGGGCTACCGTCAGTGCAGAGGAAATTCGTCGCAGCGTTATCGAAGTCGGATCCCGGGCAGATGAAATTGAACGTCTTCTGGCTGGGTCGGATGTCAACTAAAAGCGGTTTCAAGACTCCTGTTGCAGGATATGTGAAAATCTGACGCGGGATTGAGGGGTGTTGAATAAGGCCATTCCGGGGATATCCGTCGATCACGCGTCGGGGCACCAAAGGTTTTGAAAGTTCCTGTAGTGGATTGCGCCCGGATGTAGATCCGTGCTGGCAAGCTGGTTCGCACCTGAACGGTGGCGAAAGTCGCTGCACAGCGATCCCGAGGGGGCAATAAAGTGTGATCGCGAGGCTTGTATG
>Ga0315332_10001459_pt1 | contig 12572 bp, 11 predicted proteins | sample M110034915metaG_FD_203455 | JGI IMG/M metagenome (GOLD analysis project Ga0315332, IMG submission 203455) | Ammonia-oxidizing marine archaeal communities from Monterey Bay, California, United States - M1 100m 34915 | ecosystem: Environmental > Aquatic > Marine > Intertidal zone | place: USA...
GCATGATTTATTTTATTTCATTTTTGTACAAAATCATTGGAGAGATATGGTTGGACGGTTCCGCACTTTGGCAGGCGCTGATGTTAGATGAATATACGCTGCCAATTTTTAAAGAGTGGTTTACAAGTAATAACTATATACTCGTTTTTAGTACTTATTTTGTTCTTGCTTATCAAATTCTATTTCCCATTTTAATTTGGGTGAAAAAAGTTAGAAAATGGGTGCTGTTATTCGGAGTAGGACTTCATTTATTCATAGCATTTGGACTGGGCTTGTTTACTTTCGGTATTGCTATGATCGTAGCCTATTTTGCGTTCTATGTTCCTGTAAATAAAATAGCTTTTAAGCGGATAAGATCATTTATCGACTAGAATTTAAATAGTGGTCTTGATGACATCATATCGTTTACCCTAGATTGTACTTTTTTAATGATTGAATCGTTGTTTGGGTTGCATAAAACTTCATCAATTAATTGCACGATTTCGGGCACCTCATTTTCATTTACTCCACGTGTAGTAATTGCGGGTGTTCCAACCCGAATTCCTGAGGTGACAAAAGGAGATTTGTCGTCAAAAGGAACCATATTCTTATTGACAGTTATGTCTGCTTTCACCAATGCGTTTTCAGCATCTTTTCCAGTAATGTTTTTCGATCGTAAATCGATGAGCATAGAATGATTGTCTGTGCCTCCTGAAATCACTTTGTATCCCTTATTCACAAATTCATTTGCCATAAAAGTTGCATTTGTAATAACTTGCTTACAATAGGTTTTGTATTGGGGTTGCAAGGCTTCACCAAAAGCTATTGCTTTGGCAGCGATTACATGTTCTAATGGGCCACCTTGCGTACCCGGAAAAACTCCAGAATCGAGCAAAGAAGACATCATTCTAATAGTACCATTCCTAAGTGTTTTACCCCATGGGTTTTCAAAATCATTCCCCATCATTATCACGCCACCTCTTGGACCTCTAAGTGTTTTGTGTGTAGTAGTTGTCACAATATGACAATGGTTAATTGGGTCATTCAATATTTTGGAGGCAATCAAACCTGCTGGATGTGAAATGTCTGCCAATAAGATTGCGCCAACAGAATCAGCAATTTCTCTGAATCGTTCAAAATCCCAATCTCTCGAATAGGCAGATGCACCACAAATAATCATTTTGGGTTTGTGTTCAATTGCTTTAGCTTCAACGTTATCCAGATTTATAATACCCGTTGATTCTTCTACACCATAAAAGGTGGGGTTATACAATTTTCCAGAAAAATTTACCGCAGAACCATGTGTAAGATGGCCACCATGATTTAAATCGAATCCTAAAATGGTATCACCAGGATTTAAACATGCAAGCATGACGGCAGCATTGGCCTGAGCACCAGAATGCGGCTGTACATTTGCCCACTTTGCTCCAAAAAGTTCTTTTAAACGGTCTATTGCTAATTGTTCCACCTGGTCCACAATCTCGCAACCTCCATAATACCTCTTGTTGGGCAATCCTTCTGCATATTTATTGGTTAAAACAGAACCCATGGCTGCCATTACCTGATCACTTACAAAATTTTCTGAAGCAATGAGTTCAACTCCAGAAATTTGTCTTTTTTTCTCAGCTTCAATCAAACTGAATACTATTTTATCCTTTTGCATTTGATATAGGTATTAAAAGTCGTGGCAAAGATAGAATTTATAAGCGATAAAATGCTCATTATTCTTTTAATGAAGCGATTCGATTAAGCACTTAGAGATAGGTGTTTTTATGGTTAGTTTTGTTACTTTCGCCCATAGAATGAAAGAAGGTTGGGATTACACCATAAAATCAAAACGTACGGCTTGGAATTTCGAGTTTAAAGCACTTTGGAAGTATAGGTACTTAATTTTACTCTTTTTTAAACGAGATTTTGTTGCCAATTATAAGCAGACTGTGCTGGGCCCATTGTGGTTTGTCATACAACCCATATTAACAACTGTTATATTTACTTTTGTTTTCGGAAACCTAGCGGGACTCGCTCCTGAAGGAGTTCCCGATGTCTTGTTTTTTATGTCTGGTATTGTCATTTGGAATTACTTTGCAGATGTATTTGTTAAAACATCAAATATTTTTCGACAGAATGCCAATATATTTGGTAAAGTATATTTTCCGAGAATGGCAGTTCCAATATCTGTAATGTTAGCAAGCATGCTAAAATTTCTCGTCCAGTTTTTGTTGTTAATCGTCGTGTTTTTATACTACTGGTTGAATGGGGAAGTAGATCCTAATTTTGATTTTATTGCTCTTACACCTTTGAGTGCTATTGTACTTGGCATTATGGCCATGGGATTAGGTAACATTACCTCTGCGTTAACTGCTAAGTACCGAGATTTTACGCATTTAGTGGGCTTTGGTGTTCAACTTTTGATGTATACAACTACCGTTATTTATCCACTTTCGAAAATAATAGAATGGGCGAATGCATCGGAAGCTTTAGGCGATTTTAGCTATCAGAAGGTTATTGTTCTTGCTAATCCCGTTACTAGTGTTATTGAATCCTTTCGAGTAGGTTTTTGTAATCATGGGTTAGAAATTTTTAATTGGAATTATTATTGGTATTCAATAGGTTCTGCACTAGTTATATTTTTAGTTTCGATTGTAATATTTAATAAAACGGAGCAAAATTTTATTGATACGGTCTAATGGAAGTTTTACGAATTAAAAATATTTCAAAGCAATATAAACTCGGTGAGATAGATCGAATGTCTTATTTCGGAGATATTAAGAGGTCATTTAAGAAATTAGTAGGCATATCCGTTAGTCAGTATGAAAAAGCAGAGGTTAATGATCGCAGTGTCAGAGGTAATTCCAATTATGTATGGGCATTAAATGAGCTTTCATTTAGTGTGAATAAAGGAGAGGTTCTGGGTATTGTTGGTCGAAATGGAGCAGGGAAATCTACGTTATTAAAATTGTTGTCACGTGTTACGGGTCCAACAACTGGAACCATTCAAGTTAAAGGTAGAATGGCTTCTTTATTAGAGGTTGGTACTGGCTTTCATCCTGAATTGACAGGAAAAGAAAATATTTTCTTAAATGGAGCTATTTTAGGTATGGCTAAAGAGGAGATAGAAAGCAAGTATGATGAGATTATTTCTTTCTCGGGGGTAGCGAGATACATTGATACACCGGTAAAAAGATATTCGTCGGGCATGTATGTGAGGTTGGCTTTTGCTATTGCGGTTCATTTGGAACCCGAAATACTAATCATCGATGAGGTTTTAGCAGTAGGTGATGCTGATTTTCAAAAAAAATGCATAAAAAAAATGCGAGAGATAGCTCAATCTGGTCGCACCATTTTATTTGTGAGCCATAATATGTCTACTGTTCGAGAGCTTTGTTCTAGGGCAATACTGCTTGATAAAGGGGGAGTTGTATTAGATGGTGATACAGAACAAGTGGTGCAAGAATATCTCACAGGGGGTCATTCTGATTCTCACTTTGGTTTAATTCCAGCCGCTTACCCCAGAACAATTGTCAATAAAAATAGACTTGAAATTAGGTCAATTAACTTGCATAATGAATCTGGTGAAGACAATGACCGCTTTTTTTATCAAGAAAAAATCACAATTAAGGTAAAGATTAATGTGCTAAACGATTTAGGTATCGATTACATTTGTTTGGCATCTTTCGGGGATCAAATTCATGACAGGATTAGTTATCATTCTTCAAATAATGATTTGATTTCAGAAACTCATCAAGCATTAGACAAAGGTGAGTATGAATTTGAGTTGGTCACCCATCAATCTTTACTTCCTGGAAGTTATCATGTTAATTTTAGCGTACTGGATACAATGGGTTATCCTTATGATGGAGTATCAGGTTATGGCTCGTTTGAAATATCGGCATTAGGAAGAAACAAAAATTTAAAATATTCATGGTCGAAATCATTGGGAGCAGTAGCATTTAATAATGAGTTTAAAATAAATCGAATAAAATGAAATTGGAAAACGCAAGGGTACTCGTAATTGGAGGTGCAGGATTTATTGGTGGATTCGTTGTAACCGAATTACTAAAACATCCGGTTAAAGAAGTGGTGATTTATGATAATTTCGCAAGGGGCAAGCAAGACAACATTAAGGATGCGCTTGAGGACTCGCGTTGTTCTGTTTTTCCTTTGGGTGGTGATGTGCGTGAGACAGACATTCTTAATGCTGCAATGAAAGGTGTTGATTTTGTATTTCACTTAGCAGCCATGTGGTTGTTGCATTGCAAAGACTTTCCTCGAACAGCTTTTGATGTCAATATTGCTGGAACATTTAATGTGCTTGAAGCATGTGTGAATAATAACATTAAAAAATTGATTGCTTCTTCTTCTGCTTCTGTTTATGGAGATGCTGTTCAGGTGCCGATGACAGAAGACCATCCGTTTAATAATAAAAACTTTTACGGGTCTACGAAAATAGCAGGGGAAGCCATGTGCACAGCCTTCAACGATCGCTACGGATTAGAAGTTATTAGCCTCAGATATATGAACGTATATGGTCCAGGACAAGATCAACATGCGGTTTACAGTGGAGTTGTACCGATTATGTTAAATAAAATTGATGAAAATCAAGCTCCACAAATTAATGGAGATGGATCGCAAGCGTATGATTTTATCTATGTAGAAGATGTGGCGCGATGTAATATTGCGGCTTTAGAATCTGATGTCAAACATGGAAACTATAATGTGGGAACAGAAGTGCAAACAACGATTAAGGAATTATGCGATACTATTTTAGAGTTGAAGAAGTCGTCTCTAGAAGTAGTGTATAAACCTTATTCGGCTGATGATGCGCGTGCTTTGGTACAGAACAGAATTGGGTCTGCGAAAAAGGCAGCTGAAGAACTTCACTTTAATTATAAGTTTTCACTAGAAGAGGGGCTTCAAAAATTAATCGACTGGCGAAATGAAACCATGAATTTAGCTCAGTTACAGGAATAGATACTGTCACATTATAGTGAAGAATATTTCAGGGGTAAAAATAAACTTAAAGTAGGATGTCGAAACGAACAATATACATATCGCAACCGGTAACTGGAGAAGATGAATGGCAGGCTACTCAGGAACCCATAATGAGTGGATGGCTTACTGCTGGCCCTAAAGTTCGGGAGTTTGAAGAACTTTTTTCGAAAAGGCACAAGGTTGATCATGCGTTGGCTGTTACAAGTGCAACAACCGCCCTTCATTTGGCACTTGTTGCATTAGAGATTAGGCCTGGAGATGAGGTTATAGTGCCTGCTTTTACCTGGGTTTCAACCGCAAACGTAGTAGAATATTGCGGAGCAAAAGTAATTTTTGCAGATATAAATTCTAGGACTTTCAACATTGATCCCGAATCAGTAAGAGATAAACTTACCGAGAATACCAAGGCAATTATTGCCGTCCATCTTTTTGGTTATTGTGCTGACATGGTTGCTTTAAAACAAATTGCCGGAACTATTCCGATTATTGAAGATGCAGCATGTGCTGCAGGAGCGTCATTAAATGGTGTTCCCGCAGGTGGATTGGGTGATATAGGTTGCTTTTCCTTCCATCCAAGAAAATCTATAACTACAGGAGAAGGAGGAATGATTACCACCAACAATGAGACCTACGCTAGTTTAATGGGGATGTTAAGAAATCATGGAGCATCGCTTTCTGAAGAACAAAGACACCATGGGCCAAGACCCTATTTTTTACCTGAATTTAATTTGCTGGGATTTAATTACAGAATGACAGATTTACAAGGCTCGGTAGGTTGTGTTCAAATAAAGAAACTAGACCAATTTATTGATGAAAGAGCAAAGTGGGCTGCCTATTACCGTAAAGAGTTAGCATCTCTGGATTGGATTCAATTGCCAATCGAAGAGGAAGGTTATAAACATGGATGGCAATCTTTTGCGACATTAATTGATGAATCCAAATCTCCTATGTCCAGAAATGAATTAATGGAATACTTACAAGAAAATGGTGTCTCAACACGGCCTGGAACACACGCTGTTCATATGTTGGGTTATTATAAGAATAAGTACAATATTGCTGCTGAAGATTTTCCTGAATCTAAAATTGCAAATGATTACTCAATGGCGATTCCATTGCATAATCGAATGGTTAAAGAAGACTATGAATATATTGTGTCACTATTAAGGAATTTGTGATATGTGTGGAATTGCTGGGATATATAGTTTAACAGAAAAGATACATTCACAAAAAGTTTTAGTGAAAATGGCAAAAGCTATTGAACACCGCGGACCGGATGGAGAAGGCTTTTACCACCATAAGAATGTTTCTTTAGCTCATAAACGACTGTCCATTATCGATGTTTCTGATAAAGGGGCCCAACCTATGAAATCTGGACAAGGCAATTGGGTAATATCTTTTAATGGTTGCATATATAATTTTCCTGAACTTAAACATGAATTAATTAGTAAAGGGCACATATTTATTTCAAATTCTGATACTGAGGTTATTGTTGAGGGGTTAGAGGAAGAAGGAACAAGCTTTTTTGAGAGGTTGAATGGCATGTTTGCGATAGCAGCTTATCATGTGCCGAGTAATAGAATGTTTTTATCTAGAGATCGATTTGGGGTTAAACCCTTATACTATTGGTTTGATGGGAGTCAAATTGTTTTTGCATCTGAAATAAAAGCAATTATAGCACATCCAGATTATAGAGTTGATATAGATTACGACGCACTAAATGAGTACTTTACTTTTCAAAACTTATTTAGTTATCAGTCCATATTTAAGGGAGTTGTGTTATTACCGCCTGCGAACACAATTGAATTGAATTCAAAAAGTAGGGATGTAAAGCATGCTTCTTGGTGGGATTATGATTTTTCGGACCCTATTGATTCCATGACTTTTGAAGAGGCAAAAGAAGAAACAAAAAGGTTATTTGAGTGTGCTGTGAAAAAGCAAATGATTGCCGATGTTCCTGTCGGAAGTTATCTTTCTGGAGGAATGGACTCTGGTTCTATTACAGCTATTGCATCAAAGCAAGTGGATGAATTAGCAACCTTTACTTGTGGTTTTGATATGAGTACGGTAAGCGGTTTTGAAGCGAACTACGATGAGCGAAGAGCTGCAGAATTAATGGCTTCTATTTTTGGAACTGAGCATTATGAACAAGTTATTGGTTCTTCTGGAATGGTAAGGAGTTTAGAAAAAGTAGTAACACATTTAGAAGAACCAAGGGTGGGAATGTCTTATCCAAATTATTACATCTCTCGTTTAGCTTCAAAATTTGTTAAAGTATGTATGCAAGGAACAGGGGGCGATGAATTGTATGGTGGATATCCTTGGAGATATTACAGGATTTTTGATTCTGTAGGTCAACAGTCTTTTCTAAATCAGTATTATGATTTTTGGCAACGATTGGTAACTGAAGATGATAAATCAAGGCTGTTCCAGCCTAATATACACGCCAAAATGGATATGGAACGACCTAGAAAAACTTTTGACCGGGTTTTTACTTTTAATGAAAAATTGAAGTACAATCGGCCTGAAGATCATATTCAAAATTCATTGTATTTTGAAATAAAAACTTTTCTTCCTGGGTTATTAATGGTGGGAGATAAATTGTCGATGGCTAATGGCTTAGAAGAACGTTATCCTTTCTTAGATAACGATTTAGTTGATTTTGCACAAAAGATTCCAATTCGTCACAAACTAGGAAATTTGGAAAAGGAGATAAGACAAATTGACGAAAATATGCCGAAAAAGAAATCTAAATATCGGGAATTTGATGATGGAAAAAATGTTTTGAGAAAAGCAATGGTTGATTTTATGCCTGATGAAATACTGAATAGAAAAAAACAGGGATTTTCTGCTCCTGATGAAAATTGGTATAGAAACGAAAATGCAGCATTTGTTGAACAAAATCTACTTTCAAAGAATTCTTTCATTCAATCGATTATTCAACCAAATTTTATCAACCAAATTTTACAAGAACATAATTTAAATAAAAAGAATCACAGGTTATTAATTTGGTCATTTTTGAATATGGAGACTTGGGGTAAGACATTTCTTTTGAATGAATAACGAGATGAAGGTAGTAGAGATTGAAAACATAAATGATTATAAGCTTCTAGTAGATAATTCAACGACTGCATTATGGTATCACTCGCTAGAGTATGCACAGTTAATAGAGAAGCATCTTACAGCGAAATTAATTGTTTTTGGTATTTATTCTGATGGCACCTTACTTGGGGCAATACCTTTTGTTGGGAAGAATCATAAGCTTGGCTTAGTCATGAATTCTTTCGCCTACTATGGGAGTAATGGTGGAATAATTGTTCACGATGAACATCTTGATAAAAAAGCAGAATTGTATTCAGAATTTTTTCAGTTTTTTAAGCAGTGGTGTAAAATGAATGAAGTTGTGTCATATACAATTATTTCAAACCCATTAGACTCTTTTTCCTCAAAGTGCATGCACAACGAGGTTGGAAACTATACTGACCAGAGAGTTGGACAAATTACTTCAATACCAAATTTTTCTGATTCGATTAATGACGATTTATTGGAGCTATTTGACAGTCCTAGACCACGAAATATCAGAAAAGCTATAAAGTCCTCTGTTCAAGTCAGTTATTCAAATGATATAAGTGATTTGAAATTTCTATATACAACTCATGTTGCTAATATTGAAGCTATTGGAGGTATTCCAAAAAAATGGGATTTCTTCGAAAAGCTTACGACTTTAATACCTCACCATTTTTGGAGAGTGTATTTGGCTAAAGTGGATGGAAAATCTGTTTCAGCACTACTATTGTTTTTTTATAATAATACAGTTGAATATTTTACTCCTGCAACGGTTCATGAGTATAGAAATTTACAACCTTCGGCACTTATTAACTTTGAAGCAATGAAGGATTCAGCTAAGATGGGTTTTAGATATTGGAATTGGGGTGGCACATGGTTTACTCAGGAGGGGGTCTATAATTTTAAAAAGAAATGGGGAGCGGAAGATTACAACTATGAATACTACACTCAAATTTTGGATGAGAAGGTATACCGTATTCCCAAAGAAGAATTATTAACAAATTACTACGGTATATACGTTGTATCTTTTGATAAATTAATATCATAACTAATGGATAAGAATAAAATAGTCCTTTTTGGAACAGGAGCCTTTGCTGAGGTGGCATACTGGTATTTTACAGAAGACAGTGATTATGAGATTGTGGCGTTTACTGCCGATGCTGATTATTGTAAAACCGAAACGGTTTTGGATTTACCATTGGTTCCTTTTGAAGATTTGGAAAAGAGTTTTCCATCTTCAGAATATGGAATGCATGTGGTGATTGGTTATAATAAATTAAATACTTTGAGATTTAATGGATATACTAAAGCAAAAGCAAAAGGATATACATTGGTTAATTACATTCATTCGAGTGTGAAAATATGGCAGAACAATAAATTTGGGGATAACGTATTTATTTTTGAAGACAATACAATACAACCATACGTGGAGTTTTGTTCGAATATCATTTTGTGGAGTGGAAATCACATAGGACATCATTCTAAAATAGGAAGTCATACTTTCATTACTTCTCATGTAGTAGTTTCTGGCTTTGTGGAAATTGGTGAATTTTGTTTCTTTGGAGTGAACTCAACGCTTAGAGATTCCATTCAGATTGCTGACAAATCAATTGTAGGTGCAGGTGCTTTGATATTAGAAAATACTGCCAAAGAATCTTTGTACATAGGTAGCAAAACGCAGCCTGTTGCAAAGAAAAGTACATCGGTCAAAAGAATTTAGAAATGAACTGGGAGAAAAAAGGATTGATATTTGGACCGAAAGGCGAATTTGAATGGATGCATTCACATGCTCAGCTGCCCGTTGCTAATCATATTGAAGGAGAGATCTACAGGGTTTATTTTGCGAGTAGAACAGAACAACAACAATCGCATATTGGTTTTGTAGAGTTTAATATTAATGATCCAAAGAGAATACTGAGAATAAGCGATGCGCCTTGCCTCAGTCCAGGGCCAATAGGTTGCTTTGACCAATATGGGGTTTATCCATCCTGTATTATTGATCGTGGAAATGAAAAATGGATGTATTATATCGGCTGGATTAGAGGTTATGAATCTCCTTTGTTTTATGCTGCTATAGGGTTGGCAATAAGCAAAGATGGAGGAATCACTTTTGAAAGAAAGTCAAGCTGTCCAATTATGGATCGTAGTGAATTTGATCCTTGTTTGGTTACTTCACCGCATGTGTTTAAAGACGGCGATATTTGGAGAATGACGTACGTGTCTGGTACGAAGTGGGAAAGAGTCGGTGGTAATTTAAAATCGTTTTATCATATTAAATCTGCTACTAGTGTTGATGGGATTGTTTGGGAACGAAATGGAGACATTGCTGTAGATTTCAAAGATGATAAAGAAAGCAATATTGCGCGTTCTGCTGTGATCAAAGAAGATGGTTTGTACAAAATGTGGTTTTCGTATGTTACGGAAGGATTGAAGTATAGGATCGGTTATTCAGAATCAAAAGATTTTGTAAACTGGAAAAGAATGGATGAAGCATCTGGTATAACAATATCAAAAGATGATTTTGATTCTAACATGACATGTTACCCTAATTTGTTCAGCCATAAACAGGACCTTTTCATGTTATACAATGGAAATAATTTTGGAAAAGAAGGTTTTGCCTTGGCGAAAAGAATTATATGAATCTGAATACATTCTATATCGATTGGACACCTGTCTTTATGTTAGATGGAATTAATTGGAACAGAAAAGATGATGTAGTTGGTTCGCAGCGGTCTGAGAATGAATTCGATTCCAATATGACTTGCTATCCAAATATAGCTGAGTTGGATAATATGCTTTACATGTTCTATAACGGTAATCGTTTTGGACAAGAAGGATTCGGATTGGCGTCAGTGCCACTTGCAGAAATATGATTCTATTTATTTCCATATTGATTTGCGGTTGCTTATTCGGCCTCCACCTAATTTTCTTGTTAGAGAAGAAAAAACCTGGTTCTGATCAATATGTCCACATACATTTTATTAAAGCTACAAAAAAAGTAAAACACCGCTACTTGCATCAGATTCCGGGATGGTTGTTTGGTAACTTTTCGGGGTATCCTTTGCTCTATCATCAAATGTTATCGTTTTTTTCCAAAAAAGGACTTAAGAAATTTCAAAAAATAAGCAGCTGGCTCTATTTTACAGTTTATCTTGGATTATTTGTGCTGGGTTATTTCATACTTGTTCCAACACAATACTTTTCCAATTCAAAGAATGCAACACAAATCCTGTTGATTGTCGCTATGACTTTGTCATCACCACTTTTCTTTAATCGATCTGATGCAAGGAATTCGGGTATAAGTGCTCGATCTTTTGGAATGATTTTCGGCCTGCTTTACACGTTTGTGCTGGCAAAACAATTGCATGGAGACGATTTAGATTGGTTGCCCTTATTACTAGGTATTGTTTGTGTCTACTTTTCTTTCTTAGCCTCTCAATTTACACTGCAGTTTATTTTATTTGTGTCCATTTTTTATGCAGTCATCAATTTGAATTGTATGCCCTTGCTGAACATTGCAGGAGGGTTGGCACTATTTGTTGGGATTCATTATAAAATAGCGAAGGCATTTTTTAGTTTCCAAATCGAACACAAAAAGAACTTCATTCGTTTCAACCCGTTTCTTAAAAAATCCTATGGATTGTGGAGCTATTTTAAGAAACAATTTTGGACAGAGTTAAGCTGGAGTAGTAATAAGAAAAAGCCATTGTTTATTCTTCGAAATACGAATTCAGTACTGCACTTAGTTATGGGCGCAACCATGGTGCCGGTGGCAGTTGGAATCGAAATTTATAATTGGTGGCACGGCAGAACCACGCCTCTCGGTGTTATTGCAATGGCTACATTAATTACCTTTTTTGCAACCTCTTTCCGAAGAACTAGGTTTCTAGGAGAGCCAGAGCGTTATCTAACTTTTGTAGTATTCACAAGTTCCATCTGCGTTGTTCTGACATTGCCAATTTGGTGGAGCATTGCAATTATTTTTGTTTTGCTAAGTCGGATGTTGGCCATGAGCTTTACGGACATTAAAACGCCTGCAGATGACCAGTCAGATTCGCATTTTGAAGAAATTAAAAAGGCTGTAAATGAACTAGCGGAAAACGAAGAAGTTAGGGTGGGATCAAATAATATGAGTATTAGTAAGAAATTGATTTCATTGAAATACGAAACATTTTACGGTTGGATGTTTAGTCTTTATCATTATAATCCTTACCAGTTTTTTAAAGAAAACAATTGGCCAACATTAGAAGAAGAGTTTTTCATTAAATTCGTTCATGACTATCAGCTGAACTATCTGGTAATTGATCGCGGTTCCTTTGTCGGTGAATTAACTGATTCCAAACTAAAATTCACCTTCATTCAGGCATCGGGATTGTTAACTCTTTATAAAGTGGTATCGAAATGACAGAATTGGCATTCGTAGGCGATATATGTTTGACTCCTGATTTGCAGGAGAAATTAAATGCTGGATTGAATCTTCAAGGGGAATATATCACTGAAAATAGACAATCGGTGGCGAATTTAGAATGTCCATTTAC
>Ga0315332_10001467_pt1 | contig 12554 bp, 13 predicted proteins | sample M110034915metaG_FD_203455 | JGI IMG/M metagenome (GOLD analysis project Ga0315332, IMG submission 203455) | Ammonia-oxidizing marine archaeal communities from Monterey Bay, California, United States - M1 100m 34915 | ecosystem: Environmental > Aquatic > Marine > Intertidal zone | place: USA...
CAAGCCAGTAGTTCTCGTCATCTTTGCACCAATACACATAAAATTACTTGAAAGCTGGATTCCTCAGACCCTGCCTCAGGTCTGATCTGGTTCAAGCTAGTGGAAAACAATCCAGAGTTTTGGGCGACAGAAGGATGCCCAGTTCCAAGGTATTATGGGGTTGCCCCTTGCCACCTGCCACCTGCCACCTGCAAGAACAATCCAGATCGACCAGATAAGGTGCAGGATTCATACCGCTCGGGGTGGGATCGTTCAGGTAGTGTCAATCAAAACGACGAAACAGTCTGGAGAATTCACCCTCATCACGCGCTTCCCAAATGGTCGATTCCTCCATGCATAGACATAACAAGACAGCGTCGTGTTTAACTCTCAACGTTTTAGCGCGATCCAAACGCTATCTACGAAGCACTGTATCAACTGCACGGGTACCCGTCCATTCTCATCGCGATCCTATTGAAGGAAGAGGCATGTCAGCGTTTAGCGATTCCTGCATTCATCCCCCACACCGACACACCTTGCAACGTCTCGGCATCTTGGTCGTCTTGCTCGCAGTAGCTGGACAGACCAACACTATCCACGCTCAATCAGATCAAGATGGCGGAGCATGGTTATCTGTGAACACGCAGGGTGTTGTTGGCAATCGCTGTGCACACAAACCGGGATTGCGTTGGTGGTTTGATGGCCATCTTCGCTATCGGGATGATTCCGGCGGCTACAACCAGAGTATTATTCGTCCCGCACTGGGATACGCGATCAATTCCAACACCGCATTGTGGTGGGGGTACGCATGGATCAACGAGTTACCAGCAAGCGGGGCACCCCCATTCAATGAAAACAGGATGTGGGAACAACTGACGTGGTCAGGCGAGTGCAAGGCTGCGAGTATTCTGAGCCGCACGAGGCTGGAGCAGCGATTTGTCGAAACTGGAGATGATACTGGCTGGCGATTCCGCCAGTTGCTCAAAATAGATCGGCCTCTTGATTTCCAACCTCGCTTAAGTCTTGTCGCTTGGGACGAAACATTCTTCGACCTAAACGCGACAGACTGGGGACAGCAAGATAGTTTTTCGCAAAACCGTCTGTTTGTCGGGCTGGGCTGGAAATGTTCAGGAAAGAACAAGCCCAAAATTGAAGTGGGCTACCTGAACCAGTTCTTGCGGCGTCAAAGTGCTGATGACCAATCCAATCACATCGCATCTTTGAATTGGTTCTGGACGTTTTAAAAACAATCCACAAACATCGAATCGATTCCGTCGCTTAAATAACCATTCAGCGGATGCCTAATGACTGCAACTTAGGCATGCACACAAGTTGAGCGTAGGCATAATCGATCTTGCAACCATCTGGCACTGTGACAGGAGTCATCTTCCGGGTCCCTGCTCAAAAAACACTACTTGCGGCGTGACCAATTTGTTCCCATACAGCAGCTTCTTCAATTCGACCCAAAAGTCGCCTGTCGACACAAGGCAACGCTGCCCCCGCATTTGCAACCGGCCCGGTTCACCCTGACACACCTCATCCGTCACCGCAACTTCCATCAGGCCAATTGATGTACCACCGTGTTCAATGGTGGGAATGCCCCAAGGAGATGGCAAAGGATAAAAGTTGCATGCTCGAATATAACGTTCCAAGGACTGAGCACGGTCCCAGGGAATCATCCCGTTGAACGGAAGCCCAAGCTTGTAGTAATGTCGCTGTGAAAGATCCTGAGATCGACGCGGAATGGAATCAGGGTCGGTTGTCAGTAACTGTCGAATCAAATCGATCCCATCTTTGGTGCATTGCCGACTGACACTCAGCCCGGTAGCTTCGGGCGACAAGTCAAATTTCTTCTCGAATGCGATATCTCCTGTATCGATCCCAGGTTCCATCCAGTGCAAGGTTGTACCGTGCTGAGATTCACCATTCATGATTGCCCAATTCACAGCATTCATCCCGGCATATGCAGGAAGTGGCCCTGTATGCAAATTGAATGCGCCAACTCGAGCAGCTGCCAACACCTCAGGATGAACAATGTGCAGTGAGTGCACATTTAAGATCAGATCAACTGAATTCATTCTTACCTGCTCGGCAAACTTCGGACTCTTGACACGCTCAGCTTCCCAAACAGATAAGTCAAGATACTCAGCGACTCCTTGCACGCTCGCGCCTAAACGTTTCGTTTCTTGATGATCGAGCGTGGTCAAAACCGCAACCACATCATGTTCGCTTGCATGGGCGGTTCGCAGGGCCTGAATCCCGGCGGACTCTTCGAGGAACAACAATAATCTCATCGACTACAACTTTGCTCAGGCATTTGTTTTCATCCAGTGTTCACCTTCGAACCCAGTGAAGAGTGCGTCAGCCTTCTGAAACGCCTCAATAATTTCTTGCCTTTTTGAATGCACAAGAACCCACGGTGCACCTTTGAATACACACCGCCGGCTCGTCAACGTTGTGTTTTTCCCTGGCTCAGTCCGTCCCCAAAGAGCAGCCACCCCGTGCTGGCTAGCATCATGAATCAAGCAATCCAGCACAGCATCGTACGAGTTCCCAAACCCTACCAACTGCAAAACTCGCCCAACTGCATTGCGGCTGCGGTAGTAAACGAACCAGCCAAGCTCGACTCCCTTGGATCTTACGACACACTTCGCAAGAGGACCTTCCTCATCACTTTGCTCAGCCATCTCAATAAGCCATTCCATTGAACTGAGATCATGACAAGGTAAGACCGCCCGATTTTTCACACGTTGCTGCAACTTCAGTAGCTCCATCGTCGAAATTTCAACCACCTCACAATCAACAGACTGGGGCTTAATGGGCGGCATGCGTTTAAGTACGGAATCACATAAACTCAGCAGGGGACTTACCAGAGATTGAAGCCGGCCTGAACCAAGCAACACATCAGCACAAGTTGCCAATGGCTTCAAAGGACGCAGCCACGTGTAGCAATACGGGTGAGCAATACTACCACCAGACGCCGTCCAAATTCTGCAAGTGATGTCATTTGCCGTGTCAGTAAGCGACAGGTCCTGTTTCCCATCCAAAAACGTTCGCAACAATCCGACCCCAGTGATTGGGTTACGGTTTCCCGCCTCGTCCTGAGCGACCATCAAGGCGCTCGAAGCGGCCATGGTTATCTGCTCTCCTTGGAAGTGCAATTTCTGAGGAACCACCCCAAGAAAACCATCAATCCTGCCCGACTTTTGCGACACCAACGGTGAAGCAATCTCAGTAGCCCACGGGTTATCAAGATAAACCTGCTCAAGATATTGCTGCAATGTAGAACTTTGACTTACAGCTGAATTCTGAAACGTGCTGCGGTAGAGGCCCGCAATCTCTTCAAAGTCAGAGCGTTGACAAACGCGTATCCCATCAGTCATGAATCAAATTCTTGTGCAGGGTGAATAAAAATCAACGCGATTCACTGGAACGCTGAACATACTGTGCGATGGATTTCAGATTGCGAAAATACTCAACATCCAAATCTTCCATGACAACGGCAAACCCATAGCTGGTTTCCAAGTGTGCCAGCAGATCCACCATGGTCAGCGAGTCAATCAACCCTGTATCCAATAGATCCGTATCCTCATCAGGTATCTCGATGGACAACTGAATAGAAAAGATCGATCTGATCTGCTGTGTCAAATCGGCATCAGTCAGCATGACAAACGTTTCTTCCTGATTTTCGTAAACTGAACGATTGGCAGCAGATCGCCACTACTCAACCGCGGACTCAATAGTGGTTTCCAGTTCATTAACTGTTCACCTCGGACACAAACAGTTCCCTTAGTTTATTCCGATCAGTCTTCCCATTCGCGGTCTTTGGAAGACTGGTAAAACTATGCCAGCGTGCTGGAAGCATGTAGCTGGGCAATAGTTTGGAAGCGTTGCTGCGGATGACTTCTGGCGACACCTCTTTATCACTTTCCGGCACGAAAGCGCAGCAGATTGCAGTGCCTTCAAACCCTCCTGTCGGAACACCAACCACGGCACTGTCTTTCAACAGACCTAACGCATTCATTGCGGTTTCGATCTCACCGAGTTCAATTCGATATCCCCGACTTTTTATTTGCGAATCAATCCTACCTAAAAAATAGAACAGACCATCCTTCCCCTGATACGCAAGATCTCCGGTCTTGTAAATCTTGTCTGGCAGTCCTCGGTCACCATCACAAGCCAAGAACACGGACGCACTCTTTTCACGGTCTTCCCAGTATTCCAAACTGAGCCCTTCTCCGCTGATATACAAATCTCCCTGCTCTCCCCGAGGCACAGCACGCAAGTCAGCATCAAGCACGTACAATTCCTCTCCCTCACACGCCTGACCGATCGGGACTTGATCCCGGGGATCATCTGGGCACACCGGCACAGTGTAATAACTGCTGGCAATCGTGGTCTCTGTAGGCCCGTACAGGTTTGTAAATTGCACGTGTGGCAAGCGTTTCATCCAATGAATCAAGGTTGGCGTAGGAAGCACCTCGCCGCACCACAACAGCCTTCGCAAAGCGGGAAAATCCTTCTCGGACAATGCCTCGCTACGAGCCATCAAAGTCAAAGCCGAGGGAACGGAAAACCACTGCGTCAATTCAGAATCACGTATAAATTTCGCCAAAAGATTTGGCAACAAATTAGCCATCGCTGGAACCATATGCAATTCAGCGCCAGCAGCGATACTCCCGTAGATATCGAAAGTAGAAAGATCAAAATGAAGTGGCGGGTGGCCTGATACCTTGTCGTCAGGTCCGATACCAAAATACTCACATCCCCAATCAACGAAATGGGTGACATTCCGATGTGACAACACGACACCCTTGGGAGTTCCGGTAGAACCCGAAGTGAACAGAATGTGAGCAGGGTCATCAGGTTTGTTTTTGCAAGCTGGAGGAACCGTGCTGGCATCCTGAAGCTCGGCCAGGCCGAAGACACACTGAACGTCTAAACCGTCGACACCTCTGGGGTCCATGCACCCGATCGCTGGAGTCTGAACTGCGGATAAATGCGGCAAAATGGCAGCCAACAATTTCGCCCCCGACCGATCAGCAAGAATCAATTCAGGGCGGCACGATTCAACAATTCTTTGCACACGCGGTGCAGGACTCGATATGTCAATTGGCACATAAATACAGTCGGCCTTCATCACGCCGTGCATCGCAACAACAGCCGCCGGCGACTTGTCCATGAACAGACAAACGCGATCACCTTGAACGGCACCAGCTCGTACAAGCAGATTTGCGAGCTGATTGCTTTGCTCTTCCAATTCCAAAAACTTCAACTGCTGCTTGCCAGCAATTATCGCAATGGCATCAGGGCGAATCGCTGCTTGGTGCGTTGCATAGTGTTGTATCAATTGTGTCATTGCGCCGGACTGCTGACCTGTCCAAAAACGGTGTTGATATGCCCAAGCTCTTGCTCGCACGGTGGAATATCAAGTACGAATGTACGATGTCCCAACGCAATGTAGCCGGAGATTTCAGTTGCAATTTGTTCGTAAGACCCAACAAGATAGGGGCAAAAGGTTTTGTAGGTATGGAACGGCCGCATCCAATACGGACTATCGTCTCCAGCAGGTCGTTCTTCCTGTTTAGATAGTTGCTTATGCCAGTGCGAGTCAGACGTCTTCATCGCCAGATGATGCGTCAACTCTCCGCGGCGATCCTCTGGGAATCGCTCTTCCGCGATGCTCCATGCTTCCTCGCGGGTCGACCGCGCGACAATCCCAACCCGCACGCCCGTCGACTGACATCCTGAACTTTTTTCATCAGCAGCAGCTTGACCCTGTGTCGCAGGTTTGGGGTACTGAATTGCGGTGACACCCGTTTCGGAAGCTGCAGCCAATCCCGCAGGCGAAGATCCTGACATCATGTAGTGGGGCTGCAAGGTCGCTGGCATGGGTGGATTCAGCCTCAAGTTTTGCACGTTGTAGTATCCACCCTCCAAAGTGATACCACGAGGATTTTCAAGAAGTCCCTGAATGATTTTGGTGTACTCCACCAGCCTGGCATAACGTTCATCGTGCGGCGTGGGATCACCTAATGCCAAAAGATCATTGCGAAATCCCCCAGCCAACAGGTTCAGGTCCACCCGACGTTGATAAAGAAACGCAAGCGAGGATATTTTCTTGGCGATGGCAAACGGGTGCATGTAAACCGGTTGGATTGCCACAAGTGGGCATATCTTCTTTGTGCTTGTCAAAATGGCCTGACTTACTGTCCACGGATCAACTATGCCGTTGTCCGCATAAACCAACATTCCTTGACAGCCTGCTTCTTCGCTCCATCGTGCGACATCAACAACATGCTTCAAGTAGGAAGCAGAATCGGCGCCCTTGGAACTACAGCAAGTCGAATATATCTGTATCGAATCGTCTTCAGTCATATCCATCATCATGCGTTACTCTCAGTGGGGAGCACGCTCAAAACACAGCCCGACGCTATCGACGATACTTTCTGTTCATCCATGCTCAAATCGCTCACACCAAAACTGCCAGAAATGAAAGGCTTAACACACTTGCTGTTCTAATCTAATCAGCCAAAGCCATTGTGCAGCCCGCAACCACAGTCAAATAAAACACCCCACGAGAAAGATTCATCCCGGTAGGATTCTATGGGTCCTAACGCTCAAACACCTGCTTGCTGTTGCGAACCCCGTTTCTCTTCTGCAACACCAGGAATCAAACTGCGAACTCGCCGCCCTAGCTCATGGCTCATATCGGGCAAACCAGTAAGACTCAGGAAAACGACATCCGAATAGAGATTGTCAATTTGATTGGGCACCACCATGTCGGATTTATAGAGTGCATGCGCTGGAGCCCAAAACTTGAAACTGTGGCGGAACTTCATGTCAGCAGTCAAGCGATCATCTACAGCCACGAACCTGGCCGGATGTCGCCGCAACAAGGCTGCTCGAATAGCAGTTTCATTCTCCCAGTATAGTTCTTTATTACTGATGTAGTGCACATGGCAATAGGGAAGTCGGTGCCGAACGACATGCGTGTAAAGGATGTAACATTCCCGACCACCACTTTGCAGAAGGACATTACCTGGACGGTACGGCAGGTGATCTAAAAGAACCTGTTGATCAATGGAACTGACTTTTTCAGCAATCTGAGACACGTCAAAATCCAAATTGGCACCACGTGACGAGGCTCGTCGGCCACTGAAGGGCTGCGGAAGAAGGATTCGCAATTGCGAATTTAGATCCTTGAACCCAAGACGCTTGGTCACCGCACGAACTCGGTCACAGGGCGTGAAGTGAGTAATGGTGTATTCACTCAAACGCAGAATAGGCCGTAACATTGCTAATGAGCGACCACGATAATCCTCTCGCACCCACCACGTATGCAGATTACAGAATTTCCGTTCGATCCCGTTAATGCACCGGCGACTAAACACCATTGCCATCATGCCAACAACCTCGTCGTTGTCCAACATTGCATACCCCGAATATCCCTCTCCATGATCCCACGCATAATCGAATACGTTTCGCCAATCATCTTCCGTCGAAAACGGATCATCGTCGTGAAGAAACGCCTCATACAGGCGAGGAAAAAGATCTGAAGTGATTTTTTCAAGCTTGACCATAAAACATTTTCAATGCGAATGGACAAAAGTCCGATGCGACATTACGAATCGAGTTGAGAAAAGAAACGGTTGCATGCACCTTGTAGGATTGAACAGAGGCACGTTTACAACTCACTGAGTAACGAGTAGAGCTTTGCAAATTAACTGGCAGAAAAGTGACCAAGCGGGAATCAATCAATTGAGTCAGAACGGGTGGGCTTTGTTCGTGTTCTTCCCACACCTGTACCGGTGATGGTGTTACGCAACACCGCACCCCATTTATGAGCCTGCAGCAGATACTTACCAATGATTATCAGGCAACGCATTTTTTGCCAGATTGACAATTGAGCGTCGGAAATGGAATCCAAGTGTCCACGCAACAGTCGCACCCTTGTCGATGTGAACCGTGAGGTCGCTTTGGTGTCCATGAAAGTCAGCTGATCAGCAGCGTTTTCAATTCGGCTCGATGCTGCCGCATGAACTCGCTGGTAGAAAAGTGTATCGGGAATTTCGTGATAACATCCCGCCAAGCTCAAGGCGCCCATCAGCACCTTTTCTGATCCGTAGCATGCGGGAAGCAGTTGCGTCGCACGAAGGGCATCTGAGCGAATTAGTCCGTAACTATCGACACACCAGTTGGTCCCCAACAGCACCCCTTGGAAACGCAAATGCGGCGATGATGAGTCATGGAACCGACGAGGCAATCCAGCCTCGGAGGTATGTCCAATGCCCTCAGCTTCGGGCGCAGTAGAGTCGAGCACATCCCCATTCGCATTTATCTTTGCACTAGCGCTGTGCACCCACACAATCTCAGGGCGAGCATCCAAAACCTCGACACATCTTGCGATAAATTCAGGTTCGCAAAGATCATCGTAGGATGCCCATTTGAAGTAAGTTCCCCTTGCCAAGCCGAAAACATGGTTGAAGTTGCCCGTGGCGCCGAGATTTTTCCGCTGCCGCACATAGCTGATACGTGGCTCACGCTTGGCATAATCTCGACAAATCGCCTCCGTCTGGTCAGTAGAAGCATTATCCGAAATAACGACTTCAAAGTCTGAGTAAGTCTGAGCCAGCAATGAATCTATCGCTTCACGCAAATAGGGTTCGGCATTATAGACAGGCATACCAATGCTCACCTTGGGCGGTGGCTCTGATTCATGACTCTGAGAATCTCCGTGCTGTCCTGAAAATGCGGCGGGTATCGAAACCGTCGCATCCATCATTGACTCTTGAACGGGCATGTCATCTTGTGGGTAAGAACTTGGCATGACTTGCGGATTTGCAGCATCTCGTCGTTTTAGTTGGTTTGTCGTTGCATGGAACATTCCAATGCACCCGGCGGGACAAGCGGCGTGCGCACCGACTGCGACAATGTTTTGGCATAAATCTCAGTGAGCCATTTCTGGTTGGATTCTGCTGTGTATTTCAATTCAAAATCCTGACGAGCAGCATCCCGCAATTCGGTGGTATCCATACTGAATACCTGTTCGACTTTTCGAGCAAATTGCTGAGCATTGCCAGGGTCCAGCAGAAAGCCAGTCCTGCCATCTTGAACCAACTCCTGCATTGCCCCCATTCTCGATGCGAGGACAGGTGTGCCCTTGGCAAAAGCCTCAACGATCGTCAAACCAAAGGTTTCATAGCAAACCGACGGCATGATCAGGCATGTTGCCTGACCTAGCAAATCAAACATTTCTTTCTTTTCAATCTGCCCCAGCCACTCAATTCGTTTGTCAGCGTCGGCAGCAGCTTTGACCCTGTTTGACAGCGGCCCATCTCCTGCGATTTTCAGCGGAACATCTGCACTCAGATGTTGCCACGTTTCCAACAGCGTATCGACACCCTTCTCGGCTGAAAGACGTCCTGCAAATGCAACATAGTTACCATCCCCCTCTCCACTGCCTGGATCGGGAAATACAAAATTCGGTTTGACATCAATTTGCCCAGCATCAAATCCACCATCGACATGCTTATCTTTCACAAACTGAGTCGGCGCGATGAAACGATCAACAAGCTGTGTCCAAGTGTTACGCGCGCGGTGGAACGCAGTCATTGCTGCAACGACGGTTGTCGCCAGTCGATTTTCCTTGTAGCAGGCATGGTAAATTGCAGGCCATGCAAACCTTTTACTAAGGCACTTCTCACAAACTTGACTGTTTCGAACAAACTGGGCTTTGGGGCACAACATGCGGTAATTGTGAATCGATTGAACAACACCCACACCATGCTCCTTCGCAACTTTGTACGCCGAAGGTGAAATCAACGGAAAGGCATTGGTGACATGCATAACATCAGGGCGATCCCGGCGAATGATCTGATCCAACTCACTGGCAACCGCCTTGTTCCAAAACGTCTTAGCGACCAATTCAATCCGATTCAAATCAACAATCGAGTCGTTACTGATTGTAAAACGGAAGACTTGATGGCCATACTTTTCAAGCAGGGCCCCCTCGTCTTCAAACACACGATCCTCACCACCAGCATGCTGATAACGATTGTGACACAGAAGTATTCTCATATCTCACACAACCAGGCGACCGTTGGACTGAGACACAAAACACCAAACCGTTCCGTGGTGACATTCAATGGATGCATCAAGAGTCTCCACTTAAATGCTTGCGTTGTGAATCATCCACCGCACGCGAAACTCGACGCCGCAAACGTGGTGCCCACTCGTACCACCCCTCAACTTTTGCTGCAAGCGATGCAGCACTATCCCAGGGAAATGCATTAAACCTTCCCCAATGAAACGGGTCGTTATGCAAATCCACAGAAACAGCTTCTGTAGTCAAACTGCATGTAACGCCAGCTAATTTCGCCTGTTCAACGAGTCCCTCGCTGGCAAACCCCCGAAAAGGACAACCAAACGGAAAAGCAAAGCTAACTTCGCGAACACCAAAACGGTCGCGCACAATATCCACACTCGTCTTCAAATCCTGACCAAACTGTTCTTCTCTACCCCTAAAATCTTCGTGTGTGTGCGTATGCGCTCCAATTTCGATTAGCTGACTGTCCAACATTTCATGACACTGATCGGTGGTCAAAGGACCGTAATTTGCCTGCTCCAACTGCGAGCAAAAGTCACTTCCCCAATCATCAAAAAAAAACGGCTCATGACCATCCAGATACTTGGTGGCCACAAATACAGTGGCAGGTATGCCAAGTTCTTTCAGAATTGGAAATGCATTCAAGTACACCGACTCATAGCCATCATCGAAAGTGACGACCGCAATACGGCCATGCAATTCACTGCCAGCACGCACGGCCGCGAGCAATCGATCCAGTGCCCAGAACTCATAGCCGCGTGCCTTCATCCCTTCGAGTTGTTGGCGGAAACGTCGCGGTGTGACGTTGTGTTCGGGGGGCGCAATCCCGGGAACCAAATCGACGACGCGGTGATAAGTCAAAATACCCAGAGGATGTGCATGGCGACTACCAAAAAGGCTGCGTCCCACGCTAGCGCTGGAACCAACCACACGCCAAGGAAGCTCATTCAACGCCCGACCGATTTTTTCCAATGCTTTGCTCATGACCGCTGTGCTTTCGATTGAATGCTATTCAACGTGATCTCGTCTTAAAATTGCGCAAGTGTGTTGAGGATTCAAACCAAATAAGCCACCCCTCACTCTCAAACAACTGGCCTTTGGGCGCACTTCGTGCTCATGGGTGGCGTTGCTTCACTTCACCCTGCGTCACGGTGGGTACCTTTGATACCCCGCGTGCAACTGCCAACCTCGTTCAAATGGCTACAGGCCTAATAAACCATCGCCGTGCTTAGCTTGCCAAAATGGATCGGGAAAGGTAACCAACTCCACTCTAAACTGGGTTTGCCAAGCTCCCAGCGAACAGACACGCTATTTCGAGAAAAATCAAATTCCAAACGTCACAAAGCGAAAGTCGACATCTCGGCTCAGCAATACAAGACCAAAGCAGCGTAGAAGATGCTGCTCATTTCCCGCACGAGAATCACCTGCTATTCAAAAAACCCCGCAACAGTGCTGTCGGGTGACCGATTAACGGTGAACGCACGCGAGCAGAAATGCACAAGATCGCTGTAATCGATAAAACCGTTACTGCATGTGAGCACTCGCGCGGCGGACCAAGCGCGAGAAGGACCGGAAACCTCAGGCTGCTTGGAGTCTTAACGAGCCAAACTCGGGCACATTCGCGTTAAGTCACGCTGGCAGCCATCCTGCTCGCCTACAGCAGTAACTCAACTAAGAATCTCCATCTCCCTCCCCAAACTCATCCTCTGAATCAACGCTCTGGTCGTCCTCTACATTTAATTCTGGATTTTGCTCCAGGTACGACTGTAACGCACCGGGTTCGGGACCCTGAGACTCAGTCGACTTACTGCAGCCAATGAAAACACAAACGAAACAAGTGAATGAAAGAATGACTGACAGACGCAAATAATAATTGAGCAACATGATGTCTAAACCTGGCTATGTGACTGGGTTCACTGGGCAAGCGGACTGGTGATTTTACAACGGCTAGTGCTGGATTCTTTTAAACGTTGTTTGATTGCATGCCGTGATCACGCCAAGCGGAGCAAGAAAATCATCGCGATAACGCCAACTGCAAGCAACAGCAAACTTACCTAACGATATCTGGCCAACGAGCTTCTCCACTTCAGGCCGCTTCGCAAACATCGTACCCTCTTGTCCGAGTCGCGTCTTGCAAACGCTAGTGTTCCCTGATGGCTTAATTCAGGTGTCAGACTTGATTTTCGTTTCATTGTCACGGCCTATTCAACTGGTTGTTCGATCCGCACCACGGGCACATGAACAAATACCCACGCCTGAAGTTCTGAGTAGCTGCACGCAACATCGGTATAAGTTAGTTTAGCAGTAGCCAAACATGAGACCCTACAAGCCTTGAATCCCCAAATGAATGAAGAATTCAATCGTCGCCGTTTTACAAGATGCGCTTCGCTGGCAGCTGGCGGGCTTCTTTTAACTCAACCCGAGATTTTTGCACACGACTCCGATTCCGCTACAGACGAAAATTCTG
>Ga0315332_10001477_pt1 | contig 12516 bp, 7 predicted proteins | sample M110034915metaG_FD_203455 | JGI IMG/M metagenome (GOLD analysis project Ga0315332, IMG submission 203455) | Ammonia-oxidizing marine archaeal communities from Monterey Bay, California, United States - M1 100m 34915 | ecosystem: Environmental > Aquatic > Marine > Intertidal zone | place: USA...
GAATGGTGGTCTGGATACTATGGAATGACGATTGAGGATATTAGTGTTAAAGTTGCTGGACAAGGAACATTAGGTGCTTTGGATATTGAACAAGGTACAGTAAGTTATGACGGAACATCTTCACAGACTGTAGCAGAAGATAGCTATTATAATTTATCTATAGAAAATGCGAGTACTAAAACAGCTGGTGGTAATTTGACAGTTGCCGGAGCTTTAACTACAGAGGCAGAAGCTTCTTGTGTGTTGGATTTAAGTACATACGATTTAAATGTTGCTGGTAACCTTACTGTAGGTCAAGAAGGTGGATTAGATGCTTCGGATGCTGCTTGTGCAGTTACTTTTGATGGAAATTCAACAGTAACGCATGCTGGGTCTACAATCGCTGGTAATTCTTCTGATGCTTCTGGTGCAGGTTTTGAAGCTTGGACTACTTACTGGACTGCAGAAACAGTTGCAGATATTGGTACAGGAACACCTTCGATTTATTACAATGCAACTAGTGGGTCAAATCCAAGTTGTTCGCCTTCAGAGGGTTCTTATATGATTTATTTTAATTCTTATTCTTGTGGTTCAGGTTCACAGTCAAGGGCTTATAAAACAGCTTCTATAGATGCTTCTTCTGCTTCAACTGTTACGGTTACTTTTGATATTATGTCAGGTGATACTTATGATTATGCTTCTGAAGGTGTTTATGTTCAATACAAAACATCTTCTGGTGGTGCTTGGACAACTGCATCAGGTATTTATAGAGTACATGATTCTGGCTTATCAGATGGGACTGCAATGAGTAAATCTTTTGATTTACCCGGGGGTGCTTTAGTTTCTACTTTATATGTTGGATTTTTATTTAATAGTGGTTATGGGGATAATATATATTTAGATAATGTTAATATAAATACTTCATCTAATGCTACTTCTATCAATCCAACTTTTAATGAGATTGTAGTAAATGGGGGAGATGTTACATTAGCTCAGGATGTTGATGTTACTACTACATTAACCCTTACAAGTGGAGACATTATAACTTCATCTTCAAATAAGCTTAATCTTGAAAATACTGCTGCATCAGCATTAACAACAGGAAGTGCTTCTTCAATGATTGTAGGTCCGTTTGATAGAAAAACAAATTCTACAGATGATTACTTACTTCCTGTAGGAGATGGAACTAACTACAGACCTGTGGTTATTACACCTTCTGCAGCTACTGCAACTACATATACTGCAGAGTTTAAAAATACTGCTCACTCAAGTATTTCATACGATGCTAATGGTTATAACAATACTGCTTGTACTGTACCAAATGATTTAGATCATGTTGCAATGGGATGCTGGTGGGATATAGAAAGAACAACAAGTGGTTCTGACTGCTACGTTGCGCTAAACTGGGATGCTACTTGTGGTGTTGATTTACCAGACGATATTGTTTTAGCTCATTATAACGGTTCTAGCTGGGACAAGATTGGATCAACTTTAACTGATAATACCGGTTCGGGTTCAGCTACAGCAGCAAACGGTAGAGTAAAGAGTGATTTGTTTGTAGGAGATTTTAGTCCATTTAACCTTGGTTCAGGAACTGGAGATGGTAATAGTTTACCGATAGATTTACTTTCTTTCCATACCGAGTGTTCTCACGATATAGTAGATGTTAACTTTAGTGTAGTGTCTCAGGTAAACAACGAGAAGTTCTTAATTGAAAGAAGTACAGATGCGGTAGAATGGGAAGTTGTTGGTGATTTGCCTGGTGTGCCAGGAGGTAACAGCAATACACAAATGGATTATGTGTTTACAGATAATAATCCACTTGCTAACCTTAGCTACTACAGGTTAACTCAGGTAGATTTTGACGGCAAAGCAAAGACATTCTACCCGGTTAGTAGCTCATGTGGTTCAACTGTAGGAGGATTGCCAGTAGATGTATATCCAAATCCAGCTTGGAATGATGTAACAATCGAGTTTGAACTGGATCAGTATCAAGGAGACGATGTGTATTACACAATTACAGATGCAACTGGTAAAACAGTAATGTCAGATTATCTTGAATTAAACAAAGGGTTTAACAAGAACACTTTAGACATTAACAAATTACCTAAAGGAGTCTACATCTTACGTTTCAATCAAACAAAAGATCACATTACAGAAACTAGAATCGTTAAAAGATAATAAGGGATCATTAGTAAAGTTATAATAAAGCCCTAGGAGTTATAAACCCCTAGGGCTTTTTATTAGTTTTCTTTTTTTGCAATATTAAAGCCAACTGAGATGCCTGTATAAAAGCCTTCTTTAGAATGTGAAAAATAGGCATTTACAGGTATGTTTAAATATCCAGAATGAAATGTTTTTCCAATAGCCCAAACCCAACCTGCAGATAATTTTATTCCACCTCTCTTATCCATTCTTTCCACTATTTGATTTGGATTAGATATATAAACGCCAGAAGTGTCTTGTCCGTTCCATTCATATGGCAATCTCCAATCTTCTAGTTTTCCAGAATCATTAATATAGTATCCATTTGAAGTTCTCTTTCCTCTAAAGGTAGGCCCAAATCCAATTTCCCAGCCATTTTTTGAACTTCTAAAACCATTAATAAAAGTAAAAGATGGATTAAACATGTTTTGCTCAATACCTGTAAAAAGAACTAATCCTTCTACTAGTGCTTGGAAATTTCCAGCACTTAAATATGCTCCTTCAAATTGATATCCAATTTGGGAAAGTACTGGAAACATGTCATACCCTCCAAATTCTTCAGGTGCTGTTAATACAGAGCCAAGCTCACCACCAACTACTGCAACACCCATTCTGGGGCCACTGTTTTTTGTGTAGGTTATGGGGGTTTGTGGGGGTTGGTTGTAATAAATAAGATTATTGGCAATGTTAGGTTCGTTTTCAATTCCCAATGCTTTGTTTACTGTTATTTGAACCATTAATTGAAGTTCTGTTTCTAGGTTTATAAATTCTTGAATCACGATTTTATCATATGATTCTGAGGCTATGTCAAGAATTTTAACTGTTATCACTATTTTTTTTCCTAAATCTTCGATTGATCCAGTTATTATTTTGTCAACTTCTGCTGCTTTTCCAATTGAAAGCATGCATTTTTTCCCATAACAAGTTTCAGCATTTATGTTTGCACTTTCAATGATTTCTTTCATGTCAAGCTTGTCATAAACATTGTAGCGTTCAGTTTTTGTCACTTCAATTCTTAGCAGACTTTCTGCAATGTCAGGGCTTATTCTTACACCTTGAGTGTAAACACTAACTATTCCTGCAGAGTTTAATTTCTGAGCTTGTCCAATTATATTAAAGATTAGAAGACTAATAATGGTTATAAATATTTTTTTCATGACTTTTTAATTTTTATCAAATCTATGCTTGTATTAGTGATACTAAAAGAGTAAATTAATAATTTAGGGATAAGTAAAAAAGAGATTTAACTACTTAAGTGTCTGTATTGTAGTGTTTTAAACAATTAAAAAAGGATTTATAAATGGATTTTATTAAAGAAGTTATTTTAACGTTTTCCGAGTATGATAAAGAAGAGTTTATTCATTTTTTAGCTAGAAAGAGGCCAGTAGCAGCAAGGAAAGATGTTGAAGTTTTTAAAATATTATTCACCAGTTATTTAAATGATAATAAAATAGGGAATCAATTTAAGGGTCAGCAAAATTATCATGCTGTTAGAAAAAGAATAGCTAAAGAATTGGAAAATTATTTAATGCTTAAAAGTGCAAAATTAAAAAGGTTTCAAAAAGAATCGAGATTAATGATGGTTCAGTATTTTATTAATCTAAACAAATATGAAATTGCATGGGAATTACTATTGAAAGAGGAAAAAGAGGCTCTTCAATCTAAAAACACTTTTATTAATGTGTTGGTTCAAAGAATGAAACTTCAAATACTTCCATATTATGCCTCCAATGAATTTGAAGACACTCAACAAAAATTATTAAAGCTTCAAAAAGAACAATTAATTGAAGATCAGTTTCAATTGTATTTTATTCAAGTTCAGAGTGAGCTAAAAAATAAGCTTATGGATGGTGAAGTTTCTTTTGCAGGAAATTTAATTAAAGAAACACTTGCAAAATATGAATTGCTAAAAGATGTAGCTCTTTCCCCTAAGACACATCTGAAAATTGTTGAAATTATAAGATCTGAATTCTTAATTAGTAGGAAACACTATTTGTTGGTTAATGCTCTTAGTGAATATTATCAAAACATTGTTCATCAATTTACTGGCAAATTAAATTTAGAACCGGAACTGGCTCGATTAGAATACATCATGGCTCATGCATATTTTCACATTCGAAATTTTGAAAAAGCGAATAATCATTTGACAAATGTATACGAGCTTATGAGAAAGAATGAAGATGTTAAAGCAACATATTTAGTTAGACACCTCTCTTTAGATTGCTCTATTAAAGTTTTTTCTGGCCACATAGTTAATGCAATTGAAGAGCACGAAAAGTACTTTATTACCAAAAGTTATAAAAGTTCAGAAAAAGAGCATCTTAATTTAAGTCTAAATCTTGTTGCTTACTATTGTACTGTTGAAGATTTTAGTAAAGCGAATCGAATTCTAATTTACATGAATAAGTCTGCAGCTTACTACCAAAGAAACATGGGAAGGGAGTGGCTAATCAGAAAGGATATGATTAGGGTAATAACGCAATTAGAAATTGGTAATGTAGAAATTTGTTTAGGTATTTTAAAGGGTATAAAAAAACAACACAAGGAAATGTTAAAAGCTGATGAATATAGATTTGCTATTAATTTTGTTGACTTTGTTATTTCTTACTTAAACGATCCTCTCAATGTGAGTTTAAAAGAATTAGATGAATTATTTACACAATTTAACTTGTCTAAAGCTAAGATCTTTGAAGACCCTAAGTTGTTGTCTTTTTACTCTTGGATGAAATCAAGGTTGTTAAACAAAAACGTATACACTATTCTTCTCGAAGAATATAATGACACAAAACACTAAAATAAGGTAATAAAAGAGTAAACAATCTTTTTAGTGTAAAAAATACACTATCTTAGCGGTGTTGTGTTTTATTAATTAGTTAAAATAGGTTACATTCTTTTTTTAGCTTATTATAATATTTTTTCAGGCTACTTAATTAATAATAAATGATAGGTAAAAAATCAATAGAAACAGTTGAAGATTTCGACATGGTTATTTTTGGAGCAACTGGAGATCTTTCATACAGGAAAATCTTCCCTGCTTTATACTACAGGTTAAATGAAGGCCAAGTGAAGCCAAAAAGCAGAATAGCTGCTATTGTAAGAAAAAAAGAAGATGAAGTGAATTTTAAAATCAGTCTCGAAAAGAATCTTGAGAATAGTGTAATAAATATCAATAGTGCTGTTTTAATTGATTTGTTAAATAAAGTTGATGTTGTTACCATTTCAGATAATTCAGCTTATATAAAACTAGAGAATTGGTTTAAAAAATCTATTAATTCTGTTCGAGTTTATTATTTGGCAACCCCATCTACAGTGTTTGGTTCAATTGCTAAAAAACTCCATGAACATAATCTTATTACTAGTCAATCTAGAATTGTTCTTGAAAAACCTTTAGGAAAGGACAAAGGCTCTTCTAATGACATAAATGGTGAGATTTTAGCATATTTTTCTGAAAATCAAATCTATCGAATTGATCATTACTTGGGAAAAGAAACGGTTCAGAATTTAATGGTTCTTCGATTTGCCAATTATCTCTTTGAAAATTCTTGGAACTCTAATCATATTAAAAGCGTTCAGATTTCTGCTGCTGAAAGTTTAGGGGTTGAGCAAAGAGGTGATTATTACAATCAATACGGTGCTCTTTTAGATATGGTGCAAAATCACCTTCTTCAATTATTATGTTTAATTGCTATGGAGCCTCCTTCAATGCTAAATGCCGATGAGGTTAGAGTTGAAAAACACAAGGTATTAAAGTCATTAAGGTTAATCAATAATCAAAACGTAGAGAACTGTGCTGTAAAAGGGCAATATTCAAGAGGAGGAACGAATGAAATGATGCTTCCATCTTATTTGGAAGATATTGAAGATTTTTCTTCTGAAACGGAAACATTTGTAGCCATTAGGGCATACATTGATAACTGGAGATGGAAGGGCGTTCCGTTTTACATTAGAACTGGAAAAAGAATGTCAGAAAAGTTTTCTGAAATAGTTATCACTTTTAAAAACGTTCCTCACAATGTTTTTCCTGAACAGAAAAACTTTATTAATAATAAATTAATAATAAGACTTCAACCCAAGGAAAGAATAGAGTTTGTTCAAATGGTTAAAGTTCCTGGTCCAGGAGGTTACAGGTATAAACCAGTATCTATGAAGCTGGATTATCAAGAATCTTTTAAAGGACGGTTTCCAGATGCTTATGAAAGATTATTAATGGATGTCGTAAGAGGAAATCAAACCTTGTTTATGAGTAATGACGAGCTTTCTGCTTCTTGGGATTGGATAACATCTATTTCAAATGCTTGGAAAGAAACTGGTCATAAAAACAACCTTTACAAAGCTGGAACAGATGGTCCTGGAGATGAGATTTTACTCAGTGATGATCAATGGCATAAAAATAGCTCAGAATGAAGTGGTTAGACTTTAATAGCGAAAAAGTTTTATTAGATACTCTTCTAGGCAATATTGAGTCTTCTATTAATAATGACATAGCCCTTAAAGGAGAGGCTTCAATTCTTCTTTCTGGCGGATCAACTCCCCTTGCTTTATACGAAAGGTTTAAAGAGTTGGCTATTAAATGGGGAAAAGTTAAAATTGGCCTTGTTGATGATAGGTATGTTCCGGTTACTGATAAAGACAGTAATTATTGTAATATTAAAAAGTCGTTAGGAGAAGATATTGTATCAAAAGCATTTTTCTCTCCGCTTGTTGTGAATTTAACAAACGAGAATCAAAATTTATTGCTTTCCAATAAAGCCAATGCTGATTTTTTAAATGCAAAAACTCTTGTGCTTTTAGGAATGGGAACAGATGGTCATACTGCATCATTATTTCCTAACACAGCCTCACTTTTGGAAGGTCTTCAAAACAAGAAGCCTCAATTATTAATTAGTAGTGCTCCGTTTAACCCTATCAAGAGAATTACCCACAACAGAACATCTATCTTATTGGCTAACCATTTAATATTGTACATTAAAGGAGTTGAAAAAAAGAGAGTCTTTGATAATGCTCATAATTTGAAGACCCCAATCTCACTATTTACTAATCAAAAAAATCCTGTTTTAAACATTTATTGGACCAAATAAATTATGAATAAAAGTATACTAAATATTACCAATAGAATTATTGAAAGAAGTGTTGTTTCTCGAGCTAAATATTTAGCTCAAATCAATAATGCACAACTAACAAAAGTAACAAGAGCTAAACTTTCTTGTGGGAATTTAGCCCATGCTTTTGCAAGTTGTAATTTTGAAGATAAAGCATCCCTCAAAGGAGAAGAAAAAGTGAATATTGGAATAATTAATTCATACAATGACATGCTTTCGGCTCATAAGCCCTATGAGAATTACCCTGAAATAATTCGTTCTCAGGCAGCTACTATTGGTGCTGTTGCACAAGTTGCGGCAGGTGTTCCTGCTATGTGCGATGGAGTTACTCAAGGTCAAATGGGAATGGAGTTGTCATTATTAAGCAGAGATGTTATTGCATTATCAACAGCCATAGGGTTGTCTCACAACATGTTTGACGCAGGGTTATTTCTTGGGATTTGCGATAAAATTGTTCCGGGAATGCTTATTGGAGCTTTACGGTTTGGACACCTTCCTTGTGCGTTTATACCTGGAGGTCCAATGCCAACAGGTATTTCAAATGATGAAAAAGCAGAGATTAGAAAGCAATATGCCTTGGGAGAAATAAGTAAAAAAGAACTTTTAGATGGAGAATCTGCAGCTTACCATTCTCCAGGAACTTGTACTTTTTATGGTACAGCTAATAGCAACCAGATGTTAATGGAAATTATGGGATTGCATTTACCTGGATCTTCATTTGTTCCACCAAATACAGAATTAAGACATTTATTAACTCAAGAGGCTGTTAAAGTTGTTGCTAAAAATGCAAGATTAAATCAAAGAAAACTAGCAGACATTATATCAGAAAAAACAATTGTAAATGGAATGATTGGACTTTTAGCTACTGGAGGATCAACAAATCATACACTGCATTTAATTGCAATTGCAGCTGCTGCAGGTATTCATATTACATTAGATGATTTTTCAGACTTATCAGCTGTTGTCCCTTTACTATCACATGTATATCCAAATGGTAAAGCGGATGTAAATCAATTTCATTCAAATGGGGGGATGTCTTTTATAGTTTCAACTCTTATTGAAAACGGCTTAATTCATAGAGATGTCCCAACTATAGTGGGAGAAAATATAGATGATTACATGAAGGCGCCCTCGATTAATGATACTGGAAAATTAGAATGGAACCCAATTAGTTGTAAGAATGCTGATAGTGAAATATTGCGGACAGCGAATCGACCATTTTCAGACAATGGAGGTATTAAAGTTCTAAAGGGTAATTTAGGCACAGCCGTTATTAAAACATCAGCAGTAGCTAAAAATAATAGAAATGTAACTGCACCAGCAGTTGTTTATGAAGACCAAGAAACATTTGTTAATGATTTTAAAAAAGGAAAATTAAACAAAGATTTTGTTGCTGTAATTAAATTCCAGGGTCCAAAAGCAAACGGAATGCCAGAGCTTCATCAGTTAACACCAATGCTTTCTATTCTTCAAAATCAAGGATATAAAGTTGCCCTTGTTACTGATGGTAGAATGTCTGGTGCCTCTGGAAAAGTTCCAGCAGCGATTCATTTATCACCTGAGGCTTTTGATGGTGGTCCTTTGTCAAAAATTAAAAATGGAGATGTTGTTCAGCTTAATGCTGAAACAGGAGCCTTAAATGTTAAGGTAACGGATGAAGAAATGAATAAAAGAATGCCTGCAAAGATTCCAATTTTAAATGAAGGTTGTGGTAGAGAACTTTTTAATGTGTTAAGATCCTCAATGTCATCAAGCGAAGATGGAGCAAGTATTTTTAAATTTTAAATTATGAAGAAAAATCAAAATGGAATATTAGAATTACTTTCTGACAAGCCTCTAATACCTGTTGTAACTATTAAAGATTTAGAACAATTAGACAATACTATCGAAACACTATTGTCTAGGGATATAAATTGTATTGAGATCACCTTGAGAACAAGTGTTAGTTGGCAAGCAATCGAGAGGGCGAAAAAGAATCATGGAGATAGAATTAAAGTTGGAGTAGGAACGATTATAAATCAAGATCAAATTTATAAAGCGATGGATTTGAATGTGGACTTTTTAGTTTCTCCTGGATTTACCCCTCAGCTTATTAAGGGGTTGGAAGAATCAAAAATCCCTTTTTTACCTGGGGTTTCAAATGTTAGTCAAATTATTAGTGCAATTGAAAATAATTGCAATACATTAAAATTTTTCCCTGCTATTCTTTCAGGGGGATTACAAGCTTTAGAGAATTTTTATCAACTCTTCCCTTTAGTTAAATTTTGTCCAACAGGAGGTATAGGGGCTGTAAATTTTAAAAGCTTCTTAGAGTTGAAAAATGTTATATCTGTAGGTGGTTCTTGGTTATCAAAATAATAGACACATAATAATTATTAATGGTAAAAAAGAAACAACAATTAAATTAATTTTATGTTTGAAGTTCAAAATCAAATAATTTAAAATGGAATTTATCATCTCTATTGTAACTATTGATTTTGCCTTAGTGTACGGTTTACAATAAATGTGCTATATTTATAACAAATAAATCGGGTGTGGTTTTAATTATATCATTTTATAACAAATTAAATTTATGATTTTAATTATTGAAAGTGGATCAACAAAAAGTGACTGGGTATTAGTTGAGAATGGAGAAATATCTAAAAGGTATAAGACAATGGGTTTTAACCCATTCTTTCACAATGAAACAATAATTTTTAATTCTATACGACAAAACAGTGATCTTAGGGGAATAGCCAAAACTGTATCTCAAGTGTTTTTTTATGGTGCTGGTTGCTCAAGTGTTGAACTAAATTCAATTGTACAAAAGGCTTTTTCTAGACTTTTTATTAATGCGACAATTAACGTTGATCATGATTTACTTGCGTGTGCTCTTGCAACTTATCAAGGAGAGCCCTCTATTTCTTGTATTTTAGGTACTGGCTCGAATTCTTGTCTGTTTGATGGAGAGAACCTAATAGAGGCTGTTCCAGCACTAGGATATATTTTAGGAGACGAAGGTTCAGGCTCTTATTATGGAAAAAAATTATTAGCTGATTATTTATACAATAAACTGCCGAAAGAAATTCAAATTGATTTTGAAGAAATCTTCAAGTTTGATAAAAACAATATTTTCGACAACGTCTACATGAAACCCCATGCTAATGTTTTTCTAGCTTCTTTCATGCGTTTTATAGCAAAATATAAAGAGCATGACTACGTTGATTCCATGCTTAAAAATGGAATGAAACATTTTTTAGAAAACCATGTTTGCTGTTTTGAAAATCACAGAGAATTAAAAGTTCATTTTATTGGTTCTATGAGTTATATTTTTCAAGAGCAATTAAAATTTGCTGCAAATGAATTAAATATTTCATTAGGATCAATTATTAAAAACCCAATTGACAGCTTGGTTTCTTACCATATTAACAACCCTGCAATTGTTTAGTTAAAACACTTTTTTTGTATAAACAAAAGTGTAATTAAATAGGTAAAGTGTTTGTTTGCTTTCAATCTTTGTGTATATTTAACACTAATTAAAAATTTTTCTTAGGATTAACTTTTTAAGTAACCCACAAGATTATTTTTTAAAGACTTTTTTTTTAAATTAATAAATCATTATGAAAAAATTATATTTCTTATTCTCTAGTACAATTGTTTTGTTTTTTTGTGCAGTTTTAAATTTAAACGCCCAAAACAATGTAGTTGTTAGTGCATCTGATAACTGGGTTGGTTACATGAATGTATTTGATTTAGCTGGCAATTATCAATTCGGCAGTGGTTGGGGTGTTGCCGATTTAAAAACAACTACAGATGTTGTGGCTAATACCATTACACTTCAACCTAATTTTAACACTTATGCAGATAACCCAGGAGATCCATATTGGCAGAACGGAGCAATTGGAAATAAGTTAATGGAAGCATCTACTTATGTAGAGCCTGGCGCTTCTTTTAATGGTGCCGACCTTACTTTTTCAGGAATAGTCACATCAAATACAATTGATCTAGCTCAATATTCTGCAAAATATTTTATTAAAGCTCTAGATCCTACAGCCAACTACAGTGATGCCTTAGGAGGCTCAGCAACATTTGATTTACCTCTTTCTGGAAATTTTACGGTCACTGTCCCTGCTGCAAGTCTAACTTCAGGTTTAATTATTCAATACGGTTTTGTTGTTAATGGAATTAATGCAAACCCTTCCGATGAGTTGACAATTGGAAGTGTAGTTGTAAGTGCTGCAGTGTCTCAATCTCCAACTGATTTATTCATTCAGGGTATTACAGAATTCTCAACTCCCGCTGGTGGAAGTTCTGGAAAATCTATACATCTAAAAGCTAACGCATCTATTTCAGATTTAAGTGCTTTTGGAATTGGCCTTTCTTTTAATGGAAACGGCTCTAATGGACAAGATTATGCCTTACCCTCTACTATTGTTAACTCAGGCGATGACATTATTATTGTTAATGACTCTACAGGATATGATGCTTACATGAATACCTGTATGTCTGAATTTGAACATATTTTTGTCTATTCCTCATTAAACTTTAACGGAGATGATGCTGTTGAGCTGTTTTACAACAATGCTGTTACCGATATTTATGGAGATAACAATGTTGATGGTACTGGTGAGCTTTGGGAATACACAGATGCATGGGCATACAGAAACACTACAGGACCAAGTACTACTTTTTCCGTATCAGACTGGACTATTCCATCAATTCTATGTACTTCGGGGTCAACAACAACTCAAACTTCTTCTTGCCCATATCCTATTTGTGTCCCACCCCCACCAGTTGATTTAATAATCACTACTGAGGTGTGTGGAAACACAGGTGGATCAATAGTAAGAATGACAGGGCCATTTTGGAACTGGGATCCATTAGCTGGACCAACGGCAATAGATAATGGAGATGGAACATACACATTCACATTGTCACCAGCACCAACAGCAGATATGGAGTATTTATTCATCTTAGATGGAGTACAAGAGGATTTAATTTCTTCTATGGCAAATGGAGGAAGTTGTGCACCGGTTACAGATTTTAGTTCATATGCAAACAGATTGTGGACAGTTGGAGATCCGGATGTTACAGGTGTAGTTTATGGTCAATGTGATCCATGTACACCACCAGCAGATTTAATAATCACTACTGAGGTGTGTGGAAACACAGGTGGATCAATAGTAAGAATGACAGGGCCATTTTGGAACTGGGATCCATTAGCTGGACCAACGGCAATAGATAATGGAGATGG
>Ga0315332_10001479_pt1 | contig 12506 bp, 9 predicted proteins | sample M110034915metaG_FD_203455 | JGI IMG/M metagenome (GOLD analysis project Ga0315332, IMG submission 203455) | Ammonia-oxidizing marine archaeal communities from Monterey Bay, California, United States - M1 100m 34915 | ecosystem: Environmental > Aquatic > Marine > Intertidal zone | place: USA...
GAGCGCGAAGGCGGGGTCGACCTGACGTTGCGCGATGAAGACCGGCACCGCGACGACCGTGAGAGCGCCGATGAGGACCACCTTGATGGCGTTGGCGCGCACCAGGTCGAGCCCGCTGCGGGCGAGCGCGGCGATCAGGAAGAGTCCGACCCCGGCCTGGATGGCGCCCCCGTAAAGCCCGATTGCGAAGAACAGCGCCGTGTTGGCCCAGGCCGCGCGCGGTGGCCGGGCAGGCTGGGGGTTGCTTGTCGGACGGCTTCGCAGCATCGGGAAGAGCAGGGCGATCATGGCGAGTCCGAAGAGCTGACGGAAGAGGTCCGCGGGAAGGCTCGACGCAATCAGGGCGCCGACCACGGAGCCGGTCAAAACGGGCGCCAGGATCGGACGGGCGCCACGCAATCCGTCGAGGCCCTGCTGCCTGAACCGCCAGATGGCGACCAGGTTCTGAAAGAGCACGCCGATTCGGTTCGTGCCGTTGGCCACGGTCGCGGGCAGTCCCGCCAAGACGAGTAGCGGCACCGTGATCAGCGAGCCGCCGCCCGCGAGGGTGTTGATCACGCCGGCCACGAGCCCGCCGAGGGTGAGCGAGAGCCAGATCGTCAGATCGTCCATGGACGCGGGGAACCCTCGTGCTTGTGGGGTCAGTCAGGGCGGAGTCCGCGGGCCAGCGCCGCACGCTCGCCAGGCGCAGCTCTAGGATGCACACTCCCGCGGCGAGACGCCAGCGAGGGCGTTCGGTGGGGGGCAAGGAGCATGGGGGCACGAAGCCAAGGCTGTGGGAGCTGGGACTCTCCGATTTCGTCGGCGGACCTGGTGCGTGGGGCGCTTCGGCTCTCGACGCCTCGCATCGAGGCGGGCCGGCTCTTCTGGCTGGAGGGCCGTCCGGAAGAGGGTGGACGTCAGGTCGTGATGACGGGTGCACTTCCTGGACGCGGCGCGCGGGGCGCGCTGCGCGACGTGCGCGAGGTGAGCCCACCCGGCGTGAGTGTCCGCACGCGGGTCCACGAATATGGCGGTGGGGCCTACGCGGTGCATCGAGAGCGCCTCTTCTACGTCGACGACTCGGACCAGCGGATCTATCTCCAGCAGGCTGGGGCGGGGCGACAACCGCTCGTGGACGCGGGCGCCTCGTATGCCGACCTCGTAGCGAGCCCGGATGGGCGCTGGCTCTTCGCGGTCCAAGAGCGGCCCCGGGCGGCCGGGGAACCGGAGAATCGGCTCGTGGCGATCTCGCTCGCGGCTTCGACTCGCCCGGCCGCGACGCCGACGGTGGTTGCGGAGGGGCACGACTTCTATGCGTCGCTCGTCGTCTCACCGCGGGCCGACCGTGTCGCATGGCTGGCCTGGGACCACCCGAATATGCCCTGGAACGGCAACCTGCTGGAGACCCGCGCATGGGGGCCAGAGGGGCCGAGCGGGCCTGTTCACCGGCGCGCGGGAGGAGCGCGCGAGTCGCTCTTCCAGCCCCGGTTTCGAGCAGATGGGACGCTCTTCGTCGTCAGCGACCGCTCGGGTTGGTGGAATTTGAATCGGGTCGAAGAGGGCGGCCTGTCTGCGGTGCACGAGGATGCGTTTGAGCTCGGTCGACCCCAGTGGAGCTTCGGCATGTCCACGTGGGCGTTCCTGGGGGACGCGTCGCCGCGTATTCTGGCGTCGGCCACCGAGGAGGGGGTGGATCACTTGATCGAGCTGGATCCGGAGACCGGCGAATCCCGCCGGCGACCGACCGCCTTCCGGTCGATCCACGATCTAGAGAGCCGAGCGGGTTGGGTCGCCTGCGTCGCGGGTGAAGCCGGCCGACCGGCGAGCCTACAGCTTTGGCGTGGGGGGCTCTCTGAGACCGAGCCGATCTGTGTGCGTGCTGCCTCTGCCTTCGAGATCCCTCCGGAAAGCCTGAGCGTGGGGGCCCACCGGACCTTCCCCTCGGCCGGCGGCCGCGATACCCATGCCTTCGTCTACGCGCCCCGCTCGGCCACGAGCGTTGCGCGGCCCGGCGAGAAGCCGCCCCTCCTGGTCAAGAGTCACGGCGGGCCGACGGCTTCGACGACCGCGGCGCTCGACCCGCGGATCCAGTTCTGGACCAGTCGCGGCTTCGCGGTGGCCGACGTCAACTACGGAGGTTCGAGTGGCTATGGACGCGCCTATCGGGATCTGCTGGAAGAGCGCTGGGGTCTCGTCGACGTCGAGGATTGCGTTGCGGTGGCCAGCGCGTTGGCGGAAGAGGGTTCCGTCGACGGGGAGCGCCTCGCCATCAGTGGGGGCAGTGCTGGGGGATACACAACATTGTGTGCACTCACCTTCCACGAAACCTTCGCCGCAGGAGCGAGCCACTATGGAATCGGCGATCTCGAAGCACTCGTTCGAGACACCCATAAATTCGAGTCCCGATATACGGATTGGCTCGTGGGTCCGCTCCCAGAGACCCGCTCTCGCTACGTCGAGCGTTCCCCGATTCATCACGCGTCCCGGCTGGCGTGCCCGGTGATCTTCTTTCAGGGCCTCGAGGATCGGGTCGTCCCACCGAATCAAGCGGAGGCGATGGTGGAGGTCCTGGCACAGCGGGGCCTTGCTCATGCCTACGTGGCCTTCGAGGGGGAGCAGCACGGGTTTCGGCGCGCCGAAAATATTCGGACCGCCCTCGATGGCGAGCTCTACTTCTACGCGAGTGTATTCGGCTTCGAAGCGCCGCGGCCAGCCGGTGTGGCGGTCGTGGCCGAACGCCCATGAAGGGGGTCCGCACGCTGAGGGCCGCGCTCCTGGGCGTGGGCGGTGGATTGCTCTGGCTGGGTTGTGCCGCTCCGACGGGGGGCTGGGATGTCGCTCGGTTGCTCGAGGAGCGACCCGACGTGGCCGCGATCGCCGGGGCACGATTGGGCGACCTGACCCCCTACCCGGCGCTCCTCGACGGCGAGATCGCGCTGATCACTTGTCGCTATGCGTTCCCGGGCGCGATCCGCGTGCGGGGGGGAGGGCCGGGTTGGCCACCCACCTGGGCCCACGAAGCCTTGGGGGGCTTCGAGGCGGGCATCCCCGGCGTCGCTTTCGTTGAACTCGAAGTGGCGGATCCGCGGCCGGCGGAGATCGTGATTCGCTCGCTGGAGGAGGCGACCGCCGAGGGGCCCCGGGGCCTGGCCGACACCCTCACGGAATGTGATGTTCGGCCGGCAGGGAGCACCGCGGGAGGGCGGAGCGATGGCGTCCGTTCCGGGAGGGGCAAGGTGCGGGGCGTGCTGCTGCGTTCGGAGGTTCGGATTCGCCGCACGCAGCCGGGCGTGGGCCAGCGAGTGCATCGCGCGACGCGCGAGGAGTGGACGGCGGCCCTGTTGCACGAATTGGGACATGCGCTGGGCTTCGTGGGGCATGTGACTTCGGGTCGTTCGGTGCTGACGCGGGACGAGTTTCTGCTTCGAGAGTTCGCGAGGCGGGCGATTCGAGGGGAGGCGGTTCGGATGCCGAGCCTGGAGGCGCTCTATGCGGTCGAACCGGGTCGGGTATTGGGTCGCGCCGATTTGGCGCCCGAGGCGCGCGTAGCGCTCTCGCGATTTCGGCGGCGGCTCGACGAAATGGTCGCTTTACTCGGTGAAGGATCGGGGGCGCGCGCGAGTGCGGGAGATCGCTCTGCGCTGCTCGTCTGGCGCTGGCCGTCCGGCGAGACTCTCCGACTGCACTTTCCCGCATGGAGACGCCAGCTCCGCGAGGGAATCCCGCTCGATTTGTGGTGGCAAGAGTCTGCGGACCGGAAAGGACCTGGGGGTTGATGCGACGAGCCTATTCGGCGTCGAGATGCTCTCGACCGCCGGCCCTGGCCAGCAGCGCAGCCGAACGTTCGGAATCCCCGGCTGCCCGCAAAACCCGTCCGAGCCGATAAAGAAGGACGGGGTCCTCAGGGCTCGACGCGAGCGCCAGCTCGAGATGAGTGGTTGCGCGAGGCAGGTCGGGGCGGCGCTGCTTATAGAGCGCCCAGCCAAGGGCTGCCTGATAGGCTGGTTCTTCGGGCCAAAGCTCGACCGCCGGCCCGAGATAGTCGAGGGCCCCCTCGAAATTTCCCATTTTGGCGAGGACCTCGCCCTTGCGGAAGGACGTCTCGGCCTGGGCCAACTGCGCGGTGTCGACCTCGTTGGGGGTCTGGCCATCCTGATCGTAGGCTTGGCGTTTGACCGGGTCCGAAAGAATCTCGAAGGCCTCGGCGATCCGCGCGAAGAGGCGGGCTGCATCCTCCCTGGAGTCGGCGAGGTCGAGCCGCACGAGCGCGTCAGGGTGGTACCGCTTGGCCGCTTTGAAGTAGGCCTTTTTGATCTGGGAGGCGGATGCCTCTCGGTCGATCTGGAGGGCCGTGTAGTGGTCGAGGTCCGCGAGTTCCTCGAGCCGAGCCACGATCTCTTCGCGTAGCCCCGCATCGCCGGGCGCGAGATTGGAGGCGGGGGATTGGGACCGAGTCGAGGAGCGCGCTTCGCTCGCGGAACGCGGGGAGGCTTCGGTCGAGGGCGCGACCTCGACCTCGAAATCGAGCGCTTTCGGTTCCGTTGGCGCCGAGGACACGCGCAGGAGGCCCGAGTGGACCGTGACCCAGAGCGTCGAGGCAGCGAGCGGGTCCCCGGCGCAGTCGCCGAGGACCCGTCCGACGGAGTGGCCTCGTCCGAGTGCGGTGAGAGCTTGCTCCGCAGCCCTGCCGGCGGTGGCGAGCCGCTGGGTCACAGCCAGACAGGCTGGATCTAGACCCCCACAAACCTCCTGGACGGGAATGAGCGAAGAAAAAAGGCGGTCCAGGCCCCAGCGCTTGGGTAACTCGGCCTGGAGCAAGCCGAGTCCGTCATGGGGTTTCGTCTGGGAGGTCGAACCTTCCTGCGAGGCAGGGAGCGAAAGCCAACGGTAAAGCCCGGATTCCCAGGAGAGTGACTCTGCGATCTGTAGCTGCGCCTGGGCCCTGAGCGCACGATAGAGCGCGGGCGCATCGAGCAGCTTGAGACCCATGACGGCGGAGGCCTCGGCGCAGGGGCGTTCACGGGCGAGGTACTCCGCGCTCTCCCGCTGCGCGGCGTCGATCTCCCCTCTCGCTTCCAGAAAACGAGCGAAACCGACGGCCTGGGCGCTGTCTTCGAAGCCGACCGGATTGCCGCGACGGAACAAGAGGTTGTGCACTATTCCGTCGTGGTCCAGTTGGAGCAGACCCGAGCGTCGTGCCTTCCAGGCCTGCGCGAGCAGGCGCGGGATCTCGACGCTGTCGAGCCCGGCTTGGTCCGGGACGTCGATGAGGAGGGTCGCCGACATGGTCCGGGCCTCGTGCGGTCCTAGAGTTGATGTTTCTGTGCGTCCGCGATCTGAAATGCGGTTGCGATCGCCTCGCTCAGGTCCTTGCGCAGAATGAGGTGCGAGGACTCGAGGCTCGCAATCGCCGCCTCGGAGGAAGGCGAGACGCCGGTGACCAGGCTCTGCGCGTCCCAGGATTCGATGGTCTCGAGGATCTGCTCGAGTGCGGCAGCACCAAAGCCTTCGTCCAGCGCGCGTTCCCTGAGATCGACAACGACGGCCCGGATGTCGGAGATCCCGGGGTCGCGACCGAGCATGTCGACCGTCCCCAGCGCTTCGTCGAGGCTCGTGAAGGGCAGCACCATGACCGGGCCCCAGATGTGGACGACAGGCTGGTCGCGGTCAAATTTTCCTTCTCCAGCGAGGTGCGGTGCGGGCTTCGCGACGCGCTCACGACCGGGGCTTCCCGCGACCTCGAGGAACGCGTCGAAGGGAACCTCGGAGAGGAGCCAGTGGACATCGGGGTCGGTCTGCTCTTGCCAGACGCGGGCTTCCTGCACCTCGAAGCGGCAGGCTTCGTCACCTCGCGCTGCGCACTCAACCTCGCGAGCGATGAGTGACCGATTGAGTGTCCCCGAGAGCCAGCCCGTGGTGTAACCGGCGCTCATCCAGCAGGAGGGGTGAGAGGCCGCACCCAATCGAGCGCAGCGGGCGACGGCCTCGTGTCGTTCCGGCCAGATGCCTTCGAGTGCGAATGCGCCCGAGGCGTCGGTTTGCGCGCCGGCGGTCCATTGCATCACGAGCGCCGTCGTGTCGGGGCTCTCCGTCGGTTGCGTGTCGCCTTCGTGGCCCTGGCAGATACGGGCGGCGTCGCGAAGGCCATGAAGCAGTCCGATCTGGAAGAGCGCGAGATGGGCATCTCGGGGCCCGAGTTCGTCCTGGAGTTCGACCAGGAGAGAGGCGAGGAAACGACCGTCGACGAAAAGCTTCGGGTCGTTCATCAGGACCGTGTCGGGACCAAAGCCGAGTGCGGTGAGCATCGCGAGTGATTCGCTCGGCTCGCTCTCGGTCTCGGTCTCGGTCGTGGGTTTCGGGTATCTCACGGTGGCTTTGCTGCTCGGCTAGCCTTCGATGAAGGCGTAGATGTCGAACTTCTGGTCCTTGGAGACGAATGCGTCGCCCTCGGCATCCAGTAGCTTGAAGAAAGCATCGACCACGACCGGGTCGAATTGGCTTCCAGAGTATTTATGCAATTCGTCGACGACGGTCTCTATCGGGAGAGCCTTGCGGTAGGGGCGATCCGAGGTCATGGCCTCGACGGTGTCCGCGATGACGATGACGCGTGAGGGCAGGGGGATCTGATCTCCGATGAGGCGGTCGGGATATCCACCTGGGCCGCCGTCGTACCACTCGTGGTGGTGGCGGACGCAAGGGACCACGCTGCGCAGAAACTCAACCGGCTCGAGAATCTTCGCTCCGATCTCGGGATGCCGCTTGATCTGCTCATACTCCGCGGCGTCGAGACGGTCCGGCTTCGTGATGATGGCGTCAGGGATTCCGATCTTTCCGACGTCGTGGAGCAAGCCGGCGAAGTAGATACGCTCGATCAGCTCCTTGCGCAGGCCCATCTCGCGGGCGATCCGAGAGGCATAGACCGCGACCCGCTCCGAATGACCCCGGGTGTAGGCGTCCTTGGCGTCGATCGCCTCGGCGAGGGCCCGGATCGTCTGGATATACGCCGTGCGGAGCTCGGTATTCTTTCCGTCGAGTTGTTTGGTGCGCTCTCGGACCTTCTCCTCCAGGTTTTTATTCATGTCCTGGAGCTTGAAATTCTGTTCGCGTGTGACGGAGTTGAGTCGCTTGATTTCGGCCTTCAGGTCGTAGTGGTCGAAGGCCTGTCGGAGAGTCGCCTTCAGCTCTTCATCGTTCCATGGCTTCGTGATCAGGCGATAGATCTCGCCCTTGTTGATCGCCTCGACGGCGATGGTCATGTCGGTGTACCCGGTGAGCATCATGCGAACGACATCCCCGTGTCGATCTCGCACCGAAGCGAGGAAGTCGACACCGCTCATGTCGGGCATACGCTGATCGGAGACGATCACCTGCGGATCGGCCCGTTCGATCAACTCGAAGGCCTCGGTCGGGTTGCTCGCGGTCAGCACGTCGATCGGCTCGTTGCGAAGCAGGCGTTGCAACGCCTTTAAAATGTTGACCTCATCGTCGACGAAGAGGACGGCATGCTGCTGCAAGGAATCTCCCTCGATGAAAAACCCTGCGCCGCGAGCGGCAGAGTCGGAACGCCCATCGATTGCGAGGCGGTCGCAACGCCTCACAGGATCACATATCGGCGGGAGGGGGCTGAACCGTTAGGAATCCGCGGCTTCGACGAACTTCTTCGGGCCGCTGTCGCCCCGATTGCAGGCTCAACACCGCATCTCGCAGGCAGCAGCGGCGCAGCCGGAGAGGGATGATGTGAAAGGGCCACACTCAGGTCGGGGTGGCAACGGCCAGAAAGGCGACTCGAGAGCGGCCTGAGGAGCGGCCTGAGGAGCGGCTTAGAGGTAGTTGCCGCCGTCCGTGCGGATGCGGGTATTCGCCTGGCGAAAACGGCTGATTTCCCGGGAGAAGTCTTCCTCGGAAACCTGCTCGGGCGACTCTCCCGCAGCGTCGAGCCGGGCCTTGCGGCGGAGCACCGCGTGGAGGATTCGGATCCAGTCCCCGATGCTCGGCTCTCGCGTGTTGTCGACGACCTTCTTCCATTCGAGTTCGCCGAAGATCGGTCGCTCGGCGCGAGACTCCGCGGCTGCCGCATGAATTTCGAGCGCGTGGACGACATCGTCGGGAAAGAGCGGATTGACCTCTACGATGCGCTCGAAGCGCCCGGGTGAGAGGAAGGCCTGGGGCAGGCTGTCGGGATGACTCGTACTGGCGATGACCAAGCAGGAGTCGATCGACAGCGACCGATCGATCAGCTCGAAGAGAAAATCCATGATGGGTCCGGTGGGGAGCTCGACGCCTCGGTTGCCCATCTCGTGAGCCCGACTGAATTCGAGTTCGTCGAAGAAGATCGTGGCCGGTGGCATCTCCTCGAGCGCGGCTGACCAGCCCTGGACGAGTTCTCCGATCTTGTTCGCACCATGGACCACGTCGAGCACCATGCGAGGGACGTCTACACGGACGAAGGCCGTCTCCGTGCGCGCGGCGAGAAACTCGGCGAGCAGCGACTTTCCGCTCCCGCGACGGCCGAGCATCATCATTGCCGAGGGCGGAAACGTGCCCCAGCGCCCATAGACCTCGGGGCTGGTCTGGGCGTAGGCGTAGGTCAGGATCTCTTCCTTGGCGTTCGCGAGCCCTCCGATGTCGTCGGCTTTGATCGAGGGGGCGGCGACGAGCGTCGCTCCTCGGGCCAGGGGGTCCACGTTTCGTTGGAAGCTCGACCAGATATTCGAGGCGCGGTCGGCGATGAGGCGACGGTCTGTCATGGCCCCATGCTAGCGGCTCATTTCCGTTGGGATGAGCGCGGTCTCCACTGGGAGGGAGGCGCTGCAGGGTTCCGATGACGGTGGACATGCGCAATACTGCTCCGCCAGCGCGTCCCCATCGTCTATCGGTTAGGACTCCAGCCTTTCAAGCTGGCGAGGCGGGTTCGATTCCCGCTGGGGACGCCATTTTTTTCCCTGCGCTGCGCGGACGGATTGGAGCAGGTCGGTGTGCATTACGGTGCATCGCGGGATGCACGAGCGGCGCGGATCGAGCCGGGACCGGGTGGGCAGACCGTCGCGGTGATCTCGAGCGCGCCAGGGCGAGGCTTGAGAGCGGCCAGCGGCCGCGTCGAGGGAGCCGCCTCGAGCTGATCCGGTCCACGAACGATCGCCACGAGGGGGGCCGGGGTGTCGCGTTCGGTCGATGATGCGGGCCGCCCCCGCCGGGTCGGGTTGGCTTGGTCCCTTTTTTCGGCGGTCGGCAGTGCGTTGATGGTGATCCCGTGGAAGCGGGCCAACGAGGTTGGGGACCCGGCGCACGCCGTACTCATTTTGTTGACCGTTGCCGCGCTCGGCAGTACCGGGATGGCCCTCTCGGCTCGTCTCGGCCAGCGCAAGCCTCCTCGGCGGTCGGTCTGGGTCAACCTCGGGGTCGCGCTCGCGCTCGCGGGATTCACGCTCGCTGGAAACTCTCTGAGCGCACTGGCGATCCGGGATCTCTCTCCGGCGCTGCTGAACGTATTGTTGCGGGCGGAGGTGCCGCTGGTCGCGATCTTCGGCTGGTTGCTACTGGGCGAGCGGGTCGAACGTCGATTCTGGGTGGGTGCGGCGGTCGCTGGGGTGGGTCTCGTCGTCTTGCAGGGGCTGCCGTTCGCGGCGGGACCGAGATCCCCGGAACCCGGCACGCTGCTTGCCGTCGGGGCGAGTGCCTGCTTCGGCGCACTGGTGCTCATGACCCGATTTTCGATCCAACGGATCGACCCGGTGGTGGTCAACGCGCTGCGGCTGTGGATCGCAGTGGCGCTCTGGTTCGGGTTCAACGAGGTGCCGGATTGGGAACGGGTGCCACGCGAACAATGGGTCTACGCGACCCTTGCTGCGATCGCGGGTCCTTTCCTGGGCCGGCTCGCGCTGATGTTCTCCTCCCGCTTTATCGAGGCTCGGCTTTCCACATTGGCGAGTCTGACCGCGCCCGTCATGACGCTCGGCCTGGCCTATTTGCTGTTGGGCCATTGGCCCGAATCGCATCAGCTGGCAGGGGGAGCGATCATGCTCGTCGGAATCTCCCTGCCCCTTTTGGGCGCGGGCCGACGGGCGTAGAACAAGGCCGTCAGACTCGGATCTCGGGCCCGGAGACCTGCTTTCGGGACCGGGTCAGGGCCGGGGACGCGCGCAGCGGCTCAGGGAATGCTTAGGCGGCCGACTGCACGTCCAGGCGGTGGATCGCCGAGACATGAAGATTGGGGCAGCGCTGCGGTCCGCCCGCGAGTTCCATTTCGGGCAGAATCGGCGCCAACGCCCGCAGCGCTGCGCGAAGCTCCCATCGCGCCAGATTGGCGCCGAGGCAGAAATGGGCTCCGTACCCGCCGAAGGCGAGATGGCGGTTGGGCTTCCGCGTGATGTCGAAGTTGTAGGGCTCGTCGAAGACCTCGGGGTCTCGGTTTGCCGACGGGTACCACATGCCGACGTCCTCACCGGCCTTGATGGTCACGCCCGACAGCTCGAAATCCTCCACCGGCGTGCGCGCGAATTGCAGGACCGGAGAAGTCCAGCGCAGGATTTCTTCGCCGCACGACACGATCAGATCATCGTTGTCCGCGTTTTCCGCCAGCAAGCGGGCCTGCTCCGGGTTCTCCAGGAGAGCCGCGACCCCGCCGCTGATCGCGTTTTGGGTCGTCTCGTTGCCAGCCGCGAGGATCACGAAGAGGTAGCCCATGAGCTGTTGCTCGGTGAGTTCCTCTCCATCGACCTTGCCGAAGACGATTTGCGTCGAGAGGTCGTCGCCGCTCGGACCCCTCGCCTGACGATCCTTGATGACGTCGACCATGTACGCGGTCATCTCGTTGAGCGCGCGGATACGGCCCATGTTCCGATCCTCGCCTTCTTGGAACCATTTCTCTTCGGGCGCGCCGATCATCACGTTGGTGAGCTGCTTGAGCATCTTCCAGTCGCCGTCGGGGAGCCCCATCATCTCGCCGATCGCGGCGAGGGGGAGCTTCTCGGCAAAGCCTTTGACGAAGTCGGTCGTTTCGCCCCGCTTTGAGGCGCCCAACAACTCGCTCGAGAATTCGCGGGCGAATTCGTGGGAGAGCTGGGCAAAATGTTTCTCGAGCTTGCGCAGGGCGGCAGGGGTAAACCGCTTGGCTGAGATCAGGCGGAAGGCCCGATGCCGGGGGTCGTCCATCAGGATGAAATCGCTGACCTCTTGGGGGTCCCAATCGCGCTGGTCGATGCGCATCTTCGTCGAGATGGCTTGCCGCGCGTCGTCCTCTTTGGATTGCAAGCGCAATCGCCGGCTGTTCACGAAGATGTCGGCGTTCTTCGAGATCGTGAGGATGTCCGCGTGACGAGTGATCGCATGGAAGGGCTCGATGTCGTCCCGTTCGTACCAGAAGATGGGCGCCTCCTTGCGGAGTAGATCCCATTCCGCGAAGGGGTAGCCGCGCTCGAGGTAGAGCTCGGGGGTGTGGATGTCTAGGTTGTCGAGGGTGAGTTCAGCCATTAACTCATTTTATCCCGTGAGCATGCGGCGGACCAGTGGATTGCTAGCGTCGACGCCGAAAGGGGAGGGCGGATGGAGAAGATTTCCGCGGTCGATGCGCATCACCATCTGTGGGATCTCACGGCGAACCGCTACCCGTGGCTTTCGCCCGAGCGGGGTCCGGACCCCTTCCCGGAGTTCGAGCGGCTCTGTCGCGACTACGGCGTGGCCGATTTTCGAGCGGATGCGGCCCAGCAGGCCATCGTGAAGTCTGTGCATGTGCAGGCCGAGCACGATGAGGCAGACCCCGTGCGGGAGACCGCCTGGCTGCAGGCCGTGGCCGAAAGGCCCGAATCCGAAGGCTTCCCGCACGCGATCGTGGCCTGGGCCGACCTGTCCCAGCCGGGCGTCGAGGCGGTCCTGGAGGCCCATTGTGCCCATCGCAACGTGCGCGGGATCCGTCAGATGCTGAACTACACGCCCGGCGAGGCCTCGGCGGAGGGAGACGTCCTCGGCAAGCACGGCAACCTGCTCGAGAATCAGACGTTCCATCGTAATTTTGCGTTGTTGCGCAAATACGGTCTCTCCTTCGATCTGCAGATCTTCCCCTGGCAGACGGAGGAGGGGGCGCGACTCGTCTCGGCGCATCCGGACACGTTCTTCGTGCTGAATCACACGATCATGCCCTTCGACCGCTCGGACCCGGGCCTCGCGCTGTGGCGCGCGGCGCTCGAGGCGTACGCCGAGCGACCCAACGTCGCGATCAAAGTGTCGGGGCTGGGGATGGCGCCCGGAGGATGGGACGACGCTTGCCACCGAAGGCTCGTCCACGAGACCCTCGAGGTCTTCGGGCCCGACCGCTGCCTATTTGCCAGCAATTTTCCGGTCGACAAGCTGATGTCCAGCTACGACCTGATCTGGGATCTCTTTCGCGAGGTCATCTCCGAATACTCGCTCGAGGAGCAGACCGCCATGCTGCGCGGCAACGCCGAGCGAGTCTATCGAATCTGAGTGGCGCGTTCGGCTCTTGGGGCTTCGCGCGCCGAGCGGCTCAGGCCTCGGGGGCGGCCTGAGCG